>Ga0256845_1003477_pt1 | contig 10654 bp, 7 predicted proteins | sample RiftiametaG_FD_189101 | JGI IMG/M metagenome (GOLD analysis project Ga0256845, IMG submission 189101) | Tube worm associated microbial communities from hydrothermal vent at the East Pacific Rise, Pacific Ocean - Riftia | ecosystem: Host-associated > Annelida > Integument > Unclassified ... | reverse complement strand
TAATTTTAAAAGGTCTAGTGATAAATCCAAAGCTGTCTTTTTTACAAAAATCAAACTATATATTTAATTCTCACACAAGTTTTGCGCTTGATCCATTTTAATTCGAAAAAATAATACGTAGAAAATCTATTCTTTGATAATAGACATCACAAAAAAGCTCGGGAACCACCCCGAGCTTTTTAAATCAAAATCAAAAACCAACCTAAACTTATTTTTATTATAACACTCCCGATAGCCATCGAGGCTTAACCGTTCTTGAAAGCTTAATTTCTTTTTCATAGCAACTTTCATATATAAAACAATCGAACAACAAAAAACCCTACCATGATTTTATATTTTTTTACCTTTATAATAAATCTATATATAATGACGGCTGCTTTTTTAAACGAACTAAAGAAAGAACTGCAAGCTGGAGCTAGTCAAAAAAAACACCCTTTTGGTTTTTTTACTTTAGCCACAGTAGGCTTGGATCACCTTGCCCGATTAAGAACAATAGTCTTAAGGGAAGTAAATAATGATTTGCAATTAGTTTTTTATTCTGACAAAAGAGCTAAAAAAGTAACCCACATTAAAGAAAATAATAAAGTAAGCCTTCTTTTTTACCATGCTGAAAAATCCATACAAGTGAAAATTGAGGGCATTGCCACAGTTCATTCAAATTTTGGAGATAAAAATAAATTGTGGGATGCACTAGCAGAAAATGCTAGAAAAAATTATTCCACAAGTTTAGCTCCTGGCAGCACCGTAAAAGCCCCTGATGCCATTGAATATATGAACAATGATGATTATTTTTGCCAAATTAAAGTAGAGCCTTTTAAAATTGAATATTTAAAAATACAACACCCTAACCATGTTAGAGTGCGGTTTTCAAAAAATAACAATGATTGGGTTGGAGAATTTTTAGTGCCTTAAAAAAGTGAAAAATAAACTTTCTTGCTCTTTTCCAAAGTTTTGAATACTATCTACTACTTTGTAATCATAAGTTACAGGCTTTTCATTTTTAAAAATAAATACAGCATTCAGTGAATCTATTTTACTTGTAGGCAAACTAAAATCATCCAAAGAAAATATTTTTTTTTCAGGATTTAATAATCGTAAATTCCCCCCATAAGTGACATCTGGCAACACCCAATCTTTGTCCTTATATTTTTGCCGTAATTTCTCTGATATAGGTTGAAATCCAAAATGGACAGACGATGAAATATTAACTACCTTTTCAACAGGGGTTCTTAGTGTTTGAAGGGAAAGAACGGTTAAAAACGTATAAAAACCATATTGCATCCACTTCTTTATATTTTCTATATAAAACACCTCAAAAAATAAAACCAAAAACGAAACAAACAAAGGCAACAACCATCTAACTTCTACTTTATGAACATCCAAAACAACAAAACCTATTACTAAAATCAATAATTGCAATAAGAACAATTTTGACAGCCAGTTATTTAGATATGTTTTGTTAAGCTTAGCTTTCTTCAACAAAAAGGCAGTTACTATAAAAACCAACAAAGGAAGCAACAGTTTTAAAAAGCTTACTACAAATGAAAAAATAGGGGAAACAAAAAGGATTCCCCCTTCACTACCGCTTCCAGTCTTCATATGAATACTATTATTCAATTCTATTACATAGCCATTATGGCTCAACAACCATAATAAATGAGGTGTTATGGTAATCCCTACAACACTTAAGCTTATTACAATTCTCCAATTAAATACAATTTTTCTAAGTTTTTTATCAAAAAAAAGTCCTAAAAACAAGGTTCCCAACATAAACACATAATTGTATTTTGTTAATATGCCCACACTTATAACAACTCCCAAAAGGCAGTAATTTAAAATTGATTTATTCTGTCGTATCCTATTTACTATAAAATAGGTTGTCAATATTGCCAAAATCAATAATGATGTATGTGAAAGTCTCCTAAAAGTGAAATCTATAAATGTTGGTATTAAAACTAGGCTAAAAACAACCAAAACTGCTTTACTCTTATCTTTAATAATTTCCATCGAAAATTGATAAAGCACTAGCAAAGAAGCTGAAAAAATAAGCCCTCTTAAAAAGGATAATGAAAATTTAGAAACTCCAAAAATAGAGTTTACTAAAATCTGCATCCAAGTATAAAGAGGTGGCTGATCATCATAACCCCATCGCCACCATTGAGAATAATAAGCTTGTTCCGCATCCTCTAACTCTAACGCATTTTTCATAAAGCTAATGGCCACAATGGCAATGGCACTGCACAAAGCAATAAAAAATACTTTTTTGGAAGGATTATTTTTCAAAAGAAAAAATTATGACATCTTCAAGATACAGAATTCTCCATTTAGAGGACGTAAAGCTTCCATTAATCTTGGAATAAGCACATCTCCATACTCTAAATAAAGTTCAGAAAAATTGAGCTGTCTTTCTTGTAAAGATTGATTTGGAAAAATCTCGTTCTGTATATCGGTCATACGAACTACATGGTCTTTCAATTTTCTTTTTTGGGCTTTGAGCAAACGTTTTTCCAAAGAGTTCAACCCTTTTAATTGTTTTAACTCCTGAGATTTTACCGCCCCTAAAAAGGATTTGTCCGTTTCTTCGGCCAATTGATACAACTCCTTAAACTGTTGCTGTAAATACTTTCTCTGAGGGGATAAATCAATATCAATATTAGATATTTCACGGATTTTTTTATTGATAAAACTACTTTGCTTTAGAAAAATATCCTCCAAAGAAAGGTTCAATTTCTTAAGCTTATCACTTTGCTTCTCTGTCATGACCAAAGCAGAATTACGTAATAACAACATAGGAAAAGGGACCTCCATAGCTTCAAAAGAAGATTTTAGCTCCAACCAATAGGCAATTTCACCACCTCCGCCAATATAACACAGGTTGGGTAAAATCACTTCTTGATACAAAGGACGGGCTATTACATTAGGAGAAAAATGTTCTGGGAAATCATGGATTTCCTTTGTCATTTCTTCTTTAGAAAAATGTAGCTCGGTATCATTCACATAATATATCCCATCTTTTTCTATGATGCGTTCCCGAACACCGTCAGCTAAATAAAAATAATTGATTTCTCTTGGATTTACTTGTATTCCATAATCAGTGGACACCTCTTCTAATTGTGAAATAGTTTCAGTTACCTTATTAAAAGAAGTGTTTTCAAATATATCTTTCTTGACAAATGGAACAAGTAGTTTTTTTAATTCATGGTCATCACCATCAATTATGACCAAACCATATGCTCCAAAAAGCTTGTTGGCCAAATATTTGGTGGCATCGGTTAAATTTTCATGTTCTAAATATGCCTTGGCAAACCATTCTTTTAATGTTGTAGCATTATTATTGTCCTTAATTTCTTGGGTAAAAGTTTTAAATACTTCCTCCAAACCCTGTGTATCAATATTTCCTACTGCCCCAGATACATCTTTATTCCATTGTAATTTTTTATCATTAAAATTAAAATAGTTAATTTCATCAAAATCATGATCTTCTGTAGCCATCCAATAGATTGGCACAAAATTGTATTCAGGATAGGCTTCTCGAAGCTCTTTTGTTAAATTGATAGTAGAAATAATCTTGTACAAAAAATATAACGGGCCGGTAAAAAGATTCAGTTGATGTCCCGTAACCACTGTAAATGTGGTATCCTTCTTTAAAAGTAAAATATTGGATGTAGTATTTTTAGAAACTTCAAACCCATTGTACTGTGCTATGAGCGACTTGTATAGAACACTTCTACTAGCGGTTGAAAAACTTTGCTGCTTCTCCTTAATTTGCTCCTTAAAATTTTCCAGTGAAGGAAATCGATTATAAAAAGGGTTCAATTCCTTCTTCTCATCTATATAATCGCATATTAATTGCGAAAAATAACCAGTAGATTTAAAAGGTATACAGTCAACTTCCATAGAAAATTTTAAAAATCCGAGTAAAGATAAAATACTTGCGATTTTCAATTCCTAAAAATAAGTTAATTACAGTTAAATAAAGAATGTTATTCCTTGAGTTCATTTTATAAATAATCAATAATTATTGCTACTTTGGTTGTCTACAAACAATCCTAGCTAATATATGAAGCTTTTTTTACTCCCTTTCGTTTTCTTATTAACAGTTATAGTATTCGCTCAAGAAATTAAATCTCCATCAGAATTTTTGGGTTATGAACTGGGCACTCAGTTCACTCGCCAATATGAAGTGGCAGATTATTACGAATATTTAGCTAAAACTGCTTCTGACCGAGTGCACTTGGTAGAATATGGAAAAACCAATGAGCGCAGACCTTTGCTATTGGCCTATATATCATCAGCTGCCAATATGCGAAATTTGGAATCCATTCGTCAAGAACACATAAAAAGTACTACTGGTGAGAGCAATGCATCAAAGGCTATAGTTTGGTTAAGTTATAATGTTCATGGTAATGAAAGTGTAAGTACAGAGGCTTCCATGAAAACCATTTATGAGTTATTGACCAATAAATCCAGTTATCTGGAAAACACAGTCGTTATTATAGACCCTTGCATAAACCCCGATGGTAGAGCACGCTATGTAAATTGGTACAATCAATATAAAAATACACCTAATAATGTAGACCCAAATAGCAAAGAGCATGTTGAAGGTTGGTTAAGTGGGCGTAGCAATCATTATATGTTTGACCTTAACCGGGATTGGGCATGGTTGACACAGGTTGAAAGTCAACAACGCCTAAAAGTCTACAATAAATGGTTACCCCATGTGCATGTGGATTTTCATGAACAAGGTGTTAATAGTCCTTATTATTTTGCACCTGCTGCAGAGCCTTTCCATGAAGTAATCACAGACTTTCAAAGAGATTTCCAAGTGACCATTGGAAAAAACCATGCTAAATATTTTGACGCTAATGGATGGTTATATTTTACCAAAGAAGTTTTTGATTTATTCTACCCCAGTTATGGCGACACCTATCCTACATACAATGGCGCTATTGGAATGACCTATGAACAAGGCGGTAGCGGTAGAGCCGGATTGGGCATTAAAACACGTATTGGAGATACATTGACCCTTAAAAATAGAATTGCGCATCATTTTACTACGGGAATTTCTACCGTTGAAGTAGCTGCCAAGAATGTTGGTAAATTGAATACCGAGTTCAAAAAATTCTACAAGAACAAAAATTTTAAATACAAAAGTTATGTGTTGAATGGAAATAGAGGTGCAATCAATGCCTTAGAAAATTTACTGCAAAAGCATGAAATTGATTTTGGTAGAGCATATAATGGGACAGTAAAAGGATTCAATTATAAAACAAGAAAGGTCAGTTCCATGAAAACCTCAGAAAAAACATTGGTGGTTTCAACCAATCAAACAAAAGGAACCTTGGTAAAAGTCTTATTTGAACCCCATGCAAAATTAAGCGATTCACTTACCTATGACATTACTGCTTGGTCTCTACCCTATGCCTATGGGTTGGATGCCATTGCATCAGAAAATTTGATTAAAAAAGATGAGTCTTGGCTAGATGGCACAGAATATGGTGTTGTAAAACCTAACGCCTATGCCCATGTCACTAAATGGAACAGTATGAAAGACGCTCGTTTTTTGGCTGAATTACTGCAAGAAAAAATCCGAGTACGATATGCAGAAACCCCTTTTGTTGTTAATGGAAATCCATTTAACAGAGGTAGTTTAATCATTACCCGTGGTGACAATCAAAATGATAAAGATTTTCAGAAAAAATTATATAAAATTTCAAATAAGCATACTAAAGAATTAGTTGCAACATCTTCTGGTTTTGTTGATTCTGGTAAAGATTTTGGTTCCCGTTATGTACAAATGGTTCCAAAAATAAAGGTAGCCATGCTCTCAGGAGGGCCAGCATCTACACTTCGTTTTGGAGAAATATGGCATTTCTTTGAACAGCAATTACACTATCCACTAACTGTTTTAGATGCTGATTATATAAAAAGAATAGACCTTTCTGAGTATGATGTATTGATTCTGCCTGGAGGGAATTACAACAATTTTTTTGATGAAAAAATGTTAAAAAATGTAAAAGGCTGGGTGAATAAAGGAGGTAAACTTATTGCAATGGGTGGTGCAATCTCTGGTGTTTCTGGTGAAAAGGGGTTCTCTATCAAAAAGAAAGAAATTGAAAAAGACTCTACAGTATCCACCACTGTACAGATTCATAAAGATATTCAGCGAGAACGTGTTAAAGATGCCATTACAGGGGCAATCTTCAAAACTAAAGTAGACAACACCCATCCCTTGGCATTTGGTTATGGAAATAGTTACCATACCTTAAAATTAGGAAATAGTGCCTATAACTTTCTTGATAAGGGCACAGTAGTTTACTTAGAAGACGGCACCGTTCCTGTTACTGGTTTTGCAGGTAGTAACGCTCAGGAAAAAGTTGAAAACACAATGATTTTTGGTGTAGAGAACCATGGGCAAGGAAAAGTAGTTTATATGGTAGACAATCCTTTGTTCAGAGGATTTTGGGAAAATGGCAAACTGTTCTTTGCCAATGCATTGTTTATGGTGAATTAATGAACATAGAAGAATATAGAGCCTATTGTCTTTCAAAAAAAGGGGTGACGGAATCCATTCCGTTCCCTAAACTCCCCGATGTTCTTGTTTTTAAAGTGATGGGTAAAATGTTTACTGCCACTGACATTAATACATTTGCCAGTTTTAGCATAAAATGTGTTCCTGAAACCATAGAAAAGCTCAGAGCACAATATGATGCTCTACAAGAACCCTCCTATTTTAGTAAAAAACACTGGATCAGGGTTGTAATGGACAATAGCTTGCTCAATGAAACACTATACAATTGGTTAGATATTTCTTATGATTTGGTTGTTAAAGGTCTACCAAAGAAAATAAGACTAGAATTATTAGGCTAAACTATTTCCAATTTCCACCATAAAAATCGTCCATAACATTTAATAATGTACTCGCCCAAATTGATTTCTTCTCAAAAAGTCCAATAGGGTCATGTGCACCATTGGGGATAACCCATAAATAAGAATTAGGGATTGCTTTATAGGAGGTTACAGGAACATTAATAGAAAAATCCTTATTGCCCTAAAACATGCTCCACCAAATCCTTGAGCTCCTCATCCAAAGTCAATTTAGAAAAAGGTCTATTTGCCCTACGGTACCAATATCCAGCATTCCATTCATCACCTTCTTTGCGATGCAAATAGGCATGAATCCAACTTCCTAGATCTGAGTGAATATCCTGTGCAATATTATGTGAAGCTTCCCAATCTCCTTTAGCATCATACCAAAGGGATTTCAACACTTCAGACCAAGATTCATCAGGAGATGAATTATCCAATGTTTCTAAAAAATGGGTGTAGTCTTTAAGATGTCTCACGCTAATTTTTTAACCAATTTCCCAACAGTCAATCCTTGTGCTATAATAGAGAATACCACCACTACATAGGTAATCACCAAAAATAAATCGCGGTGCATTTCTTGGGTAAGTCCCAGTGCAAGTGCTATGGAAATTCCACCTCGTAACCCACCCCAAGTCATGATTATATTTGTATTGGGCACAAAATCCAATTTCTCTTTAAAAAAGTTAATGGGCAACAAAAGTGAAAGAAACCGGCATACCAATACAACAGGAATACTGATCATTCCTGCCAAAAAATAGTTGAATTCAAAAGACAGCACCAACATTTCCATTCCGATAAGGACAAAAAGAAGGGTGTTCAATAAAATATCTATCAGCTCCCAAAACTTGTCCACGTAGGCTTCTGTTACTTCGGACATGGAGCTACCACGCAATGTATCGTTCCCAACGACCAACCCAGCTGTGACCATTGCCAATGGTGCGGACAAATGAAATTTTTGGGCCACTACGGTACCCACCATTACAGTGGCCAAGGTTATGATTACTTCAATATCATAATCATCAATAGACTTCATCAATCGGTAGGTGATCCATCCTATCAATCCACCAAAAATAATTCCTCCAATAACCTCAACTCCAAAAAGCTCTACCACATCAAGAGCTGTTACATGCTCATTCCCCGATGATGCAAATTGAAAAATAGTCAAGAAGACCACTACTCCCACTCCATCATTAAACAAGGATTCCCCAACAATTTTAGTTTCCAGTTTTTTTGGCACTGCTGCTTTCTTTAAAATACCTAAAACAGCAATGGGGTCTGTAGGTGATATCAATGCCCCAAAAAGCAGACAATAGATGTATGATATATCAAATCCTAAAATTGGCAGCAAATAGAACATGGCGGTACCTACTAAAAAAGTAGAAACCAAAACACCCAAGGTAGAGAATACCAAAATTGGCCAACGTTGTACTTTTAGTTGCTCAAAATTGGTGTGCAAGGCTCCTGCAAACAGCAAAAAACTAAGCATGATATCTAAAAGAACTGTCTTAAAATCTATTTGTGTGATGATATACCGTTCAGCATCCAACAGGGTAGAATCAAAATAACTCAATGCAAATACCCCTAAAGTAAAAGCAATGGTAATGACCATTAAGCCTATGGTGTTCGGCAATTTTAGAAAGCGCACATTTATATACCCAAAAAAAGCAGAAAGAAATACCAGAACGGCAATAATCAGAAAATAGTCCATTTATAGAAATTGTTTTTGTATCATTTACAAAAATGCAACAATTGCATGTAGTATTCAACCACGGTAAATCAAAATTGCACTAAACCATTTCCAAAAAATCATCTTCAGAAATAATGGGCACATTTAAACTTTCCGCTTTTGTTCGTTTGCTCGGCCCCATTTTATCACCGGCAACCACATAGGTAGTTTTAGATGATATGGATGAGGCTACCTTGCCCCCATTGTCTTCTATGAGTTTTTTGAGCTCGGTACGACTCACTTTTTCAAATACTCCAGAAACCACAAAAATCTGTCCTTTTAATTTATCTGTCTGATTTTCCAATTGTTCTTCTGAAAGTGAAAATTGAACCCCATAAGATTTAAGTCGGTTTACAGCTTCAACATTCTTTTCATTCTGAAAAAACTCAACCACACTTTCGGCAATACGTTCTCCTATTTCATCTACTGTAACAAGCTCGGCTACAGTTGCAACCATAAGGGCATCAATATTCTTATACGCCTTTGCTAATTTCTTTGCTACCGTTTCACCCACAAACCTTATTCCTAAGGCAAACAGTACTTGCTCAAAGGGGATTTCTGTCGATTTCTTTACACCACTGACCAAATTCTCGGCAGACTTCTCTGCCATACGTTCCAATGGCATTACTTGCTCTTTGGTCAACGTATATAAATCGGCATAGTTTTTAATCAAACCTTCTTTAAAAAGCAATTCTACCGTTTCTCCTCCCAAACCTTCTATATCCATCGCTTTTCTGGAAATAAAATGCTGGATACGACCTGTTATTTGTGGCGGGCAACCATAAAAATTAGTGCAAAAATGTTTGGCATCACCTTCGGTGCGTACTAACTCGGTTTCACATTCAGGGCAATGTGTGATATACTTGGTGGGTTGGGAATCAACAGTTCGTTTATCAAAATCTACTGCAATAATTTTGGGGATAATTTCCCCTCCCTTTTCAACAAAAACAGTATCGCCTTCCCTGATATCCAATTTTTCAATCTGGTCCGCATTATGCAGGGATGCTCTCTTTACTGTTGTTCCTGCCAATAAAACAGGGTTTAAATTAGCAACAGGAGTAATAGCCCCCGTACGCCCAACTTGGTAGGTAATCTCATTCAGCACCGTTGATACTTGCTCTGCCTTAAACTTATATGCCATGGCCCAACGAGGAGATTTGGCTGTATATCCCAATTCTTCTTGCTGTTGCAGATTGTTCACTTTTATGACCACTCCATCTGTTTCATATGGCAAATCATGTCTGTGCACATCCCAATGCTCCACAAATTGCATGACCTCATCTGTAGTTTTACACAGTTTTGCAACAGTTGGCACTTTAAAACCCCACTGTCTGGCTTTCTCCAATACTTCAAACTGAGACTCAATATTGAGTTTAGAACCCACAATACTGTACAACAAACAATCCAATGGGCGTTGAGCGACCAATGCACTGTCCTGAAGCTTTAAACTTCCTGATGCTGTATTTCTGGGGTTCATATATGGGTCTTCCCCATTTTCTACCCGTTCTTTGTTCATTTGGGCAAACCCCTCATAAGGAAGAATAATCTCTCCCCGAATATCAAATCTTGGTGGGTAATCTCCTTTTAGTTGCAAAGGAACCGACTTGATGGTTTTTATATTTGTAGTCACCTCATCTCCTTGAAAACCATCACCACGGGTCACCGCTTTTAATAATTGCCCATCTTGATACGTTAAGCTGATGGAAGCTCCATCGTATTTTAGCTCACAGGTAAATTCTAACGGAACATCACCTAGATTTTTCTGAATACGTTTTTCCCAATCGTCCAAATCTTCCTTGGAATAAGAATTCTCCAACGAGTACATTCTATGCTCGTGAACTATGGTGTTAAAATTTTTGGTCACTGTTCCTCCAACTCTAAGCGTTGGCGATGTAGCATCATAAAACTCTGGATGTTGCTCTTCTAAAGCTTGAAGCTCCTTTAACTTTATATCAAAATCATAATCTGATATAGTGGCATTGTCCAACACATAATAATTGTGGTTATGCTCCCTGAGTTCCTGACGGAGGGATTCTATTTTTTGTTTGATGCTCATAA
>Ga0256845_1003476_pt1 | contig 10655 bp, 10 predicted proteins | sample RiftiametaG_FD_189101 | JGI IMG/M metagenome (GOLD analysis project Ga0256845, IMG submission 189101) | Tube worm associated microbial communities from hydrothermal vent at the East Pacific Rise, Pacific Ocean - Riftia | ecosystem: Host-associated > Annelida > Integument > Unclassified ... | reverse complement strand
GTTTTTCCTAAACAGAATTGAACATAGCATCCTTTGCTACCAGGGCTGCAATTTCAGCTGTAGGGAATTGAGAGAGCAGCTCCCTGCTGGCAGCACCAAGGATATCTAAAAAATGGTCTGCCTACTCTGGAAAAACAAGATCCAGCAGGCTATTCAATCTCTGCTTTTCAGCAACAAATGTTTGACTGCATTTCTAAATATCCCGCAAACGCATCAACCGCTGCGGTTGATGTCCAAGGTGCAGCTGCACCTTGGGAAAAACTAAAAAAGGTGTTGAAAAAAGCTACTGCCTTTTTCAACTGCCAATTTAATAATTCTATTATACGAGGCCTTAGTTTATATAATTCATTAATTTAATATAAGGAGAATCATCATGTCTAACCCATTGTTTACATATCGAAATGGCAAGAAACTCAACCTTAAAAAACGATTGGATTGCTTTGTTATCAGAGCACTTTCCAAAGATTTAAAAGATGCCGGTCTTCCCCAGGGTGAACAACTTTCAACCGCATCCACCAGGGTTATAGTCCCTCAGGACGAATTGGAAACAACCATGGCAAGGGCAAGGGGTATTGCACCAACCCACCATGCCTATCAAACCCTTTCTTCCAGTGAAGATTTTCTCATTACAGATCGGGTGTTTATCAGTTTTCACCAAAAAATTTCAGAAGATGAAATGGACAGATTAGCAGGAAAATACGGACTTTGGAAAATTGAAAGATTTTCTTCCTTTGAATATTTATATCAATTATCCAATAGCACTGGAATGAACCCCACAAAATTAGTGGTTAAATTGACGGAAGATGAGAGTCAATTGATCAATATGGTAGAACATGATCTCAATTATACGGTGACACCATATCAACCATTCCTGCCCACAGATCCATCCTATCCCGATCAATGGCATCTGCATACTCGAAGCACCCATGAATTATTTGACAAACGGTCGTCGTCTTATTGTGAACAAGCCTGGGAGCTTTTGGGAAACTTTGGAAGCTCGCAGGTGGTTGTGGGTGTTACAGATGATGGATGCAATATAGATCACCATGATTTCAATTCGCCAGGCAAATTTGCTGGCTGGGGATATTATGAAGGGATCACCTTGATCACCAGCAAAACCGTGGGAGCAAATCCAGATAAGATGTATGAAGCTGGCCATAACCATGGGACTTCATGCGCTGGGGTCATTGCCGGAGAAGCAGATGCAGAGCTGACAGTTGGTGCAGCTCCCGGATGCCGATTGTTACCCTTAAAATGGCCATCCAGTGAAGGAGGAGGGCTTTGGATTGGAGATACCAGATTAATTAAAATGCTGGACTTTGTTAAAGATAAGGTTGATATTCTCTCCAACTCTTGGGGAAGCTCCCCAAGAAGCAATGTCAACTCTCTGGTGAAAAATAAAATAGCTCAATTAGCCAAAAACGGTGGACGTAGAAAAAAAGGCATCCTGTTTTTATGGGCTGCAGGAAATGAAAACTGCCCCATTGAACACTCCTCATCCATAGATATTCCCTATACCAACGGCATAAAAAAAGAAGGGAATCAATATTTCTGGGTAGGGGTTAAAACTGCAAAGCAATTCAGGCACAACCTGGTTGGTGTACCAGGGGTTATGTATGTAGCAGCTCTGGCAAGTTCTGCCAGGCGCAGCCACTATTCAAACTATGGGACAGGAATTGATATCTGCGCGCCAAGCAGTAATAGTCATTCCTATTGGCGAGGATCTGCACCAGGCCTGAGTATTACCACAACTTCAGGCGGAATGGATACAGATATTACTCCAAGCTTTGGCGGCACATCCAGTGCCACACCTTTAACGGCCGGCATTGCGGCTCTTATCATCAGCGCAAACCCGGAACTGACCGCCCTTGAAATTGCAGACATACTCAAATCAACCGCCTCAAAGGACCTGGACACAACCCCCTATTCCAAAACCCCTCCGGCAAGCTATGATACTGATACCAGTTGGGATGTTTCCCCGGCACCCCCCTTTGATGATCCTTCATTCCAGGATATTAACAGTGATCAAGGGACATGGAGCCCCTGGTTTGGATATGGGCGTGTGGATGCTTTTAAAGCAGTTGAGCAAGCAAAGGAAGCTGGGAATCCTATTCGAGAGATCCGAATAGTTCAGGATGATCCCCAGGAAATCCCTGATAATTCACGTGATGGCATCGTCAGTCAAATTAAAGTACCCCAGGAAGGGATAATTCAAGACCTGAGGATACGCCTTGATATTAGTCACACCTATATTGGTGACCTTTTTGTTTCATTAGAGGGGCCAGGGGGACAAACAATATCACTGCATAATAGAAAAGGAAAAAATCAGGACGACCTTAAGGTAACCTTAACCGGTCAGAATGTTGCTGGGATACAAAGCCTTTTTGGTACCAGTATTAAAGGCACATGGAAGCTTAAAATTGCAGATCATGCCGGATGGGATAAAGGCAGGTTGAATCGCTGGGCATTATTGGCAGAAGTCTTGTGATCCTTAGAAGGGGTTTAAACATCCTTGGAAGGATAGATGCAAGATTATCCCTGAAAAGTTTGAAATAAGTAGAAGTGAGGCTTTAAGAAATATAGATTCAGTTAGAAACTTTTTTAAAGACCTATGGTCAAAAACAAATGCCAAAAAACGAGCATAACCCAGCAGTTCAATTGACAACCAGGACCGAGCCTCTTTAGTAGAATGTTGTAAAACTGGAATCTCTTCATTTTTATTTTAAAGTCAGTGGGAGCCTTGGCTGCCCCTGACTTCATCGATTATCTCCCAAAACTATGATCTCAAAAATAATACAAAAAGAAATTTTGAAAAGACTCCAGAGAGCTGAAACTGAACACGGCGTAAAAATTTTGTATGCCATCGAATCGGGAAGCAGAGCGTGGGGGTTTGCATCTCAAAATAGCGATTATGATGTGCGTTTCATCTATGCACATCCAAAAAATTGGTATTTTGATATTAATCTTGAAAATAAACGTGATGTTATTGAATATGACATTGTAGATGAAATCGATATCAATGGCTGGGATATTCGGAAAGCCTTAAAGCTTTATTGGAAATCTAACCCCGCTTTTGTTGAATGGTTGCAATCTCCTATTATTTATATTGATGATGGCAAATTCGCTAAAAAATCGAGAGCATTGCTTGATTCTATTTATTCAATTGAGAAAGGCATATACCATTATCGAAGCATGGCAAAAACAAATTATCGAGGATATCTTAAACAAGAACAAGTTCGTTTGAAAAAATATTTTTATGTATTACGCCCTTTGCTTGCAATAAAATGGCTTGAAACGCGAAGAGAACCTGCACCGATAGAATTTGATAGACTTAGATCCTTGGTGCAAAAGGATAAGATACTGAATAATGAGATATCAAAACTTTTAGTAATGAAAAAAGCCCACAAAGAAATGGATATCGGCCCTGCAAATAAAATAGTCAATCAGTTTATTGAAAACGAACTTAACAGGCTCAAAGCATACGCTGAGAAGCCTATTGATCGAGATATACCTTTTGATTCTCTCAATCAAATATTTAAAGAAACTTTGAGATAACATGACGAATATTATGTTAATACAGATCACCAATTGAATTATGTCTATTTTAATAGGAGATAAAAATGTTTAACACAGAACTTCTAATTACTTCATTGGTTGTAGTCTTGATACCAGGAACCGGTGTGTAATTTATACAGTATCAACAGGTCTTTTTCTTGAATGGCGAGCAAGTATTGCAACAGCCTGTGGATGTATCGCTGGCATCATTCCTCATTTGTCTGCAAGTATACTTGGACTTTCAGCAATTGTTTTCATTTTGTATGGTATTTCAGCGAATATAGTTCGAAAAGGCACGTTGTCAACTCGCCAAAGATAATTATCTGGCTACAACGATCATTTGCTGCAACATTTGCAGCCCTTGGTATTAAGCTGGCAGTGACAGATCAATGATTCAATTTTAATAAAAATAGAATGAAAAATGACATGACCTGTCAGTTCAGGTGACAGCCAGGGTCTGTGCCACTTTGGCAGGTTGTTGTAAAATTGAAATATTTAATTTTTTGTAAAAGTTGTGGTAACCTTGGCTGCACCTGACTTTTGCGATTTGCGCTTATGGAGAAAAATGAAAAATAACCAAAAAGGGATCGCATTAGGCTTTACAATAATAAGCCTATTGGTCGCATTATTGATTGTCGGCTCATTTTATAGCACCGACAAAAGCAGCCAATCAATCACCACAGGAATCTATCTGCAATTCTGGGGCATTTTATTTTTCCTGAGTTATTTTTATTCTTACAAAACATTCTTTTTTCGTGGATTAATTTGGCTATGTGAAAATTTTTCATACCCGAAGGGGCGTAAAATGGCCTTCTTTTACTTTTCTTTAGCCCTTGGGCTTGGCACCATGTCAATTCTTCAAGGACTTACAGAAGCTAAACAGAAACCCCCAATTGAATTAGAAACTCAAAACTCAGAAATGTTTTGTCCAGATAATCCTCCCATCATGAAAGAATTTAGTAGCTTGGATTCAAAGAATTCAAGTACAAAGGTTCTGCTTAGCACATCATTTGAGCCAACGGGTCTCTTTTCCGCAAAAAAAATTACACCTTTTATAACTAACGACAAGGCATCGTTTAGTGTAACAGCAATTTGCAGTAACAGTGGTCAGTATTCCCTTAATGTAATTCCTGAAAAAACAGGTATTTTCCATAATTTTCTTCCGCCCCGCACGGATAGAGTCAAGACAGGCAGTAAACTTAGCTCTTCTTTTAAATCAGATATGCCTTTTAATGTCGCAAGATTAAACAGTGTTACATTAACTTTTGCCAGGTATTCCACATCAAATCCAGGCAAAAGAGATAATTATAATTGTGGAAGCTCACTGAACGTGTATTATCGTATAGATAATAGCAAATGGACTCATAAAATGGCATATTGTGGGCAACACATAACTGAAACAACTGGATGGAGAAAAGGAAAATTAGTTTTTGATACTAAAAATGCAAATACTATTGATTTTTTATTTGCTTATGAGTCTTTATCTATAGCAAATAATCCAGTATTATACTTAATTGATGATTTGATAATTACTGGAAAAGAATGATTACTTGCTACTTAAAATATGTGATCGATCCATACAAGATTAAAGAATTCAAAAAATATGCTGAGATGTGGATTCCATTGGTTGACAAATTTGGAGGTACTCATCATGGGTATTTTTTACCTCATGAAGGGGCAAATAATATTGCAGTAGCTTTGTTTAACTTCCAAACTCTTGCAGCATATGAAGAGTATAGAATAAAGATGGCAAAAGATCCTGAATGCCAAATAGCATTTGATCATGCAGAGTTTGTCAGCATAAAGCCCCCAGGCAGCTCAGCTCAACATTATCACGAACAAGTTTACTGGAAACCCCTGCGACCCGTGATCTTGGGGGTTCGGTGTAAGGATTAACTAATGAAATATAAATTTGAAAATTTTGAAAATTTACAACATAAAGACCAGGTTATTTCATTATGGAATAAGGCTTTTGGTTATGAAGCAGATCATAATACGCCAGAATTGGTAATTGAAAAGAAGCTGGAAATTAACGATGGCTTGTTTTTTGTCGCAACCGTTAATCAGAGTGTGGTTGGTACTGTTATGGCAGGATATGATGGACATCGAGGTTGGATATACGCCATTGCAGTATCATCAGATTACAAAAAACAAGGATTGGGCTCTGAATTACTATCCTTTGCAGAAGAAAAGCTTTTAAACATAGGTTGCATGAAAATCAACCTGCAAATTATGGAAGGCAATGAAGCAGTTGAGAAATTTTACCTTTCAAATGGATATCAAACTGAAAAACGCATAAGCATGGGAAAGAGATTACAGCAAAACATTAAACACACCGAACCCATCATTCCAGTGGATATCCAGGACTGAGCCGCTTTGGAGGAAGAACTGCCGACACCCAAACCAAAATCCAAAAAAAAGCAAACAAGGAGAGAATCAAAATGAAGTTAAATTATGTAATTATCTATGTTGATGACGCTGTTAAAGCGACAAAGTTCTATGAAAAAGCATTTGACATGAAAATTAAATTTATTCACGAATCAAATATGTACGCTGAGATGGAAAGTGGCGAAACAACTTTGGCATTTGCGAACAATGAAATGCTAAAAATGAATATTGGCATAGACGCATTAAAAGGTACAAAGAATTGCTTTGAAATTGCTTTTTCTACAGATGATGTTCAGGGAGCATTTGAGAGAGCACTTTCAAATGGAGCAAGGCAAATCAAAAAGCCGGAAAAAAAGCCTTGGGGGCAAATTGTTGCTTATGTTGGAGATGATTTTGGAACAATAGTAGAAATTTGTACACCAATGGGGTGACTTGGTTATGATACATAGAAAACAAAAAACTATGGGGGCTTGGATTACATCAGTAACGTTGTGGGCTATGGTTTTCTTTTGTCTCTCAGTATTTTATTTGAAATAACTATGCGCTGGATTTCACTAGTCCCTTCGTAGATTGTAAAGACTCTGGCATCTCTGTAATATCTCTCCACGGGATAATCCTTGGTAAAGCCATAACCGCCATGCATCTGCAATGCTGTAGCAGTTATCCTGTTCACCATTTCCGAGGCATATAGTTTTGCAATTGATGCCTCTTTTGAATAGTCTTCCTTTCTGTCTTTCATGGAAGCAGCAGACAGGATGAGTTGTTTGGCAGCCTCAATCTGAACAGCCATGTCTGCTATCTGAAACCTTATTGCCTGGAACTTTGAAATGGATTGACCAAACTGTTTTCTTGATTTTGCATACTTAACTGCTGCATCAAACGCAGCCTGGGCAACTCCTAAAGACTGGGCTGCAATGCCAATTCGTCCTGCATCAAGACCCCTCATTGCCATTTTAAAACCATCGCCCTCTTTGCCAAGCATGTTTTCAGCCGGAACTCGACACTCATTAAAAAGTAAATCAGTGGTATCAGATGCCCGCAACCCCATTTTATCTTCCACATGCCCTACTTCAAATCCTTTGGTTCCCTTTGGAACAATAAAAACACTGATACCTTTATGACCAACTTTTTCATCGGTCTTTGCTGTTACAAGGGCAAGCTTGCAGTTTTTACCCGATGTAATAAAGCGTTTTGTTCCATTTATAATATAATGATCACCATCTTTCACAGCAGTTGTGGTCTGACTTACAGGGTCAGAACCAGCTTCAGGTTCGGTCAGCCCAAAGGCCCCAATCATTTTCCCCTTTGCCAGGGGAATCAAATATTTTTTCTTCTGCTCTTTTGTCCCAAAATGATTAAAACTTTCACATATAATGGAGTTTTGAACTGACATTACAACAGATGTTGAAGCGCAGCTATAGGCTATTTCAGCTAGAGCAAGCACATAGCTGATAGTGTCAGCCTCTTCACCGCCATACTCTTCCGGGATCATCATCCCCATCAAGCCTAACCTGCCCATCTGTTTAAAATTCTTTGCCGGATACTCCTTGGTTTTATCACGCTCATCTGCTGATTCAGCAACAACTTTTCTGGAGAACTCCCGGACCATACCCTGAATCATCTGTTGCTCTTCTGTAAGCTTGAATAACATAGCTTGTTCCTTTTTACTTTTCAGACTATAATATCAGGGTGCATAAACTATTACTATTAGTTCAGCATCTTCTTTGCCAACATTCTTTAAGTCGTGCTTAATTCCAGAGTTGAAATGAAGGGAATCGCCTGTTTTTAAAGGATTGACATTCTCACCGACATCAACTTCAACCTCGCCTTTAATGACATAAACAAACTCTTCACCTTCATGACGAAATCCCACTCCCCCATGATTTTTACCAGCCTCAACAACAATTTTAAACGCTTTTAAGTGTTTATTTGCACCCTCAGAACTTAAGGGAGTATAAGCATAATTATCAGTTCGCTTTGTGTGTGCTTTTTTGCGTTTACTTGTTGTATCTCTATCCTGTTTTATCAAAGCATTTGAATCAATCCCAAGGGCTCTTGACAACTGGATCATGGTACCTACAGAGGGAATTTCTTTGCCAGCTTCAATCTCTTTTATATACTCTTTTTTCATACCTGTTTCATTGGCAACAAAATCCAGTGTAATACTCTTATCAAGCCTTGCTCTTTTGATCTTTTTGCCAAGGGAAGGTTCTCTATTTTTCTTTGCCATTTTATTACCCTTAAAATAGGTTCGATTAAATAGGTTCAATCCAGTTTTCAGTATCTTCTTTTTTCCCATACTGAATATCTGTTAAAGCAGCATAAAGCTTCATGGTGAGATCTCCGGGATTTCCATCACCTATTTCAATAACATTATCACCATAACTGATCTCTTTTACAGGTGAGACAACAGCTGCTGTGCCCGAACCAAAAACCTCTTTTAATTCACCTTTTTTACCTGTCTCAATAAGCTCATCAATACTGATTTTTCTCTCTGTGACTTTGATACCCCATTTCTGGGCAAGTCTTATAGCTGAATATCTTGTAATTCCGGGCAGTATGCTCCCGCTGAGTTCAGGTGTCACAAGTTCATCTCCAATAAGAAAAAATATATTCATTGCACCAACTTCTTCTATATATTTTCTATCAACTCCGTCCAGCCATAAAACCTGTGCATATCCAGCATCTATTGCCTGGGTTCCTGCTGTGAGGCTTGCTGCATAGTTACCTGCTGTTTTAAATTCCCCGACACCGCCCCTTACAGCTCTGACATAATCCTTTGCAACCCATATCTTTAAAGGTTTAAACCCTTCGGCATAATAAGCTGCAACCGGGGAAAGTATAATAAAGAATCTATATGTATTTGAGGCCCTGACCCCGAGAAAAGAGTCTGTTGCAATCATGGTTGGGCGAATATAGAGTGATGTACCATCAGAGCTTGGGACCCACTCTTTTTCAACTGAAATAAGTTTTTTCAAAGCCTGCATGACAAAATCCACATCTATTTCAGGCATGCACATGCCTTTTGCAGATCTATTAAATCTTGCAAAATTATCCCTTGCCCTGAAAAGCTGGATTTCTCCTTTGGGAGTTTTATATGCTTTTAATCCTTCAAAAATCGCCTGCCCATAGTGAAACACCATTGCAGCAGGAAAAAGAGCTATCTTGGAATAAGGTTCAATTCTGGCATCATACCATCCTTTTTCCACTGAATAATCCATACTGAACATATGATCTGTAAAAAACTGCCCAAAACCCAGTTTTGAATCTTCAGGCTTTACTCCTTTTTTCTCTGTTTCCGAAACAGATATTTCCATCCCAACCTCCAAAATAATCTATATAGTAAAACTTCAAATATCAAATTAATTATCCCTTATATATGCGTCATATCCATCTTGTTTGTCAAGATTAAATTCAAGCAATCCAGTATTCCAGCCCAAGGGCATATCATGTTCTGTTATATTTATTCTCTTTAAAGCTGAATAAAAAATATCCAGGTTTTCTAATTGCAGGTTGTGAGGTGAGAAACGAATATTTATAATATCTCCAATAAATTTATTCAATCTCAATTATCCAAATAAGCCAAATTAAAACAGTCTATCAATACTGTTTGCCTTGCAACTTAGATACTCTTCTGGTTAAATACTAATTTATGAGACTTAGAATTATAATATTTGTCCTTGCGCTTCTTGCCTTTCTCTCTGCAACCACAGGAGGATGGCTCTATTATTATTCATTTAAAAAAGCAGCGCTTCAAAAAGCTGAAGCAAATTCCAAATCAAGACTCGAACTCATACAAAGGCAATTGTCAACCTATCTGTCAGAGCACATTAAATCAGTTAAAGCCCTTGCAAATATAAAAGAATGCAGGATTGTTCTTACCAATGCAAACTTAAATTCAATAAAAAATGCCAATAACATACTGGATAATTTCAATGATGCACTGGGTATTGAGGTGACTTACATATTGGATAAAAATGGTAACACAATTGCTTCAAGCAATAGAAATGCTTCAGATAGTTTTATGGATAAAAATTTTTCATTCCGACCATACTTTAAAAAAGCAATGGCTGGAAATAATGCAACATACCTTGCTCTGGGCACAACATCAAAAAAAAGAGGAGTTTACTACAGCCATCCTATTTTTTACAAAACAAAAATAGTTGGTGTGGCAGTAATAAAATCATCTGTAGAGTTTGTTGAATCAAGCCTGTTTTCAAAATCCAAGGAAATCCTTTTATTCACAGATCCCAATGGAGTGATTTTTATTTCAAACAGGAAAGAGCTGCGTTTTATGCTGCTGTGGGATATAGATGAGATAAAAATCACACAGATCAGGAATTCAAGACAATTTGGAAATGGACCCTGGCCCTGGACTGGCTTTTCAAAAGGAAAAGCAGGAAATATTTTAAATAAAAATAGAGAGAATTACTTTTATTCCAGTATGTATTTAGAAAACTATCCAGGCTGGGAAATAATTCACTTGAGAAATTATAAAGATATTGAAAAAACAGTTGCTGATCCTTTAATAAAAGTGATAGGTCCCATAGCCATAATCATATCGATTCTCATTGGGTTTGCTGCTCTGATCCTGTACAGTAAAGCTGCCCATGAGATTGTCCGGCGTAAAACTGCAGAAAATGAAGTGAGATTAAGCGGTGAGAGATATAGACATATTTATCACAAAACTCCAGTAATGCTCCACTCCATTG
>Ga0256845_1003475_pt1 | contig 10655 bp, 6 predicted proteins | sample RiftiametaG_FD_189101 | JGI IMG/M metagenome (GOLD analysis project Ga0256845, IMG submission 189101) | Tube worm associated microbial communities from hydrothermal vent at the East Pacific Rise, Pacific Ocean - Riftia | ecosystem: Host-associated > Annelida > Integument > Unclassified ... | reverse complement strand
TCCCCTCGGCGGGCAGCGTCTCGCCCACGGGGCGGCAGCGCTCGAAGCCCGAGACCCTGCTCGACTTCACACATCGGTCGACACCATTGCCCCTCGGCACCCGACCACAATAGGGACCCCCCCCCCCTCTACGCAACGCAGCGCAACGCACCATACATTATACGACACACCACGCCACACTCCGCACAGGGGGCAGGCCACACCATGGGTTCCCGCCCACTGCCCCGCCATCGATTATATGGACATCGCGTACACCCGACAGATCACAAGCGCCCCGCGTCGCACCCACAGGGGCATATTCTCGCCCCCCCACCAGCGCGGGACCGAGCACGGAAAGGACATAAATATCGATTCACACGAGGCACAATAGAACACCACAGCGTTATAGGGGTGCGAATCTGTACGCATAATTACACTTGCAGCAGTCGCCGCTTAATGGTCCAACACAACCCGACAAGGACATCCAATCGTGTTGAAGATTCCGTTGAGCACCCACAAAACCGCACTCTATCTCCCCTCGATCGGCCTGCTGTTCGCTACTGCCTGTGGCGATCCTTGCCTCGACGATGGCTTGGGCGCGGGGAACTGCTTCGAGCAGAGCACACTCGCCCAAGACAGCGATTCCGACGAGAGCGACACCAATGTCGATACCAGCGCCGAACAATCCAACAGCGAGGACGAGACCGCAGAGGGCAGCTCGACCAGCACCGACTCCGAGGATTCGACCGAGGAAGCCGAGGAAAGCGAGACCGAGACCGGAGCGGAGACGAGCACCGAGACCGCAGAGGAGACGAGCACCGAAACCGGAGAGGGGAGCACCGAGACCGGAGACGACACTGAAACTGAAACCGGGGATCCCCCCGTCCCCGGTTCCTGCCGCCCTTCCGAGGCCTATGGTTCGGCGGGCGCCTACCCGGCCTTCACCGACCCCGACTACGCGGGTTTCCTCGATCACCCCGTCGCCATCGTCTCGAGCCGGAACAACGGCGGCTTCGTGCTTCACATCGCCGACATCTCGGGTGAGCCGCCCCCACCGAACATGAGCTATGCGGCACCGCTGTACAAGAACCCGGCGTGGACCGAGGCCAACCTCGGCCGGGTGTTCGGGCTCTCCCTCGACTCGCTGGGCAACATCTATGCGGCGGGCTCCACCGTCTACGGCGCCAACAACAGCGCCAACATCATCCGTCGCATCGACAGCCTGAGCGCAGAGGTCAGCGACTTCGCCGTGCTCCCAGGTATGGGTCCCGGGCTCGGCAACCTCAACTACGACTGCATCAGCGAGTCCATCTACGTCAGCAACCACGAGGACGGTCGCATCTATCAGCTCGACATGGACGGGCAGATCCTCAGCACCTTCCGCCACTCCGACGGCGACGTGACCATGGGCGCCCCCGACGATCCGGGCGAGCCCGACGGTCAGTTCGCACCCCTTGGAGAGCGCGTGTGGGCGGTCCAGTCCTACTCCGGCCGGCTCTACTACAGCGTCTGGTGGGAGGACACGGGCCGCCACAACGCGGACCAGGACAACGAGATCTGGTCCGTGGGTTTCACCGGAGACGAGGGCACCTTCGACGGCGCCGCCGAGCTCGAGATCTCCCTGCCGGGGATCAACAACGCGGACTACTCGAACCCGGTCTCGGACATCGCCTTTGCCAACACCGGCGTCATGCTCCTGGCCGCTCGGACCATGAGCGGCGACACCTCGACCAGCGCCCACCAGTCGGCGATCCGCAGCTACATCCATCTGGCGGATGAGTGGGTCCCCGAGGAGGAGCCCTACCTGGTCGGCGATATCGTCAACAGCGCCGCCGGTGGCATCGATCAGGACTTCGAGGGTGAGTACGTCTGGGTCAGCGGCGACGCCCTCGACTTCTACTCCCCAGATGTCGTCTACGGTATCCAGGGCTTCCCCTATGGGGGTGGCAGCGTCGACAACAGCACCCTGATCGACCTCGACGCGGAGATCGCAGGACAAGACAAGACCGTCTACGGCGACCTGGAGATCCCGATCCCCGCCGACGCGGCTCCGGTGCCCCCACTGGACTGAGGGGCGCCGGTCTCACCGACCTCGGCGCCCAAAAAGGCGGCGGACTCGCTCGAGCCCGCCGCTTTTCTACGCCTACTCCTCTGGCGGCAACGAGATGGTGCAGTCGTCCTCACAGCCATCCATGCCCACGTTGTTGCCGTCGTCGCACGCCTCCACTCCATCTTCCACGACTCCGTCGCCACAAAACGCATCCATACACGCCACGCAGTCGTCTGTATCGTCGTTGTTTCCGTCGTCACAGATCTCCGTGCCCGCGTATATGATGCCATCCCCACACTCGGCATCCTCACAGGCGTTGGTGCACTCGTCCGTGTCGTCTCCGTTTTGGTCGTCGCAATCCTCGACCCCCGCCTGAGTGAACCCATCGCCGCACACAGCGGCGTCACAGGTGTTGGTGCACGCGTCGAGGTCGCTCATGTTGGCGTCGTCGCAGTCCTCGAATCCCGTCCTCACATAGCCGTCCCCACAGTCTGCATTTTCGCACTCGCCGACGCAGGCGTCGGTGTTGTCTTCGTTGCCGTCGTCGCACTCCTCGGTCCCCGCCAACACGACACCGTCGTGGCAAACGGCGATGGTGCACGCGTTGGTGCAGGTGTCTGTGTCGTCCGGATCACCGTCGTCACACTCTTCCCCGGGCTGCTGAAAGCCGTCTCCGCAGGCCGCGTCGGCGCAGCTGCTGGTGCACAGATCGTTGTCGTCGGCGTTGCCGTCGTCGCACTCCTCGCCGTTGTTGACGATGCCGTCGCCACAGCTCGCGGGAGTGCAGCTGTTGGTGCACTCATCGTCGTCGTTGTCGTTGCCGTCGTCACACCCCTCGCCGGGGCCGATGAAGCCGTCGCCACAGACCGCGGCGATACACCCGTCGACGCAGTTGTCGTTGTTGTCGTTGTTGCCGTCGTCGCACTCTTCGACCCCGTCGTTGACAAAGGTGTCGCCACAGACGGCTTCTTTACAGTTTCCGACGCAGGTGTCTGTGTCGTCGAAGTTGCCGTCGTCGCACTCCTCGAATCCGAAGTGGATAAAAGTGTCGCCGCAGCTCGCCAGTTCGCAAACATTGAGACAGTTGTCCGTATTATCCGGGTTTCCATCGTCGCAGTCTTCGACGCCATCAAAGACGAAGTCGTCTCCGCAGCTCGCATCCACACAGGTGTCGAGGCAGGCGTCGGTGTTGTCGCTGTTGTCGTCGTCGCAATCTTCACCGAGGTCGACGACTCCGTTGCCACAGCTCTCCAGTTTGCAGCCGTTGGTACACCCGTCGTCCTCGTCGACCTTGTTGCCGTCGTCGCAGCCCTCGCCCGGGCCGACGTGACCATCGCCGCAATAGGACAGCTGACAGTCGTCGAGGCAGGTGTCGCTGTTGTCGCTGTTGCCGTCGTCACACTCCTCGCCGGGACCCACGACTCCGTCGCCGCAGCTCGGGACCACACACACCCCCTCCACACAGCTGAGCTCGTCACGACAGATTGCGCCCGTGTCGCAGGGGCAGTCCTCGGTCCCAGGTGTGCAGTCGGAGGTGCCGGAGGTCTCCCCCTCGGTCCCCGACTCGATGATCACCTTGGGGGCGCAGCTCAGAGCCGGCAGAGCCAGGCCGATCAACAGCGGCCCGAGAGCCTTGAGGTAGTCCATGTAGAGCACGCTATCACCCCGCTGCGAGAGACCTCAAAATCTGGACCTATCCCTCAGGAGGGCCCAAAGCCGAACAAAGGCGCGCGCTCCACGGTCCCGGGCGTCGATCGCGGACCTCGCAGCTCCGATCGGGCGCTCCTGTCGGTCGGGCGCTCCTGTCCGTGGGTCCATTTTCTGTGTTCGATCGCCGGAGCCCGTGGCGAAAGGGGTCCCGAGCCATGAAGACCCTCACCCAATTGCTCACCCTTCCCCACTCCCCTCACGCAACTGCGCTGCTCGCTGCGGTCGCCGTGCTCGGGAGCCTCGTCGCCAGCACGGGCTGCACCCGCACCGTGGGAGACGCCCTTCGCCCCGACGACCACACCGCCGCCAGCTCCATGGGTGCGGAGCTCGTCTGCTCGGATACACCCACGCGCATCAAGCCCCTGATCGTCGACTGGTCTCCAGACGAACGTGTCGATCTCGAAGCGGCGCTCGGACAGGACGGTGTCGTGGTCGTGAAGTACGACTGCCCGACGATGGAGATCCTCCCGGGCTGCCACGTGGACGGCTCTTACTCCTACGCCGGGGTCAGCCGCAAAGAGCAGGTCATCCAGATGGAGAACATGGACGACATCCACGCCAACATCCCGGTCAGCTCGGCCAAGGTCAGCGCGGAGATCCAAAGTGGCCGGGCGATCAACCTGGCGACCGTGCTCGTCGGTCGACGCTCGACGACGGTCTCGCACCTGACCGAGGGCGGGCTCACCGGTCAGTGCGAGGGCGCCACCCACTTTGTTCGCTCCGCCTCACTCGGCGCGTTCTCGATGGCGACCGGCTCGGTCGGCAAGGCCGCGATCGTCGCGGAGATGTTCGGCTACGGCGGCGGTGCCTCCAGCGACTCGGAGCGCTCCGACCTCAACATGGACGGCAGCCTCGAGTCTTGTCGGACCTCCGACCCCGGGTCCGACGACCCACCCAGCGAGTGCCAGGCCCCGATCCGTATCGAGCTCATGCCGATCGTCGCCGGCGAGGCCGGAGAGGGCGCGGCCGAGGCCCTGGCTGCGAGCAAAAAATCCGATTTCGAGAACCCCTGCCTGCCCGGCTATGTGTTCGCCAACGACATGTGCAAGCGGCCCTCGGCCGACCTCGCCTACCTCTGCGACCCGGAGGACAAGGACGAGTGCAGGGAGCAGTGCGGCAAGGGCGACGCCGAGTCCTGCCTCAACCTCGGCCGCCTCGTCTCCCGTGACCAGGCTCAGGTACCGTTCAAAAAGGCCTGCGACGCCGACATCCCCGAGGCCTGCACGGCCCTGGGCGAGATCGTCTGGTACGACGTCGACCCGGACGAGGACTCGAACTGGCGCCAGGCCGTGGACGTGGCCTATGGCCTCCTGAACAAGGGCTGCATGGGCGGCGACGGCTACGGCTGCGAGCTCGCCGCGGACATCAGCACGGACGACGACCAGACCTACTACGACCTCTCGGACTCGCTGACCCTCTACACCCGGGCCTGCGACCTGGGCTCGGGCTATGGCTGCTACGCGGCCTCCAAGCAGCTGTTCGAGGGCGAGGGCGCGGCCAAGGACATCGAGCGTGGCTTCGACCTGTTGCTGCGCTCTTGCGAGGGCGGCTCGGCCGACCAGTGTGGTGACATCGGCGCTGTGTTCGAAAAGGGGCGCTACGGCGTGCCCCAAGACAGCGAGGTCGCCGCCAAGTGGTACGGCATCGCCTGTCAGGGCGACATCGCGTTTTGCGAGACCGCGGGCGACCTCTCACTCGAGGTTGGCTCGGATGAACACGCGGCCCTGTTCTTCGCCATGGACTGCGAGAACTACACAGATGGCGAGGGCTGCGGAAAACTCGGCGAGATGTTGATCGCCGGCCGCGGCATCGACACGGACGAGGAGCTCGGCATGCGCCTCCTCAACGCGTCCTGCGACGGCGGCTACGGACGCTTCTGCGACATGCTCGGCCGTCCGACGCCCGAGTGAGCCCCCAGAGCCAGGCGACTTCGTGAAGCCGCCCGCATCCACCCCGCGGTCTACCCCCGAATAAGCTCAGGGCTCTTTCACACAGCGGATCCGAAACGGCTTGCGGTCTCGGGGGATCGTCGTCGCGGGGGCGCCGCTAGGATCGGCCGGGTCGACGATCCAGACCTGGTTGATGTCGTCCTTGTAGGGGGTCCGGGACCAGTGATACCCGGCCAACTGCTCGAGACCCTCTGCGCCCGCGAAGCCCTCGAGTTCTTGTTTGCTGGGCAGGCGCCAGTTCTCGTAGCCCCCCATCCGCAACCGGCGGCAGTGGGCGTCTCCGGCGGGCTGCTTCAGCGACTCACAAGGATGGGCTTCACCGCAGGTCTGCACGTAGATCCAGGGGTCGGGCAGGGCCACCGTGCCCGCGGGCGCCGACGGGGGAGCGAGCTGGGGATCGGCAAAGTTGGCGTTCTCGTCGTCCTTGGGTTCGGGTTCATCCGCCTCGGGGGACGCAGCCACCGATTTTGCGCCCGCCTGCTCGGCAGCGGTAGAAGCTCCGTTGCAGGCGGTGGCCCCGAGCGCGAGCCCCAGCCCGACCCAGGTCGCAGGTCGCAGGAACGGTGAAAGCCTCGGCCCAGTGTCCATGAGAGAGACTAACAGTGCACAGCGCCATCAGACTCGAACTTCATTGGATTCGAAGTTGCGAATTCGCTCGAATCGCGCGGTCTTCAAGGCTGATAAGGTCTTCGAAATCTGATTCTCTTGGGAGATGCGACGACTTGCATTCACATTTTTGTCCCTGAGCATGATCGCCTGTACCGACGACGGCAGCGGCGACTCGGCGGGCAGCACCTTTGGCTTGGAAGTCGGTGAAGAGAGCGACAGCCAGACCCTCGACTCCGGAACGAGCGGCGACGAAGTCGGCGACACCGGGACGACCGACACCGGGACGGCCGACACCGGGACGACCGATACCGACACCGGGACGACCGACACCGGGACGACCGACACCGACACCGACACCGGCGGAGCCACATGTGGCAACGGTGAGGTCGAAGACGGCGAAGAGTGTGACGACGGTGGCGAGTCGGGGGCCTGCGATATCGACTGTACCCTCGCCGAGTGCGGCGACGCCGTGGTCAATATGGCCGCCGGTGAGGCCTGTGACGACGGCAACGACATCGATGACGACGAGTGCAGCAACAGCTGCAGCCTGGCGAGCTGCGGCGACGGCGTGCTCAACGATGGCGAGCAGTGCGACGACGGCAACGACGACGACACCGACGCCTGTCCCAGCTCCTGCATGAACGCCGTGTGTGGTGACAGCTTCGTGCTCGCCGACGTCGAAGAGTGCGACGCCGGAGGCGAATCGGACAGCTGCGACGCGGACTGTAGCCTGGCGACCTGTGGCGACGGGACCCTCAACATGAGCGCCGGCGAGGTCTGCGACGACGGCAACGACGACGACACCGACGCCTGCCCGGGCTGTGCAGCTGCGACTTGTGGGGACGGCTTCGTTCAAACCGACGTCGAAGAGTGCGACGACGGCAACGATGTCGACGACGACGCCTGCGCCAACGACTGCACCGACAACGGCTGCCAGCCCCTGGGCCAGCGCGCCCCGCTCGACACCTTGTCCCTCAACAACGCCTCGGGCTGCTGGGATGGGAACCCCTGTCAGTTCGACCAGTACCTGTGGAACAACTCCCACGGCCAGAACTTCCAGGCATTTGGGCAAGGCATCTCCTGCACTGGGGCCTCGACCTGCGTCGAGAATGTCGGCATCACGACCTATCAGAGCGAGAGTGTCTGCCAGGGCATGTGGGACGTCTACTGTGACGGCGAGATCCTCGGCACCATCGACACACTGAACACCTCTTGTGTGGGCTCGGCCCAAGGCAACGGCTGCAACATCAGCTTCCCGGCCCGGCAGTGCGCGGCCATCGAGATCGTCGCCGCCGATGACGGCGATGCCACCTTGGGCTGTTGCGGCAGCAACCAACCCGACTCGATGGTGACCAGTATCAGCGCCTGGTGAGTGAAAAATCGAGGGCGCTCACGGGCTCCTCGAGCCTGGTGAGCGCCCTCGTGCGCCGCTCCCCCCGATCGAAGCCGGTGCGACCGAAGCCGCCGCTCAGCCGACCGGGTTCGGGTTGATGACGCCCGTCCCGGTTCCGCCGAGGTAGGCGTAGCTGTCGAAGGCGTCGTAGCCCACGATGATCACCGAGAACGCCGCGTCGCCCCCGTCGAAGACGTGGATCCCGTCGGCCACGGGCACACGGGCAACCTCGTAGTCGCTGTCGGCGACCGGGATGAACAGGCTCTCGTCGATGCTCAGGCCGTCCAGCTCGATGGTCGCGCCGGCCGGGCGGGCGACCACGGCCACGTCGTTGGTCCAGGTCCCGGGAACCAGGACCACGTAACGCGGCAAGAACTGCTCGATGGGGCTGAGCTGGACCATGGCTGGATCACCGATCCCCGCGCCGACGCTGTTCGACCCGGTCATGTAGTTGAGCACGGCGAGCGGCTTGTCGGCCTCGATTTCGAAGTCCCCCGGGACCGCCGCGACCCCACCGACGTACATTTCGACCACGTCCCCAGCATTGAGCACGAACTGACTGTTGGGGATCCCGGTGATCTCGACGTCGGCCGTCAAGGTCACGGTCGTCCCGTCCTCGGAGGCGTAGATCTGCCACAGAGAGGTGTCAGGGGTCGCGCTGCGCGGAGGCACCCGGGACGCGATAAAGTGCTGGCCCCACAGGCGCACCCCCGAGAGCTGCTCCTCGAGGTGGTCGCAAGCTTGGATGGTCGTCGGCACGAAGGTGCATTCGTTGCCGGAGAACACCGCCACCGGGTGGTCCATGTCGCTCTCGACTCGGGTCCCGGTGAGTCCGGTGTTGAGGACCTTGGTCATGACTTCGGCGATGTCCCCTTCGTCGAGGGTGACCACAAAGGGCGAGTTCGCCGGGCTGGGCGGGATCCCGTTGCCCGCCAAGGTCACGGCGCTGGGCGTGATCGTGACCTCGGTCCCGTCGTAGGCCGCGACCACCGTGACATAGGCGCCCTGCACCGCCCCATCGTTGATCACCTTCCATCCCACGACGTGGTTGATGCTGTCCCAGGTCGGGACCGGGTAGAGCATGGAGGCATCGGAGAGGAAGGAGCTCGCGCCGTCGATGGGGTTGAACTGATAGGCGATGATCGGCACGTCGGCGGTCAGCCGGTAGGCCCCGCCGACCAGCTTGCCGCTGTCGTCTTGGCTCATGGGCGGGAGGTTGAAGACGTGCAGGTCGAGGGGCTCGACCATGACCGGGCCCGCGACCGTGCTCCACACCCCACCTTGTTTGGTCTCGACGAAGACCGTCGAGACCTGGGCCTCCTGCACGTTCGACACAGCGATCGCAAACTGCGCGGTCTCGACTTGATCGTGGGAGTCGAGATCGACCCCGAAAAACCGACAGCCCACCGTGCTCGCACCAGCCTCGGCCTGCACGCAATTTTCAGGAATGATCGGCAGCTCGGGCTCGACGCCGAAGTCGGTGACTTCGAGATCGAACTTGGGGCCCGAGCCACCGTCGTCGTCATCATCATCATCATCGTCGCTCCCGCCATCGCTGCTCTCGACCCCGCTCTTGGTCGCGGTCCCGGCCTCCGTGTTGCCGTTCCCCTCGTCGAAGGTGTCGATGCCATCATCATTGCCATTGCTGTCGCTTTCCTCGCTCCGCGAATCGTCACCACAGGCGCTCAGAGAGATCGAAAGGCCAAGCAAAAGACAGGTGGAAGTGCACCCGCGACCAGGTCGAGTCAAAAACATGGGGGACAGTACCAGCCGCGGTTCCCCGCTCGTGTGGCCCCGAGTGTCGTGTGAGCCACAACCCCCAGATCACCTCCACCAATCGTGAGCGCGCGTAGTAAAAGGAGCCCGCGCAGTGCACACACCAACCTCGAATACAGGCGGCGACTCGACCTTGGCGGCGGACTCGGCGGACCAGTTGGAAAACCTCCAGCTCACCCGCGTGGATCACTATGTGCTCCTGCACCGCGTGGGACGAGGCGGCATGGGGGTGGTCTACGCCGCCTACGACGAGGATCTCGATCGAAAGATCGCCATCAAACTGCTGCTCTCCGATCGCCACAGCCACCCCCGCCTGCTCCGAGAGGCCCAGGCCATGGCCCGCGTCTCCCATCCGAATGTCGTCCAGGTCTACGAGATCGGTGAGCTCGAGGGCTCCCCCTTCATCGCCATGGAGTTCATCGAGGGCGAGACCTTGGGCCAGTGGCGGCAGCGGGTGAACCCCACCCGAGCCGAGATCTTGGCGATGTTTCAAGCCGCGGGCCGGGGCCTCATGGCCGCCCACGAGAAGGGCCTGGTCCACCGCGACTTCAAACCAGACAACGTCATGGTCGGCCACGACGGCCGCGTCCTGGTCACGGATTTCGGCCTCGCCCTGGGCGACAGCGACTTCGCCCTGCCCTCCAGCGCGGATACCCACACCGGTCGACACTCGGCCGGACAATCAGCCCTGGATCTCACGGCCACGGGCGCGCTGATGGGGACCCCCGCCTATATGGCCCCCGAGCAGTATTGTGGCGAGACCGCCTCCGCCCCCGCGGATCAGTTCAGCTTCTGTGTCGCGCTTTGGGAGGCCCTGTGCGGCCGCCGGCCGTTCGCTGGGCGCACGCCTATCGCCCTGCTCGACGCCGTGAGTGCGGGGGCGATCGAGGCCCCACCTCCCGAGCTCCCGAGCTGGCTGCGGCGCGTCCTCGAGCGCGGCCTGGCCCCGGACCCGAGCGAGCGCTGGCCGTCCATGGAAGCCTTGCTTCAGGCCCTCTCCGACGACCCGACCCCGCGTCGACGGAGGCGATGGCTGGCCGTCGGGCTCGGCCTCCTGACCCTCGTCGCGGGTACCTGGCTCGGCCACGAGCGGCTCGCGGACCGCCCCTCCCCCGTCGCCCACAGTCGAGCCCCGAGCATCGCAGGGTGCACACTTCAGGGCCACCTCCTCGAGGCTCGCTGGAACCCG
>Ga0256845_1003474_pt1 | contig 10655 bp, 8 predicted proteins | sample RiftiametaG_FD_189101 | JGI IMG/M metagenome (GOLD analysis project Ga0256845, IMG submission 189101) | Tube worm associated microbial communities from hydrothermal vent at the East Pacific Rise, Pacific Ocean - Riftia | ecosystem: Host-associated > Annelida > Integument > Unclassified ... | reverse complement strand
TCCGGTCTCTCGACAAACTAAAACGCCCTGAGCGGGTGCTCAGAGCGTCTTCGTTTGATGCGAGGAAAGGGACTTGAACCCCCACGGCCTAAGCCACACGGACCTGAACCGTGCGCGTCTACCAATTCCGCCACCCTCGCGGTGGGCCGAGAACCTAGTCCGATCTCGACTGAGGGTCAACACCTGCCGGGGATTGTCCCTTGGTGAGTGGTGCGGGGTGTCTCACAGTATATCGAGAGACTTGACCGTGAGGGCCGGGCCGCTCATGTGAATGCCGAACCCCCCACGCTCGATCTCGCCGGTGACCCGCACCCGCTGGCCGGGCCGGGCCTGGCCTCCGCTGAGTCGGTAGACCTCGCCACCGTCGACGACGAGCTCGAGAAAGCCGCCTTCGAGATCGTTGCTGCGGACCGTGCCCGTGTATTGCTTGGCCGACGCCATCGTCGACAGTGTACTGCCGGCGGGCAGAGGCGCCAGCCTGTGACGGCCGCCAGTCTGCTACCGTCGACGAGGTGCCGGCTCGACGACGACTCTCGCTCGTGCTGGGGGCGAGCGTGCTCGCGCTGGGGGCTGCCGCGGTGGATATCGGTTGTGGCACGGGTCCCTCGGCGGGTCGCTCGGGCGATCCGGTCGAGGGTGCGGCGGCGGGCAGAGTCGCGGGCGTGGGGGCGCTCGATCTCGGTGCTGGTCGGCCGCGCTGGGGGCCGGGGGTGCCGGCCCTGAATCGGTCGGAGGTGCAGGCTGAGGCGTTGGCGGAGGCGCTGGCGGCCGAGCTCGCCCGGGCTCCGGGCGACCCGGCGCTGAGGGCCCTGTGGTCTGCAGACGAGGCCGAAACCCGGGCTCGGGCGCTGTGGTCGCTCGCCCGGATCGGCGGACCTGTGGCCCGCGACCGGCTGATGGCCGAGCTCGACGGGGGGGGCCAGAGTCGGGTCTTGGCTGCCGTAGCGCTGCTCGAGGTGCCCCGACACGAAGCGGGGACGCCCGCCGATCCAGACGGGCGAGCGGGCGAGCAGGCGAGCCCGAGCGAGGCCCGTTGGTCCGCGCTCGAGGACGCCCTGTGGATCCGCTACGCGCTCGCGGAGCCCAGCGCACTGGGCACTCAGGAGGCCCTGCTGTTGGGTATCGCTCGTGTGGGAGGGCATCGCTCGGTGGCTCGGTTCGCGGTCGCGCTGGGTGACGCGCCGAGCTCGGGCTGGACCGCGGCCGAGCGCTCGCGCTGGACCGCGGCCATGCGCGCGCTGGGGATGACCTGTGCGCGCGGGCTGGCGCTCGACGAGGCCGCGGCGCAGGTCGTGGCCGAGGGGATCGAGGGGGGCGACCCGGGGGCCTCGGAGGCTGCGCTCTACGCCCTGAGCCGCTGCGCCCGATCGTCGAGCGAGGTGTTGGCCGAGTCGCGGGCGTCGCTGGTCGCGAGCTTGGGGCCGCACGTGGACGACACAGCCGCGCGCGACCGGCCGGCGCACGCGAGTTTGGCGTGGCGCGCACTGGCGGCGCTCGGCGAGCTGCCCGGGGACACGGCGGCGGTGGGGATCTTGTCACCTTCGCCGCCGGTGTGGACCGTGGAGGTCGAGGCTGTGCGCGCGCTGGGAACCACGGGCGCCGGCCGGGCGATCGTGCGGACGCGCCTGTCGACGCTGCCGATCGAGGCCTTCGCGGGGCCGCGCCAACATGTGTTGTCGGCTGCGCTCGAGGCCATGCGTGGGGGCATCGCGGGGGACCCTAGCGAGACCGACGCGGCGCTCTCGACGATCGCGCTGCGCCTGCTCGCGGGTCGTCGCCAGGACGCCGACCCGCGCCTGGGCCACGCCTGCGCCCTCGCCCTGTGTGAGCTGCGGCTTCTCCAGGCGATCCGGAGCGGTCGGCCCGAGTTGGTGGAGGGCTGCGCCCGGGGCTCGGGCTCGGGCCGAGAGGACCCATCCCTTGCGGCCACGGCGGCCACAGCGGGGCTGAGCACCGCCTACCTCGCGGGGCTCGAGGTCGAGGCCCTGCTCCGGGCGACCCACTCGACCGGGGCCGTGGGGCACACTCAGGACAACTTGGGTACGGCCACCGTCGACGAGAATAGGGCGCTCATCGGGGCGGGTGGAGAGGCCGAGACGGGGACCTTGGGCCGGGGTGACCCGGTCCGTCAGCGGCGGATCGCAACGCTCCTGGCGATGGCCCGCGATCCCGATCCTGCCCGGGCGACCCCGGCCCTCAACGCGCTCGCGGAGGTCGACGACGCGGCTGTGCTCCCGGTCCTGAGAGTCGCCCTGATCCGGGAAGATCCGGGGATCTTGGCCGCAGCCGCGACCGCGATCGCGGTCCGCTCGATCGACGCGAGCAAGCGCGACCTGGATGTGGTCGAGCTGCTCGAAGACCTGGTCCAGTCGCGCCTCGACGCGGGCGCGATGGAGGCCCGCCTGGCGGCGATCGAGGCCCTGGGCGCGCTCGCCCGGAGCGCTGTAGCGACCTTGGCTCCGAAGCTCGGAGCGGCTGGGGCCGGGTCTGGGTCCGGGGTGGCAGGGGCGGGAGTGGCAGGGGCGGGGTCGGGAGAGAGCCCTTGGCTCGCACGCACGGTGATCCCGCTGGCCAGCGATCCGGCGGTGTCCATCCGGCGCGCGGCTCGGGAGGCGCTGTTGGGGCACCCCCTGCTCCTGGCTCGCTTCGAGGCCCGGGAGCTCGCGTTCATGGCCGAGGGAGGGGGCCGGGCGAATCAGTTTGGCGCCCGGCTGCAGGCCGACCTCGATGCGGCGACGGCCGACCCGGCGACGGGCCTGCGCATCGAGACCAGCGCCGGTGGGTTCACGATTGTGTTCAGCGGTGTGCCGGCGCCCATCAACCAGGCCAATTTGGCGGCGCTCACGAGCGAGGGCTTCTACGATGGTCTGAGTTTTCACCGGGTGGTCCCCGGGTTTGTGGTTCAAGGCGGAGATCCGCGTGGCGACGGCTACGGCGGTCCCGGCTACCTCGTGCCCTGCGAGTGGTCGAACCTCCGCTACGAGCGGGGGACCGTGGGCATCGCCCTGGCGGGCAGGGACACGGGCGGCTCTCAGTTCTTCATCACCCAGACCCCGCAGCCTCACCTCGATGCCCGCTACACGGTGGTCGGCCAGGTCTCGGCCGAAGACATGGCGGTCGTCGACCTGCTGCTCCCGGGGGACCGGATCCTCCGGGCGTCGGTGCTCTGGGGGGACCTGGGCTCGGCAGGGGCACGTTGACCTCGGTGTTGTCGGGGTCAGGGTCGGGCACGCGCGAGCGGGGCCAGGGCGCCGCGATCGCGTTGATCGGGGGCTTCGACCCGAGCGGTGGAGCCGGCCTGTTGCGCGACGGATGGACGGTGGCGCGGCGGGGAGGGGCGCTCGAGGTCCACGCCGTGGCGACGGCCCTGACGGCCCAGGGGGGGGCCAGACCGGCGATCCTCGGGCCCGTCGATCCGCTTCGCCTGCGCGCGGAGTTCGAGCGGCTCGCGGCGTTGCCGAGGCTGCGCGCGGTCAAGATCGGGATGACGCCGCCGGCCGCGGTCGAGCCCCTCGCGTGGCTCTTGAGCGAGCTTCGGGCGCGATCGCGGCCACCGCTGGTGGTCTTCGATCCAGTGCTCGCCGCGAGCGACGGGGGGATCTTGGGGGCGTCGGCCGAGCGGCTCTTGGCGCTCGCGCATCGGGTCGATCTGTTGACGCCGAACATGAGCGAGCTCGACGCCCTGACCGGGTCGGGGATATCGGGGTTGTCGGCGGGCTCGAGTTCGGTCGTCGATCGGGTCTTGGCCCTCGGCCTGCCGAACACGGCCGTGCTGGTCAAGGGCGAGCGGGTCGCTCCGGAGCCGGGCCAGGGGCGGGGCCGAGATCGGATCCGGGATCGTCTGGTCGGCTTCGACGGCAGCGCCCAGGTCATCGAGCGGGCGGTCATCGAGGGGCCCGATCCGCGGGGCACGGGCTGCGCCCTGGCGACGGCGATCGCCTGCGAGCTGGGGATGGGCCGGAGCATGGTCACGGCGGTGGTCGCAGGTGTCGCCTGGCTGGACGGAGCGCGGCGTAGGCTTCGGCCGGGCTCCGACGGACGCTGGCATATCTCGCCCTGACTGGACGGCCCTGACGACCTTTTCGGCCCTGGCGGCCCCGGGCAGCGTGGCCGGGGTCGTGGCTCCGCTCTCGGCTCAGTCTCCGGGCGCCACGGCCCGGGTCTCGGCGAGGTTCACCGACTCGAGCTTGGGGAGCTTCTCGAGCACGGTGACGCCCTCGGCGGTGATCACGGTGGCGGCGAGGTTGAGGCGGACGAGCTCGCGCGAGCCCAGGAGGTAGGGCAGGGCCGCGTCGGTGATCAGCGTGTGATCGAGGCGCAGCTCTCGGAGCGCCGGCAGCCCGGCGAGGTGGGCGACCCCCTCGTCGACGACGTCGGTGTGATCGAGCTCGAGGACCTCGAGCGCGCGCAGGCCCTCGAGGTGTTCGAGGCCGTGCTTGGTGACCCGGGTGTGGTGGAGCTCGAGCACACGCAGGGCCCGGAGGTCGGCGAGCGCGGCGAGGCCCTCGTCGGAGATCCCCGTGTTGCCCAGGTCGAGACGCTCGAGCTTGACCAAGGTCGCTAGTTGGCTCGCGCCTCGATCGTCGAAGCCCTCGAGACCGATCTCGAGCTCGCGCAGGCCCACGAGCAGGCCGAGGCCTGGAGCCTCGGGGTCGCTGAGTTCACCGGGGCTCAAGATCAACCGGCGCAGCCGGGGCAGGGCGGCGAAGGCCGCGAACGCGTCTCCGTCGAAGCTCCGGTAGCGAATCGTGATGTCCTCGAGGGCCTGGAGTTCGGCGAGCCCGGCGAGGCCGGCGGAGCTGACCGCGGAGCGCTCGAGGTCGAGGACCTGGAGGCCCTCGAGGTAGCGCAGCATGTGGATGCCCCGATCGCCGAACCGGGCGCAGTCACAGACCAGCTCGTCGATGGGCAGGTCGCGGATGTACTGGGGGCTGGTGTCGTTGAAGCCGGGTCCGCGCCACTCGAGACGGTGGAGCGCGTCGAGGCCCTTGATCTGGTGGAGCGAGAAGTTTCCGATCGTCGTGTCGATGACCGCCAGCGACTGCAGCGAGCGGACCCTGCCGACCCGGATCATGGTGTTGTGGCCCGCCCAGGCGCCCTCGAGGCGCAGCTCCCGGAGGTCGCGCAAGATCGTGATCGCCTCGCTGACGGGGCTGTCCTTGCTCAGCTCGCGCAGGGTCAGGGCGCGCGGTGAGATCTTGCGGGCCAGGGGGTTGAGGGCGTCGGGCTCCGCGCTGACCCGGGTGAAGGCGAGGGACTCGAGGCCGTGGAGCTGAGACAGGCGCGCGACGGTCACGGTGTCGAGCTCGAGGTCGACCAGCTCGAGGCTGCGCAGGCGCCCCCCGAACGCAGACAGACCCGCGTGCACCGCCGCCTGACAGCCGCTGATGCGCAGCGAGGTCAGTCGAGGCGCCCGCTCGGCGAGGGCGTGGAGGTCGAGGCCCGCGCAGCGCGGGTTGAGGCGGGCCGGCTCTGGGCCGGGGTCGAGGCCCGCCCGGGGCCCGTCGCCGCCCGGGTCGCCGCCTGGACCGTCGCCTGGACCGCCCGTGCTCGAGTCGCCGAGCTCCTCGGGGAGGGTGAGCGGTCGCTCTTGGCCATCGAGCTCCGACATGGCGAGGTCGAGCTCCTCGACCATGGACAGGTCCAGGTCCGGGTCCGCGAGCATGGAGGCGTGGGCGATCACCATTGTGCGCCGCGGTTGTGGAGCGCGCTCTCCGTAGGGGGAGCGCGGCCCGAGGTCTTGGATTGGATCGACTCGTGCGCCCTCGTCGGCCTCGGAATCGGCCCCGCAGTGGCAGCCGGAGACCTGGATGAGCACGCTCAGGGCGACCGGGCCGAGGCGGGCTCCAAGCCGACCAGGTGCTCGGTGTCCAATGGCGTGGCGGGGCGGCACGGAGGAATGTTTGTACTCGCTCCGGCCGACAGGGTCACCTGAACACGGCGCTCGATACGGCTTCGGCGAAGATCCTGCGCGGGCGACCCCGACGGTCTCCAGGCGAGGTGGCGGGCGGCCGGGCGAGCCCCCTCGCGGCGAGCTCCCTCGCGCCGTCGAAGCCCTCACGCTTCTCAGGGTCGGGGCGGCTCGGGCACACGAAACACGACCCGCGCGTTGGCCATGGTGAACGCGGCCAGCTCGTCGAGGGGCTCACCCCGCAGGGCCGCCAGCCGGCGGGCGACGTCGACGATGAAGGCAGGCTCGTTGGGGCCCTCTGCGCTGCGCGTCGGCGGCTTCTGGTCGGGGCTGTCGGTCTCGATCAGGAGCCGGTCCCTGGGTGTCGCGCGGGCGGCCGTGTGGACCTTGCGCGCGCCCGGGATACAGACGTTCGCGGCGAACGAGAGGTAGTGGCCCTCGGCGACCAGGGCGGCCCCGATCTCGGCGCTGCCCGAGAACGCATGCAGGACCGAGGGCGGCGTCGGGGCCTCGCGCAGGAGCTCGAGCATGGGGCCGTGGGCCTTCACGCAATGGATGATCAAGGGCAGGTCCCGGCGTCGGGCGAGCTCGAGCTGGGCACGGAAGACCTCGACTTGGCGGGCGCGTCGGCTGTGGTCGCGCCCGGTGATCCTGAAGTCGAGCCCGCACTCTCCGATCGCATGTACGGAATGGGATGCGCTATCAACGTGAAACTCCAATAACTGAAGCTCAGCAAGAGACCGATCCCGGGTGATTTTGCACACTGAATATGGATGAAAACCGCTCGAAAAATACAGTTCCAAGCCGGGGATAGGGGGGAGAGGCACCCGCTCACTCCAGTCGGACGGGAGCACCCCTGGCACGAGAATCGCGCGTACTCCGGCCCCTGTGGCATTCTGCAGCAGATTCAGCAATTTCGGATCACGCCGAAGCCGCGAACGCTGTATGTGTGCATGTGTATCGAAAAAGTACACGGTAGCTGTATTTCTCGCGCGATTGACGCTACGCCAAACCCGCTGTAGAAGGTCCCTGTCCCTAACTCGGAGCAGGAAAATACATGGCCAACAGCAAGATTGAACGCGTCCTCCGCCACGATGGCATCGTGGCTGTCCTCGACTGGTTTACCGACCCCGCCCAAGGTGGTGGCGAGCCGGAGTGGGTCGGAGATGACCGCTGGAACCCGATTGTCATGGAAGCGGTCAAGCTTCGCCAGATCGCCGGCGAGCCGTCCGTCCGCGTGCTGGTCGGTGACCACGCCGTCTTGGTCTCCGGCGATGACAAGCACGTCGTAGGCGTCGTTTTCATCAAGGGTCACCCGGTCGTGAAGTCGGTCGTTCGCATGGTGCGGCAGCTGCTTCGTCCGCGCGCCCCCCAGCCCACCGTCTCGGTTTGACCTAGACTGAGAGGCGAGCGCGCGCGCTCGGTCGGACGACCGAGGCGCGCGTTTTCTCGTGGTTGAACGGGCACAAAGCAGGGCCTCTAGTAATCACCATCTCGTCCGGTTTCGGGCCGTGTCTCGAGTTCTTCGCGCTGGCCGGCGACGGAACCAACATGGTGTTGTTCACACCAGGTTTTCTTGAGATCCACAGGTGAGCGGGGACATTGAAAGTACTCGAGTCAGGCTCACGAATCGGCCATTTGGTCGCCCCAGAATAGGTAACAAGAGCTACGCACTTGGAAACTCTCCCGTCCGCGACAAGCCTGGGCGGATGGCATAGCGTCGCCGCCATGCGGGCCGATGACCCTGGCTTTCTCAGCGCCCTGCGCAGCCAGATCGGCGCCGAACAGGTCCTTCAGAGCCCCGAGGATCTCGCCTTTTACGGCACAGATCGCTGCCGTGGAGGCTGGCCGGTGGCCCCTGGGGCGATCGCTCTGCCGGGGACGGTCGAGCAGGTCCAGGCCCTGGTCCGGCTGTGCGCTGAGCACCGGGTGGGGCTCGTGCCTTCGGGGGGCCGGACGGGGCTGACCGGGGCCGCGACCGCGACCGCGGGGGAGCTCGTGCTGTCGCTGGCCCGCCTCGACAGAATCCATGGGGTCGACCCGGCCAGCCGCCTGCTGCGCTGCGAGGCGGGCGCGACCGTGGAGGCGGTCCAGATCGCCGCAGCTGCGCAAGGCTTGAGTTACCCGATCGATTTTGCGGCCAAGGGCTCGGCCCACATCGCCGGCTCGGTGGCGACCAACGCCGGCGGGGTGAAGGTGATCCGCCATGGGCTGACGCGCGAGTGGGTCGCGGGCCTCGAGGTGGTGCTGGCCGACGGCGAGCGCATGGTGTTGGGGGGCGAGCTGGTCAAGGACAACACCGGCTACGATCTGCGCCAGCTGTTCATCGGCTCCGAGGGCACATTGGGGGTGATCGTCGGGCTCACCCTGAAGCTCGCCCGGCCGCCCGCGGGCCAGGTGGTGGCGCTGTGTTCCCTGCCCAGCGACGAGGCGGTGCTCGATCTGTTCGAGCGCCTGCGCGCCTCCTCGCTGGCGCTCTCGGCCTTCGAGTGTCTCGACCGGGGCTGCATCGACCGGGTGATCGCGCACCGGGGTGTCGATCAGGCCGGTCCACTCGCGGAGCTGGGCCCGCAGCAGGTCCTCGTCGAGGTCGAGGTCCCGAGCGTCGGTTCGGGCGAACTGGACGGGCAGGGCGATATCGAAGTGGGGATCCGCGAGGCCCTCACAGCGGTGCTCGGCGAGGCCATGGAGGCCGGGCTGATCCTCGACGCGGCGCTCGCTGCCGGGGCCGCCCAAGCCCGGGAGCTGTGGGCCTGGCGAGAGGACATCTCCGAATCTCTGCACCACTACGATCCCCACAAGGCCGATGTCTCGGTGCCGATCCGCGAGGTCGCCCGGTTTGTGGGTCGCTGGCGCGCGGCCGTGGCCGAGGCCCTCCCGGAGATCCCGGCGCTGTGCTTCGGCCACGTCGGTGACGGCAACCTGCACCTCAACCTCTTGCGACCCCCGGGCATGAGCCTCGAGCGCTTCCTCGAGCGCTGTCACGGCTTCGACGAGACTATGTACGGCCTGGTCCGGGACCACCGGGGCAGCGTCTCGGCGGAGCACGGCATCGGCCTGCTCAAGCGGGACTACCTGGCCTACACACGCAGCGCCCGAGAGATCGCTATGATGCGGGCGATCAAGGGAGTCTTCGATCCGCTGGGTATCCTCAACCCGGGCAAGCTGCTGCCATGACCGTGTTCGACGACCTCCAGGCCGCGCTGGCGTCGAGCGAGACCTGTCGGGCCTTCGACCTGGTGCTCGAACCCGGGGAGGCGTTCCCGACCGAGCTGGTGGCCCTGACCGCGCTCGAGTTCCTGCGTGTGTGCTGTCCCGGTGGGACGCTCGAGCTCCCCGGGTGGATCGGGCGCCTGGATGGGCTCGAGAGCCTCGAGCTCGACGGGGAGCTCAGCGACATCCCGGAGGGGCTCGGCGATCTCGACACGCTGAGGCGCCTGGTGCTGCGCAGCAGCGGCTCGTTCCCGCCGGTACTGGCGCGATTGAAGAAGCTGCGCGAGCTCGAGATCGAGGTCTCGAGTCTGGATACGGCGCCCCTGGCCCTGCGCGAGCTCGAGTGTCTCGAGACCCTGACCCTGCGCGTCGATCGTCTGGGTCAGATCCCCGCTGGCCTGCTCGCGCTCCCGAACCTGCGCGTGCTCGTGATCGAGGCCCTGAGCAGTCGTCAGCAACCCACACAGCTGCCGGCCCTGCTGCCCGGCCTGACCAAGCTCGAGGAGCTGGGTGTGCAGGGGTGGCGCCTGCCGAGCCTGCCCCCGGCGCTCCTGCGTCTGTCCGAGCTGCGGACCTTGACCCTGCGCCGCTGTGCGCTCGAGAACCTGCCCAAGGCCTGGTCGGGGCTCGCCCGGCTGCGCTCGCTGAACCTCTCGGAGAACCGCCTGGCCACGCTGCCGCCCTCGATCGCTGCGCTCGACCAGCTCCAGGAGTTGATCCTCACCGACAACCCGGTCTACGAGCTTCCGCCGCAGCTCGGGGCCCTGGCCCAGCTCGAGCGCCTCGACCTCGACGGCAGCCGCATGAAGACCCTGCCCTCGACCTTGGGGGAGTTGACCAAGCTGCGGGTGTTGAGTGTGGCCGAGACCCGCAGCCTGACCGGCCTGCCCGACAGCGCCGCCGAGCTCAGCCAGCTGCGCAGCCTCGACCTCGCCAGGGGGGCGCTCACGCAGGTCCCGGCCTGGCTGTTCGAGTATCCCCGCCTCGAGCGGCTGCGCCTCGACGGCAACGAGCTGGCGGCCCTGCCGGAGACGGCCTTCAACAACGACACCCTGGGTTCGCTCAGCCTGGTCGACAACCCCCTGCGTGACGACACTCGGCGGGCCCTCGATCGCTACGCCCGAGCCCGGGCTGCGCTCGATCGACCGATCGCAATCCACGGGGTCTGAGCCGTCGGGGCGGTCTCCGAACCGACGACTCAGCCGGCCGTCGCGTCACGGAGGACAGCGCTGTTCGGCGGCGAAGTTCGGCCCGAACGAGGGGGCGGGCTTCGGCCCGAACGACGGGGCGGGCTTCGGCCCGAACGACGGGGCGGGCTTCGGCCCGAACGACGGGGCGGGCTTCGGCCCGAACGAGGGGGCGGGCTTCGGCCCGAACGACGGGGCGGGCTTCGGCCCGAACGAGGGGGCGGGCTTCGGCCCGAACGACGGGGCGGGCTTCGGCCCGAACGAGGGGGCGGGCTTCGGCCCGAACGACGGGGCGGGCTTCGGCCCGAACGAGGGGGCGGGCTTCGGCCCGAACGACGGGGCGG
>Ga0256845_1003473_pt1 | contig 10656 bp, 9 predicted proteins | sample RiftiametaG_FD_189101 | JGI IMG/M metagenome (GOLD analysis project Ga0256845, IMG submission 189101) | Tube worm associated microbial communities from hydrothermal vent at the East Pacific Rise, Pacific Ocean - Riftia | ecosystem: Host-associated > Annelida > Integument > Unclassified ... | reverse complement strand
GTGTGCCATCTTCTCACCTTGTCCCGCGGGGGCTGGTTTTCATTGGCGTGTTCTTTGGTATTTATGCTTGTTATATTGAAGGTTTATGGTACGTTAAAGCGGAAGGCAATGCTTGTTGCTGCCTCTTCGTTGTGTTGCATCTTTTTTGTTCTTGTATTGTCCGGTACGGAACTGTTTGAGCGTGTGTTGTCATTGACCGAGGGTGAAAGCATGATGAGTATGGATGAGAGACTGCTCATCTGGCGGGGAACGGTTAATTGTATTGTTGACCATATGTTAATGGGGACAGGGCCGGGGACATTTTCTATTATATTTCCATATTATCAATTGCCCGGAACGCTGGTTCGATTTTACCAGGCGCATAATGATTACCTTCAATACGTTATGGAACTGGGGATATTCTTTATACCATTATGTTTCTGGACGTTGTTTACCCTGTTTCGGTCCGGTTTTAAAAAGTTGTCAAGCAGAAGTAGACAGGTTAGAGGCTATTCTCTTGCTACAATGGCTGGTATTGTGGCGATTTTATTACATTCTTTAGTTGACTTCAATCTCCATATCCCTGCAAATGCACTTCTTTTCACGGTTCTCGCCGCACTGTCTGTTGCCCGCCTGGAAAAAACAAAGAGGAAATAATTCAATTGTCATTAGTTTTAAAAATGGCTTAATGCACTGTGTGCTATTAATATATTGAAAATAAAAAAGACTATACTGTTGGGCATTCTGTTGATTGGTTTGGGCCTTAATGAAGAACACGAGCTTAATAAAAAAATATTTTAATAATAACTCGTTAAGTTGGCATTTCATTTGGATATTTCTTGGAAAAGGAATATATGCAGCCACTCAATGGGGTATTTTAATAGTATTGGTTAAACTTGGTAATCCACAAGTCGTTGGTCAATATGGTTATGCTTTGGCCATTACAGCTCCGGCTGTCGCATTATTAAATATGGATTTGAGATCGTTATTGGCCTCTGATATAAAAGATAATTTTTCTTTTCAAGAATATTTGTCTACAAGAATGGTAACAATATGCTTTTTTTTGATAGTAACTTTAATTATTATAATAGTCTCTAGTTTTTCGACAAAATTAAGTTTGGTAATATTGTGTGTAGCTATGGCTAAAGCAATAGAAAATATAAGCGATTTACTGTTTGGTTTTTTCCAAAAAAATGAAAAAATGAGGATAATTGCGACATCGGAAATTTTGAAAGGTATTTTTTCATTGATCGGAGTGACTATTGTTTATAGTTTGACTAAATCTTTGATTATTTCACTATGTTGTGTGGTTGTGTCTCGTTCTGTAGTGTTGTATTTTTATGATAGAAAACAAGTAACTGCAATGTTGTGTGATAAGAAAATATTTTTTTCTTTTGACACCATTGTTATTAAAAGGATAATTGTCATGGCACTACCAGTAGGAGTGTCATCTTTAATAATTTCTTTTGGAACAAATTTTCCACGGTATTTAATAGAACATTATTACTCGGAAGAGATTCTTGGGTATTTCGTTGCCCTATTTTATTTTATTGCTGCAGGTGATGTGTTATTTTTGGCATTAAGACAATCTACTATTCATAGACTCGCCGATTATTATAGAATCAATACAAGAAAATTTCTTTTATTGTTGATTCAAACTATTCTAATTGCTTTAACTATTGGAGCTATAGTTATAATTTTTCTTTTTTTCTTTAGTGAGAAGTTAATAACAATAATTTATGATGAAAACTATGTAAAGTATTCTGATGTGCTTATTTGGCTGATGCTTGCAGGAACAGCACGATATATTTTTGGGTTTATTTTTTCTGCGTTAATTGTAATGCGTTCAATTCGTATGCAAATGGTAATTATTTGCGTTAGCACGGTGCTTGGTATAACTGCAGCATGGTTTTTTATCCCAAATTTCGGTTTGGTTGGTGCAGCGTGGTCTTTTTTGATTACAGCGTGTGCAAATATATTTTTTGGTAGCATTGTTATCATGCATACAATACGGTCTTTGCGAGTATGAATTACATTTTAATAGGTGCGTTTTGGGGAGTTGTGTTGTCAGGGGCGTATTATTTTTATTTTTATCCACGTAGATTTGACTTCTTTTCTCTAGGTTTTGCCGCAAGTGTCTTTTATTTTCTCCCTGGTCTATGGGGTAAATTACAATATATTAGTCCAACTATGACAGAATTTGATCTTTCCGTATCTGTCGAACCTTTGACATATGTTGTTTTTATATTTGTTTTATTAGGGATTATACTTGGAGGTATTGTTTATGAAAAAATGCCCTCGATGAAAATAACAATTGTGTTTCCTAATAATGATAATATTTATAAATATTGTACGCTGTTGTTTGTAGTTATGCTATTCTTGTCAACAAAAAGTTTTTTGATTGATTATCTACTTGTAACGGATAAACGAATTATAATTAATAATATTGATATTAAGTTTGTGTTATTTCAGTATTCGATACTGTTTTTAATTGTCTCTACATCAATTTCTGATAAAAATTATTTGCAACTTGGTATAGCAATAGGTTGTGTTCTCCTTATATTGGCATTAAATTTTCGATTTGTGCTTGTTATAGCTGGAATGTCAATAATAACGGCAATTTTTTTTAATAAAAAGCCGATGTCTTTTGCCAGAAGATATTATTATTATCTGTTGTCGTTACCCTTTGTATTAATATTTGTAATGGCTTTGAAAACATTTGTTGTATATGTAAAATATTTTGGCATTGTGACAGGCTTTATGCAATATATTGCTGATTTTGATGTTCAATCGTTTTTACTCCCTGGCGCTGAATTTTTTGTTACTACAAATATATTAAATGAAGTTATATCGCAGAATTTCCATATTGATAACACGTATTTATTGTATGTTCCTATCTATATGTTACCCATTCCTTCTTCTGTGTTTAATATTCCGAGTAATATTTTTAATACATTGTTTCAACCACAACTGTTTGCTGATATTGAATGGGGTATGGCTTACAATCCATGGGCCGAGGCAATTGCAGCAGGAGGTTTCACCCTATTGTTAATATATATTATGGTTTATGTTTTTTCACTTGGAATATCTAATTGGCTTATTAAATCAAATAATTTGGGTGTCAAAACAATAGGAACCTTATGTGGTACTTTTTGGGCATTCTATTTCCATAGAAATTCTTTATTGAGTGAATTTGCATATATCCGATATATTGTCTGGATCGGATTGTTACTTTTAATCTGTGCAACTGTTGCCAGTTTTCTTTTTAAGTGTATGGTGTTTTTAAAAAGATAGTCACTGTTCTCCTCATTAATACTAATAAAAAAATGAGCCGTTATAAAATACTTCATGTGATTTCAGGACTATCCACAGGCGGGGCTGAGATGGCTCTTTTACGACTTTTATTAATGTCCGATAAAGCACAATATAATATTAAAATTATTTCGTTAACTAATTATGGCTCAATTGGTAAAAAAATTGAAAAAAACGGTTTTTATGTTTTATCTTTAAAATTAAATAATTATAAATCGTTTTTCCCTTCATTGCTAAAGTTAAAAAAATTACTCAATAATTTTAAACCCGATCTAATACAAGGTTGGATGTATCATGGTAATCTGATGGCTTTGATACTGTGTGTTTATTCTTCAAATAGCCCCGCTTTGGTATGGAATGTAAGGCATTCACTATATAAACTAAGCCATGAAAAATTTTTAACACAACTGGTCATTAAACTAAATAGATTTTTTTCAAATAAACCAAATGCTTTAATTTTTAATAGTCAGCTTTCCCTAAGGCAGCATAAAAAATTTGGTTTTTTATCGAAACATGTCAATGTTATTCCTAATGGTATTGATATAGATAAATTTTCATTTTCAAAAAAATATCGAAAAGATATTCGAGAAGAGTTAAAAATCCCACAGAATTTTTTTGTTGTGGGTCATATTGCTCGATTTCATCCAATGAAAAATCACACTTTGTTTTTAAAAGTAGCTGTTGAAATTGCGCGTCGTTTTTCAAAATCTCATTTTATTCTTGTCGGTAAAGATATCGATTATAATAACTATAATCTCAAGAAACACATTCCGATTGATTTACGTTACAAGTTTCATTTGCTTGGTGAGCGGTCTGATATTCATAAGATTATATGTGGTTTTGATGTTTTTTGTTTGACAAGTTCATGGGGGGAAGGATTTCCCAATGTGTTAGTTGAGGCTCTATCTATTGGTATACCTTGTGTTTCTACTGATGTTGGTGACAGTAAAAATATAATTAATGATGCTGGTGTTATTGTAAATATTTGTAATAAAAAAGATATGGTAGCTGCCATAGAAAAATTATTTAAATTTCCCACACATGAGTTAACAGCTTTAGGCCATAATGGTCGCAAAAGAGTTATGAAAGATTATACTATGGAAATGAACGTAATAAAATATGAAATGTTGTATAAAACCCTTATTTTATCACAAAAATTAGGTTGATTATGTGTGGAATTGTTGGCTACTGGGATGCCAAAGGGGCTGAAATATCAATTGTTGAAAAGATGACGGGGCAGATGAAACATCGTGGCCCTGATGATAGAGGTTCATGGCGAAATAAAAAAGGTGATATTACTTTCGGGCATCGACGTCTTTCAATTGTGGATCTTTCTCCTGCTGGCCACCAACCTATGCATTCACCATGTGGCCGTTTTACATTAATTTATAATGGAGAAATATATAATGCAAAAGATTTGCGTCTTGATTTAGAAGGTGAGGGCGGTAATTTTAATTGGTGTGGTCATTCTGATACAGAAGTATTGCTTGCTGCTTTAATGCATTGGGGTGTGGAAAATGCACTGTCTAAATTGAACGGGATGTTTGCTTTTGCTTTATGGGATGATTTTGAACGCACACTTTTATTGGCCCGTGACAGGGTAGGCGAAAAGCCACTTTATTATGGGTTGAGCAGTTCAACTTTCATGTTTTGCTCCGAATTAAAAAGTTTGGTTGTTCATCCTGAGTGGAGAGGGGAAATTGATCGAGATGCTCTTGCATTGTATTTGCGATATAATTATGTTCCAGCTCCTTTCAGTATTTATCAAGGGATAAAGAAATTACCTCCTGCCCATTATGTTGTTGTCAGGGATGTTGGTAGATCTGTTACTGAGCCTATATGTTATTGGAACCTTGGTTCCATTGCTGAGCAAGCAAATTCTTTTGAGCAAATAGAGGAAGAAGATGCAATACTAGAATTGGAAGCTCTTTTGAGCAATGCTGTGTTTAGGCGTATGAATGCAGATGTACCTCTGGGTGCGTTTTTGTCCGGTGGATATGATTCAACTATGATTGTAGCACTAATGCAGGCACAATCGAGAAAACCAATTAAAACTTTTACTATTGGTTTTTACGAAAAAGGTTACAACGAAGCTATTTATGCAAAAAATGTTGCCAAGCACCTTGGTACAGATCACACGGAGCTTTACGTTACCTCAAAACATGCAATGGATGTTATACCAAAATTGTCACTGATCTGGGACGAACCTTTTTCAGATTCTTCACAAATACCTTTTTTACTTGTCAGTGAATTGGCGAAAAAGTATGTAACCGTATCTCTCTCAGGTGATGGTGGGGATGAGCTTTTTTACGGATATAAACGGTATCTTAGAGGACAACAAATTTGGAGTAAATTAGATAATATTCCCTTATCAATTCGGAAAATTCTGGCATGTGGGTTGAGGGCAGTTTCTGGACGGACAGTAGAAAAATTCTTTCGTTTCTTGCCGAAAACTTGGCAGATTGCATATTTAGCTGATCGGCTGCCGAAACTTGCTGATATAATCAATAAAGATTCTGGTGAAAGTTTTTACCATAGATTGGTTTCTAATTGGAGTGCACAGAGGTTGGACGTTCATCCTTATGTTGAACCTTCAACAATTTTTGATAATAAGGATTTTTTACTTAGACTGCCAAGTCTTTCAGAGCGTATGATGTACATAGACACTATGACTTATTTACCAGATGATATCCTTACAAAGGTCGATAGGGCAAGTATGGCCGTCGGTTTAGAATCCCGTGTGCCGTTTTTGGATCACAGAGTTGTTGAGTTTTCCTGGAAAATACCGATGTCAATGAAATATCGTGATAGAAATGGTAAGTGGCTGCTCCGTCAGCTTTTAAATCGATATGTTCCCAGGCAATTAATGGAACGTCCCAAGATGGGTTTTGGTATTCCAATTGATGATTGGTTGCGTGGTCCACTTCGGGAGTGGGGAGAAGAATTGTTAAAAGAAGATAGAATACGGCAAGAAGGTTTTTTAGACCATCTTACTGTTAGAAAAATGTGGTGTGAGCATATTTCAGGAAAGCGCAGGTGGCATTACACCATGTGGAATTTATTAATGTTTCAGGCCTGGCTGGAGTTACAATAGAGTATCATGAGCTATTGGGTGCCATGGTGGTTTAAAATATTAGCAAAAGTTGTATTGTCCCGAATTCCAATCGGCTATGGTTTATGGCGGCAATTAGGTTTTTTTCGCCACGGTCATATGGATGAACCGGCTTATGTCTTAAAAATATTTAATGAACATATTAGCCGGGCAAATTTGGATGAGAAATTACAAGGGAAAACATTATTAGAGATTGGACCGGGCGACAGCATTTCTACGGCACTTGTTGCGGCATGTTATGGTGCAAAAGTAATATTATTGGATTCTGGTTTGTTTGCAACAACTTGTATGGAGAAATATCATAAGCTTGTTGAGACCCTGCAATCTGCTGGTTTGACTCCGCCAGACATCTCGGAGGCTGAGACATTGGATGATATTCTTGCCGCTTGTGGTGCCAAGTATTTGATGCAAGGTTTGGAAGATTTTTCGTTTCTGAAAGACGAAACGATAGATCTGATTTTTTCCCAGGCAGTCATGGAACATGTTCGTAAACATGAATTTTTTACCATGGTATGCGAATGTTTTAGAGTGTTGGTCCCAGGGGGTGTTGTTTCCCATCGTATTGATTTAAAAGATCATTTGGGTGGGTCTCTTAACAATTTGCGGTTTAGTGAAAGAATTTGGGAATCGGATTTTTTTGTTCGTTCGGGGTTTTATACAAATCGTATTCGTTTTTTGGAAATGACGGATTTGTTTGAGAAAGCAGGATTTATCGTGAAAATCAGCGATATTGAACGTTGGGAACAATTACCAATTCAAAGAAAATATATATCTAATGAATTTATAAATGTTACCGATGAAAATTTGCTGGTGTCTGGTTTTAACGTATTGTTATTGAAGGATACTATCTAATGTTTTGTTTGTGTGAATAGCTAATGCAAAAATTATCATTAATTTTTTTTGTTACTGAAGATTGGTATTTTTGCTCTCACCGATTCCATCTTGCGTTAGCAGCAAAAAAAGCCGGCTTTGATGTTTCTGTGATTACTCATGTTAACGCCCATGCTGAACAAATTGAAAGTGCTGGCATTAAATTGATTCCTTTGGAATTGTCTCGTCGTGGCATAAATCCACTATCAGAATTTCGTGTTTTGTATCAGTTGATTTTAATATACCGTGTTGAACGCCCTAATATCGTGCATAATGTTGCTCTTAAACCTGTACTTTATGGCGGCTTAGCGGCTTGTTTTGCGAATATTCCCTGTGTGGTTAATGCGTTACCTGGTTTAGGCATTATTTTTAGTTCCCAATTATTGAAAGTGCGTCTACTTCGTCCCATGGTCACATTTCTATTTAGGTTACTTCTTAATCGTCGTAATAGTCGTGTGATACTGCAAAATCCAGATGATGTAAGATTGATGTGCAGTAATCGCATTGTGACTCAAAAACAAATAGTACTTATTAGGGGATCTGGTGTGGACACTCGACAATTTATTGTTCATCCAGAGCAGGCCGGTGTGCCGGTAGTGACCTTGGCTTCCCGGTTGTTATGGGACAAGGGGGTTGGTGAATTTGTTGAGGCTGCGAAAAAATTGCGATTGCAAGGTATTGTCGCTAAATTTGTTTTGGTTGGTAGAGGAGATAAAGAAAATCCTGCTGCTATTTCTGAAAAGCAACTAAAGATATGGCATGAAGAAGGTAACGTCGAATGGTGGGGACAGCGTGATGATATGCCCAAGGTGATGGCTCAATCCCATATTATATGTTTGCCATCATATTATGGCGAAGGGGTACCAAAGGTTTTAATTGAAGCTGCTTCTTCTGGTCGACCGATTGTTACAACGGACTCACCTGGCTGTCGGGAGATTGTGCAGGATGGTAAAAATGGTTTTTTAGTTCCGTTGCGTAATGTGGAAATACTTGTTAAGATGTTGAAAGTATTAATTGAATCACCATCTCTTCGCAAAAAGATGGGTGAATATGGAAGAGCGTTGGTGGAAAAGGGTTTTACGTTGAAGAAAGTTAATGGTGAGACTATTGCCGTCTATAAGGAATTAGCAAAGTGTCGCTGATATTAGTAACGGGTGCGGATGGGTTTATTGGAAGGTATTTATGCAGTGAATTAATAGCTAATGGATATCAAGTTTGTGCTGCCCGACGAAAGCAATCTTCACGTGATGATGTAACTGTGTTGAATAGTGTTGTTATTGGGAATATTACTGCTTCCACTTTGTGGAAAGATGCTTTGCGTGGGGTCTATTGTGTGGTTCATCTTGCTTCGCGGGTGCATGTTATGAGTGATATTGGAGTTGATTCGTTGGCGGAATTTCGTGTGATTAATGTAGAAGGAACGGTAAATCTTGCAAAACAGGCGGCTGCTCTAGGTGTTAAACGGTTTATTTATTTAAGTACGATAAAAGTTAATGGTGAAATGAGTGGTTTGGGAAATCCATTTAAAGCAGATGATGTGCCGGCTCCTATAGGTGCATATGCTGTTTCGAAGTATGAAGCTGAACAAGCGTTATTAACTATCGCCAAGACGACTGGACTTGAGGTGGTAATCATCAGACCACCGCTGGTATATGGTCCTGGGGTAAAGGCAAATTTTTTGCGAATGATGCAATGGTTAGAAAAGGGCGTACCGCTTCCTTTAGGGGCTATTCATAATAAACGCAGCTTTGTTTCTCTGACTAATTTAGTGAGGTTGATTATTACCTGTATAGAGCATCATGCGGCAACTAATAGAAGATTTTTGGTTGGAGATGGAGAAGATCTCTCGACTACGGAATTATTGACTCGTACGGGAAAAGCTTTGGGTATAAAAACCAGGATATTTCCCTTTCCTGAAAGCATATTAAAAATTATGGCAAAGTTGACAGGGCAGCAGGCTTTAATTCTTCGCTTGTGTGGTACGCTGCAGGTGGATATTACTAAGACCAAAAAAGTACTTGGCTGGGAACCGGTGACTAAAGTGGACGAAGCTTTGAAAAAAACCGCAACTGCTTATTTGGCGGAGAAAAATTCAAATGAAACGTCTTTTTGACTTTTCAATGTCTTTGCTTGCTATTTTTTTATTAAGTGGGCCAATGTTGTTTATTGCAATATTGATAAAATTGACATCAAAGGGACCTGCTTTTTATTGGTCTGATCGTATTGGTTTGAACAATAATACCTTTAAAATGCCGAAATTCCGCACTATGCAAGTGATGACTCCTGAAGTCGCAACACATCTTTTAGATGATCCCAATCGATTTCTCACTCCCCTGGGCAGGTTCTTGCGAAAGTCTAGTTTGGACGAACTGCCTCAAATATACAGTATCTTGAAGGGAGATATGAGTTTTGTCGGACCCCGCCCTGCTCTTTATAATCAAAAAGACTTAATTGAACTCCGCACTAAAAAAAATATACATAAACTGCTTCCTGGCTTAACAGGATGGGCACAAATAAATGGCAGAGATGAATTGCCTCTTTTGGTTAAAGTGGAACATGATGAATATTATCTAGATAATCGTTCATTTTTGCTGGATTTAAAAATAATATACCGAACCTTTTATCTAATTTTTCAATACAAGGATATACACCATTAAAGTGTGAAAGATATACCATTTGTTCTGAATTACGTCGTTAGGAGAAGGTAATTACATCTGATATTGTTTGGGGCGTGTTGTTTTTGTAGGTGGTAAGATTTAAATTTTGCAATCGACAAGTTCGGAGTCTCTGTTTACCCGCTGGGAGTGTGAGGTATCAGCAGCATTGAAGTATAAAAATTTCAAATTTCTCCAAGTTATTGATGACTGTGCAGCATCAGTGGGATTGTCGATCCCGAAGGACGATGATATGAGATGAGAAAAAATTGTCCATAAAAACAGTAAACGGTATTATACCTCGCCGGACCAATAACGTATCAATTCAACGAGGTAGAACATATCTCTTCGCTTTTTGTGCGTACAAGATTTAGGTTGGATATAATATTAATCTGAGTAAAATTTTATATCAGCTGGTTTCCTGTTGCTGTCGTGGGGTAGCATCGTCATTGTTTTGTCAGGCGTTTCAGGGCTGTTTTTGATGTCGATTGTTTCCACCACTTCGTTACTATCGGGATTGAATAACGTCATATTTTCGACTGTGCTCCCTTCGTCTTCTTTTGTTTTCATGGTGATTCCATCATTATCAGTGTTTCCGGTATTAATGATAATGCCGTCTAACTCGTCATATTGCGCCATATCTTCATTATTTACTTCCATTCCATTGGCTTCTTCGGAAGAATACGTGTTAAGAGAATCGTTAGATTTTCCATTGTAACCGGAATATTG
>Ga0256845_1003472_pt1 | contig 10659 bp, 6 predicted proteins | sample RiftiametaG_FD_189101 | JGI IMG/M metagenome (GOLD analysis project Ga0256845, IMG submission 189101) | Tube worm associated microbial communities from hydrothermal vent at the East Pacific Rise, Pacific Ocean - Riftia | ecosystem: Host-associated > Annelida > Integument > Unclassified ... | reverse complement strand
GTTAGAAAATGAAAAACCGCATTATGGCTAACTCGCACCCCCTTTTCCTGAAAAACCCACTCCGCCAACGATCGATACGAACGCCCCGCCTTTTGCAAGGCAATCAACTCTTCTCGATAGGGTTCCAAAATGGATCGGTTCTTTTTCATAAAGCCTTCTTAAAACATTTCCTCCCATTTGTCACACAAAAAAAGAATGATATTGGAACGATTTTTTGTGACACCAATTCTCCTGCCTGTTCGTTTGTTTTTTTGCTAATCATTTTAACACCACCAGTCATGAATCTTTTCAAGAGAGTGATGCTCTGTCTGGATTATGAAAAAGGAAGGGGTTTGAAACGAAAATGAATAGAAATAATCTTATGTTTATTAAAAATCAAACATAGCTTGTCTATTATTTTGGTTTACTGTGACTCTTTGTTGATCAACTTCAATTTCTTCTAGAGCAATTCTTATATTTTCATATATTGGTATTTCTTGCCCAAGTACTTCAAAGCTTACTGCTAACGCAAATTTTGCTGGGTATTGATTCGCATTATCCCATCCTTTGTGTCCGACCACGCCGATAAAAAAAACTTCAGGAAGAGTATGACTATCCACAATAGCCCAGTCTTTTTGCAAAGTGCTATGATTTCTTCTTGCTTGTGGGATTCGTCCATGCTGGTCATCACGTATCGTCCATGGGAAATACCCATCGTGTTGACCTCCGGCATCTTCAAAAAGGTGTTCCCTAAAAGATTCCTCACTCTCATTTTTTCGGGAGCATTTCCAATCCAACTTGCAAGACACATAGTTATAATGTCCTTTTCGTGTTCGGCGTGGCATGGCTGCATATGAAAGCGTAATATCAATACGCACCTGATAATCTGTAACGGCATTCCGTAAATTTTCAGGCACAGGAACTCGAAACATCATGGCTTCTTTAGCGCCTATAGGTGTGTTTGAAGAGTAGACAAGCGTTACTCTGTAGGGGTCGTTAGTTAATGCCAATTCTGGCCTTGGAATTCCGTACCCGTACCGACAGAGTATCTTATGTAGATCAGCGGTATCGTCGACCCATTCAGGCCAACGCGCACAGTTCGCAATAAGTGCTCGGTACAACAGAGTCGACTCATCAGGAAGTTCATGTTGCAACTTAATTGCTAAGTTTGAGACCAATGGTGTTGAAAAGGAAGTGCCAATTTCATTGCGACCTGCAGCAGGAGCTCCATGTATAGTGCTTTGGATAAGTAGTGGGCTGATATCCGAGTGCTTACTAACGATTAATGGTTCTGAAGTATTGCATAAAAGACCGCCACCGACTTCTACTACATCTGGCTTAATCGATCCCCAAATCCCAGGGCCACATCGAGAAAAAGCCGAGGTCTGTTCTGTGCCACCAATTATTTTTCGACCTTCATCTGCATAATCATTCGCACTAATAGAACCAACGGTCAATGCTTGTAGACTCTGGGCAGGATTCGCAATCCGACAGCTCAACTTATGTAAATAATCTGGATATGGTATCCCTTCTTGCAAATAGTTTTGAATTCCAAAAGTTTGTGGGTTAGCACTATTCACTTGAATATTTCCAGCGCTTTGCATAAGCAATACATCATTTTCAAACGAAAGCTTATCAATAGCGGATGCCCAAGTAGACATATGAGTTTTTCGATAACTAATTGAGCTATTGATCGAGTGGTTGAATAACCGTGTCCCTAAGTCGTAGTAGTGATTAATAATGGTCTGAATGTAAAGTGCTGGCTGAACTGTTCTGGGAAGCTCACACGCTTGATTAAGAATTCGTGCATTTTGAATAAAACCATCAAGGAACACCTCTCCCTCCTGGGGAATGCCTGACGGATGAAGCACAGCACCAGCTACCAAAGTTCCATGCCCATATCTACTAACATAATCAGCAATATCTGAGGGAGACTCGTTCGGTAAAAAGTTATAAGAATCTTCAGTAAGAATAGCAGGTTGAAGTAAGCGATGATCTTCTTGTATTCCACTATCAATTATACAAAGTGCAGGCGCTCCATCAATGGGAGGAAGTACGACGGCATTTGTATTCCAATCTTCTTCTTTGGCTTCATACATATTGCGTTGAAAAGTTTCAATATTTTCAACCAGAAATAAGTAAGGGTAGTTCGCAACTAAATCCTTAAAACCCCGACCGTTAAGCTCTATTCTCATCGTAAATGAATCGGGAAGTTCAAATTGCTTACATTCCTCAAAACAATCATGCACAATTCCGTTATACGCCTGAATGAGACATTCGACCTCATTTTCTCGCCTGATCTTTTGTTCGTCCAATTGAATTTGTTGTTCTCTAACCCGGGCTTCCCAGTGCTCCATCCACTGGCTGTACTGTTCATTTGTTTCATTATGGTTTTGTTGTCGGAATTTCGAAAATTTCCCAGTATTGCAACTTATACTAAAGTCAGCCAATATTTGGGTGGTGTCATCAATGGCTTGCCATTCAGAAAGAATATTTGCCGGTAATATTCGATTAAGACGTTCTTGTATCGTCTCCGAGTCGGATAGTTCATGTAATCGGGCAGGTGAGCCAGACTGGCTCTGTTCTGCCAGAAAATTCTCTAAAGCTTGTCCAGAAATATGAAATGTTTCTTCATTCGCAGCAACGAGAATAAATCCATCTTCTTCTTCCGAAACAATTTCAAAACCCATACTTCGTTGTAAAAAGTCGGCATCTCTGTCATTGGGATCAATTTGCACCCATAATGGAATTCCTTCGATATCAGGAAGGTTATCCTGCTTACGCTGCTCGCATTGTTCGCTCCACCATGTATTATAATGATCGAAACGTTCCCTTAGATGATGATAGTGTTCTAAACGGTTAGCTCTATTATGCTCGGTTCTTTCAGATCGTCGCGGAGCTGACCGAAATCTTACTTTGTCTTTGATAACACCAATAAACTGCAGGTGGGGATACTGTTCGGGAGACATAGAAGATTACCCTTGTTTGCTAGGTTGTTTGTAGGCTCGAGTGATAGCGCGTTCGAGGTCTTCGTGACAAAGAGTGGAGTCGGCACCAAGCACCACTTCCTTGGCTGCACTTTGGGCAATCTTAACTACCATTGCTGCAGACGAACCAAATAAGTTATCTGCCAAGGTGCTCCAGCAAATGTGCGAATCCAGTTTCATGGCACTTAGGGTCATCTTTAACAGGCGAATAATTTCGGGACGTCCAGGTGGGTGAATTTCAAAGACATCGTCGAAGCGACGGAATAGTGCGGGATCAAGTAACTCGTCAAGATTGGTTGCAGCCACCAACATGCCAGGAGCGTCATACTCCTCCATCAGTTGGAGTAGAGTGTTTACAATACGGGAGACTTCTCCCACATCTCTTGAGCCATCTCGCCGCTTAGCAATAAAGTCGCACTCATCCAGAAAAAGTAGGCAGGGTTCTTTGTGCGCTTCTTCAAATACTGTGCGAAGATTTGTTGCTGATTCTCCAAAATAGGAGGAGATCAGTGTGTCTAGCTTGACCTTTAATAATGGAAGTCCGATGCTCCAAGCTAATCGTTCAGCACCTAGTGTTTTTCCGCATCCGGGAGGTCCAAAAAGTAAAACCTTTCGGGCGTGTTGCAATCCATATTTCGCTAAACGCTCGCGCGCTAGGTATTCTTTTTCTACCCGAAGAAAACGTTGCTCCACCGCTTCATCTAATACCATTTCGTGTCGAAGCTGGTTTTGTTCCATACGAGTAATGAATAGCACTCCACTTTTTTGAGAGGACGGCTGGATCGCACGTCTTGGAACTGTTCGCATGGTTTTGATTTTGCCATTGTTTTTGGCGCGGGAAACAATGCTTTCTAATTGCTTTGCTAGTTTGTTATGTCCTTTACGCTGTTCATCTTCAACAATTTTATTACACAGTGGTGTTAACGAACCATCGCTTGTTTCGCTCATGGCTCTTACACATCGTTTTAAAAGTGCTGCATTCATGATTTCCTTTTTATATATTCTAATTGGATTGTTGTTAAGATTCTGTGGGTAATGCCATTCTATTTCCGTGAGATTATTTCACCCTAATTGTGTAGATCAATATTTTTTAATGAGCAATAGGTTCGCATATGTTTATAATTAAGGTCAATCACTCCTGTGGTTTTTTTCTTGAAAATAGTTCTACGCAAGCTTTTCTCTCTCTCAGAGTGTTTTTATTCTCTTTTCTTATGTGGCAGGTCTCGCCGATATTGCAACCTATTTGCATATTCCTTTTGTGAATGGAGCGGGCGAATTAACGGTATTTTGTGGCGCATTGTTTGGTTCGTGTTTGGGATTTCTTTGGTTTAATGCGCATCCTACTCAAATTTTTATGGGCGATACGGGGAGCCTTTCTTTAGGTGGGGCTTTGGCAGTGGTGGCTATTTTAATTAAGCAAGAGCTAACACTTTTGATTGTGGGCGGTGTGTTTGTGATGGATCGGTTCTTTTTCATAAAGCCTTCTTAAAATATTTCCTCCCATTTGTCACACAAAAAAAGAATGATATTGGAACGATTTTTTGTGACACTGCACCGTGCTCTATATGAATAAATCGGCAGGATGCCTCTCCTATATTATTTCTCATGTACCTCCGCCAATGGAACTTGAATTTTCCCCGTCACTGCACTGTTGATGAGTGTTGTTTTATACTCTTTTAGTCGGTCGATTTGCTGTTGCTGCAGGGTGATGGCTTTACTCATGCTTTTAGAAACCCCATCAATGAATTTAAAGATCTCGTTTTGTTCCTTTTTTGGAGGAATTGGCAGAGAGAAATTCATAATTTTTGTTCCTGTAATTAGTGGTTGAGCATTGCTAACATTTAATTTATTAAAATTCGCAACTTCGAATAATAATGAAAAATATTGGTAATTTAATCCTTGGTATAGTTTGTAAATCAGAGCGTTATCACTCACCCATTTCTTTTCGTTAATGTATCTAATATTCCCGCATAAAGCACCTACTCGACCAATAATAATGTTTTCCCCTCTCACATTAAACTTATTGGCGTATCCCATAACGCCATTCCCTCCAAATACTTCATACAGGCCGGTATCTTCTAATTCATTGTTTACAATGGCATCTCCGCTGGAAATTCGACCAAAATGCTTTGTTTTTTTCACCTCCCAATGTTCAGGGATTTTGCCGATCCAATCGATGCCGGAGTCGCGGAGGGGGGCATCGGGGTTGAGACCTCGGGTGACGGCGTTTTGAATGATGATTTGTTTGCGCTCTTTCAATAGCTCAATCTGCTGCTGCTTAATCGCTATCGCCTCATCAATTTTCCCCGTCTTTTCATTCAAAAAATTAGCAATCGCTTGTTGCTCGGGAAGGGGCATAAAGAACACAGGTAAATATTTAAAATCTTGAAAACTAAGGTTCTGGCGCAATCCAGACCCAAATTTATAGAGGACTTTCACTGTATCCAGTGAATGCAGGTAATAATGCAGATATTTTGAATCAAAATAGCTGGATACATTTAGATTCAAATAAGCACTTGTGATAATGCCTTTATCTTTTGCTAAACCAGTTCTTAAGCTTGTCTTGTCATTTTGAAGGTCGATACACCGAATAATAATGTCACCTGGTTCAACTAATTGATACGTTTCAAAAGATTCAGGAACCAATCCAACGAGCTTTTTCTTTGGCTTGATTATAATCTTCCCATAACTAAGCGATAAAACTGTGTCTTCAATCATGCCTTTGTTTGTGCGCTTATTTTCGCTAAAAGACACAAATCCAGGTTTTAACTCCCACCCCTCTGGAATCTCGCCCAGCCATTCGACGCCCGAATTTTTATAGGCAGGGTATCGCGGCATATTATGTAAAGTGTCCATGATTAAAGCTCCCTCAGCACGTGCCAATGTCCGCCCTTATCGGGACCAATACGTTGAATGATTTTTTCATTTTTCAAAACTCTCAAATGATTATCAATAGCCGTTGTACTGATTCCCAGAAAAGCGGCCAGTTCGGAAGTAGTTATCGTTGGGTGTTCGGCGATTTTTTCAACAATAGTGATCCGTCTTTTAAGGACAGGTCGCTTCCATTGATCACTGACCTTTTCTCCCAACATACTACCCTGTTTTTCTCCCAACTTATTTTCGTGCTTTTCTCCCAAGGTATCCCCTTGTTTTTCAGGGGAACTCAGGCTATTTTTTTTGCAAATTTCTGATTTTGTGGGGTTTAAATTTTCTTTGTGGTGTTTGCCATCACCTTGCTTTTCTCCCAACGTATCCCCGTACTTTTCTGCTGATAGATCAATCCCTTCACCAAATCTAAAGGTGATGCGCATAAAGCTGTCACGAATTTCAAAGACCTTTTTCCCGTAGGCTTTGATGATGCGGGGAATCCCTGAACCAAGATGTTCGACCACTTCTAGGTCACGCATGATGCGCATGATTTCTTTGTTGCGCGGAATGGAACATCCGCCGAAAAAGTCGTTTTCAGTGACGCCGTATGGCAGCCCGCCCATGGATGTGATCTCTACGCGGTCACGGAAAAACTCCACTTTGGGTTCAGCACCATAGGAATAGTCATTGTGTACGACAGCGTTGATGACCGCTTCGCGCATGGCGATTGAGTCGATTAATTCGGTTTCTTTGCGGCGGGGATAGGTGATTTTGGTGAAGGTGGTGTTTTCCACATTAATTCGGTCTAAGAGCGCGTTAAGTGCTTTGACCAGCGAGCAGCGCCCATAGTCTTTGTTTTCAATGAGGTCACAACGGTCAGTTCCTGCATATTTGGCGAGTTGAAGCGAAAGCCCATTTTCATCGGCGAGCAGGTAGGCTGCATAGTTAAATCGATCGTCTGGAGTGAGCAATTCTAAATTCTTTAGGAAGCGATCGTTTAGCTCCATTCCTTTTTCTTGATAGTAGATTTTAAGTTGGGCAAAGGTAAGATCGTTTCGAGGCGACTCAATACGCCCGATTGTGTTGCGTACACGCTTTCCATAGAGTAGTTCGATCTGTTCTTTCGGGAGCGGTTCGGAAGCACTGCCAACGCGAATGAAACAGCCTTTGCTAGTCATTCCATATTTACGAAGGAAGTAGGGCTTTTCAAGACCGATGGCGAGAGAGATCCGCAATACGGTTTTTCCGTCGCATGATTCCTCAATAATTTCAAACAGTCCCATAATAGATGGCTGAATATTATTTTTTAGGCGATCCTTTATTTTAAGTTGGATGGCATCGGGATTTGAAACTCCACATACGGAGCTGTCGTCTTCCTTTCCAATGTATATAGAACCCCCTTTGCCAGCATTCAGAAAGGAGACCACCACTTTTTCTAATTCATCCGTCAATTTGCGTTTGTATTCTATTGTGCTATTTTCACCCATTATTTTACTCCAAGTATCTCAGCAATCAATCCGTCTGCTTTCTTTTCAAGGGCAATAATGTCGGCGGCGACCGCTTCCAAGGAGCGGAGCGGTTTGTGACGATAGAAATATTTGTTAAAACTGATTTCGTAGCCGATCTTCGTGCTATCGAGGTTGATCCACGCTTCGGGAACATGCGGTTTTACTTCGCGTCTAAAATAGGCGAGAATGGTATCGGTCAGCGGGATGGATTCGGAATCGCGCAAATCGCTATTGGTTTCGTATTGGATATATTCGCCACTCTTGCCGGTTGGAACATATCCAAAGTCGGGGAGATCGCTTTCGTTACAACCAAGATGTTCCAAGAGGTCGGTTCGTTTGGATGGCGTAAATTTTATGATTTTTTTGATGATCTTCTGTGCGGTTTCGTCGTACCAGCTGACGGCGTTGAGAAGAGTGTTCTTTTCTGACCCTGATAGTTTAATTTTTTTGGTTTTGATTACTGCATTCACATTGGTTTTAAAGGTGTTAAAATCGTTGGTTTCATCGGTGCCGATCTGGTTCATTAAATCGCGTGCTGCTTCGACCAACGCCTTGAGTTTGTTCCAAACCTTGGAGTCGAGTAGCTTGGCTTTTGCTTTGGTATTGAGCGAAATCTCATTTTCTTCACACCAGGCGATTACCTCTTTTTCGATGGATTTAAGAAATCCGTCTTCATAGACGTTTTGACCGTGTTCCGCATAGAGATGTTCCATCGGTTCCCGTAGGGTTTTGTCGAAGCGTAAAGATTCGATGGCCTCTGTAGTAAATTGAGCTTTTCGGCGGTCGGGACGTTCGATGTTTACTTTGTAGTAGCCAAAGTCGGCGTTGTTAAACACCTGCGCCGCTATGCCAATCGGATCTCCATTTTCATCTAGTGCACGTTCAATTTCGGTGTCGTCAAGATAGGTCTGCACAATTTCCGCAATGTGCTCGGGGGAAAATTCACAGTTTTTGTTTCCTAGATTTTTACGTAGTTTGCGGAAAAGTAGGCTAGCATCAATTAGTTGAACTGTTCCTTTTCGGCTTTCGGGTTTCTGATTGTTAACCAGCCAGATGTAGGTGGTGATGCCGGTGTTGTAGAAGAGGTTGTTGGGTAATTGCACGATGGCATCAAGTAAATCATTTTCAATAAGGTAGCGGCGAATGTTACTTTCTCCGCCACCCGCATCGCCAGTAAAAAGGCTGGAACCATTGTGGACGGAAGCAATCCGACTTCCATGAACCCCGTCGCTCCCTGCTTTCATTTTACTGACCATTTCCATAAGAAACAACAGTTGTCCGTCGCTGGAACGTGGCGTGGCATCTTGTTCGGAAACGGTGCCCCAATAGTCAGCCAGCTCGACCTTAAATCGTGGGTCAATCACATCTTTGCCATCTTTGATGTTTTTCAGTTCTCCTGCCCAGCTTTTTCCATAGGGCGGATTAGAAAGCATGAAGTCAAAACGGTCGGCGGCAAATTCATCGGTGGAGAGCGTGGAGCCTACTTTAATGTTTTCAGGGTTGTTGCCCTTAATCATCATATCGGATTTGCAGATTGCATAGGTTTCGTCGTTGATCTCTTTGCCATAGAGATGAATGTCTCGACTGGAACCAGAGGTCGGATACTTTTCTTCAATAAAGTTTTGAGCTTCTGTTAACATACCACCACTTCCGCAGGCTGGATCATAAATAGTGAGGGTAAGCGGAAGATTCTCTTTGATTGGGTCAAACACCAAGTGTGTCATTAGCTCAATCACCTCGCGTGGCGTAAAGTGTTCTCCAGCCTCTTCGTTGTTTTCCTCATTAAACTTTCGGATCAACTCTTCAAACACATAGCCCATACCCAGATTGGAAAGAGCAGGAAGCTTATTGCCATCAGGGTCTTCTTTATCCTCTGGTGTTAAATTAATATATGGTGATACAAATTTTTCGAGCACATCCAACAGGACATCTTTTTCCGCCATGTGCTGCACCTGCCGTCTAAGGTCAAAGCACTTAACAATCTCTTTAACGTTTTCGCTAAATCCATTGAGATATTCCTCCACATTCGCCAAAAGAATCTGCTGATTATTCGTAGCCGTGTTGAACAACGTTTGTAATGTCCATTTAGAGGTGTTGTAAAAAACATAACCAGAAGCATCAATCAACGGGGCATCATCCAGTTCGGTCGCCTCCATCTCTTTCTTCTGGAACTCCACCTCTTCCATCACAGTGGCTTTACTCGGTTCCAGCAACGTATCTAGCCGCCGGAGTACAACCATTGGAAGAATAACATCCCGATACTTTCCCCGTACATAAACATCACGAAGACAGTCGTCGGCAATATTCCAAATAAACGAAACAAGTTTGTTGTGTGCACTTTGATCCATCATTACTCCTAAAAATTAAACACCAGCAGGAACCACCCGCACTTCACATAACACCAAAAAAAGCGGTCATACTCATTGGCAGAACGAAACAAGAACGTTCTATACCTTCCCCAAAAAGTACGAGATACAAAATCAGTAAAAGGGTAGAGAACACCATGTATTTTAACAAGGACAATTGCCAAATACATTTTTAACTACGCATCGAACGAATAAAAAGAAGGGAACCGCAGAACAGGGGAACCGCAGAACGAGGGAACCGCAGAACAGATGAACAAGGAACGCTAAATTTCGAAGTGCCAGAACAGTATTTTTTAACGCAAAGGCGCAGAGAACGCAGAGGTTCGCAAAGGGTGTTTTTTGGATTTTTTTATTTGGTTTTGGAATTTGTTTAGGATTTAGAGTTTAGGGTTTAGGATTTTTAAATGTCCAGAACATGGGAACCGCAGATGACTGAACAAGGAACGCTAAATTTCGAAGTGCAAAAACCTTGTTTCTAAAAAACTTTGCTGCTTAGCGACTTAGCGCGATTTATTTAAAGAAAAGCTGTTTTCAACAGCTTGGTTTGTTCCTGGAAATCTGCGGGTTCCTCTACTCTACTGGATAAAAAATTGATCTTTTTTTTTGTGGTCAGACGCTCTGTGTCTGAGTGGGGATGAGATACTGTGTTTTTGGTTATAGAAGAGGAGTGTGTAAGATGAATGAAAATCGAGTGATGTCAACGGAGGAGGTGCGGGTTGGAAAGCCTGATCGGAAGAGTTTTCGATTAGTGCCTCGATATCCAGTTACGATCGTGTTGGATGGAATTAAAAGTGCCTCGAATTTAGGTAATATTTTTCGCTTGGCGGATGCTTTTCGTGTTGAAAAGGTCTGGATTTGTGGTTGCTCAGAGACCCGTGTGGTGGATGTTGTTTCCCAAAATAGCGTTTCGTTGATCTCTACAAAAAAATTCCGAAAGTCTGCGTTTGGGAT
>Ga0256845_1003471_pt1 | contig 10662 bp, 10 predicted proteins | sample RiftiametaG_FD_189101 | JGI IMG/M metagenome (GOLD analysis project Ga0256845, IMG submission 189101) | Tube worm associated microbial communities from hydrothermal vent at the East Pacific Rise, Pacific Ocean - Riftia | ecosystem: Host-associated > Annelida > Integument > Unclassified ... | reverse complement strand
CATTTTAAGAAGCATGGCAGAAAAAAAGATGCTTGATATGGTTTTGGTGACTCAATTTATTAAGTGTTTAGGGGTTTATCCAATTGGTTCATTGGTTAAATTAAACTCTAATCAATTAGCTGTCGTAGATTCGAGGAACGCAGATGATCCGATCAGGCCTAAGGTGAAAGCTTTTTACAATGTTAATCAAAAACACTTTGTTGCCACAAAAGAGATTGATTTATCAGATGAAGGTATGCCGCATATAGAAAAGGGGGTAAGAGCGGACGATTTTGATCTTGATATGAAGAAGATTTTTGAAATGCTGATTATGGAAGGTTAACTTTTTTAGAAAAATATAATCAATATTTATTTAACCTCAAATCGGGATAAGAGTAGCCAAAATTTCTCGGAACCAGCGCGGAAAACTGCTTAAATACTTGTGCTGGATGGGTGCTCTTATTTTGAACTGAGATTATTTAAGACAATAATCAGTTAGTCATTCTTAGACTGATTGCTAGAGCCCCGTTATTTCTCTTGGATGTCGTCACATTGCTTGGATCCCGTGATACTTAAAGCATTTGGAATGATTTGCCCAACATAGTGAATCATATAAGGGGCATTCTATTAATTATATGGTGCTTGCCGTATAAACTATTTTGATTATTTTTTTGAAAACCTTCCAATTTTTATTTCTGACTGTTAATATGCGCTGAAATTTTAGCTACTAAGGAAGTGCTGTGAAAAATATTATTAATTGTTCGTTGGTTGTCATATCAATCATCCTATCCCAAAATTTACTAGCTGAAGAGTCAGCGGTGGTTTCTACCGATATTCAAGGAGATAAAGAAATAGCCGAAACTGAGGCTAAATGGGTCTCTAATATTGAATTTGGCTATGTTGCAACCTCAGGAAATACTGATACAACTAGCATTAACAGTGGTGTTTCTGTTATTTATGAAATTGAAAAATGGCGACATTCTTTAGATCTGAAATCAATCTTTGGCTCGGCTAAAAATGCAACTACCGAGCAAATAGAAACTAATGCAGAGCGTTTCTCTATTGAAGGAAAAACTGACTACAAATACTCGGAATCAAGTTATGGTTTTTTTCTAATTAACTACGAAGAAGATAAATTTTCAGATAATAACTATTTAGTATCTAGTTCAATTGGTCGCGGTTTTGTACTTGATATTAGCGATAGTTCATCACTTGATCTTGAAGTAGGTGTGGGTTATCGACAAACAGAAAAAAAAGCCACGGTTTTATTAGATGAAGAAGTTAAAAGTGAGAGTATTTTCAGGTTAGCGGCGCATTATTTATGGGAAATTAGTGATAACTCAAAATTTGAGCAAAAGATATCGACAGATATTGGTGAAGATAATTCAGTAACAAAATCTTACACAGGGTTAAGTGCGAATGTTGCAGATTCTTTAGCATTAAAGTTTTCATTTACCGCGACTCACCAGTCAGAAGTTAGAGGTGATATAAAAGAGTTAGACACTGTTTCAGCATTTACCTTAGTTTATAACTTTTAATTGTTGAACCGCTAACCTAACGGCTTCTTTAGCTTCTTTTTTACCATTAAAATTAAATTCATCAACAATTGATTGCCAAGATTTATTTTGCAAGGTTTTGGCTATCAATAGCTCTCTAATATCATTATTGAGCTCTTCGCTATTCGATTTAAAGCGGCGTAAAACATACTGATTTAATGTCCATTCAACCATTTCTAAACTACGGTGTTTTTTTAGATAATGATTCACTTCAATCATTTGAAAGGTTGAAAGGTTGATTGTCGAATAATCAAGCTGATAATCTAAAATCTGCGTCAAGTTTGAAGCCGGTAATTTTTTATAGTGAGCGGTTAATAAATAAGCAAAGGATTGTTGAAAGTTGTGTAGAAAATCTTTAACGCATTTTTTAGCTGTAGAATTATTCTGATTAATTAATTTAAAAAACTCTGTTGGATAACTACCAGTGGATGAGTCTTTACGCAAAGCAATTCGTGAACAATTAAATTTTAGTTGGTACCAGAATTCTAATATGTCTGCTGAAATTGAAAAACTAGTGCCGACAATATCCACATGATTTTTAACGGCAGTTTGATTAATGAATTGTATTAATTGAGAACCAATGTTTTTTCTTTGAAAAGATGCTCTTACTGCAATTCTCATGACTCGCCAAAATAACAACTCACCGGCTTGAACATGTCCTTGATGAGCCATAAGTGATTGCGGTAATAAATGACCCGACAGGCGAAGTTCAGAATTTACAATTTTTTCACAATGGTTAGGAGATAATTTTCCTTCAGTTGCAATTAATGATGCGGCAATTACTTCATCATTATTCATAGCTACAAAAACTTTAATCGAGTCGTCGGCTAATATACGCTCTAAATCACTCGGCCTTGTTTGGTAATGCGCCTCAATTAATAAAGCAAATATTTGACTAAGTAAGTCTTCGTTATTTAATAACATTTGTTGAGAAAGCATTTTATAATGTAGTTTCTTTGAATTTAATGGTTTAGTTGTTGAGGTGATTGATAACAAAGTCTTTTCATTTGAATTTAATAAAAAAGCACTATTAATAGCGTGTTCCAACGGATCATTTATTACCCAACGCAAGGGGGTTTTTAAAGTTGTTTGTTTGTATTGAGGAAATATTTTTTGTAACAAAGGTAAAAGGCGCAAGTTAAATCCATTGCCATTACCTTCATAGCCATTGATGGTTGTAGAAAAAATAATCCGGTTGTATTTAGAAATTATTTTCTCTAATAGCTGAATAGGAATTGCACTTGCTTCATCAATAATTAAACAGTCTGTTTTGTGTTCGTTATCTAATAATTGATCTGGTGGAAAGTATGGAATAATGTTTTTTTTCTTTCCCTGTAATTGTTTATAATATTGTTGTTCAAAATGTTGAAAAAAAATGTGAGTATTTTGCTTTCTTGGTGATGTGATTATAAAGTGTTTATTGTTTTCATAAATTAAATCAGCTACCGCTATTCCAATAGCGGCTGACTTTCCTCTTCCTCTATCTGCAGTAATAACCAATGGGCGTTTAGCATGCCCTAAAACACACCGCTTGATTTTATCAATCGTTTGCTGTTGTTCTGTTAGTTGAGGATCTATGTTTATTTCTAATTCTTCGTTTTTATCCGCTAATGTTTTTTTATCGTTGTTATTAGATTGCATATTAGACTGCATATGTGGTTGTTGTAGTATTTTGTTCACTAATCGAACGAGTAATGGTGAAAGAATTTGGCTTGGAATTTCTTGAAGTGAAGTGTTATTTATTATTGATGAAAAAGATTCAGGCAAAATTAATAATAGTTCTCCACCTCCAATTAAGCATCCACTGATGGCGGCAAAAGAATTAACATCAAAGTTGCCGCTTGCGTTAAAAATTAAGCCTTGAATTTCCTGGCCGAGATATTGATTAACTTGGTTGTAAGAAATACAAGATATTTGTTTAAAGTCTTTTTGATAGAGAGAGAAAAGTTCATCATTTGATGAGCCAATATAAAGTACACTTTTTAACATAGAAAGCTGTTCAATATGGCTAATTAAATCTATATTATTATTTAATAGTAACGTTATCTTACGGGGCTTTTGATATGAATGTTTCATTCTTAGCTAATCAATGGCTCTAGTGACTTTAATCGATATATTATAGCCTAATTATGCTCTGGTAAACGTTAATTTAGAATTTGCATTAACACTTTTTTATTTTTTTCCATCTCATGTTTTTTAGTTGGTGATTATAGTGGTCGGCCTTGCTAGCAAGTAATCGTTTTTTGAGTGTTGACTCCAACTTTAAAATTTTAATTTTTAATTTTTCGCAATCTGTTTTTTTGTTAGACGACTTTCTATTATATTTAGTCCGTTTGGTTCTTATGATCTTTATTTTTTTTGTCTTTACAATTTTTACGCTTGCAATTGGTTTAGGGTTAAATAAACTTATCTGGCGAGATGATTTAGCTGTATCACTAAAATGTGCTTTTCCAGCTTTATCTATCCAGTGATAAATAGGGCTCGCTATAATGAGTTGTGGGTAGATAACAAATAATGGTAATAAGATGTTTATTATCAGGTGAGAGCGACACGTTTTGTCACTTTTGATTTTTTTGTTATGTGATTTCATATACATTCCTTGTATTAAGCATTAAGCATTAAGCATTAAAAATTGAATCGTTTGTTAACCTAGAGGTTATGCTTTTGACGATCATTTTGATAGGGTAGATAGTGTATGAATTTTGTACGATTTTAACCTCTATTTTTCTAAGAGATTGCTTATTGAGTTATATTGGCTATTCTTAAAAGACTTGTACTGATAGAATTTTATTGGGTAATTTATTACGATGAAATTAACGCAAATATTTTTGCAAATAGAAAAAGAAATTATAGCCAACACCTTTATTTTGCCTGCATTGCCTGCGATAGCATTAAAAGTAAGAAAGGCAGTTAAAGATCCACTAATGGATTTAGTTAAATTAGCCGATGTAGTCAGTTTAGATCCTGCTTTTACCTCTTATTTAGTTAATTTAGCGAATTCCCCCATTTACAGAGGTATTGATCCCATTGATTCAGTGCAATTAGCGTTAGGAAGAATGGGAATGGAGTCAACAAGAAATTCAGCAATGATTTTCGCTATACGCTCTTTGTTTAAAACCAAAAATACATTGTGCAAAAAATTGCTTAATTTAGTTTGGAAACAATCTTGCCGAGTTTCTGCCTTAAGCTATGTGATAGCTAAAAATTTAAAAAGCTCTGATTCAGAAAGAGCTTCTATCGCAGGGCTATTACACAATATTGGCATGATCCCAGTTATTATTAAACTTGTTGAACGGGGTGAGTCTGAAGAAAACATTCTAAAGGAATGGCAAACAATCTCTGATTTTTCATCAAAAGTCAGCGTTAGAGTTTTATCCGTTTGGGGTTTAGAAGATGACTTAAAAAGTGTTAGCCGAGGAATTGGTGAGTGGGAAAGCTCTCACAGTGAAACGTTAGTCGATTTAGTTAATTTAGCTTTGTGGCATTCTTATTTAGGAACGGCTAAATTTAAAACGTTACCTAAACTTAATTTATTAGGCTATTTTAAAAATTTCCCAATGTTAGAACTTGATGTCGATGAAAGCTTATTATTTATTCAGCAATCAGAATTAGAAATTAAACAAATTATGCAATTATTAAATGGCTAATTGTTATGACGGACGACTAGTTTTTATGTGTTTTACTAGTTACAATTCATTTTTAATAGACACCTCTTATTTTAGTGAGTAAAACAATGGAAACTATCGACAAAATTAAGTCGCAAATTAAAGAAAATAGTATTTTAATCTATATGAAAGGCTCTCCTGAAGCGCCACAATGCGGTTTTTCTTCGCAAACAGTACAAGCATTAATGTCATGTGGCAAAGAGTTTGCTTATGTTGATATTTTACAAAACCCTGACATTCGAGCCGAATTACCAAAATATGCTAATTGGCCAACATTTCCACAGTTGTGGGTTAATGGTGAGTTGATAGGTGGTTGTGATATTGTGATGGAAATGCACCAAAATCAAGAATTGCAAAACTTAATTCAAGCGGCCTAATAAATCTTCTTCATTATTAGTCTAATAATGAAGAAATATGAGTTAATCCAGCATTATGGTAATTTTGCGATTGTTGCTGGATGAATTCAACAGCTTTATTGAGATCGGGTTCCAAATGTTTATCCATCTGTGATGGTTGCTCAATACTATTTGATGATTGACTAATCTTTTTTAGATTTGATGGTTGACTGGATTTTAACACTTTAAACCTCTCGTTATTGTTATATTTGAGTGTTGTTGACTGTTGGTCTTTAAAGCATCCTTGTTTGTATTTTCTTTAATCGACTGATGTGCAAATTATGTTTTAATCCTTACTTTTTACATCAGTACAATCTAGTTAGCGTAATAGCCGCTGGTCTGTCAGTGTGAACAATCCCTACAATCGTTAATGTGAACTAATTCACACTTTGACAAAAGAAACTTGTTAATAAGTAAACTCTATAAAAGTTAGACAATCAGGATGATATTTTTAACTGTTAAAACTTTTTTGCTTCAAGTGGCTGCTATCGTTGTTAACTAATACTAAGATTCCATACCTCGAATAGGGGCATTGTTAACCTTGGTGAATCATGCAGCTTGATTGGTGATGGGTATATATGCAAAATTGAAAAAGCTAAACTATACTGATTACAAGAGAGATTAATCAATATTAAATGAAAATTTGTGCAATATTGAAGTCAATTAGCAATCTATAAAAGGAAAAGTCGATGTCTGTTAGTTTAGATGATTTAAGACGAGAGAATAGAAAAGTAACAGACACGGTTATTAATGTGCGGTATGTGAATGCTACACAAAATAACCAAACGGAAGTTCACTCGTGCCGCTCGCAAGATATTTCTGCTGGTGGATTGAAATTAATATCGCATAACCCGTTAAATTTGGGTAGCAAAATAGCAATGGAAATTGATCTCGGTGAAATGTGGGCGGTTATTGATGTGAAAGTGCAAGTTAAATGGTGTTTGGAGATTGATGAGGCGCCGACTTATTACATAGGCGTTAAATTGATTGAAATTGAAAAGTCTAATCGACAGGTATGGAAAAAATTTATTGAAAAACTTTGAGCCTATACTCAATCATTTAATATAACAGGTTATGAAAATCTATCTATGAATCCAGATAAACGAAAACAAATAAGGCATGATAAAGAAGAACTTATCTACATTGAAGTACTGGCTGCGAGTAGTCATTCTCAACAAGATAATATTATGTTGGAATGTACGACCAAAGACATTTCTAAAGAAGGACTAAAAATTCATGCAAAATATCCTTTTATTATTGATTCAATTTTAGAGCTTTTAATTTCTTTTGAAAGTGGGGGCTATAAATTTTTGCTTACCGGGCAAGTGAAATGGGTTGAAACTTTGGAAGATAACAATTGTTTTGCGGGGTTTGAGGTAATTGAAGCAGAACATTCGGACTTTGCTGTATGGCGCAATATGTTTGATGAAATGGAAAAGACGAGTGCTTAAACACTGTAAAATAATATCCATTCCTAAATCTATTTATCTAATTTATTGAGGTGGGCTTCAACCTCTACAAGTTCAAACTTCTTGAAGATTTCTCTATTAATCAAGTTTACACCCTGTTTCTTCGTGGATTAAACTGTTAATCTAAAGCTTAATAGAGTTTTATTTTAATTTTTAATCGCTTAGGGTGTCTTTAATGCTTAAGAAAATTCGTTTAGTTTTCATAGTCTTAACGCTTGTAATTATTGGGTTGCAAATGTTTGGAGATAGAGATTTTTCGCAATTAACCATTGCCGTAGATAAGTTTAATCATGGTCAAAGTTTTTCAGAATTGATTGATGATATTTCGTTAATTTTTGCAGGCGAATCGATTAATCAAGGTGGGTTAGACAGTGCGAAAATGGCTGACAGAATTATATATCGTTGGACTGATGCTGAAGGAATTGTGCACAATAGCGAGCGTATGCCAAAAGTAGAAAAATTTGAAGCGATTAGATTAGGTGATTTAAAAATAGAAACTCAAGAGGCATTAGGTAAAGAGGAAATTAAAAAAGCGCTTAGGTGATTTTTTGATTTCCTTTAGGTTTTTTTAACAAAACGTATAAAGAACCTGCGCCTCCGTGCCGATTGAGAGCAGAATGAAAAGCAACGACTTGATCTATTTGTTTTAGCCAGTGATAAACGTAACTCTTTATTTTTGCTGGATATTGGCTTCTTTCTGCTTTTCCATGAGTGATCAAAAAACATCTAACATTTTCATCATTCGCACAGCTGATTAATTGAAATACTAACTGACGAGATTGACTTACTGTCATGTTGTGTAAATCAAGATGATAGTCAAAACTGTATTTAGCACTTTTTAAATTTTTGAACACATTAGGCTGCAATCCCGGTATTTTGAAACTGAGCACCTCATTAGGTTCAACTTTTTCCACTTCGCCATCGGTTAAATAATTTTCATATTGGGTTAACGAGAGTACAGCAGCTTTTCGTCGATAATTTACAGATTGCTTATCTCTTAACTGTGGGGCTTGATTTGAATGATGGCTTATTTTATCTTGTTCTATTTGTTCAATATCATTCATTTCTTGTAAAAATTTTGAAATGTCGGCATCTTTAGTCATGAGTTTTAGATATTGTTAGCAGTGTAGAAGAAGTGATAGTTGATTCTACTATTTTTAAATGACTTAGGTATATAATATAATAACTTAAGATACAATTAGCCTAGAGGTTTTAACATGATAGATGGTCAATTTGATGTTGTTTTTCGAGGTCAAACGATTAAAAGCATGCAAGAGGATGAAGTTAAAGCTAATTTGATGACATTGTTTAAATCAACACCAGAAGCGATAGATAAGCTATTTTCTGGTAATGAAATGAGTATTAAGAAATCCCTCGATTATGGGACAGCGATGAAATACCAATCGGCATTGAAAAAAGCCGGTGCTTTAGCATTAATTAAAGAGGTTTCAGGTGAGGCTCCAAACGAGGCTTCAAGCGATATTGTCAGCACCGAAAGCTCGACTGCCGAGCAAGAAACAGACAGTTTTAAAACCAATGAACCTAAATCATCAATGATAGAAGAGTCATCAAAAGCTAATAGCTCTTCGACTTTTGTAGCGTCGCACCAATCGACACCATCAATTGATCAATCACTTCAGCCACATGAAAAAGCTGAAGAAGCCGCATTAATTGAGGATGAGGATAATATGACATTAGCCGCCGTGGGGACGGCAATTATGCCTGATAAGATTTATGAAAAAAGAGATGTCGATACCAGTGAGTTCTCTTTAGCCGCTGCTGGAGAGCGGCTCCTGCCTGAAAAAGCGCCTGAAAATCATCCACAACCTTCTATTGATCATCTTAAATTAGAAAACTAATTAATTAAGTATACTTTGACGATAAAACTTTATCGTGTTTTTGTTTGTTTTAAGTGTGCTTTCGGGATGAAATAATTTAAACTAATAGGTTGATGATTTAGAGATTCTTAGTCATTTAATTGATGAAAAATGAATGCTATTCATTTTAGTCATAATTACTGCTTTCATCAAATAGATGAACAACTCCTGAGAATAAATAGAAATATATAATGCGATTAAAACAAATAAAACTTGCTGGATTTAAATCATTCGTTGATCCCACTACAGTTCCTTTTAATGATAATTTAACCGCTATTGTTGGCCCTAACGGTTGTGGTAAATCTAACTTGATTGACGCCGTAAGATGGGTCATGGGGGAATCATCCGCTAAGCACCTCCGTGGTGACTCAATGACCGATGTTATTTTTAACGGTTCAACAACGCGAAAGCCTGTTGGTCAAGCGACGATTGAACTCGTTTTTGACAACAGCGACGGTACTTTAACTGGAGAGTATGCGAGTTATGCTGAAATCGCTTTGCGTCGATTGGTAACTCGTGACGGACAATCATCTTATTTTTTAAATGGCACTAAATGTCGCCGTAAAGATATAACGGACATCTTTTTAGGAACAGGTCTAGGGCCTCGAAGTTACGCAATCATTGAGCAAGGGATGATTTCTCGGTTAATTGAATCTAAGCCTCAAGAATTGAGGGTGTTTATTGAAGAAGCCGCTGGAATTTCCAAATATAAAGAAAGACGACGAGAAACAGAAACTCGCATTAGGCACACGCGCGAAAATATGGAACGTCTGTCAGATATTCGAGAAGAGTTAGGAAAACAACTTTCTCACTTGCAGCGCCAAGCCAATTCAGCAACCAAATATAAAGAATATAAAAATGAAGAGAGAGGTTTAAAAGGTGAATTATCGGCATTAAAGTGGCGACAATTCAATCAGCAAGTTGAGGTTTTGTCGGCAGAAATCTTGAAGTTGGAAACTGACTTAGAAGCGCGTATTGCAGAGCAACGACATTCCGATACTCAAATTGAACAAACAAGAGAAAAACATATTGAGCTTTCTGATGAGTTTAATACCGCTCAAGGTAAATATTACGGTATTGGTGCGGACATTGCCCGATTAGAACAAGGGATCGCACACAAGAAAGAACGCCAAATTCAGTTAAATCAAGATTATCAACAAGTGACAGATTCACTCAATCAGGCGATGCAACAAATGACTCAGGATGAACAAGATCTTGAGTTATTAAATGGACAACTTTTAGAGATTGAACCTGAATTGGAAGTTCAACAGCACACTATGGAACAGTCTCTAGAGAGATTAACTGAATTAGAGACTGAAATCTTAGAATGGGAAAAAGATTGGGAAGATTACAATAAAATTTCTGCAGAAAATAGCCAAAGAATGGAAGTAGAAAGAACTCGTATACAACATTTTGATCGTGTAATTGAAAGGTTGGTGAAACGAATAGAAAGTAATGAACTTGAAAGTAAAGAGCTTCAAGCAGAACCCATTGAGGATGATGTTGTTAAGGCTTCTGTTGAGTTAAGCAAAGCAGAAGAACAAACAGAAACATTGACTGATGAAGTTGAAACATTGTTTGAAAATATAGCAAATAAGCGCCAAAAATTTAGATCGAGCCAATCAGAAATAGAATCTTGTCGTCAAAAATTACAAAAAGTACAAAGTCGGCACATTTCTTTAAAAGCGCTGCAATCAGCCGCATTAGGAAATAATGATAAA
>Ga0256845_1003470_pt1 | contig 10664 bp, 11 predicted proteins | sample RiftiametaG_FD_189101 | JGI IMG/M metagenome (GOLD analysis project Ga0256845, IMG submission 189101) | Tube worm associated microbial communities from hydrothermal vent at the East Pacific Rise, Pacific Ocean - Riftia | ecosystem: Host-associated > Annelida > Integument > Unclassified ... | reverse complement strand
TGGAATTTTAGCAAAAAGCTGTGGTATTACATTGTTGGAAAGCTTTTTATTTTCCGCTGTTGTTTTTGCAGGTGCAAGTCAATTTATTGCCCTGAACCTGTTAATAACAGGCATGGGTACAGGCGGTATTATTTTAACAACTCTTTTAGTAAACTTCCGCCATTTTTTAATGAGTGCGTCTTTATCGACAAAAATTGAAAAATTTGAGAAAAAATATATTTTCCCCATTGCCTTTGGTGTAACCGATGAAGTTTTCAGTGTTTTATCCTTTTCAAAAAGAAAACTCACTAAAACATTTATATTTGTCCTGCAAATGGTTGCTTACTCAGGATGGGTCATGGGAACAATAGCCGGATATATACTGGGTGGATTCCTACCGGATATTGTAACTAAAAGTATGGGCATTGCGCTCTATTCACTGTTACTTGTCATTTTACTGCCGGAACTTAAGACTTCAGGTAAAGCTGTGTGCCTTGTAATTGCTTCGGGAATTTTAAACACTATCCTGATAAAGCTTGACCTGTTTCCTAATGGCTGGAACATAATCATCTGCATATTAATAATTGCCCTGGCAGGTTCTTTCTATCTTCCGGAATCAAAACAGGAACAAGGAGAGGACATTAATGGATAATACTATTTTTCTAATTTTTGCCATGGCTGGTGTTACCTATATACCAAGATTAATACCTTTTTTTCTGGTCAACAGCAATAAACTACCCAAAAGGATGGATGCCTTTTTAAAATGTATTCCTGTGGCAGCCATAGGTGCCTTGATCATTCCAGGCGTATTTAATGCGGTTCCGGGCGAACCCCTTGCGGTAATCCTTGGTATGGGATTTGCCCTTATTATCGGTATATGGCGGGGTGGAATTATTATACCGGTGCTTGGATCTGTATTAACAACCTATCTTGTATTATTAGCAAGTTAAAAATTTATACCTGATATTTTTAATCTTTTTGCATATCAATTCTCTTAATAATATTTTGCAATTGAGTATCGGAAAAAAGCAATTTAAACCTATTTCTTAATACCCATTCTTTATTATGAGAATCATAATATCCACAACATTGTCTCGAACAGCAAACCATATAACGATCATCTGTCAATTTGACAATTGAAAGGCGTTTATAAAAAATAGCCTGACCAATCTTATTAAAAGCCCAGAGGATCGGCTTTAATCTGCAAATGGATTTTAATAAGACATATAAAGGCTTTTTTAAAGTTTTAATAATAAAACATTTTTTTCCTGTTAAATAACCCGGAAATTTATTTTTAATATTATAAACTTTGTTATTTCTTTTTATCTTTACTAATTTACCAATAATATCAGTCTGTGTAATTGTATAAGGATCAATATTAAAATTATTATCACCTTTGGTATATATTCTCTCTTTTTTTATCTTTATGATCCTATGCAGGCTGGTCTTATTTCCAATATGATAACCAATAACATCACCGACCTGAAAATTCCCGGGTTTTAAAACAATAATTTCATCTCCCGGGCAAAGAGTTGGGAACATGGAGAATCCAACAATAAAGGTCAAACATTTATCAGACAATTTAGATGTCATAATCCAGTCTTTCTTGAATCTTTTCCCAAAACCGTCCACCAAGGCTTGCATTAAGCTGAAATGATGGCACTGATTTGATGATGTCACAGGCATTATTAAATATATTTGTTCTAAAACTTTTCAACTCAGGGTTTGTGGTAAAATTCTTATAATAGAATTTGATTAAGGCAATTGCAGCATTATAAAACTCATAAGCTGCCTGTGACTGATTTATTAAAATGACTTCATCTTTCTCTGATTTATTAAGGAAAAAAATCATTTTCAGAGGAACAAAAAAATTTAAATCTCTGGGAATTGGATTATTAGTCTCCAGACATTCGCTAATTGTAACAAATGGATGCAGCCTGTATTTATTGCCTTTTTTCACTATAAAAGCATGGTCATCGGACAAGGCTTTCCAGGGCGGTTGTATTTTTTTATAACTTGTTGTCTTTCCTGATCCGCTTTTGCCCACCAATAAAACACCTTGACCTTTATACTCCAAAACCAGAGAATGTATTGGAATCCCGCCTTCTGGAATGAGCTCGTTGTGAACAACAAAAGATATTGCAAGTAATATCTGCTGCAACGAGCTTGCATACCATAATTTATTATTATTTTCTGCAGGTCTTTTAAGAAAATAAAACTTATCTTTAAATCTGTATTTAAAAATATTATTTATTAACGGGCTTTTAACTGCTCTACAATTTTCTGCATCAGCCTCATTCTCAGCAATCCATAATAAAGGTTTTTTCATATCCTGAGTAATGTCAAGATTTAAAAGCTCAGATATTATGTTATAAAACTGATTCAGAGAATCAGAAAATTTGATATTTATTGAAAAATCAGCACTTTCTTTTAATGAAAGATACATTATTTTATCCTGCAATTTCCCTGTTTAGCAATAATAATCAGGGAGTTCCTCCTGTATTCTGACAGCCACCAGCAGAGCCACCGCTGGCATTACACCACCAGGCAGCAGAACCGCCATTGCTATTACAAATATCATAACTGCCTGTTGCAGCAGACCCTGCCTGGCAATGGCACTCCAAAGAATCCACTGTTTCAAAACTTTCTAAAACAGGTATTTCCCATTTTAATTTCTCCATTTTATTCTCCTGCTTATGCTTCTTTAATTTTTAATCTGGTTTCAGGGAATAAATTATTCGCCAGTGCATTATTACAAAACCAGCCCGGGGCAAATAAATTCTTTGTACTATAATAATTATTTGCCGGACAATATCCAAAACAACTCATTTTAAATATACAATTTGAGCATACACCTTCTATTTTTTCTGGCAGTCTATTTCTAATCATATTAATTATCCTATTATTTTTCCATATATTTTCCAAGCCCACTAAATCAATATTCCCTAAAATAAGCTCTTTCACATTTTCACCAATACCGCAGATGGAAATATTGCCGTTCCACAGGACACCTAAAATATTTTTTATCGCACAGCCACTTCCACAGCCTTGTTTATATCCTCCTAACATATAACTTAAAGGTAAAAAAGCCGGGGGCAGACTGTAAATCAACCTGATTTTTGTTTTGGGCTGCAGCGTCTGTGTAATATATCGACCTGTTTCTATATAATCTTCAATTGTCAGATTTTCATTGTTTCTATAAATATTTTTACCACGTTCTGTGGGCTGTATAATGTTAAACTTAACAGATTCACATCCAGTATTTATTGCAAAGTTGATCATATCATCAATATGTTTTCTATTTTTTTTTACCAGGCTCATAATGATCTGGGTTGGCACCCCTGCCTTGATACAATGTTTCAGACCTGTAACAGCAGTTTTATGACACCCCTTTACCCCACGAAACCACTCGTGGGTTTCCTTATCTGTACTATCAAGACTTATGGAAATAAACGAATCCTTGCATTTTTTGATTTTGCCTGCAAGTTCAGGTGTGATCAAACAACCATTACTTTCTAATACTAATCGTAATTTTTTTTTATGGATAATATCAAGCAATGTATTAATTTGAGGATGCAAAAAAGGCTCTCCTCCTGTCAATTTAACACTATTTAATCCCAGAGGTAATGCTTGATCAATACATTTATTAAAATTCTCAATACTTATAGAAACAATTTTCTCTGTTAAAGCCTGATATTTTGGATTGATCCAGCAATGCCTGCACTTTAAATTACAACCTTGAGTCAAATAAAAATAAAGGGTGGTCAAGGGGTATTTATTCATCTGGTAATTGCCCGTTATTTTTTAAAAAAGTTTTTAAACAATCAATTGTACTTGGAACAAAAACACTGTTCTCAATATTATAAACAGATGCAGGGCAGCCGCCTCGACAATAATTGATATATTCGCAGTTTTTACAAACATCAAACATTTTTAAACTTATTTTATTCCTGTCCCGAAATCGATTCAATATAAGGCTGTTCAGCCATATTTCTCTTAGGCTGTCCTGATTGATTTTTCCAAGTTCATACCCATCAATCTGGTTACACGGCACAATCACACCGTCTGCCCGGACAGCGATTTTACTATTGGCACATCCGCAGGAATTAAGTGTTCCACATCCCTTAAATGGCAACGCATTTGTTTTAAAAGCACGATCCATTTTCAACCAATACATGGCATCTGCCAAAGGACCTGCTGTGGCATTAATTCTATTATTATATTTTTTATTCAAATCCAGCAATTTCTGCATGGCATAGGAATATTGTTCAACACTGAGACTTACTTCATCTGTATTTTTTTGCATAAGACCCATAAACATTGCAATATTTGTTCCAAATCCAGAAAATTTTAAGTTTTTGAGAATAAATTGTGTAATCTCCTCAAGATAATCAATATTTCCCTGGTGGATTGTAAGTCTAATTGAAGTTGGAATGTTATATCTCCTCAAATTTTCAATGGCAATTATTGCTTTTTCAAAAGATCCCTTTCCCCTGCATGAATCATGGACTTTTGCACAATGTCCATCTATTGATATCTGCACATTGTCACATCTATGGGTCCCTGATAAAAATACTGCTAAATCTTCTGTAATAAATGCACCATTGCTGTTTGCACTAAACCTCATTTTGTTTTTAACAATACCATTGATAATAGTCTTTATATCCTTATGCATGAATGGTTCTCCACCAGACAAAAGGATATTAATAATACCAAGTTCCCTGCATTCCTCAAAAAAAGTCAACCACTCAAAAGTATTAAGCTCGGTTTCAACATCGCCTTCACTTAAAAAATGAGAACAATATTTGCAACGAAGATTACATTTTGCAGTTATTTCAAGGTCAACAGATCTTGGAGTGGACATTATTGCCATGATCTACAATTTTTCCCCTGCCAAGCCCTTTTTAACCAAAGAATCAAGATATTTATTAACATAGTTTTCTGCATCTTCAGGGACACCCTGACAATTTTCTTTGAGTTTTGTTATTATATCAGATACAGTATTTGTCCCATTCAATTGTTTCCAGATATATACTCCAATCGGATTAATCCCAAATCCCTCACCATTATCAGGATTAAACAAAATTGCCCAATCGTCGAATTCTTCACGAAGAACTATTTCTCTATTAGCAATTATAATTTTATTTGCCATTTATATCCCATAAATTTATTGTTTTTAATTATAATAATACGATATTTTTATAATTTTTTCAACTTAAGCCTTTTTGTAACAGCAATTCTCGGTTAAAAATTATTTTAAAGATTAACAAGTGTAATATAGTCAAAATATTCACATACAATTTTGTCTTTTTGGTTATTATAGAAAAATAAAAGGAAGAAGTGAGGCTTGGATATGCCTTTGCAGCTTAGGGTTTCACTTGAAACAGATGCGCTGCAAAAGCATATCCAAGCCTCACTTTACCCGATCTGATACCCTGAAAGACAATATAATAATTTTGATAATATATATCCTGTTATAGTCAACATAGGAATCCTGTTATCTCCCAGTCAAGACCACATTTCCAGAGACTTCGTATTCTATTGTTTCATTACCTTTTCAATAACCTGTCAATTTTGGCAGATAGTGGATTTTTTTTCGATAAACCTGGTATGTTCAATCAGTTAGTAATCAGGTGCAATTGTATTAAGGGATGCCCGGTAAGTTCGTATATTATTTATAGAGCAACAATGTCATATTGTCTTTTATGATATAAGATAGGGTAAAGGGCGGCTTGGATATGCTTTTGCAGTGCATCCGTTTCAAGCGAAACTTAAACTGCAAAAGCATATCCAAGCCGCCCTTCTTCCATTTATTTTTTTATAATAACCAATCTTACAAAATTTTTATGCAGGTGACTTGACTATATTATATCTAATCATACTTGATTACACCTGTTAATCTCAAAAATAATTTTTGACCGAGGATGGCTGTTTTGTAATAATCAAATCTTGATTTTTATATTTACATTTTTCTTGACAATGGGTAAATTTTCATTCTATCTATGTTACCTAGTAAAGATAAAATAGTATATTGGAGTATAAATTAATTTACAGCCATGATCTGGCAATAAACATAATTCCAATATTAATTTAAAAAGGATGAAAATGAAAAAAATAAAATTAAAAATCAATCTTGGCATATGTTTTTTTATAATTTGCATTGTACTATTAATAATTAGTGCAGACACTTCCTTTGCAGCGCAACAAAACATGGAACAAAAAATAAATATGATGGTTAATGTACTTGCACCATCATCAGATAGCAGCTGGCAGAGACAGAATAAAAAAGATGCTGTTTTTGAAATATTAAACAAAAATCCGGAGATATCCGGCAACCCCCTGGTTGATGAATTAATAAATGTTGTTTTAAATAACGAAGCAAAAAGAAAAAATGTTCAAGTAACCAGATCAATCCCGGACAAGGACATTGAGCAAATCCTTGATATTATTAACCCCAATATAAATAAAAAATACCGAAAACAAAAAAAAAATATAATAATACAAATATTAAATAATACCTATAATCCAGCAGAACCGGTAAACTCAGGCGGCTCAGGGCATGGTCAAACTATTCAAAAAGGAAAATCCATTACTGCTTTTGCTAAAGTGATAGTCTCTGATCAGATCAGTAAGCAATTTCAAGGGGCAAACGCCATTGATGGTTTAGAAAATACTGAATGGGTTGCCCATGGATCAAGAGGAAAATGGCTGCTTTTAAAATGGCGTAATCCGGTTAATATTAAATCCATTGGTCTGCTTGGAAGACGTCAGGATATAAGTGTTCATATCTGGGACAGTGACATTATTTTCAGTGATGGAACCATTATTGAATTTGGTGCTTTAGATGCTGCCAGTTTTAGAAAGATTTCCGTGAATAAAAAACAAATAACATGGATCAAATATTATATCCGTGACGGAAAAAACAATGTCGGTTTAAGTGAAATAGAGGTAATAGGAACCCGTGTAAGCACAATTCCACCAAAGCTTGTAATTAAACCCCAGCTATACCCTGTTAATCTTGCCCAGGAAGCAAAAATTTCGGTTTCAAGCGCCCTTAAAAACAAATATCGTGGCGCCAAGGCAATAGATCGTAACCCGATGACCGAATGGGTTGCCAAGGGCAATTTGAATCAATGGCTGCGCCTTTCCTGGAAAAAGGCAGTAAAAATTGATCGTATCCGTCTTAAAGGAAGAATCGGAGACTCGGCCAGCAGGATAAACGAAGCATTGCTTATTTTCAGCAATGGCTCCATTATACAGATTAATGGTGGGTTAAAAGCAAAACAGACAAAAACCATAAAAACCCTTCAAAAAAAAATTACCTGGGTAAAATTTTATATTCGTAAAAGTCATCACAAAGCAGGTCTTGCGGAAATAGAGGTTAATGGAAAAAAGGTAGTAAAAAAAATTATTGCACTCAACCTTGCCCAGAAGGCTAGTGCCCGGGCATCAGATTATGCTGGTTCAAAATATAAAGTCAGATTTGTTAAGGATCGACATTTTGAGACCCAATGGGTTGCAAAAGGTGGACGAGACAAATGGATATCTTTGGAATGGGATCAACCGGTAGCTATTGGAAAACTCTCCATAACAGCAGGGAAAGGTTTGGAAAACGGTCGTATTCTTGACAGTGTTCTGATTCTCAGTGATGGCTCGTTGATTCCGGTTGGTAAAATAAACCCGGGTCAGACCAAAACATTCAAAATTAACAAATCTGAAATGTGGTGGATTAAATTTTTTATCCGCAAGGGGCGCGGTAAAATCGGAGTGTCTGAAATCATTGTACAAAGGTGGTAATAGTCAAAAAGGCACAAAGAATTTATTTAAGGAAATAATGCTCAGGGCATAGTTTTTGTGAATATTGAAGTCACAGCATCCCAGTTTGGTGCTTTTACCATATAGTCAGGAGGGCATTGCCCTGTACCATCTGTAACACTAATGACTATAGCACCAAGAGTGCCATTAATCCTGGCTGTATTAGGGGGTGTCACTACAAATTTTATATCATTCTCATTAATCATAGCTGTATGAGATGGGATAGCAAAATAATCAGATATTGCAGCTGCAATATTATTAGCATCTTGTTCAGCTGCAGTGCAAAATGATTTGGCTCTGTATGAAAGAAAATTTGGGATTGCGATGGATGCAAGAATCCCAATAATGGCAATAACAACCATAATTTCAATTAACGTAAAGCCTTTTTTGTTAAGTTCCAATTTTTCACACACTGGTGTTTCCTCATTTAAGGTCTGAATTTTAATTTCGAGATATTATTGTCAGTTCTTAAATATTAAGCATAAAGTATGCCAGAGTCTGATACAGACTTCTCTCTCCCTATCCCTTATATTTTTTGAATATTATTGCCAAATTTTGTCATACATCTGTCAATAACAGTCATATTTTGACATAATATATCTCTTCATCAATATTTCACTAACCTGACCATGGAATATCGTTGGAGCAATAAAATTTACTTGACAAAAATCATCCTCCTTTATATTCTTCCCCATAAAGTCAATGTAATATAAAGCTGTACCAGAAAACATTGGCAAAGTCAGATATCTGTTTTACTCGATGTCATGGTTGGTTTAACAATGCCGGTTTAAAAGGTCTGCATTTAAAATTTAATTATGAAATCAAAGGAGGAAACATGTCTTATAATTTTCGCAATTTAGTATTTGAAGGTGGTGGCGTTAAAGGCATCGCATATGTTGGTGCACTTAAAGTAATGGATGAAAAAGGAATCATCCCTGCAATCAAGAGAATTGGCGGGACATCTGCAGGCGCGATCAATGCGGTACTGATAGGGCTTGGCTTCACCCTGGATGAAACTAAAAGCATATTAAGCTCACTTGATTTTAATGATTTCATGGACGATTCCTGGGGGATAATTAAAGATGTAAAACGCCTTGTTGACGAATATGGATGGTATAAAGGCGATTATTTCAGAAACTGGATTGGAAAACTGATTAAGGAAAAAACAGGAAATACCGAAGCAACCTTTGCTGACATTGAGGCAATGAAAAATACTCAAAACTTCAAATCCATGTATTTCATGGGCACAAACCTTTCCACATCATTTTCAGAAATTTTTTCAGCTGAACATACACCAAGGATATGCATTGCCGATGCAGTCAGAATCTCCATGTCCATACCTCTGTTCTTTGCTGCAAAAAGAAGCATTCGAAGCGATGTCTATGTTGATGGAGGTGTTTTAAATAATTATCCGATTAAATTATTTGATAGAAAAAAATATTTAAACTCACAAAACTATGCAGAAACAGATTATTACAAGACAATAAATGATCAGATATCAAAAATAGACAGGCCAATATCCACTTATGTTTATAATAAAGAGACCCTTGGTTTCAGGCTTGATACAAAACAGGAGATTTCTGTTTTCCGTGATCATGCAGAGCCACACCATAACAAAATAGATGGTTTTTTTGATTATACATGGGCATTGATAGATAGTATTATAGAATCCCAGCAAAGCGCGCACCTTCACAGCGATGACTGGGCAAGGACAGTATATATTGACAGCCTTGATGTAAAAACAACTGATTTTAATTTGTCTGATGTAAAGAAAAAAGAGCTTGAAGAATCAGGAAAAAAAGGCGCCCTTAAATATTTTGAATGGTATGATAAAGCCGATGCATTGCCAAACAAATAGAATTAAAGTAAAAAAACATATTTTCAAACATGGTCTTAATAAGCTAATTATCAACCTGGTGAATCGTTTTAGCTTTGTTGACTTTATTAAAAAAACAGCTCTTTCAGAAAAACACAGATCCACATATAATTTCTTTAAACAAATCCCGGAAGACTGGCAGAACACAGAAGAAATCAAAAAAATTGCCATAGACCAGACCCTGGCGCAATTTAAGAATAATGGTGAATCAGTAAACCCGGATAAGATAAAACAACTTATCAATAAAATGGCTATCCAATATAACAGGGAAATCCATATCAATGCTGTCACCTCCATAGATATAGCATTCAGGCACATGTTTAATTACCCTGAACAAGCCTACCCATTTACATCCTCCAACGGCAGAGACATTAAACACCTTGAAAAACTTAAACAATTGAAAAAAGATGGGCACGGTGTTATCTACCTGATAAATCATTCATCACATTTGGATGAATTTATTTTCAGTCTGCTATGCCAAAGACTCAATTTAGGCTTACCGGTTTTTGCTGCGGGTCAGAATATGATGACCATTAAAAGCATTGCACGCCTTTTAATGGTTGGCTCATATATTGTTCTAAGAAAAGGCGCAAGCAAATATCAAATGGCTGCCCTGTATCATTATTGCAGCGCTCTCAGCAGAACAGGCTCCCAGCAGGGCATATTCCTTGAAGCGTGGCGTGGCGGTGCAAGAACCCGGGATGGAAGTTTAAGATATCCAAAAAAACTTGTTACTTTAAAAGGAGCCATTGATGTTAATGATGATGTGGTAATTCAACCGGTAGCCCTTTCCTACTCAGCTATTCCTGAAGATTTAATGATGTGTTCAAGAAAAAGTGGTGTAAGCTGGATCCGGGGCATGGGAATTTTTAAAACAATTTTAAGGATCCCTTTGCATCCAAAAACATTTTTCTTTAAATCTTTAGAAAATATTTATGGCAGAGCTTTTATTACAATGCCGGAACCAGTGCTTTTAAGTGATCTTAAAAAATTG
>Ga0256845_1003469_pt1 | contig 10669 bp, 9 predicted proteins | sample RiftiametaG_FD_189101 | JGI IMG/M metagenome (GOLD analysis project Ga0256845, IMG submission 189101) | Tube worm associated microbial communities from hydrothermal vent at the East Pacific Rise, Pacific Ocean - Riftia | ecosystem: Host-associated > Annelida > Integument > Unclassified ... | reverse complement strand
CTTAACCTCACCTGACGAGAGGAATTGAAACAAACGTTATGTTAGCAAAACGTATTATACCGTGTTTAGATGTGGATGACGGACGAGTGGTGAAAGGCATAAAATTTCAGGATATTCGCGATGCCGGCGATCCGGTAGAGCTTGCCCGTTTTTATAATGAGCAGGGAGCTGATGAATTGGTGTTTTTAGACATCGGTGCGTCCTATAAAAGTCGGGAAACGCTGATTGATGTGGTGCGGCAAGTGTCAAATGAAGTGTTTATCCCTCTGACTGTTGGCGGCGGCATCCGCAGCACAGAGGATATGCGGAATATGTTGTTGGCTGGTGCGGACAAGGTAGCGATGTGTACCTCGGCGATTCACAATCCGACGCTGCTGTCTGAAGGAGCTGAAATCTTCGGGTCCCAGTGTATCGTGCTCTCGATTGATGCGAAGCGAACCGGCGGCACCTGGCATGCCTATACCCACGGCGGACGAAACGATTCTGGTCTCGACGCGCTTGAATGGGCGAAACGAGGCGAAGACCTCGGGGCCGGAGAAATTTTACTCAATTCGATTGATATGGACGGCACACAGCAAGGCTATGATTTAGAATTGAACGCCCTGGTATCGGAACAGGCGAAAATTCCGGTGATTGCCTCCGGCGGCGCGGGGAATATCCAGCACATGGTGGATGCGATTACCCAGGGAAAAGCCGATGCTGTGCTGTTGGCGTCATTAGTTCATTTCGGGGAATATACGATCCCGGAAATTAAACAATATATCCGTGAGCAAGGAGTGATTGTCCGATGGTAATTGCTTCAATTGATATGATGCAGGGCAAAGTCGTCCAGTTGAAACAGGGACGGGAAAAAGTTCTGGAACGAGACGATGCCGTAGCCCTGGCAAAAGAGTTCGACCGATACGGGGAAATTGCGGTAATCGATCTGGATGCGGCGATGGGCAAAGGCGAGAATAAACAACTGATCCGGGACATATTGCAATATGGCGAATTTCGGGTTGGCGGCGGCATTCGGACTGTTGAAAGAGCCAAGGAACTCGCGGCCCTGGGGGCCAAAAAAGTCATCATTGGCTCGCAGGCGTTTGAGCAAAACGAGATTCACCATACGTTTTTGCAGGAATTGGTTGAGAGCGTGGGGCAAGCTCAGATCATTATTGCTGTGGATTCCCTGGAACGAAAAATCGTAACGCGCGGATGGAAACATCAGACTGATATTCCGTTGTTAGACGCGATAACAGAGTTAGAACCTTATGCGTCAGAATTTCTGTTTACGTGTGTGGAGCGGGAAGGCACGATGCAAGGCGCTGATTTTGCTCAGATTCACGACGTGAGGCAGGCGACAGATCGCCAAATTACGGTTGCCGGAGGTATTGCCACGCTTGAAGAAGTGGTGAAAGCCGCCAGATTAGGCGTTGATGTGCAGTTGGGCATGGCGTTATACACCGGGAAAATTACGCTGGCAGAAGCTTTTGTCGAGTGCTTGAACTGGGACCAAACCGACCCCATGCCGACAATGATCCAGGATGAACAGGGTCAGATGCTCATGGACGCTTCCAGCACACGGGAGACGCTGAGACAAGCCTTTGAAACCGGGATAATTCACGAACAAAAGGTGATGAGGATGCGTCTGGATCGCGAGCAGGGAGCGGTGTTGGTAACGGTTGAGCGATAAAGAGCGGCATCTATATATTTTTCGTAAAACTCACCTTCTTGAGGGGAGGCTCTGGTAGTGTTTCGTGTATTTCGTGTATTTCGTGTGTTTCGTTGTTTCAGTCATTGAGGGATAGGTTCGCGTGCAATATCCGGTTCAGGCCCGAAATATTCTGGTGGTTCAACTTCGGCAGGTCGGCGATGTTCTCTTGACGACACCGGCCGTGAACGTTTTACGCGCTCACTACCCGCAGAGCCGAATCAGTTATTTGACAGAAACCGGCCCGGCTGCGTTATTGCAGGGCAATCCTCATCTTGACCGGGTAGTGACCCGAAATCGCCGCAATGGACTGTGGCAGGATGTGCAGCTTGTGAGACGCTTACGGGCGCAACGCTTTGATTTGGTGATCGATTTTTTCTGCAACCCCCGTAGCGCGTGGATGTCATTTCTCACAGGTGCGCCGCATCGGATTGCCGCCTATCATGCCGGGCGTACCTGGTGGTATTCCTATGCACCGCGAATCGATAGTAAAAAAGGTTATGCCGCTGCCCACAATCTGGCATTGCTGCGAAAGATCGGAGTTAAAGGTGTGTTGTCGCCACCAGTGATTCGTATTTCTGCTGAGGCTCAGCATGATATTGACAATTTTCTCATAAGATCAGGGCTGTCCCGTCAACAAATGGAGACGCGCCCTGTCATCACGATTGATGTAACAAGTCGCCGCCAGGCCAAACGTTGGGTCCCGGAACGGTATGTTCAGGTCGCGGATCGCCTTGTTGAGAGATGGAACGCCGCAGTGATTTTTATCTGGGGACCGGGGGAACGGGACACGGTCGGCGAATTGCTGAGACAGGGGCGACAGAAGCATCTGCTCGCTTGTCCGACTGACCTCATGCAACTCTCAGCACTTATCGCGAGCAGTGTTCTGCACATCGGGAATTGTTCCGCCCCCCGACATGTGGCTGTCGCGGTCGGAACGCCTTCGTTGACAATCATGGGACCAACGTCCCCGGAGAGTTGGACGTATCCAGATCCGAAGCATCGCGTGGCCCGGGGCGAGGTTCCTTGTTTGGAGTGTCAAAAAACGGAATGTAAGACTCATGAGTGCATGCAAACCCTGACTGTCGGGAAAGTGACAGCCATAGCGGAGGAGATGTTAAGACATTATGCAGGTCGGACTTTCCGGTTCGACAATTCAACGTAGGTCGAACTTTCCGGTTCGACAATCCAACGTAGGTTGAACTTTCCGGTTCGACAATCCAACGTAGGTTGAACTTTCCAGTTCGACAATTCAACGTAGGTCGAACTTTCCAGTTCGACCTGTCGAAGCGGAAGCTTCGACTTACAAAAAAGATGAACATGGGAGACGATGATATGAAAATTCTTGTGACTGGAGCCGCGGGATTTATCGGTTCGCATCTGGCGCAAAAATTGAAAGCTCTTGGGCACGATGTGGTTGGGATTGATTGTTTTACCGATTATTATAGCAGAGCGCTCAAAGAATGGAATGCCGCGCAAGTCAAAAATGACGGCATCGACATTTTGGAGTTAGACCTGATCGAAGACCCGCTTGAAGAAGCGTTAGAAGGCTGTGAGGTGGTTTATCATTTTGCCGCCCAGCCCGGCAATTCAATAAAAACACCGTTTGACGTGTATGTACGGAACAATATTCTGGCGACCCGGCGACTGGTAGAAGCAGCGGCGCAACTCCCTGACCTGACCTGTTTTGTGAACGTGGCGACCTCGTCGATTTACGGCAAGCAGGCCACGGAGCCGGAAGATGTTGCTCCGCAGCCGATCTCGTATTATGGGGTGACGAAACTGGCGGCTGAACAGCTTGTGCTCGCGTTTCAGCGCGATAAAGGTTTTCCAGCGTGTTCGGTGCGGATTTTTTCGGTCTACGGTCCTCGTGAACGTCCGGATAAGCTCTACCCGAAACTTATTCACAGTATCCTGGCGGATCAGGAGTTTCCGTTGTTTGAAGGGAGTCGCGAGCATTCCAGGAGCTTTACATATATTGACGACGCTTTGCAGGGTTTTCTGGCGATCCTTGACCATCGTGACGCATGTCTGGGAGAAATTTTTAATATCGGCAGCGATCTTGAGATCACGACAGGCCGGGGAATCGAACTTGTTGAGAATATTCTTGGGAAAAAGGCCAGGATGGCTCTGAAACCGAAACGTCCCGGCGATCAACTTCGCACCCATGCGAATATCGAAAAAGCGCGGCGGATTCTGGGCTATGAACCCCGGACAACGCCTGAAAAAGGTCTGCAAGCAGAAGTCGGGTGGTATGCAACCCAGGTGTTCGGAAAAATTGTCTGATAACCTGTAAACGCTGAGGATTCATCGTTTCGTTCCCAGGTTCACGCTTAGGAACGTGCAATGCTGAGGATTTTCTGAAAGTATTATGCCAAAACGGATTTTAATTGTTGATGATGAAAAAGTATTCTCCGGGTATTTAGATCAGATTTTGCGTCGTAAAGGCTATCAGGCCGAAGTGGCGAACAATGGTGAAGAAGCCTTGTTGCTCTGTGAGCAATCGAATTTTGACCTCGTGTTGTCTGACATTAAAATGCCCAAAATGGATGGACTTGAACTCCTGAAAGCGATCCATACAAAATGTCGGCAACCCGGCCATGAAAAGCTGTCAAGAATGGCATTTATCATCATGACGGCGCACGGTACGGTTGAAACCGCTGTTGAAGCCATGAAACTCGGGGCGAACGACTATATTACCAAGCCGTTTAATGCCCAGGAAGTTCAGATGGTCATCGAAAAAGTCTTTGAACAGCAGCGGCTTCAGGAAGAAAACCGCTATCTCCGCGGAGAAGTGCTGGGTAAATATAATGTCAGGAACATCATCAGCCAAAGCCCCAAAATGACCAGAATCTTTGAACTGATTGAACACGTTGCCATGACCGATTCAACGGTGCTCGTTCAGGGGGAAACCGGGACCGGCAAAGAATTGGTTGCCCGTGCGATCCACTATAGCAGCCCGCGTAAGCATAACCGTTTCGTTGCCATTAACTGCGGGGCATTGACCGATAATTTATTAGAAAGCGAACTGTTCGGACACGAAAAAGGTTCGTTTACCGGAGCAATCCGTCAGAAAATCGGAAAATTTGAGCAGGCCGACCAGGGAACGCTGTTTCTTGATGAAGTTGGCAATGTGTCACCAGCAATGCAAATGAAACTGTTGCGCGTCTTACAAGAGCAGCATTTTGAACGAGTCGGTGGCACGCACATGATTGAAACTGATGTGCGGATCATTTCAGCAACCAACGAAAATCTTGAGGAGGCTGTGGAGGAAGGTCGTTTTCGGGAAGACCTCTACTACCGGATTAATGTCATCCCGATTCAACTGCCGCCTCTTCGACAGCGGCGTGAAGATATTCCTCTGCTGGCAAAACATTTTGTCGAAAAATTAAGCCACGGGCGCGTGAAAGATATTTCCGACGACGCGTTACAAAGCCTGATAGGGTACGATTGGCCGGGAAACATTCGGGAATTAATTAATATTGTTGAACGCTCGATCATTCTCGAACGCGGTTCCACCCTGCTCCAGGTTGATTTACCGAACCGTCCCCATCGAAAAGCCGGAAGTGGGGCGTTGTTGGATTTTAATGAAGAATTGCCCTTGGAAGAGGTGCGTGAGCAGGCGATTGATCTGGTGGAAAAAGAATACATGAAACGCATCCTGGCGAAATACCAGGGCAGCATCAAGCGCGCAGCCGAACATGCGGGGTTGACAACGCGCAGCATTCATGGTAAAATGAAAAAATTCGATCTGCGCAAAGAGGATTTTAAACGGTAACACTTTGGGACACGCACAGTCGAACTGGAAAGTTTGACCGGCACATTAAGGAATGGAGGTAGTCGTATTTTGGGAAACGGCTGCAACATTGAATGATGAGAAAATATTGTACATTGATAACTGTTATCGCAACTTTCGTAGTAATCGTGACCGGCAGTGCTGCTCAGACTTTTCGGGCAGACCGTGAGAAACAACCATCAAAACTGCAACTCGCCGTTGAACCGGAAGACATTGTTCTGACGAAAAACATTTCCGTGGGGATGGCTGAAAGGACAATTCAGCTTATTATCCGGGAAACGAGCGGCGTCAAACCGGCAAAACTTGAGCTGGCCGCCCGTCCGTTTACAGAAATCAATAGTGGGAACATTGTAGATGTCAGCATCGTGAAGGTCGAACTCTCCGAGCAGCAGGTCATCCTCGAGCCAGGAGGATTAGAACGCGTAGAAGCCACAATTGGAGGGTTCCAGGAAGCCGGAAGCTATCTGGGCGGGATTACGATTCATGACACGGTCAGCGGTGAACGCAAAGAGATCAGCGTGCGGGTCAGCGTGAAAGACGCCTGGCCGATGCCAGTAGTCGTGTTGCTCGTCTCCGTCCTGATCGCGTCAGGCGTCAATCATTGGACCAAAAAAGGCCGCCGCAAAAACCGTTTGGATCAGAAAATTGCTGAACTCCGTAAAACGATTAATGCGGCCGATCAGACGATTGTGTCGTTTCTGGTGGATGCCGAGCGATTTCTGGAAAAAGCTCAGGCTTACAATCAGGAGTATCAGTTTGAACAGGCCGAAACTGCTTTTGAAAACGCCGAGCGCAGTCTTGCCCTATATGAACGGCGCAAGCACGAAAGCGAGACTCTGCGGCAACGTATTCAAACCTTGTTGAGCGACGTTCGCGGTTTGGGAGAAACTGATCCGCAAAACGTGAAGTTGAGCGGCGAATTAATCCAGGTCTTACCCAAAATTCAGACGGATTTCGAAGAAACCGACGCTCTTGTCAAACAGTTTGAGATGTTTTTTGAAGCCTACCGCATGGCTCGCCGCGATGTGCAGGCGGCGCGGGAAAAATTAGCCAGCAGCCTGGAATATGTCAAAAAAGCAGATCGAAGTAAAATCGATATGATGGTAGGTGATATTGATCGCCTGTTACAGACAGCGGAGAGCATGAGCGCAATTGATGAGGCCAACACGTTGTTGCGGAAAGTGGCTTTTGAACTGTCGCCTGAAAAGATTAACGAAAATATGTTCCGCTCCCAACGTTTTCAGGCAAAGCTTACGGACTATCATGATCAGGTAAAACGAGTGACAGGGGCACAGGTCAAACGTATTGTGAACGCCTGGTATGAAAAGGCAGAACATGCGTTGGAGGATAATCGCTACGAAGACGCGGAAGAAGCCCTTGAAAAGCTTGGAGCAACCCTGGAAATTGTGGAGCGCATTAAACACGCTGAACGGAGAATCAAAGGGCGGGACACGCGAGCCACGGATTTGCGCCGAATCTTGCGGGAATGCAAGCAATTTCTGGAAAGCGCATCATGGGATGGCATGAAACGGGCCGGGTATGACGTGACGCAAGTGTTGGAGATTCTGGATGGGGTTCGCAAAGAATATAAACCGTTTCCCACAGTTGAAACGCAGACCGAGCAGGCTGAAACAGAGGCTCCGACAGATGATGGAGCTGACAGTATCGGCGAAGAATCGCCGCAAGCTTCAGAACCAGAAGGAACCCAACTCCGGCCGCTCACCCCTGACGATCTGCGGCGAAATTTTGAACGCATTTCAGAGGAGGCTGTACACTACCCAAAATTGCGCGAAAAAATATTGACATGGCGGAGCTATTGCCATAAGCTCCTGGAGTTTGATGAATTAAACGAGATGTCTGATTACCTGAAAATTATCCAGGAAGAACTGCTGTTATATGCAAAAATTCAGACAATCCGCATCCAGGCTGAAGAGCAAAGGCAGCAGGCGGTCTTGCGGTTGGCAGACCAGGCCGAGCAGCTTCTTTTGCTCGAAACCAGTGAAGACCGCGGTGCATTTCATCGGGCAGAAGTCTTGGCCGATGCTGCGAAAGCCTTGCTCGATGAAAAATTGGATGCCAGTGATTTTGAGCAGGTGATGTCGAATATCCGCTCTCCCAGGCTCACAACAAACCTGATCACTTACGGCACGTTAGCCTCGTATTTTGTCATTTCCACCGCCCTCGGTTTTCAGATATTGTATGCTCCCAATCCTGATTTTGGAGCAATCCTGTTTGAAGATTATTTCTCACTCGTTCTCTGGGCCTTTGGACTCCAGGGCGCGAAAATGACCGTCACGAACGTATATGAGGCATATTTTAAAAAGGAAGGGTGAATGGGAGTCGTCCATGATCACGGATGATCAGTTCGCCTGAACACGATATTGTTCTTTATTATTCCTGTGATTTTTGAAAATACAGGTTCGCCGGGGATGAACGCCGCTTTGCAAGCATCTGTTATAAAGTCTCTTGTTGCGGATTATGAGCCTTAAACCTGGCGAGCGCTGTTTCATGACGTGAGTTGGCGTAACAATAGACGCAGCCATGGATACAGGTGTCGTAGGCTCCAATGTCCCGGCTGGCAAAACAGCCGCAACCCTTGCGGGTTGGGGATGGTTTGAGGGGTTGAAATTTTTCCGGAAAGAGGTGGCGGAGTAATTCCGAGTCAACACAATGAGCTTGTTCTACACCTGAAACCTGAAGAATTTCCGGCTCACAGCAGGCATATATTCGCATGCCGTGCTGCCGCCCAATCTTCACCAACTGGCTGACTAATTCGATTTTTTCTTCCAACAGTGGCTCGTAGAACTCAAATCCCTGCTGCGCGAGGGCCTTGAAAGGTTTTTCTAACTTTCGATACAAGTCAACGAAACTGATGTAACAACGTTCTGTTGCGCCATGAAGTCGTTGTGCGAGATATGTAAATTTCTTTATAAAATAATCGTTCGACATCGTATGGGAATAGATCAGCGGATCAAAACGCCAGATGACATGCGCCGGAGAATAGCGGCGGGCTAAGTGGTGGAATGCTTCTATAACCTGGGCTGTCGAAGGGGCGAAGGGTTCAAGCGGCGGCCCAAAATCAGTGAGCGTATAATGAAAACAGGCGCCATAGCCGAGTTCATCCAGTTCTGGAAGATAGGGAAGAAGGGAGGCATAATTCCGGGACCAGAAGACAAACGCGATGACATCTTCCGGTTTCAGAGACACTTCATACATTGCGCCACTGAAAGGATTGCGGTAACGAGCAAATCCGGCTCTGACGCGGTTTATAAACCATTCGCTGTACAAGGCTGGAATGTCTGTACGTCGGCTGACGGAAATCACATGTGCTGGTCGGACAAGTGTCATAACGGATTTTGCAAGGGCGGGGTTGTCCCGCCCGTCTTCGGAGGGGGCGAGGAAACCTCGCCCCGACAGCAATCTATCACACTACCATGATGTGTGCTTACTGTGATGCGTCTTTAAAGGACAAAGAAAATTCTGTAACGTCATTTTTGTCAAACTTTTCTTTGCGTCTTCGCGCCGTTGCGGTAATTATGGAAATAGTATGGCATGGATAAATATTCGGCAATCCGGAATTCTGGCAGATCGCTATTTTGACATTCTGTTAGGTGATGCCAAAACAACAGCCTTGCTGCTACTTCAGGCCCCGGTTATCGCCGCTTTGATTGTTCTGGTCTGGCGGAATGTGGAACAGGCGACAAATACGCTGTATTTTGTGTTGATCTTGACAGCAGTTTGGTTTGGCTGCACCAACGCCAGTCGGGAAATCGTGAAAGAACAAGCGATTTTTTTCCGTGAGCGGATGGTTGGGGTTGAGATTCCGGCTTATGTGTTCTCAAAGGTCAGAATTCTGGCAATGCTCGACTTTGTGCAATGCCTGGCGTTGTTGGTGATCGTGCATTATTTTATCCACCTTTTAGGCAATAAGCTCTTACTTTTCGTGACCCTCTATGGTTGTGCCATGGCCGGGACGAGCCTGGGCCTGCTGATCTCAGCCCTGATGAACAGCCAGGATAAAGCTGTTGGCATGGTGCCATTGGTCATCATTCCCCAAATCCTCTTGTCCGAGTTTGCGTTGCCAAAGGAATTACATGAAGGACTGACCCAATATCTGGAGCGCCTGATGTTTGTGGGATGGGGGTATGACAATTTCAAACAACTTGTGTCTGCCCAGCCGGATTTCCTGCTTGTCACCAGGAACGTCCTGGTGTTAGGAATCTTTGGAATCATCTTTTTTTCTCTCACGATACTGGTGCTGAAACGAAAAAAACCTCTGTAGGTATATTATTGCTATGCGAAAAAGCGGAATAATTTTTATAATCCTGCTTCTCCTGGGAGCCGGGTTCTATCTTTTTGTCTCGAAATATGAGATTCAGCTTGGCCCATTACTCTGGAAGTTTAATAAGGATAAAGGGGGCGTTCACGAATTAACAACAAACTTTCTTGAGGACATCCAATTTAAGGATTTTGAGAAAGCCGCGACCTATCATACGAAAGAGGATCAGACATCTGTCAACATCCCGGAATTAATCGAGCGATTATTCCAGATTAAGCCCGAATTTCTGGATATCATGAACTTCGAGGTGACAAATGTAGATGTCGACCGGAGTGGTGAACGAGCGAGAGTCAATACCCACACCACCGTCAAAATTCTCAATACTGACGAAATAAAAGAACTAGATATTATTTTTTATTGGCATAAACAGAACGGAAAGTGGTATATGAATCTGGAATCATCCCTGTAAAGTTCTGGAACTCTTCCCTATTGAATCATATTAGGTTACACACTCCCTCTACAGTTTCAGGACTCCTAAAACGCAGCTTTGGCAGCCAAAGCTGCGTTTTGACACTACTGTGTCGGATTCTGTTGGCTGATAAAATGCCCGAGATGTTTATCTGTGAAGAGAATATGATTTGAGAGCCAATCCTTCAGGAAATTCGCGATTTCAAGTGGAATTAACAACTGCCCGCTCTCAAAACGTTCCCGAAAATTGCTCACTTTATCGATAAACATGCTGTGAGCGTTCTTATGTTGCAAATACGCCGGGTAATTATGACGAGTCATCAACGTTTCCTCTGAGCTAAAGTGATAGACCGTGTAGTTGGTCATCCCTTTTAAGATGTCTGAAATTGCCAGTTTGGTTTGTTTGTGACGAATCGCCTCATGAAACTGTTCCAAA
>Ga0256845_1003468_pt1 | contig 10673 bp, 8 predicted proteins | sample RiftiametaG_FD_189101 | JGI IMG/M metagenome (GOLD analysis project Ga0256845, IMG submission 189101) | Tube worm associated microbial communities from hydrothermal vent at the East Pacific Rise, Pacific Ocean - Riftia | ecosystem: Host-associated > Annelida > Integument > Unclassified ... | reverse complement strand
GTTTTGGTACCCATGAGACAAAAAGTAGTACCGAGGGCAAATAGGGAGGCTATTGCGGGTTTCATCAGGCCCCCACTTCAGTTGGGTCTGGTGAAACCCGGCACAGACTTCCGGCACGAGGTACTAGCGAGTGCCGAGCGTCTCGTTTGCTCATGCGACGAATACGAGCAAATTCTGGAAGGCCCCCAAAAAGCATGGTAAATTGCACTTTTTTTTGCATAGATGTGCAATTTACCACGTATTTGACCAAATTTGTTGCAAGTTAGCCTATGCGTAGGTGCTTGCGACGTTCTCGGTCTAGGTCTTGCTTCGTAACCCCCTGTGTAAGGTGGGCGATCGCTTGGGCGGCCCGCTTTCACTCTTTCACTCTTTCAGTCCGGCATGTACGAGAACGTTCTGATGCCCGTGCACGCAGCGTTTGTTCTGGGCACCACCGAAGCACTCGTCCACACTCGCACTCTAGATCATGATCCCCGCCCTGGTGAAGTGGACCCGAGGCTTCAATGGAGCCGCCATCGTTAGATGACGGAAAGACAAACCCAAGCGAGAGCGCAGGCCCGCCCGTCCAAGCTTCAATGGAGCCGTCATCGTTAGATGACGGAAAGGCTGTTGGAGATGAAGGGTGAGCCGCCGGCACTTTCGACAACAAGCAAAAATTGCTCAACAAGAACTATCCCGTGAAAAACAATTGTGCTCTACTGCGCCGCCCTGCGGGCTTTTCCCCTAAACCACCACTTGTCGTGAGAAACAATCAATGCCTCAGCATTTACTCTTGATTAGCCTGGGACCAATTCAGGACTTCATCCGCAGCGCGCGCCGCTGCCAAGATCTCTGGTATGGCAGTTGGCTCCTCAGCCAACTAGCAAAGTCAGCCGCGCTCTCCTTAAAAGCGAGTTGTGGCGCAGAAGCCATGGTTTTTCCCGGCAGTGTCCTCGGCGCAGGCCAAGATGCCGACCCCAGCGTTCAATCCTCGGTCGCCAATAAGTTGGTCGTGTTGACACCTGCTGGAAAAAGCCCAGCCGAGCTCGCAGAAAATGCAAAACAAGCAATGGCTAACCGACTCGACGAACTTGCAAAGAGCGCCTTCGATCGTATTCAACCCTCGCCCCAACCTCCCCAAGGTCGCCGCGGCCAGTACTTAAATCGTGCTCTCGCCGAGGCTCACGTCAAAGAGCTGATGGAGTTCTTGTGGGTAGCCGTCCCGCTTGCTGAAGGCGCAGGCGCCTACGATGAAGCTCGTCGCAACGCAGAGCGGCTCATGGCGGCCCGAAAAAATACGCGCATTTGGGGCCCTGTCCGTCATGATGTCGATGGTGCCAACGGAGGTCGAGTGCCTAAGTCTGCTCTCGACGGCGTCCGCGAGTCAGTGATTTCGGAGAGAGCATACAAGAAGCTCTCTCCCGAAGAACTCCGCCGCGAGTACTACGTCAAAGGCAAGGAGCGCCTCTGTGGGATCGGCCTCCTCAAGCGACTCGGTATCGAGGAACCCGCCGACAGTGCCGACGCTGAGGCCCCAACTACACCTCATCATCCTCATTTTCACAGCACATCTCACGTCGCTGCCGGTGCTTGGCGTACGCGCCTTGCCGCGGCAGGCGAGGCTGGGCAAGACGCTCTGAAGGAATATCTGGCGAGCGCGGCACCACACATCAACCTCCGCGCGTTTCGCGTCAACGATGAACGCAGCGGGATCGCGAAAAATCCGCTCATCAACGCTCCAACCGACAAAGCGGCGATCGAGTCCGTCGCCACCCCGGCGCGTATGCTCCCCCAGGGCGGCGCCGATGCCCCTCCCGCCGCCATAGGTTACGATGGCTATCTTCTCTACGAAGACAGAATCCCCGATACAATCACCCATCACCCCTCCAAGCAGCACGGAGAACTCGATCCTCAAGCCGAGCCCCTCCTGCGTTCGGCGGTCCGAAAACTACATAAAATGGGCGGCGCGCAAGGGGTAGAGCCCGGAACGTACTACGCGCTGCTCCTCGCCGATGGCGACTTCATGGGAGCCGCCATCGACGCGATCACAACCCACGAGGGTCACCGAAATTTAAGCAGCTCGTTGGACGAGTTCGCCACCCAATGTGACGCCATCGTCGCAAAACATTGTGGCAGCCTCATCTACTCAGGTGGTGACGACGTGCTCGCGTTGTTGCCGCTACACACGGTGTTGGCCTGCGCCCGTGAGCTGCACGATGACTTTTCCGCGCAGCTCAACCTAGCCCTTGCGGACATCAAATTGGAGCACCCTCCAACCCTCTCAGTAGGTATTGCTATCTCTCACCACTTGACGGACATGGCCGAGGCCCTTGAGCTTGCTCGAAAAGCAGAGCGCCAAGCCAAGGCCTACACCAAACCAGCGAAGTCGGGTGGCCCTCCCGTACCCAAAAACGCCCTCGCAATTTTGGTAGAGAAACGCAGCGGCCCAGAGCGCGCGTTGGTCAACTCTTGGAGCCATCAACCAGACGAACTCATCAACGAGTGGGCGAAGATTTTTTCTGAGGACGATGTCCCCCGAGGTCTCATCCACGAAATCTCAACCATCGTCGCCCCTTTGATGGTGGGCGGCAACCAACCCAGCTCAGAGCTGATCTCCTCTCTGATCCAGCGCACGCTGTTGCGCAAACGTAGTAACTCCCAGAAGCTCTCACTCGCTCCAGGAATCAAAACCCTGATCGAGAAACAGATAAACAAAGACGCGCCCGCCGCCTCTCTGCAAGAGCTATCAGAGACCCTGCAAATCGCCGTCCTCTTCTTGGACGCTTACCAAACTGCCTTTGGCCCAACAGGCTCCTCAAAAGAGTTCCCGCCCAATCCCAACGAAAACGAAGCAATCTCCGCGAGGGCCAATTAAATGACAACCTATTTGATCCAACCGCGCGACCGAGTCGTCTTGGGAGACGGGGCAGGAGCAGAAGGCAACCGCAGGCGAACCCTGCCCTTTCCATGGCCCTCCACCATCGCCGGAATGATGCGCACCCGAGCTGGCTCCGACGCATCCGGGCGCTTTATTCTCAATCCTGACGAAGCAAAGCAACTGCTCACCGCTGTGAGCGTCCGAGGTCCCATACTCTGCGAGACAAAAAGCCAAGAAGCCCCTGAGGTGCGCCTCTACTTTCCGGCCCCCCGCGATCAAGTGCTCCTGCGGGGAGAGGCCGGCTTCAAGCAATGGCGGCTCACCCCCCAACCCACCCCTCGAGGAGGGCTCACCGATCTAAAGCCTGACGCTCAGGAAGCAGAGGCGCTTTCCTTGGTAGGGCTCTGCGCCCAGGCCGGATCAGAGAAGGTGGCCAGAGGCCCGGCTTTCTGGTCAGAAAAAAGATTCTTTGAATGGTTGAAAGCGCCCGGCGCCTCTGAAACACCACGTTTTCTCGATGAAACCACCGCTCAAGCGTGGATCGACGGCAGCGGGGGCGAGAGCATTCAACAATTGGAGCAAGAAGAGCGCACTCATGTAGCCATTGGTGCGACCACACACACGGCGGCCGAGGGCCAACTCTTTTCCACACGAGGTTTGCGCTTCTCTAGAAACCAAAACTCTCAGTTGAGCGCATTGGGACTCTTCGTCGACTGCACTCTTGAGCCCCCCACTCCGGCGCAGGGCCGCGGACCCCACGCGCCTCATCCCGGCGCGCTCTCTTTTGGCGGAGAGCGTACGGTCACCGAGTTGAAGACGGCTCCGCGCGCGTGGCCGGATTGCCCCGACGAGGTAAAGAACGCGGAGTCACTCGTACGACGGATCATCTTGATCACGCCGGCCCTTTTTGACGGAGGCTCGTTGCCGACAAGCAAGAAACTATTCGGCGCCAAGATCATCGCTGCGCTCACTCCCCGCCCAGAATCGATCAGCGGCTGGGACTTTGCGAGACGCACGCCCAAGCCCAGCCGCCGGATGCTCCCGGCCGGCTCAGTCTTTTGGGTAGAAATTCCACAGGGCAAAGACAAGGCGACGTGGTGCGCTGAGGCATGGCTCCAACACACCTCGAGTGACGCTCAAGATCGGCGCGATGGTTTTGGGCTCTGCGTTGTAGGAGTAAAATAATGGCGATTCAGTGGAAAATCGAGCAATCAAGCGCAAGCCGGACGATCGCCGAGGTGACCTTTACGGTAGGGACTTTCGTTCACGGCGGAGGCATCTCCACTTGGGATCAAAACAAGCCCAAGCTCGGCAACCCTCTCGATCCTATCACCCCCGTGCGTCTTTTCGGAATACGCGGTCAACTTCGCTTTTGGTGGCGGGCCACTCACGGATGTCAGTACAAGAGTGTCGATGAGATGCGGACACAAGAGGCCAAATTATTTGGTGCAGCTGCGAGCACCGCCGATGCGGGTGGCCCCGGCCTTGTTGAGATCGAGCTCTTGAAAACGCCGACGCTAGGCAAAGATGTTGAGATCTTCGAAAGCAAGCCCAATAGGGACAAGACACAATACAATCCAAGAGCCCTAAGATCCAGTCCTCTCGCCTACGGTGCCTTCGCCCTGCAACACAAAGGCGGCCAAAACAACCAGACCGACAACGGAAAGCTCCATCAATTGATCGGCAAAGGAAAACTCCGCGTGAGTGTTCGCGCCGGACAAAAGTTGATCAACAAGGATAAGCAGGAAGTATTGGACGCGATAGGAGCACTATTTCGCTTCGGCGGTATCGGAGGGCGAACACGCCGAGGGTTCGGCGCCCTCTTCGCGAGCGAGGGACTGCCTCATCTCAATGTTGAGGACCTTCTTAAGGAGCATCGAACTCTGAACGAAGTACCGGGCATTCCCGGTGGTAAGTTTGTGGCTGTTGGCAATGACCACGAATTCAGAGATGCGCAACATGCTCATGATCAATGCCTCGCCGCTCTGAAGCATTTTCGCCAAGGTCCTGATATGGGTCGCAATAGAGCAGCACAGGATAGTCGTAGCCCAGCCGGTCGCAGTCGTTGGCCCGAAGCGGATGAAATCCGCCGCCTTGCGAAGAGGCACGCGCCCGCGCACAAGCCCGAACACCCGGTCCAAAAATTCCCCCGAGCGGCCTTCGGTATGCCAATCCTATTTCATTTTCAGGGCCAAGGCGAAGGCGAACCCAAAGCTCATACCCTCAACCCAAAGGGGTATGAGCGCATGGCTTCGCCCCTGATCCTACGCCCCGTGAAGAACGGCGATCGATTTCAGGTCGGGGCCCTCGTCTTAGGACATCAGCTGCCCGCTGTAGAGTGCGCGCAAGGCCCCAGCACGCCCAGGGGGGTCGAAGCGAGCCTCGAACGCAATGAAGCTGAGAATATCACACCTCTCCACGGCGAACCCGATCCACTCCAAGCGTTTCTCAACTTTCTGCAACAATAATCACCTCACGCACCCCCTGTAAGAACCATGACGACACAACTACTCTTCATACAATGCCTGTCCCCGCTACACGCCGGAACGGGACAATCTACCGGGGCGATCGATTTGACTGTGGCCCGCGATGTGGTCACGGGATACCCCTTGCTTCCCGGCTCAAGCCTGAAAGGCTCCTTGCGCGCTCGCTCTCAACAATTGTCGCCCAACACGACAACGCACGTATTCGGTCCCGAGAGCACCAACGCTAGTGAACACGCTGGCGCCCTCACCGTCGGTGACGCAAACCTCTTGCTCTTTCCAGCCCGCAGCGTCAAAGGCACCTTTGCCTTCCTCACGAGCCCCCATCAGCTCCGCAATTTTCAGCGCGACGCTGAGCTAGCAGGGATCGCGGGCTCGCAAAAATGGAGTGTGCCTACAGTTACGCAGGCCGCTTGTCTCGTCGCAGGCGACACCCTCCTCGTGGGCAATAAGGTGATCCTTGAAGAACTCGACTTACAGGCCAGCGAAGCGGTCGCAAAAGAGTGGGCTGAGCACCTCACCTCGACTATCTCCGGACTCTCGGATCACGATAAGAAGTCCATCTCTGAGAGGCTCTGCATCGTCGACGACGACACCCTCTCGTTTATGACCCAATACGCGATGGACGTAGCCACTCGCATTAGCCTCGAAGATGAAACAAAAACCGTCAAGAAGGGTCAGTTGTGGACAGAAGAAAATCTTCCCACTGAAAGCATCTTGATCTCCACCCTGAGCGCTACAGCGAGCCGCAAGCCTCGCCAAAATGGCGACGCCGACCAAGACGAGAACGCCATCCTCGCTCACGTACGTGCATTGACGCAACAGCCCCTCTCCCTCGGTGGAAACACTACAGTAGGACGGGGGCGCAGCGCCTTCTACCTAACGGGGCAGAATGAGAACGGCGCGACCCGATGACTCGCCAACAAACGTGGGCACAAAAGGCATTCGAACTCGTTTCTGTCAAGGCGCAGAACGGCAACCTTAGGGGCACAGAAAAGAGCAAGTACAAGACCATGTGCATGAGGTTTCCGGCGCTCCTACAACAATCGGGGCTCGTACAGGCTCTCCACTTCCTCAGTAGAGACGATTCTTGGGTTCCTTATCTAGGAGATCTTGCTCAAGTTGTAGCTGTTGAGAAAGATGCCCTTCTGAGGAGAGCACGGACATCAGCGACAATCGACTACATGGCACTCTCTCAAGAAGTAGCGGGTGCCGCCCAATGGATGAGAAGGATCGCTCAGGCTGAACTCTCCAATGTAGACGAAGAGCAGGGGGACTGATGCGACGCGATCAAGTTCAGCCAAACGCAGAAGAAATTTCCCATCCTGGTCTCTTGCTCGATCGATTCGCTGAATGGAAGCCCGACAAGGGGAGCGAGCCCGCAACCCTCAAGGCCGAGACCTTCGCCCAAGCGAGCAAGGTAGCCTTGCCCCAGGGTTACTTGCAGGCGTTTGAGCAGCGAAAGAATGGCTTCGAAACCCCTCCCGAAGACGCCCAAGACGCCCCACAAATCCTCACGGCGACGTTCACCGTCCGAGGCCGTATGGTAGTCGGTCTTGGTCTCAAGGGGGTGGTCGAAGCAGGAATGCTCCTTCAACACACCTGGGGGGTTCCCATGATCTCCGGCAGTGCGCTCAAGGGGCTAGCCGCTTCGACCGCTCACTTGTTGGCCGAGGGTGAGGATTGGCGAAAAACGACAGGCGCCCAGCACGAGACCCTTTTTGGCTCCGTCAAAAAAAGCGGAGCGATACTCTTTCACGACGCTTGGTTTATCCCATCAAGTGCCCCTGGCGCCCCGTGTGGCATCGCCCCCGACATCATGACCGTGCACCACCCTAAATATTACCAAGGGAAGGGGCCGGGGGAAGGCATGAGCATGGACATGGACAGTCCCACCCCGATCCCCTTCATCACCGCAACCGGCAAGTTTCTTGTCGTGCTTGAGGTGACCTCTCGAGCGCCCAAGGGGCTCCTTCACGATGCCTACGCAATTCTACAAAAGGGTTTTTCGGATCTAGGTATTGGCGCCAAAACAAGCTCAGGCTACGGCAGGGGTATATTGCTCACCGAAGCGGAACAGTTCATTGGTAGCTTCCCTGACCATCTTGGCGAGAAAACAACATCTCGCGCAATTGATTCTCTAATGGAGGAACTCAGGCGTCATTGGAACCACATCGGCGACAACGATAAGGAGCACCTCCGCGAACAGGCTCGACATCGCGGAACGGGCGGCAGATATCCGTTCGGCCGCAACCCAAGACTCTTAGAGCACCTCCAGAGAGAATATAAGTGGTTCTTTCCTAACGGGCCACAGAATAATGCGCAGGGTCAAGAACCTAGACGAGCTGAGCATCAGGACAATTGGCTCAAGGCGTCAATTGTTAAAAAGAAGAAGAAGCTATGTGTGAGATATAAGAGTCAGGGCAAAAACCCAGATGAGCGCATCGCCAATTTCACGCCTAATTTCGAGAATAATCTTGAGGAAGGGATGGAGGTAGAGATCAATTCGAAAAAGAATGACGCAGGAAAGAAGCCCATGCGCAAACTCCCGGACTAAGCTTAAGCTGCGCTCAGTCGCCGCAACGCCCCTCCCCAAGTCGCGCACAAAAGCCACGTGGGCCTTTTCCACAATAAGACCGCATCAATTGTGCCCCCTCAGCGAAATGTCGCTGAGCCTTATCGAAAAAGGAAATATCCAATGAGTAGAATCTTTATGAGTTTTTTAGGGGTGGGAAAGTACGACCCCTGCAAATATAAATGGTCTCTCTCCGACAAGGAGCACGAATCTTCAGAGACAGTCTACGCCCAATGCGCTGAACTTGAGCTTCTAAAGAGGGTGGATGTACCTGTGGACCGGGTCATCATTCTCTCGACTGAGACCGCAGAGAAAGCACACCGCGCGCGCGCCAAGGGTTGGAATACTCGAAAGAAATGTTTCTTTAGTGAAGACGCTCAGGAAGGCTCAGGGCTCGAACCCCAAATAAAAGCTCTCGGCTATGAGCCCGAGTTCCTCCGCGTCCCGTCCGAACTCTCGCCTGAGAGCCAATGGGAAATGTTTCAAACTGTCTTGTCGAACGTCAAGGACGGAGACAGTCTCATCGTGGACATTACGCACGGGTTCCGCGCCGCTCCGGTCGTTCTCTCCAGCGCACTTCATTTCCTTCGAGTGGCACGAAATATCACAATTGAGTCTGTCCTCTACGGCGTACACGACCAAAACCCTCCAGAGATTGTCGATTACGCTTCGTTTTACGCGATCCAAGATTGGACGGACGCGGTCTCTCGATTGGTAGAAGAAGCAGACGCGCGTCGTCTCGCCGAGTTGATGCGGAAGAAAGAAGACGGATCCTCTCAATTCCCCGCGTTGAAGAATCAAGCCCTCGCCCAAACCCTCGAATCTCTTACGCTCGTGCTGAGAACCGTCGACGCAAACAAGGTGGCTTCTGCGGCCACGGATGCTCTTCGCCTGCTCAAAGAGACAAAAGAAAAACCCGAACTCATGCTCTCGGGAAAAATTCTCTTGGAGCTTGCGGAATCAAAGTTTGGAAAACTAGGGAACGCTCCCGACGCAGACCGCGCCTTCAATCGCGACTACTTTTTGACTCAATGGGAGTTCTCCCGCGTACTCCTCGATCATCAACTCTGGATGCAAGGGTATACGGCCCTGCGGGAACTGCTGGGATCGCTCGTCAATGTCGGAGAATCCTTCGCTCCAGGGAGCAACAAGGGACGAAAGTCCAGCCGGAAGCGCGAAATATTCATTCAGATGATCGCGCGCGAAGATTTTACCACCGAGAACTACAGCAAAGACGACCTTAAAATAGCCCAATTTCCTCTCGAACAATACGATCACCTCTGTAAGACACTCGACGAAGCAGGCGAGCCCGACTTCATCGAGAAGAAACTGCGCCCTACTTTCCAAACGGCCATCAAGTACCGCAACGGAATGGACCACGCGTGGACGAGCAAAAAGAGCGACCTAAGAGAAATCAGAAAGACCGGCGAGGAACTGCTCGCCACACTAAAGACCCTCATTGATGTCTGGGCTCCTGCCCAACACAACAACTTTTCTGGGAAAAAGGATTGAATCATGCCGAATCAACTCCTCCTTCTCTCCACTTGTGGAACTAGCCTACTGACCAATGGCGCCACCACCGAAGAGCGTGATTGGCTCAGCAGGATCTCCAATCAGACCGACTCCGATCTGATTGCGGACGATAAAAAACAGCTCCAAGTCCTAGTGACCGCTCGAAGAGAATCTCTTCAAGGCGCCGACGATGAAAAACGACGCAAACTCAGCGCTGAGTTGAACGGGATCCACTCGGTGCTGAAGCGCTGGCCTGCCGAGAGGGTCACCCATTACCTCGTCCACACGGACACTGCCGCTGGAGCAGCCACCGCCACCCTCGTGCAAGGAATCTTGGAGGAAAAGGAAAAGAGCGTGCAGCTACTCACCACGGCTGGCTTACGTACGGACAATCTCCTCAATTTTCGCGCAGCTCTTTCCGAGTTGAGCGTTAAAATCGACGAAATAGTGCCCGGTTACCGTGAACAAGGTTGGACTATCGTCTTCAACCTATCGGGGGGCTTTAAGTCTATCAATGGCTACTTACAGGCCCTCGGAATGATCCACGCAGACAGTTGCGTCTTTCTCTTTGAGCGTGCGGCCGATCTAATGGAGATCCCGCGCCTCCCGGTCCAACTCGCCAGTACAAAGGAACTCCGCAAGCACAACGTGCTCTTTAGGAGAATGGAACGAGACTACGTAATTTCTCAAGAAGAAGCGCAAGAAATTCCAGACTCTCTCTTGCTCATCGTTGATGAGCAAGTCGCCATGAGCGTTTGGGGAAGCCTAGTGTGGAAGCGAGCAGAAAAAACTCTCCTGGCAGAAGAACTTGGGCTCCCCAACAGAATCAGTGGGTGATTTGCTGCCAAATCCTATGAGTTGGTGATAAATTTGAGAAGTTTTCTCGCGGTCGAGTCAACGGAGCATTGGTCGGTTTCAGATAAACCAGAAACGAGAGGAGCTTCGCCCTCGGCGATCGCATCAAGAACTAGTACCTCGTGCCGGAAGTCCGTGCCGGGTTTCACCAGGCCCAACTGAAGTGGGGGCCTGATGAAACCCGCAATAGCCTCCCTATTTGCCCTCGGTACTACTTTTTGTCTCATGGGTACCAAAACCCGGCACGAAGTTCCGACCTTTGGTACTAGCTTTCGCGCTGAGAGTCGTCGACGGCGAGGGGTATCGTTCACGTCACGAATAATCTCGCCGCCAATAAGCCACAGGTTTGACATGTGATTGCGCACAGTTTTCTTAGCGAGCCCTTTTTGAA
>Ga0256845_1003467_pt1 | contig 10675 bp, 5 predicted proteins | sample RiftiametaG_FD_189101 | JGI IMG/M metagenome (GOLD analysis project Ga0256845, IMG submission 189101) | Tube worm associated microbial communities from hydrothermal vent at the East Pacific Rise, Pacific Ocean - Riftia | ecosystem: Host-associated > Annelida > Integument > Unclassified ... | reverse complement strand
CATGGCCCGGACTTAGCGAAGCACTCTCTCGCCACCGCGCTAAAATCGGTGGTGACTGGCTTGACCAAAGAAGAGTGGCTTTGCCGCTCGACTCCCGCTTAGAGACCCATCTCTCTGTAGAAATACCACGCCAAAAGTGCCTCGACATTCTTGTCTTACCAACGAAGGACATCGGGCAGGTGCAACTCACGGCTCTCGATGAGCAGGGCCGCATATTTATGCGCGGACGTGAGGAGGGCAGAAATCGAGCAATGGTACTCTGCTCAGAAAATGCAATTTCTATCACTCTTGGTCTTCGTCCCCATTCTGGTCGAGGACTCGCCGTCGCGACAGTCAGTAGCTCCCAGGTAAAAATTCCTCAGCTACATCTCGCGAGCGACTCCCCGCTCTTTTATCTGCAGGGCGCCTCGCTGCCGAACGCACCTCCGCCCCGCCTTCCTAAGCCTCAACATAAAAAGAAGTTTACCCTTCAAGTAGGTCGACTCAGCTCCTGGACCTTCCCCGTCAATGGGTGCGCCAGAATAGATCTCCTTCCCCAAGCGCCGCTCCTCGGTTTTGAAGCGCGGGTTTGGTCTCCGCGTGGACATTTGCGTGCTCAAGCTAAACTGCCTTGGCACGGTCCCCTCTTTGTTTGTGGCAAAAAAACGCTCCGCCTCGACATTGAAGCCTCCCGACGCGCCGGTCCCCTTTTGGCCCACTTGGGTCGTAGCTCTTCAGTTGACGCTGCTCTCCTTGAACACCCACTGGCCGCAAGCCGGCTCCTCGGCAAAGGGAGTGAAGAGGGCATTTTACGTCTTCCTCACGAGATTGGTGCGGTCACCGCCCTGCAGCTCAGCTCCCATGAGCTGAAGAAGATCCCCATCGAAGTTCCGGTTGCGCACTGCTTTACATTTCTTGCGGCCAAAGACGCTCAAGGTGTTGGGCTTGAGGCACGCATTCTACGAAATGACGGTCCAGTCGAGGAGAGTTTCGTTCGAGGTACCCATTCAATCGCCACCACGGTCTGCGCCGGAAAAGCCAGTAAGCTGAGCGCCACCTTGGAGCTACGAACTCAAGGCGGTAAAAGTTGGGCCCTTTGGTCCAGCCGACAATTTAGAAAATAGACTTTGCCCTGAGGGCCAAGAGCTGCTCGCGCGCAAGGGGCGACAAAGCCTCGGGGCGAGAGAAAATGCGTTCGACCAGACACGAAAAAGTCCCCTGAATCTTTCGACTCAGAGGACTTTTTATGTCACTTTGGCGGAGCGGACGAGACTCGAACTCGCGGCCTCCGGCGTGACAGGCCGGCGTTATAACCAACTTAACTACCGCTCCAGATTCAAAGAATCTCCCCAGGAAAAACGAAGCTCGAAAGCGTCGGCGTCCCCGCGGGGCACGGTTAGTACCACAGAAAAGGTAACTCGCAAGATCTATTTTAGAAGTTTCGAACGGACCTGGGTGGACCCCTACGAAACCAGCATCGCCCCACTTCTGCTTACTCGCTCCCTCCTTATGCCACCGAAGAGGCTGCCCGTATTGGTGCGGGGTCTTCAATTTTTGTTCTCTTCTTTTCTTCCTCAATCGCAGGTTGGCCCTGGCAACCGGGAGCTACCACGTAGGCGCTGGCAAGAACGCATGCTCGACAGGCTCGTTCTTGGTGTTTTGATCGTCTTTGCTGTTGTAGGGGTGCTTGCACAAGGGGGCAGCTCCCCACACCCGCTCGAGTCGGGGTTAGTGCTGGCGTTTGGTGCCCTTCTCATCGCGGTATTGTGCACCTCTCCCAAAAAGAACTTCCGCCAGCGCGCTGGCACACTCGTCACTATCGGGCTGGCAACCGCCGCGACTCTACAGTTTTTTTCCTTCGGTAATGCCAGTTGGAGTTTTGCGCTCACTTTCATTGTGCTCTGCGCACTCGTTCTTTCGCAACAAAAGGCGATTGCGAGTGCTGTGCTCTTCGTCGTAACTTCCTGCGTGTTGGCAGTGCTCCAAACGAGCAACCCGGGCCCAGCCCCTCTCGGGATCGCACACCGACTCGTTGAACCCTTGACATTTGCCACCTTGACAGCAATCTGTCTCTGGTGGAGCAATTATGCCGTTCTACGCATTAGTAAATCGGTCAACCAACGAGATGCGCTCCTCAAATTAGTTCGAGAAGAGACCCAAGAGCACATTTCGCAACTCGAGAAGCAGCAATCGCTCGAACGAAAATTGCGGCAGTCTCAAAAGATGGAAGCGGTGGGTACTCTGGCGGGCGGCGTGGCCCATGACTTCAACAACTTACTTCTAGTGATCGTAAGCGGCGCTCAATCGGCTCAAGATTCAGAGCCCGAGGAGCTCAAGGAAATCTTGAAGGAAATTGAAGGGGCTGCCAAACGAGGCGGCGAGCTCACCCAGCAACTCCTTCAATTTGGCCGCCGAAAAATATACGAACGCCAAGCTGTGGAAATCAACGCCGAAGTGGGGCGCTCATTGCACATGATCCGCAGGTTGATCCCAAGTAATGTCGAGCTCGAGTACAAGCCATCAAGTGACGTCTGCACCATAGAAGCCACCGCTGTAGATGTTGATCAGATCATCATGAATCTTTGCATCAACGCTCGGGACGCCATGCCACAGGGGGGTAAGCTTCTTGTCACAAGTTCCCTCTATAAGGTTCCCGGTCACCGCTCCGAAGAGGTCATGATTGAGGTAAACGACGATGGCGCCGGCATGTCCGAAGAGCAAATTGAGAGGGCTTTCGAACCCTTCTTCACGACCAAGCAGACGGGGGCTGGCACAGGCTTAGGTCTCAGCGTGGTGCATTCGATCGTAAAAAACTACAAAGGCCGTATGGAGATTCGCTCAGAAAAAGGCTTTGGTACGACATTTCGCGTATTTTTTCCCCACATCGACCAAGCCATGACCCGAGCGCAGGCCCGCGCCTCGCAACCATTCATCGAGGCACACGAACGTATTCTCCTTGTGGACGACGACGCTGCTGTCCGCAAAGGGGTTGCTCGTATTCTCAAGCGTACAGGCTACGATGTCTTGGTCGCGGGAGACGGAGAAGAAGCGCTCAGGGTCTACCAAAACAGTCCCCTGCCTATCGCTCTGGTGATTACGGACGCCATCATGCCCAACATGGGCGGACGCGATCTATGCGAGGCTGTCACAAAAATCTGTCCCGATCAGCCTTGCTTAGTTTGTTCGGGCTACGACGCGGGTACCCTCGATGCAGGTTTTTTCATCCAAGAAGGTCGTGAATTTCTAGCAAAACCGTTTGAGAATGAAGAATTACTCAAGCGAGTGCGTCTCCTGCTCGACCTTCAACATCTCAAAGTAAACACCCGCAAGAGCGCGCGCCCTCCTGAGCTTCCAAAGGGACACACCAGCTAAGCATTTGTCCCCACTACCCACCAATAACTCTTGCCGAGCGAGCGTTTTTCGGTCAGAAATGGCTCCCCACGTTGCACCAAGCGGCGGGCAGAGCACCCATGGCAAAAAAGACATTCAAAACAGTAGATCCTTCTGCGCTCCCCAAACATCTCGATACCCAAGAAGCAGAAAAGCGCTGGGACGAGGTTTGGCAGAAGAGCGGCATCTACGAATATGATTCTTCCTGCTCTCGCGAGGAGACCTTTGTCGTCGATACCCCGCCGCCCACGGTTTCTGGCTCCCTGCATGTTGGGCATGTTTTTTCTTACACGCACACTGATCTCATTGTTCGTCATCAGCGAATGTTGGGAAAGAATATTTTTTATCCCATGGGCTGGGACGACAACGGCCTGCCCACCGAGCGGCGCGTGCAAAACTACTTTCACGTTCGTTGTGAGCCCAGTCAGTCCTACGAAGAAAATCTCAAGTTAGAGCCTGCTTCCGCAAAGAAAAAAAAGGAGCGTCCCAAACTCCTCAATCGTAAGAATTTTATTGAGCTTTGTCATGAGCTGACTCAGGTGGACGAAAAGGCGTTTCAAGATCTCTACACGCGCCTGGGGCTCTCGGTCGACTGGAGCCAAACCTACGAGACCATCAACGATCGTTGTCGTAAACAAGCCCAGCTCTCCTTTCTTGATCTTCAAGAGAAAGGTCATGTCTATCAAACATTCGCCCCCACGATGTGGGATGTAGATTTTCAGACTGCTGTAGCTCAGGCCGAGGTGGTAGACCGTCCCAAACAAGGGCATTTTCACGATATCGAATTCGGCGTCGAAGGCTCCGACGAAACCTTCGTCATCGCCACAACTCGTCCAGAACTCTTGCCCGCTTGCGTAGGTATCACAGCTCATCCCTCGGACGAGCGCTTCAAACACCTCTTCGGAAAAAGAGCAGTATCACCACTCTTTCGTGTGCCGATCCCTATCTTTTCCAGCGAATTAGCCGATCCAGAAAAAGGGTCGGGGATTCTCATGGTTTGCACATTCGGCGACCAAACCGATGTAATTTGGTGGCGGTCCGAGAAACTCGCTCTGCGACAAATCATAGGCAAGGCAGGAAGGCTAGAAAGCATCACCTATGGCAGCGACGAATATCCGTCCCTCAACCCCGAGGCAGCCAACGGGTACTACGAGCAACTCACCGGTAAAAACGTCACCCAAGCTCGCAAAGCGATTGTAGAGCTTTTGAAAGAAACCCAAGGGAGTGCCACGGGTGATTCTGCTCCCCTCCAAGGTGAGCCCCGTCCCATCGAGCAGGCGGTCAAACATTTCGAAAAGGGCGATCGTCCCCTCGAATTTCTATCCACCCGTCAGTGGTTTGTGCGTTTGATGGATAAAAAGGAAGCTCTCCTTAAAAAAGGCGAAGAGATTTCCTGGCATCCCTCTTTCATGCACGCGCGCTTTCGCGATTGGACAGAGAACCTAGGACTCGACTGGTGCCTCTCACGCCAGCGTTACTTTGGCGTGCCCATCCCTGTCTGGTTTTCTGTCAACGATGACGGATCCACCAACTGGGAAAAGAGAATTTTTCCCCGTGCCGACCAACTCCCAGTCGATCCCATGGCGGATGTTCCCGACGGCTACTCGGCGCATCAAAGAGATCAACCCGGAGGCTTTATTGGGGAACCTGATATTTTTGACACTTGGTTCACCAGCTCTCTCACACCGCAAATTGGCTCCCATTGGGGACTAGACGAAGAGCGCCATCAGAAGCTGTTTCCGGCCGATATTCGACCTCAAAGTCACGAAATCATTCGCACCTGGGCATTCTACACAATTGCAAAGGCCCTTCTCCATGAGAATAAGGTGCCCTGGCGCAACGTCATCATTAGCGGCTGGATCTTAGATCCAGATCGTAAAAAGATGTCGAAAAGTCAGGGAAATGTAGTCACACCGATGCACCTCTTTGATGAGCACGGTGTGGACAGCGTGCGCTATTGGACAGCCAGCGCTCGCTTGGGAACAGATACCGCCTTTGACGAACAAGCTTTCAAGATTGGACGCCGGCTCACCACAAAACTCTACAATGCCTCCAAGTTTGTCCTGAGTCACGCGGGCACGCGGGGCCCCGTCACCCATGAGCTCGATAGGGCCTTCATCCATGAGCTGCGCTCACTCATAGAAAAAGCTACTCAGGCCCATGGCGAGTTTAATTTCGCTCAAGCTCTACAAGAAACCGAAGCATTCTTCTGGACTCGCTTTACAGACACTTACTTGGAGCTAGCAAAGCCTCGCGCTTGGGTTGCATTAGGTGAAGAATCTCCCGCTTATTCTGAAGAAGAACGCACTTCGGCAATCTCTGCCCTGCGCCTAGGTCTCAACGTACTACTCAGACTCTTCGCCCCTGTGCTGCCCTATATCACCGAAGAAATTTGGTCCTGGGCTTTCGCCGAAGAAGATTCGGCGCCTACCATTCACAAAGCACCTTGGCCTACCCTGAAAGAACTCGCGGAAATCCCCCAGCCTGCAAAAACAAGCTCTTTCAACTTGGCCACTCTGGCATTTACCGCCATCAACAAGGCAAAGGCTGATGGTCAAGTATCCGCCGGGCGTGTTGTAGAATCCCTCACTCTCCGAGCGAACCCCTCAACCCTCCAAGACATCAAACCCGTACTAGATTGCGCCCTTCAAGCGGCCCGCGTGCAAAAATATCAGTTAGTTGAGACCGAACTGGACGACGCCGTATTTGAGATTACCGATGCTCTCTTTGCCGCCAAGCCAGAAAAGAAAAAGAAGTTGAGCTAAACTACCTCTTCATCGAGAGCAAAAATATCGCGCCAAATCTTTGCCCCTTGAGCGAACCCTAATCGTTCTCTCTCGGCAAGGATCTTGGCGCGTAGTAGTTTGAGCTGCGCCTCATGGTTAGCAAAGAGTTCCGCAATAGCACTACGCATGGCCTCCACTTGCCGGGGTGGCACAACTCTGCCGTTGTCGTCATCTCTTACCCAATCACTAATGGTTCCTACATCGGTCACCACAGGAACCATACCGCTTGCCATTGCCTCCATCATGGCAAAAGGCACGCCTTCCCACTCCGAAGCTAATATAAATACTTTTGAGCGAGAGAGAACGCTTTCTACATCGTCTCGATACCCAAGGAACTCAACTTGGGCGTGCAAACGAAGAGAGCTCACCTGGGCCCTCAGCTCTGCCTCCAACGGGCCCTTTCCCAAAATTCCAAGGCGAAGCACTTGACCCTCATCACGCAAGAGAGCGAGGGCATCCAGTAAAATATCCATGCGTTTACGCGCTATTAATTGGCCAACTGCAAGCAAATCAAACTGGTACTCGGGGTGAGGCGCCGGTCTAAATCGCTCAATGTCGACCGAATGGGGCAAGATGCGAATTTTTTTCGGGTTCACTCCCCTGCGCACCAGGCCCTCCACCATTTTCTTTCCAGTGACCGTCAGTGCGTCCGCGTCGCGCACTGCACGCAAAAAGGGGAGACCCCACCACTTCTGTATCTGCAAATAGTCCATGCCAATCAAAGAAAGACAGACTCGCACCCCCTGACGCCGGGCGGCGAAAGACGCAAGGGTACCCCAAGGTACCGGATTGAACGCAACCACCCAACGCGCTTGCTCGGAGTGCACCCGGCGCTCTACCTGGCGCACCATTCTATAAGCTTCGCCAGCTAGATTGCCCCGCGCGAAATTAAAGTTCCTTACCTTGCTCAATCGCTCAGCGATGGGAGCATTGCGCACAACGCAAACCCGCGAAATTTCTGGAATATGTTCAAATAACTCCAAATGTCGCTCCAGTTGATTGGCATGTAGTTTGGCGGCACAGACTATATTGAACTGAGGAGACATTCGCAGACCCTTCGTTAGCAAGCGCGGCCAGCTAGGACCATGCGCTTCCTCTACTTATTCAACTTTGCTCCTTGCCTAGACTCAGGACTTGAGCTATATGCGCTTACGAGGATCGTGCGAATTGAAGGGTATCTGACCTAATTGACGCTTTGATTGCTCAAATATTTTCCGTCCCGTCATTTGCACGGGTCAAAAAAGAAGGATCCAAAAGTAGGGTCCGCATTCAGCCCCTTCGAGGGGCACAACGAGAATTACCGACATGGCAAATACTTCAGTCTGGAACAACCGCCTCCGCCACGAATGGCTCGCCAAACCCCTCAAGGGAAAGACCATGAGCAGGCGCGCTCGTGTTCGCTGTGGCCTGCAGGAAGCTATGGATCGCAAGAGCGGCGCTTCTGAGTCTTCTACCGAAGCAAAGACCGAAGCGTAAGCTTACCGCTTTTGCACCCAACTCGCTCGGCTTGGTTCACATCACTGCTCGGCGGGTGAGCGTTGCACCTCTGCTCGACGGGCTTGCTCGGTCAAAAAGAGATCTTCGAGAAACCTCGCTTCCTAAGAAGCGGGGTTTTTCCAATTTCAGGTCTTCATTCGGTTAAAGCGGTTTTTCCGTAGCGAGGGTTGTACTAGCCTGGCCCGCCCGAAGAGAGCGGCCGATGCTGGTCATTCTTCTCCCTCGGGGTAACCAATATGCTTTTCGACGCGCTCTCTCACTCTTCTTTCGGCAGTCTGGCCTTTCTCTCACATGTAGGCTTCAGCATTCTCCATGTCGCCACGAGTGTGTTTTCTGCCGGTACGGGGTTTCTAAGTGCTCTCCTGGTTGATGCCGATTGGGTGAAGGATTTTTGGAATTGGGACTTCACCGCTGCTCGGGAGAATATCCGCCCCTTCAAAAAACCCGTTTGGATAGATCTCATGTTTGCCCTACGGCTCGTGCTCTGTCTATTGGGCGCGATGCTCGTCATCTACGAAGTGCGAGCGCGTCGCATGGGTTTTCCAATCAAGGAGCGTCGCAAGCGCATCCTGGCAATCGTATTTTCTGTACTGGCATTTGGGGCCTATTTTGACTTTGGCAATCCCAATGTCCGCTACTCAAACTACTATCATCGCCACGAACTCTACCATTATTACCTAGGGGCAAAGTACTCCAACGAGCTTGGTTACAAGCGACTTTACGATTGCACTTTGATAGCCGAGATAGAAAATGGTCGTCGCGCCCAAGTAGAAAAGCGTGAGTTTCGGGATCTCCGTGTCAACCTGATAAAAAAGGCAAAAGACACCTACATTCTTACCGAACCCGAGCGTTGCACCAAACACTTTACCCACGATAAGTGGGAAGACTTTAAAAAAGACGTCAACTGGTTCTACAACTCGGCGCGCGGCTCCTATTGGGAGCGCATGCAACAAGATCACGGTTACAACCCACCGCCTGTCTGGACCATGACGGGTAAGGCATTGGCCAGTCTACATGTTGCGGACGGCGATTTCTTTCGAATGACAGCCGGTATCGACATCGTGTTCCAAGTGTCGATGCTCATGCTGCTCTATTGGGCCTTTGGCTGGCGCGTCGGCGCAATAGGAGCTGTATTTTGGGGATGCAATGCCGCGGCAAATTTCTATTGGACGGGCGGCGCATTTCTTAGACAGGACTGGATGTTTCTCTTGGTCGCGAGTGTGGCCTTCGCAAGAAAACGCTATTTTGCTCTAGCCGGAGCCGCATTGATGTGGGCCGGACTTCTACGAGCCTTTCCTCTTGCTCTTTTCGGAGGGTGGGCGTTGATGGTGGTCATCCATGTGGTGGAGCGTTTACGAGGGCGGCCCTCCGTCGACGGCAAGGGCGGGCTTCTTGGTCTATTGCATCCCGATCACCGCCGACTCATTGCCGGGTCGCTCATCGCCTTTGCTGTACTTGTTCCCGCCAGTATGGCCACCACAGGAGGAGCCAAAACCTACAAGGATTGGTGGGCGCACATTCAGTCCCACAAACATACGCCTCTCACCAATCATATGGGTTTGCCGACTATCCTCTCTCACAATTGGGATGGTCGTATGCGTTTCACACGCAATAACAATCTCGACGATGCCTTTGAAGAATGGAAAGATGGGAGAAATCGTCGAAAAGAAAAGCTAAAGTACGTAAAATACGGGGTTTTTCTCATCTTTCTCGGGTGGATAGGTTGGGCGTGTCATAGAAGCCGCCGCTTGTGGATAGCCCCCGCCCTCAGTTTGCCCTTAGTGATGTGTCTTTGGGACCTCACTTGCTACTACTATTCGATGTTTCTCATCGCTGCAGTTCTAGCGAAATCGAGGAGATCTATTGGCATTACCCTCTTAGCGACCGGAGGTGCGAGTGTAGTCCTTCTGGGTCGATCCATCGGGTATGCGCGCCAATCTCAAAGCGGGTTTCACTTTGTGGACGATAACTTTGCCGCTCAAAGCTATCTCTTCATGGTATTTAGTGTCCTCATGCTTTGGGCGTATTCTAGGCCAATCAGAGTCAAAGCACTCAAAACCTGGTGGACTCGGTATCTCTCTGCGCCGCCAGAAGAATCCACCCCAAAGAAAAAGCCCCCAGCAGAAGCGTAGACTCTGCTGGGGGGCTTGTTTCACCGGCTCAACCGTGAGTATCCCCCCTAGGAATTCACGGAAGGGAGCCACGTCAGTCGAGGCACAATGGCCGGCGACTGGCTGGCAAGCGGCGAGGCTTCTACAACTCGCTGTTTTTCACGCTCTGGCCTCGGCCCATGCCGTAGTAGGTAATGCCAGCTGACTTCATGCGCTCGGGATCATAGAGATTGCGACCGTCAAAGACGACTGGGTTCTGGAGCATCTCCTTCATGAGAGAGAAGTCCGGAGCTCGAAACGACTTCCATTCGGTACAAATAACAAGAGCATGAGCGCCCTGCATAGCCGCTTCCTTTGTTCCCACGAGCTTGAGATCTGCGCGGGTGCCATAAATTCGTTGGCACTCCTCCATCGCTTCGGGATCGTACGCTTGAATCATCACGCCTTCGGCCCAAAGTCGCTCCATAAGAACCAAACTAGAGGCGGCCCGCATATCGTCTGTATTGGGTTTAAATGAGAGCCCCCAAAGCCCAATGGTCTTGCCTTGAAGATCGCCAGAAAAATGCTCAATGACCCTTTTGGGTAAAATCTCTTTTTGGCGAAAATTCACCGTCTCAACAGCTCGCAAGAGCTCCGAGTCGTAGCCAATTCCTTCGGCAGTGCGCACAAGAGCTTGCACGTCTTTAGGGAAACATGAGCCCCCATAACCACACCCCGGATAGATGAAGTGGTACCCAATTCTCTCGTCGGAGCCGATACCCCGACGAACATTTTCGATATCTGCTCCCAAGCGTTCCGCCAAATTGGACAGCTCGTTCATGAACGAAATTTTCGTGGCGAGCATACAGTTTGCGGCATATTTGGTGAGCTCCGCACTTTTAATATCCATCACGATCATACGATCATGATTGC
>Ga0256845_1003466_pt1 | contig 10675 bp, 12 predicted proteins | sample RiftiametaG_FD_189101 | JGI IMG/M metagenome (GOLD analysis project Ga0256845, IMG submission 189101) | Tube worm associated microbial communities from hydrothermal vent at the East Pacific Rise, Pacific Ocean - Riftia | ecosystem: Host-associated > Annelida > Integument > Unclassified ... | reverse complement strand
GTATTTCAGCGGGGACCTCGAGGTCGCATCCCGCCGAGAACATGGCCGAGTATGGCGAACGATGCTCGGGAGCCTACGCATGGTCTGAGGCAAGGGCGTCTTGAGTCGCTATCAACTGGTCGAGTTGCGCTTCGATCGACTGCAAGATTGCCCACTGACTGGATGGGGATATCAGTAAATCGGCATGAGGAACGCCTTCGACATCGATTGTCTGGGATGGCGCACCTGTGTGCGATCCGTCCGCCACCGTGCTGGGCACGGTGTTGTCCCCCTCGCCATCTCGCGGCTGGAGCTCGAAGTACCAATCGTAAGGACCGCTCCCGTCCATGTGACCTGCCGCGCGGTATTCTCCTTCGTTCTCGAGCGCTGGGGGGGCCGAAAGTGTCGATAGAAAACCGGCGACAACCTCTGGGTCATCACTGCACGTCATCTTGATCCGGTCAGGCGTGGGCAGCCCCTTGGACACGACTTGGAAGGCATTTTCGTATTCGATTCCCGATAGCTTCTCGTTCCCTCGGCGCACCACGTCCTGAATCATCTTTGCGAAGTGCTCGAACTCATGGTCCGGGTCAGCTGAACCTTTCGGATTGAGGAAGTGCTTGTCCACCATCCCCCAGTAGGGATTGGTCGAGAGAAAGATCTCTTCGTAGGGGCTGCTCTGGGGGAGCTTTCGAACCTCTCCGTCTGGCATGTGGAGCTCGAGCCACCCACGATCCCCGGCATTGGTCCGGTAGTCAGCCCCGGGTAGCAGCTGCAGTCCACCGGGGATGTTCGCCAGTACTGCGGTGGCTTCGTGGCCATTGCGTGCTGTCGCCCATGCAACGAGCTTCGCGGGGATAGACTCCTGGGGGAACCCTGCCTTCATTCTGAAGTAGGCCTCGGCCGCCCCCACATGAGGCACGCCGCAGTGGTACACCGCCACGACTCGCTTGGCGAAGCTGGGGTCCTGCTGCAAGGCCATCCGCGCGACGAGGCCTCCGGTCGAGTGGGTGACCAAGATGCAGCGCTCACAACGGCCAGCATCAATGGCGTAGAAGTGGCATAGGTGGTCCACAAACTCACGCAGTTCCTGACCCGATTGGGAGAGGTCCGCTGACCAGTTGTAGCCAAACGCATACGGGGGCGTCCTGAAGTAGAAATGGCGTAGGGGGGCCTTAGGGTTATCGGCGGTCTCGCGCCTGCGCTGGTTGAGGTCGAGCACGCGATTGATGAATGGCTCGTACTTCTGAGCTGCGACTCCAAGCAGGCCGGTCTCGTTGCCCTCGAGGCGGGGATCGTTTCGACCGATCACCTGCAAGTAGTCCGGCACGTGGTGCTTGCGCCCCACAAGGTTGCGCCGCTTGCCCAGCGCGCCCCGGAACAAGATTCTCAGCATCTTGCCCACGTTGTTGACCGGCCAACCCGGCCCGTTCTTGCGGCGGTCCTTCCGACTGATAGGCCCCACAGCCGAGCCCAGGATACCTGGGACGACGATCACGGGGATCACCTCGGGCCGGAGGAACACCGACAGCGGCTTGTTTGCAGGGACAGAGATCCCACGATGCATCTGCTCCCAGTCGATGATCGGACCTGGTCGAGGCGTTGGGGGCGTGGGCTTAGGCTCCGCTTTCTCCTCGTCCTCCTCGGGTGTCGGCGCGGGCTCAGGATCCTCGAGGTCCGGCTCTTGCCCGCCCTCGTCAGGGATCCACAGCACAGCGAAGTCATGGCCGGCCGGTGCGGGGCCATCGTCGGCGGCTTGCTCGAGTGGGTCCTCGATGAAGCGAGGAAGGAAGCTGACTTGTCCTGCCGGGAAGAACTTGTTGGCCGGCCCCCGGAACCGGTCGTTGTAGGCCGCGTCGTTGATCACGCGGGCCGCGTCGAGACGGGCCTTTCCTGAGTCGAGTCCGAACGCCCGCCCCGCGACCGCCAGCAGCGTGTCTCCGCTCTCGATGGCGTAGAAGCGGCTGAGCGAGGGCGAAGCGGCGATACGATCTCGAATATCGCGTCCGGTCATGGATGGCCACTCTACCTGGAGAGGTGTCCGCCGAGCGAGCCCGATCGCGTCGTTGTGCCCCGATGACCACGACGAACGCGGCCATGTGCTCCTCCGGTGCTCCAGAACCGGACGGAACGACAGTGGGGGCGTTCGAGCCCGGCCTGCGTGGGGCGACTGGTCATCGACCGGCTGACGAGCCTTGGCGCTGCCGGCCTGAGCCCACCGCTGGCATCTCCCACACCGCCGCGATACCCAGGCGAAAACTGAACGAGTAGACGTCGTAGGGGTTCAGGTAGGACCGCTCTCGCGCCTCGATGGGGTTCGGCGCGATGGCCCGTCCGCGCCGCCCCATCTCCTGGGAGAAGCGCTTGTACTCCCAGTCGCCGAGGAGATTCAGCGTGTGGAGCCGGTACCCGAGGGCGAGGGCAGACACTCCCCACCTCTTCTTCTGCGAGACAATGTCGGCGTACCGCATCCCACGCCGACAAGCACCCAAGACGTTCTCTCGAGGCATCAGGAAGGCGGACGCGAACGCGTTGGCCTCGGTCTCCGCGGCCTTGCCGACGTTGTCCCCCTCTCGGTGAAGGACCAGGTGCCCGAGCTCGTGCGCGGCGTTGAATCGCTACAGCTCCACAGACCCAGCCAGCGACACAAACACGAAGGGCAGATCATCCTCCCAGAGGCAGAACGCGCGCAGCGACGTGCTCTCTTCGTCGACCGAGAACACACGCACGCCGTGCTTCTCCAGCAGGTGGACCATGTTCGGGATCGGTCTGATGCCGAGGCCCCACTCCGCACGCAGGGTCAACGCCGCAGCTTCGGGGGAGAGTGTGTGGAGGTCAGGAACACCGACGCGCCTTCGCGGAGCGCTACGGGAGGCACCTGGTCGATCGCTACGGCGAGTGGTGGACCCAGCTTCTCGGGCTCTCCAGGAGGGGGTCCGATGCGGTGCCCAAGCTCACCCAGATCCGGAGGTCGTGCAAGGTCTCAGATCTGGTGTCGGAGGTGACCCGCCTGACGTCCACGTTGGGCTCGGGCGGAGGCGCCGTGGAGCGCCTCGCGGGTCTGTTTGGTGTGACCGACGAGGACCAGGAGCAGGCGCTGGGCGAGCGCGAGCGCTGGATGGCCCCGCTCCGTGACCAGGCGGACGCGCTCTCTTGTCCGGCCCTGGACTCCATCCTTGGGAGGTCTGCACGTGGTTGAGCCCCGGACCCTTCCCCACAACCCCCAGGCCGAGAACGCGGTCCTCGGGGGGATCCTCCTGCGAGGCCGGGATGCGCTGAGCGAGGCGCTCGAGCTGATCACCGAGGATGATTTCTATCAACCCCGCACCCAGGCCGTGTTCCGGGCCATGCGGATGCTCGACGACCAGGGGGAGGTCGTCGACGTGATCACGCTCGAGGCCCAGCTCCGGCGCTCGGACGAGCTCCGCCTCATCGGCGGTATCGAGGGCCTGGCCAGCTTCGACCGCTACGCCACCGCCCACAACATCAAGGCCCACGCCAAAATCGTCCACGACTGTGCCCGGCAGCGCAGCATGGTCGTTCTGACTCGGACGATCTCCGACGAGGGGATGGGTGAGCTCGAGGACCTCGACGCGTACCTGGACGAGGCCGAGAAGGGGGTTCTGGGCCTGAGCGCGACCGGGCGCCGAGGGGGCCCAACGCATGTGCGAGATGGGATGGCCCCCGTGTTCGGCGGTATCGTCGATCGCCAGCGTGGCGACTCGAAGATCACGGGTTGCCCGACACCGTACGACGCGCTCGACGAGATGACTGCGGGCCTCCAGCCCAGCGACCTGATCATCATCGCGGCCCGGCCATCCATGGGAAAGACGGCCCTGGCCCTGAACATCGCGGAGTCAGCATCGGTCTCGCCGGCGCGCGACGTGGCGCAGATCGTGAGGGTCGCGCGCGAGATGTTCAAGGGGGACACGCGTCGTGCCTACGACGCTCTCGTCGAAGAGGGCGGCTCCAGCATCACACGGCGATGGCCGGTGTTGTTCTTCTCGCTCGAGATGTCGGAGGACCAGCTGATAGAGCGCTCCCTTTGCTCCCTTGCGCGCGTCGACGCGCAGAAGGTCCGGACAGGGGAGAGGCTGATGGAGAATGGCTACCGCGCCCTGGTGGCGGCCGCGGAGCGGATGTCGATGCACTCGGACCTGTACCTCGACGATCGGCCCGCGCTGTCGATCACCGAGATCCGCAGCGCGGCACGGACATGGGCGTCGAAGCACTGCAAGCCCCTCGACCCCAACGCACCGAACGGAAAGCAGCGCGGCATGATCATGGTCGACTACCTCCAGCTGGCGAAGGGGAGCAAGCAGGTGCGCAAGGGTGGTAGCCGGGAGCTGGAGATTTCGGAGATCAGCCAGGGGCTCAAGGCCCTGGCCAAAGAGCTCCGAGTGCCAGTGGTCGCGCTCGCGCAGCTCAACCGTGCCGTCGACACCCGGGCGGATCACCGGCCCCAGCTCAGCGACCTGCGGGAGTCCGGGGCGCTCGAGCAGGACGCCGATGTGATCATGTTCGTCTACCGAGATGAGCGGTACCTGGCCCCGGACGCGCCCGAGGACAAGCGCCGCGAGGTCGAGAACAAGGCCGAGGTCATCGTCGGCAAGCAGCGCAACGGCGCTGTCGGGTCGGTCCACCTGACCTTCGTGAAGAAGTACACCCGCTTCGAGAACCCCGCTCCGGAGGGCTACTACTGATGGGGCAGATCAGCCTGCTCGGGGTTGGCGAAGAAGCGCCGCCGACGGAGACCCACAGGACTCGAAGGGCAGTCGAGCGTCGGCCGATGACTCGGTCCGCGGCGACCCAGATCCACCTCCCGATCTTGTCGACCGAAGACGCGGAGGTTGCTCGCTTCGAGGCGTTCGCGGACACCAGCGCACCGCTGACGCGAGCGGACTGCCTCGCTGAGGCGCGGCCCTGCCCGTGGGTGAGGTGCCGGTTCCACATCTACGCGGAGCGCATTGAGGTGTTCAACACGATCGTCGAGGCGGTCTCGCAGGGCGACGGGGAGACTCTCGAGTCAGCGATCGCGCGCGTCGTGAAGTCGGAGCGCGTCGAGGGCAAAACCGGTCTTCGCTGGACGGCGATGGGGGCCAAACTCAAGACACCCACCGGCAACATCGAGTTCGAGAAGCTCGAGTCGGACCACGTGGAGGGGCCGTGGCCGACATGCGCGCTTGATGTCGCCGACCAGGTACGTCTGGGCGGCAAGTCCACCTCGATGGCGGACGCGGCGAAGCTGGTCGGCCTCTCCCGCGAGGGTATCCGGCTGGCGGACCGGCGTATCGCGGCGATATTTGTCGCCCACGAGAGCCTCAGGCCCTGGATTGATGAGGTGGTCGCGTCCCACCAGGCCGAGGTGCGACGGAGTGAGCGGGCCAAGGCTCGGGAGGGGGTGGACCACTTCGGCGAAAGGGAACCGTCATGACACCGGCGGGCGGTATGGTCGGCCATGGCCACTAATCAGGAGTTGCTCACTTCGTTGAGCAGAGTCCTCGAGCAGGTCTCGCAAACGACCGCTCGTTGCCACCAACTTCCGGGTCATAGTGCGACCCGGTACAACCAGCTCGTCGACCTTGATGGGCGGGTCACAGACATCAATATTCGTCGAAGTGCCATCGTCGACGAAGTAGGACTGGTCGAGAAAAGGGGCGTGGCCGATGTCGAGAAACGTGCGGCGGAGGTCGAACTGCGTCTCAGAGTTCTGGACAGCAGCCCCTCGGCGAGGGCGAGGGCGAGGGTGACGGATGTGACGGCGGGGATGGTGAGGACGGCGGCGAGGGAGGCGAGGGCGATGGAGGCGAGGGCGATGGAGGCGGCGGGGATAGTGAAGACGGCGGAGAGGGCGGCGGAGAGGGAGAGGGAGGCGATCGCGGAGGCGGAGGCGATCGCGGAGGCGGAGGCGATCGCGGAGGCGGAGGCGATCGCGGAGGCGGCGGAGAGGGCGAGCGCGAGGGCGGAGAGGGAGGCTGTCTCCATTCTACGGGCCCAGAAAATCGCTCTGTACGACGCCCATCGCCAGCGATGGAATGCAGAGGAGGCTGAGACCAGCTCAGCCCTCGCCGGGCTTGTCCATGAGGCCATGGAACTTCTTACCGACGCAGGCGACTTTGAGAGGCAGATACAGGCGAAGCGGGAGGAGGAGGCTCTCTCCAAAGCCCTCATGGTGTCGGAGAAAAACTCCAAAGAGTTCGGCGATGCGCTCACCTTCCACCGCAAACAGGCGAATCTCTCCCTCACTCTGGTCCTCGCTGTCTTGGTCGCCGCGGTTGTCGGCATCTACGTGCTCTTCGTAGGGGGGCAGCCGGTCGGTGACAATGTAGGGGAGATGGTCCTGGCCGTCACCGGTCGTTTAGCGGTCCTCGTGTTTGCTGGTTGGTCGCTGCGCTACCTGGGCCAGCTGCACCTGACCCACTCTCGACAGGCGGTCTTGTACCGTGACCGCAAAGCTGCCCTCGGCGTCGCCGAGGCCATCATCTCGGCATCCCCCGGGATCGAACAGAAGCAAAACGCCCTCGACACACTCTCGAAGGGCTACCTGGATTTCGAACAGAACTCGTTCGGAGACTCCGCCGAAAACGTCCCCAAAGTCGTGTCCACCAAGGATGCGACGGCGCAGATCAAAGGCCTGGTTGAAGCCCTCGAGCCCCTCATCAGCGCGATGGCGGGGAGCAAACCAGGCCACCGGGACAGCTGAACCGGAAGAAACCGAAGCCGTAGTTGGGGGTAGCCGAACCCCGGGTGTATGAGGACCTCGCCGTTGCTGCTGGCATCTTCGCCTCCCCATCGAAGCCGTCATCCCAACACGCCAGCAGCGGCGGCACCTTTTTTATGTCGGCATTGACGGAACGGCAGGGCCAGGTCCTGGACTTCATCGCCGACCGGCTCGAGGGTGGCGGTGGTCCGCCGTCCCACGACGAGATCGCCGAGGAGTTCGATGTCGCTCGCCAGACCGCGAGCGGCCACGTGGCGGTTCTTGAGGTGAAGGGGTACCTCGACAAGGACTCTCGGCGGCATCGGTCGATGACCCTCACGGACTACGCGTGGCGCAGGCAGCTGGCCTGCGCGCAGAGGCAGGGCGCTCGGGCGCAGGGCCTCGGGCGCTCGGACGCCCGGACGTTGCTGACCCTCCGCCAGTGCGTGCGCGCGCTCCCCCAGGACCAGAGGCAGCTGGCGCTTGAGTTCGCCGCGTCGTGACGGTCTCCTCTCCGTGTGCTCTCGTTTCGTCGAGGGTTGCAGGGGGAGGATGACGTGGGTCGAGTCTCCCGACGGGCCCGTCGGGACGTGTGGCTCATGCGGTTTGGCGACGCGGTCGGCAACAGAGGAGACACGTCGCCTTCGAAGGGCTGGGATGGTCGGCAGCGGAGTTGTGGGTGGCGAGCGGTAGGCAGTAGTGGGTGCACACGGTGCTTCTTTCGACTGACATTTTTGGACTTCCCATCGCCGTCGTCACCGGTTTTGGTAGCGCGCTGTTCAGCGCCGGCGTCGTGTGGGCCACGATGCACCTGCGGCTCCGGGCTGTGGTCGAGGACCTCAAGAGCCTGACCGCGGGTGTGTCGACGAGCTGCGAGTTGCGACGCTCGAGGCGTTGTCCGGCTCGAGGGTCAACGCCGACGCGCTCGAGGCTCTCCGCACGGGTGACCTTCGAGGAGCTGTTCGGCGCTCGAAGGCCGCTCTGGAGATCGTAAATCACCTCAAGGCGAACATCTGGCGGGTTCTGACGGCGACCCGCGACAACCAGGGGGCCATCCCGAGCACGGTGCTCGACGAGGTCACCTCAGAGCTGGGGGTGCCTATCCCCCGGCGCAGGAAAAGCAGCGACCGATGACACCAACACCCTTCTGGAAGAACATGGACTTCGTCGCCGGCGCCGTGGCGCTCGCTGGCGCGGCCGCCCTGGCGCTCCTCGCCGGCCTGGGCCCTGAACAGCTGGGCGACCTGTGGGCCGAGTCCGGAGCGATGGCGCTGCTCGGCGCTGCGGCGCTGTCGAGGTTCGTGAGCCGGCGAACAGACGGAGACCCAGGCTCACCTGTCGCATCGGGAGAGGTGCTCACCCACATGGGCCTGCCGCAGCCTGCGAGCAGCGCCCCTGAGGACCTCACCCGACGGATCCGGGCGGGCTGGGTCTCGGTCGACGACGAGCTCCCCGGCGCGGGGGACAAGGTCGTCGCGGTGGTGGCCGGCGAGCTCGTCCTGGGCGAGTGGGGCGACGACAAGTTGCGGCGCGCGACCAAGTGGCGGTGGGCGCCGCGTCCGTAGGGGTTGCGTGCGTGGTATTCAACTGTGCTAGGTTTGCTGCAGAGTTAGGTATACACCAAGCCAAAGGTACCAAATCGCGCCCCTGTGGGCGCGATCGTGAACAGAAAATCAGTGCGTCGGCACCAGCCAGATCTAGGCTACGCTCTGACTCAGAATGAGCCCCGCTCCGCTCCTATTCCGCGCAGGCCGCGCGGTCGATGTCGCTTCTATTCAGGTCGACATGATAGCCAAGGATCCGGCTGTGGCAGAAATGTGGGCAAAGGCCCTGGAAGCCACCGGTCTTACTCTCCATCGACCGGAGGAGGATTGGTCACTCCATGCCAATTTGTTTCGGCTCGACGAGGACGTAGATGACACGCAGGACTTCGTCCTGCGGGTCTCGGCCCATTCGTTTCGGGAGGGGGAAGGCGTCCACGTCAACCTGCGGCTGACGCGTAGACCTTCAACTGATCCGCCTGAACAGGTGGTGCGAGACACAGAGGCGTCCGGTGGCCTGTTTCGTTTCTTGGAGAATCTTGAGTCGGAAAAGCTGGCTCGGCGGAAGGCAACAATCAAGTGCATGTACCTGATTCCGACTGACCGTTGGAATCAGGCTTTCGCCGGTTCTCCGGTTTTCCCCCCCCCGATCCACCTCGACCCAACGATGGGTGACAACATTACGTTCACCTCGGATGTGATCTTCTACGAAGTGGAAGGGCACCACATGCTTCGACGAATAATGCTAGTGGACGATGAAAATGGCTCGTTCGCGTTGTCTGCCGAGTCCGAATTGGAACTTGAATTTGGGTCAAGATTGTTTCACGACATCGACAAAACTACTTGGCTCGCAGTCTCTCCGATGCTCTCCTCGAAAGGTGCATGACCGTGATGTCTCTTGAAAGTTCTTGCAGCGGAGAATGGGCGGAGAGAAGGTCTGATCATGTCGGAGCCGCGCACACCCACGGCTCCGAGTTCGAAAACCTCCAACAACGATCTATCGTGTTAAGGAGCGACCTGGAGGACGCAAGGAAGGCCATAGATTTGGCCAACGCGCAAAAACGGAGTCTCCAGGCGGCTGTGGATAGGGCAGTTGGTTTCTTGTCCGACCAGCATGACTCGCCAAGGTCAACCGATGCGTCGGTTTCCGCTGCGATCGCTATCATGTGCCGGGTGCAGCAGCTGACGCGGGATGTCCCCGAGCGAGTTGAAGCCTCCATCGAGGGAAGTGTCGTCGTCTACTATCTCGGGCGGAATTCACGATACTCACTATTTGAGTGCTACAATGACGGGGATACGGTCGTCTTGTGCTCTGACCGCAAAGGTTGGATGTTCACCGCCGACGTTACCGCTGTGCAAAGTCTAAACGCGGACCTCCTAGTCCAGATCAAGCACTTCCTGATGGGGATGCAAGATGAAGTCAGCCTGGAATAAAGCGAAATGTTTTTCAGGTTCGCGTGATAGGCTTTTGTTCGGAGGTCGTACAAAAATACCGGTAGAATCCGCTGAGCGTCTTTTCTTTCGGTTTCGGGCCACCCCGGTGGACGGACTTGTTCCGATCTCAGACATAAGGTATCCCGACTCGAACGGGACATCCTGCAACCGGTCTGGGGGAAATGAAAATTTGATCTCTCACCCTCAAGATGTGTTGTTTCCTCGGTACTACTCCGAAGGTGTCTGGGCTGTTTCGGCCTCGCTCTTCGAGCGGGGGTTCAAGTCTCGCGGTGGTGTGGCGATCCAGGTTGTTGTGCAACACGATCCTACGATTGTAGGAAATACCCAGTTTGAGAACTACGCTCACACGTTGCTACTCAATTACAACAAGTGTTGTAGAACGAGCGGGCCGAGAAAAGGTGTACCGAACTCCGTCAAGACAGAGGTCCGAGCGCTCCTCTCCGAGGCCGGCAGTGTCCTGAAAATTCCGGCGTGACGACTTTGCGAGACCTATGTTTGGAGTGGCATCACGATGGCCACGAAGGATCGCTTCGAGTCGCTAGCATCGACTGCGGGGGCGATGACCGCCGGGTCGATAGATCCGTCGACATCGAACCAGACTTCGTCGGCGTCGACGCGCTGCAGGGCATCGAGCAGGTAGCTCGCGTTGAGCGTCAGCTTGACCGTCTTTCCCCGGTACTCGGCGTCGACAACCAGGACGCTTGAGCCGAGGTTCGGCGACTCCGTGCTGAGGCTGATTCCCCCGTCCTGCAGCGTCATCAGCACGCTGGACAAAGACGTGCTGACGGTGAGCCCTCGCTGGAGGGCCGCGATGAGGTCCTTGCGGACGACGGTCGCGCGCCGGACGGAGTCCTTCGGGATGACCTGTTGCCAATTCGGGAAGCGGGCCTTGGTGAGCTTGACGGCGAGCGTCAGGTGCGGGGTCTTGACGAAGATGTGGCCATCGCCGACGGCCAGGCCAACGTCGCCCGAGAGCTTGCCGAGCGTCCTCCTGATCAGG
>Ga0256845_1003465_pt1 | contig 10678 bp, 7 predicted proteins | sample RiftiametaG_FD_189101 | JGI IMG/M metagenome (GOLD analysis project Ga0256845, IMG submission 189101) | Tube worm associated microbial communities from hydrothermal vent at the East Pacific Rise, Pacific Ocean - Riftia | ecosystem: Host-associated > Annelida > Integument > Unclassified ... | reverse complement strand
TCCTGATGCAAACGGATGCGCTACTGAGAGATTACAGAACACCAGAATCAGAAGAAATGCAGTGATACGTTTCATGGTCTATTCCTCGTCTTTTCTGTAATCATCCATGATTTTCTGCTGTATATCTCGCGGGGTTGCTTCATAGTGAGAGAAAGACTGGGTGAAACTTCCACGGGCTTGGGTAAGAGAACGCAGAGAACTGGTGTACTGGTAAAGCTCTGCCTGTGGAACGGCGGCTTTTATTACCTGAAAACCGCCCCGGGCCTCCATTCCCTGTATTTTACCGCGCCTGGAGTTAACATCACCCATTACATCACCCATGTAGTCATCGGGAACTGTTATTTCCAGAGACATGATAGGTTCAAGCAGTATGGGCCCAGCTTCCATCATCAGGTTCTGAAAACACTTGCTGGCAGCCAGCTTGAAGGCCATATCCGAGGAATCTACCGCGTGGGATGAACCATCTGTAACGATGGCTTTTATGTCGATAACTTCACTGCCGGATATGGGCCCCTTGTGCATTGCTTCCACAACACCTTTTTCCACGGCGGGAATGTACTTTGTAGGCACATTTCCACCTGAAACCTCGCTTGCAAACTCGTACCCTTCGCCTCGGGGTTTCGGTTCAATTCTCATGAGTACGTGGCCGTACTGGCCTCTGCCGCCGGACTGTTTTTTGTGTTTGTATGCACCGGAAGCCTTTTTAGTGATAGTTTCCTGGTAGGCAATTCTTGGTTTGAACAGTTCTGCCTCTACGCCGCTGAGTTCTTTGAGGCGGGCAAGCATTGTCATAAGATGAAGTTCGCCCATGCCGTTTACAGTTGTCTGACCTATGTTGGTCTCGTTTTTAGTAACAAAGGTGGGATCCATAGAACCAAGTTTGTGGAGACCAGCCCCCATCTTGTCTTCGTCGCCCCGTTTTTTTGCTCGAATAGCCGCTCTGTAAACCGGGTTGGGAAATGCGATGGGAACAAGCTTTTCCTGGTGGCTTTTATCGCACAGAACATCATTTGTTATGGTGCTCTTGAGCTTGGCTACTGCAATTACATCTCCTGCCACCATTCTTGACGCATCTTCCCTTGATGCCCCGTTCATGTAGTAGTAGTTGCCCAGCCTCTCGGTCTGGTGTCTGGCGACGTTGATGGCTTCGTGCGAGCCTTCTGCCGAACCTCTGAGAACCTTGAGGTAAACCATGTCTCCCACATGTTTGTCGTGTTTTGTACTGAATGCCCTGGCCACAAACGAACCCTTGGGGTCGGGGAGAACCGGGTCGCCATCAAGAACCTCTGCCGGGGTGGCCTCCAGTGGAGATGGAGAATACTCTACAATTGCGTCAAGAACGAATTTCTGCCCCACAGAAGGAATAGATGTTCCGCAGTACAGGGGGAATAGACCACGGTTTTTAACTGCAAGTTTGATACCCTTTCGCAATTCGTCTTCCGTAAGGGTTTCATTGGCGAAGAATGTTTCCATCAGTTCTTCGTCAGCCTCGGCAGCTTCTTCGATAAGCTGCATTCTGTAGCTTTCCATCTGTTCTTTCGCTGCTTCAGGAACAGGGATTTCCTTGCCTTCAGCGTCTTCCGCCTTACCGGTTATTGCGTTGACAACACCGGTGAAGGAATCTCCATCCATTACCGGGAAAACAACAGGGATGATGTGCTTGTTGAACATCTCCCTGGCCTGCTCCAGAACTCTGTCGAAGGCAGCATTTTCCCTGTCTACCCGGCTTACATACACGAACACCGGAAGGTTGGCATCTTTGGCAAAATTCCAAGTTTTGTAACTGCCGACCTCCACCCCGTCTTTGCCGTCTATGAGCAGAATTGCAAGATCGGATGCCGATATGGCCCCTATTGTTTCACCGTGGAAATCGGCAAGCCCCGGAGTGTCTATGATGTTTACCTTGTGATCGTTCCAGTCGAGATTGGCTATGGATGACCCGAAACTGTGTTTTTTTTCTCTGCTTTCTGCAGTGTAATCGAACACGCTTGTTCCCTCATCCACACTCCCAAGCCTTTCACTCCCCCCGCCTGCGAAAAGCATAGCATCACAGAAGCTGGTTTTCCCAACAGAACCGTGACCCAGTACAGATACCGTTCTCAGCTTTTCAGAACTATAGTTTTTCATTAATATCTCCGTTGTTATTGGTGCAACTATAAATTAATATACAATTACTTTCAGTTTCCGGAAAGTGAATATTACCGTTGCAGGTGTACTTGTGTCAACGGCTTAATCGGGGTCTGGTCAAAGGCGGGTGTATTGTATTATCAAATCAGGCTGAAAAGAACTCTTTTTTGTTTAGCAGCGAGGTATAGCTGATGGATATTATTTTAATGCTTCCCGCAGTAGGAGCGGTCATTGCAGGCTTTCTTATATTGAGGAAAGTTTTCGCAGAATTCGGTGGTCCATCCAGAGAGGAACAGTACCGGCAGCTGGAAGAGGAATTCAAAAAAGCAGACAACAAAATAACAGGTCCGAATACGCCTAGATGCCCTCTGTGCGGAGGAGATACAGAGAGGTTTCAGTATCCGCATCTGCGTGTGTGGCGCTGTGTGAACTATCCCACCTGCAGAGGCTTTGTAAAGGCAACCAAAGGTGGAACAAGCTACGGCCGGAAATGGCACAACAGGTAGAAAGGGAGATCTGAATTGGTAACTGAAGCCAGAATAATGCGGCATCCGGTTCTGCCTCCTCTTCCCGATAACTGGGTGAAGTTCACCTTTAACGGAAGAGAAATGATCGGCAGGGAAGGTGAGATGGTTTCATCCGCCGTGTTCGCCAGCGGTGAGCATGTTTTCGGTCACCATCACAAAGACGGCGGCGCGCAGGGTCTTTTCTGTGCCAACGGGCAGTGTTCCCAGTGCACACTGATAATTGACGGAATTCCACTCAAGAGCTGTATCGTTCCTCTGGTGGAGGGCATGGTTGTGCAGTCTGTTGAGGGTCTTCCTTCTCTGGGAGACATCGAGCCTCCAGATGTAAATATGCCGGAGAAACTGCAGACCGATGTGTTGATTATCGGAGCCGGACCTTCAGGTATATCTGCGGCAATGGAGCTTGGCAGAGCAGGCTTCAAAGTTGTGCTTGTGGATGACAAAGACAGGCTGGGCGGAAAACTGGTTCTTCAGACCCACAAGTTTTTCGGTTCTGAAGAAGATTGCCGTGCAGGTGTCAGGGGAACGGAAATCGCCGGAATTATTGCCGGAGAACTCCGGGAGTTTCAGTTAGTTGATGTGTGGCTTGAATCAGTTGTGCTTGCAGTTTTCAGCGATGGAACGGTGGGAGTGAGAAAGTCTGACGGCTACAGGATAGTTAAGCCCCGGCAGCTTCTTGTGGCTGCAGGGGCCAGAGAGAAGTCTTTGCCCTTTCCAGGCTGCACACTTCCAGGTGTGTACGGTGCAGGAGCATTTCAAACCCTTGTTAACAGAGATCAGATCAGATGCTCAGAGAGGATATTTGTTCTCGGCGGAGGTAATGTGGGCCTTATAGGTGCTTACCACGCCATTCAGGCGGGAATGACTGTTGTGGGCCTTGCAGAGGGGATGGATCGGTGTGGTGGTTACAAGGTGCACGCCGACAAAATAGCCCGTCTGGGAGTTCCAATCTACACAAGACACACGGTGCTTGCCGCCCATGGAAAGGAAAGCCTTGAGAGTGTAATCATTTCCGCTGTGGATGAAAACTTCAAACCGATTCCGGGAACAGAAAAGAGTTTTAAAGTCGATACTCTTCTGGTTGCCGTGGGTCTCAGCTCTGTGAATGAGTTCCACACCAAAGCAGTTGAATACGGAATTCCTTCCATGCTTACCGGTGATTCTGAAGAAATAGCCGAGGCCAGTGCCGCTGTGTTCAGCGGGAAGATCTGCGGCAGAAAAATTGCACACAGTCTTCGCGGAGAAACAGTTGAAATACCTGCGGACTGGCTTGAGAAGGCAGAGGTTCTGAAAAGTCCCGGGGGAACGGTGTCGGAATACCGGGAATCGAAGCAGCAGGAAGGCGTATTTCCTGTTATTCACTGTTTGCAGGAGATACCGTGTAACCCATGTATGACCATCTGTCCCAAAGGTTTAATAACAACTTCAGGTCATCCCATCAAAGGACTTCCGCAGTACAGCGGAGGCTGTATCGGGTGCAAAAAGTGTGTTGCGATATGCCCTGGTCTGGCGATCACTCTGGTTGACTACAGGAAAAACACAGAGTTTCCCATTGTAACAGTTCCATGGGAGCTTGGAGACTGGGTTGTTGGGAAAGGACAGACCGTAACTGTAACAGAATGGGAAGGCGAAACAATTGGAACCGGCACAGTCATCAGTCTCAAAGCTGCTCCCGGTTTCCCGTTAACATTGCTTCTTGACCTGGAAGTTCACAACAGTATTGCCAACAGAGTTGCCGGTGTGAGAGTGCAGGAACCGAATGTAACAGTACCTGAAAAGACAGTTCCGGAGCTGCCCATTGCAGATAGTGCCATAGTCTGCCGTTGTGAGAGGGTTACAGCAGGAGAGATAAGACAGCTTCTGCGTGAGGGTGTGCGGGACATGAACGAACTGAAAGCAAGATCAAGGGCAGGGTTCGGGGCATGCGGAGGAAAAACCTGCGAAACCCTTATTCCCCGTATTATCAGATCAGAGGGAATAGACCCCGATGAGATCACCGATTTTACAAAGAGACCTCTTTTCTCGGAAACCCCACTTGGGATATTCTGCGGCAGAGAGGAGGACGAATGATGTACGAGGTAATAGTTATAGGTGCAGGTTCTGTTGGAACCCCTGTGGCAATGTCTCTGGCGCAGAGAGGTGTGAAGGTTCTCGTACTTGATTCAGGTATGTCATCCGGGCAGGGTAACAACAAGTGTGCCATCGGAGGAATCAGAGCAACACACAGCGACCCTGCAAAGGTGGCTCTTAGTTTGCATTCACTGAAGACTTTCTCCACATGGAAGCAAACCCATGATGAAGATATAGGCTGGTTTATGGGTGGCTACACATTTGTATCCTATTCAGAAGAAATTTCCCGTTCCTTGAAAAGTATTATTCCGGCACAGCAGAAAGCCGGGTTGAACATTTCCTGGCGCAGTGCAGAGGAAATTGCTGAAAAGGTACCTGGTATCAACCGCCGTGGGCTTCTTGGCGGAACATTCTCTCCTGAAGACGGCAGTGCCAGCCCCATGGAAAGCTCATATGCCTTTTACCGACACGCTGTAAGACACGGGGCAGAATTCCACTTCGGGGAAACCGTAAAGTCAGTGAAGAACAACGGTGTATTCACCGTTGTAACTGAAAAAGCCAGTTATTCAGCTGAAAAGGTTATCAACTGCGCAGGATCATATGCTCGTGAGGTTGGCGTCATGGTGGGGATTGAGCTTCCTGTATATCCCGATATGCACGAAGCCGGAATAACCGAACCGGTATTGAGGTTTTTCAACCCCATGGTTGTCGATATCAGCAGAGCTTCCGGCAGTGCCAACTACTACTTCTACCAGTACAGCACCGGTCAGGTGGTATTCTGTATAACGCCAGACCCGCCTTTGCTGGGGAAGGGCCGCGAAGAAACATCAGTTTTTCTGCCGCAGGTTGCGGCAAGAATGGTTAAGCTGTATCCCAGGCTTTCTAACCTGAAAGTAAGAAGAACCTGGAGGGGATGTTACCCGCAGACACCTGACGGTACGCCGATAATAGGGCAGGTGGGCCCTGAAGGCTTCTACGCTGCTGTGGGTATGTGCGGACAGGGTTTCATGCTGGGCCCTGGTGTTGGAGAGGTTGTTGCCAGGCTTGTAACCAGAGAGTCTACAGAAGAAGACAGGATGGTTCTCAACTCAATGAGACTTGACAGAACATTCGCCGGAACGGAAGCACTCAAGTAATAGGTGGCTGGCATACACACTGCCATGTATATAGATTACACTCGCCCCGCCTGGTCTCAAATATTTTCAGTAGAAGGATGGTTGAGAATGAAGACTCTTTTGTTCATACTGGTTCTGTCACTGCCCGGTGCCTACGCAGGCGAGCTTACTGTTTCCGTTCCTTTTGATGCCAGCGGTATAAGCATTTCCAGAGAAGGACTTTATACATCAGTGACGATGTATAACACTCCTTCTATGTTCTCAGTCGGTGCCCCTGCACTTCCTGTTATGCCGGTTAAAATAGCTCTTCCAACAGGTTGTAGCGCAACAGGTATACGAGTAAGTAATGAAGAGTGGGAGACTGTCGTCGGCAGGTATGAACTGCAGCCATCCAGCGGATGTGTTCCAATTTCAGTCGGTATTGAGCAGGTTCAGGCTCTACCGGATCAACATATATATTCGCGCAACTCCTTCTTTCCAGACGAACCTGCGGTTCTTACCAGTTCAAGCGTGCTGTGGGGAATTCCCATTGCCTATGTAAGTGTTCATCCTGTGAGATGGAACCCGGCCACAAAGAGCCTTCAGGTGTTGAGCAATCTTGCTGTTACAGTTGATTACGAAGAGAATCCATCGGTAAGGCTGGTTAGCAGAAGAACCCTGTTCAGTGAAGAAATGTCTATGGGTATTGCAAGAAAGCTTGTTCTTAATCCCGAGGAAGTAAGCGGTTCTGGAGCCAGTATAGTCGCTCCACGAGACCTTACATACGGTCAGTATGTAATAATTACGCACCCTGATTATGTATCTCAGGCACAGGAGCTGGCAGACTGGAAAACAGCGAAAGGCATTCCAGCCAGTGTTTACACAACAACATGGGTTCAGTCCAACTACTCAGGTGCAGATCTGCAGCAGGAAATGAGAGCATTTCTTACCGATTGCCGCGATGATGGTACAGACTACGTTCTGATCTTTGGTGATGATGACAAAGTTGAATGCCGTGATGCTCTTCTGGTTGGAAATTCCAGTTATCAGGAACAGGCACCTTCCGATCTGTACTTCGCTGACATAAACGATACTTCTCCAGGTGCCGATCTGTGGAACTCAAACGGAAACAATGTCTGGGGCGAGGTTCCGTATCCCTACCAGAGCCCGCAGCCTTCCGGGTACGACCAGGTGGATTACCATCCGGATCTGTGGGTAGGCAGAGCCAGTGTGAACTCAACTGCCGAGGCAGATATTTTTGTGGACAAGGTTTTTATCTTTGAGAGAATCCAGAGCGTAGATTACTTTGAAACAGCGCCTGAAGAGCTGAGAATTGGGTACACCACCGGTATTCTGTGGAACTCTCCGTATATTCCAGGCAGCGCTTCAGCCGAGTCTATCTCTACTTTCATTCCATCTTCATCGTGGGAGCAGGAAAAGCTTTACGAGTCTACTGGAACCAACAATTACCAGAACACCATAAACATGATAAATGCAGGTCCTCAGCATGTTTACCATGCCAGTCACGGATCAGAAACCTCTATGAACACTTCCAGCGGAAGCTCATACACAACAGCTCATATCATGGCCCAGACCAATATTTCAAGTGGTCATCTGCCTGCTATCTGGCAATCAATATCCTGCCTTATCGGGCATCTGGATGGCACCGAATGCTGTGGAGACGCGTGGCTGAATTCACCCAATGGCGGTGGATTTGGGAACTTCAACAGCCGTTACGGATGGGGTAACTTTGCCGGGCCATGTACTGGCCCCAGTGAAATGCTCTGTATCAGATTCTATCAGGATCACTGGCAGAACGACCTCTACAATCTTGGTATTGCACATGGAACCAGCATGGATTACTACAGCCCGCCGGACAGTGTCTACATGGATTGGTGCCTGAAAGAATACAACCTCTTCGGCGACCCGGAACTGCCGATGTGGACCGATTCAGCAACGAACCTTGCCGTAACACACGTTTCATCAATCGGCGGAAACACGCCTGTTCTCTTTACGGTAACTTCTGAAGGCAATCCTGTTGCGAATGCCAGGGTATGTATACAGAAAGGCAACTGGAAAACAGGCGAAATCTATCTGGTGGGATACACAGACAGTTCGGGGCAGGTCAGCCTTTATGCAACACCGGCAACAACAGGAACGATCAATGCTACTGTTTGGGCTAGAAATCATATTTCTTACCGGGGAACTATAGCTGTAACCAGTGTTGGTACATCAGAAACTGCTTCCCCCGTTGCGGTAAACATGTTTTACCCGGTAAGTCCTAATCCGACAGTAAGCACGGTATCAATGTCTTTCAGTATTGCAACTGCTTCGGAAGTTTCTCTGGAGGTTTACGATCTCGGCGGACGCCGGGTAACAACAATATTGAACCGGGAGATGCAGGCCGGCAGTCACAGTGTAGTGTGGAACCTCAGTGATGCCGGTGGCACAACTGTGCCTGCCGGAATCTACCATATACGCCTCAACACACCTGAGTTTTCGGAAGTGAATTCAGTGATGGTTCTTCGGTAATCAGGTTTTCAGTGCAAAAGGAGGGGGGTTCCCCTCCTTTTGCGTGTGTACATTTGCTTTTTAGCAGGTGGGGAAAACTATCTGTAGATCGAAAGTTCTCTCTGCCTTCTTGCATCATCTTTATCGGTAACCGATTCAACTGCCTCTATGCTCTGTATATAGTCTTTCGGCATTTTGTTTTCGATTGCCCCTTCCAGAACATGCCTCTTGTACCAGTGATATGGTTTTAATTCCGGGTTAATACTGGTGGCGTAGTAGGAGTATGCCTCAACTGACCGGCCGTCAATAGTTACGGAAACTGTTTTAAGATCGTAACCAAACCCAAGACCTTCAATTTCGTCAAGAATTGACTTCTGAGATTCTTCGATGTCGTACAGTACGCCCAGTACAAAATCTTCAGGTTGCCCTGTTTCCTGGATGTCACACTTGGCGCTGCCGTCAAGAGTGCTGGGTTTGTGAAACCGCAGCCGGTGCCTGTTCAGAACGGCTACACCGATCTTCTCAGCCCTGATTCTCTGGAGAAGACGCCTCTCAGACATGTTGGATCCGAAAGAAAAGTAAAGCACTTGCCCCTCTTTGCTGAACAACCCCGTAGACAAAGGCTGTAGAACGTTTTGCTAACTAAATATCATATTGGGTACCAGCGATATTTGCAACTTGTCTGCTTCTCCGTTATTCCTGCAGGAAAGTGACATCCCTGGGATATTTGGTTAAATTGGTAAAATATGGAGGTGCAAATGATTCAAAGGGGAGTGGTACAGAAGATAGTTAACGGGGAAGCAAAGGTTGCAGTTGGTGGTGGTTCCGGCTGCGATGTGTGTGCAGCGAAAGACAGCTGTGTAGCCATTACAGGCACACAGCCCCAGGAAAAAATAATAACCACTGAAACTCTGCCGGGTGTTTCAGCCGGTGATATCGTAGAGCTTGAGCTGCCGGTTGCAGCTACACTGCAGATCATCTTTATCACGCTGGTGCTGCCGGTTATACTGCTGATTACCGGGTACTTCATCATGCTTGAAAGCGGCCCTATGTACGGGGCGATAGGTGCGTTTTCAGGGCTTGTGGCTGGGTTGATAATTGCAGTATCAGCAAACAGAACAATGGGGAAACGACCTGCCTACAAAATGAGAATTGCGAAAATCGTGGCAAAGTGCAAAGAAAAGGAAGTGGTGGAGTGAAACATCTTGTGCAGAGAACCGTTGGGATTCTTCAGAGTGCAGGTGTTGACTACGGTGAGGTCAGAGCTGAACTGATTAGAACCGAGAACACCGATTTCAGAAATGCAAGGCTTGATGACTGCAGAACTGTTGAAACACAGGGTGTTGGTATTCGTGTTCTTGTTAACGGGAGTTGGGGTTTTGCAGCCTGCACCGGTCTTGAGCTGGATGACATTGAGGCTGCGGCGGCAAGAGCTGTTGAGATTGCAAGGGCTGCCGGCGGAAGGGGAAAGGTTGAACTCGCTCCTCTGGATATTCAGCAGGGAGTTTACACCGGTCCGTGCAGAAAAGACCCGTTTGAAGTTTCCAGGGAAGACAAGATCGCACTGCTGCAGCAGGTATCAGATGACATGATGAAAGACCCAAGAATAAAAAGCAGTCATGCCGGGCTGTGGTTCGAAAAAAGAGACAGAGTAATTGGAACCACCAGAGGAGACCTGATTGAAACGAATCTTGTATTCTCGCAGCCAGATGTGATGGCCACGGCAGTTGCAGGGGGTGATGCCCAGAGCCGAAGCATGCAGGATGGTGCCAGAATAGCTGGGTGGGAATGGATAGAACAGTCCGGTATCGGTTCATGGGGAGAGAAAGCCCGTGAAGAGGCTTTGATGAAGGTTCTTGCAGATGAGAGCCCGTCCGGCAGGATGGATCTGCTTCTGGACGGTATTCATCTGAGCCTTACCATGCACGAGTCTGTTGGGCACCCTACAGAAAGCGACAGAGCACTTGGCTGGGAAGCGAACATGGCAGGAAGAACTTTTGTAGAGCTCTCGGATCAGGGCAGTCTTCGTTATGGTTCTTCTCTGGTTAATTTTCTGGCGGATAACACACTGCCTTATGGGGTGGCAACCTGGGGATGGGATGATGACCTGGTTCCAGGCCAGAAATGGTACACTGTGAAGAACGGTATTTTTCAGGAATTCGGTTCGGTTCGCGAAACTGCTCTTCTTATTGGAAAGCAGGTAAGCAGAGGCTGCTGCAGAGCAATGGATACCCAGTGTTTTCCAATCAACAGGCAGCCCAATTTTTACCTTGAACCACCTGATAACGGTGTAACACCGGAAGAGCTGGCGTCAGATATTGACCACGGTATATGGATTGAAGGCAGAGG
>Ga0256845_1003464_pt1 | contig 10678 bp, 13 predicted proteins | sample RiftiametaG_FD_189101 | JGI IMG/M metagenome (GOLD analysis project Ga0256845, IMG submission 189101) | Tube worm associated microbial communities from hydrothermal vent at the East Pacific Rise, Pacific Ocean - Riftia | ecosystem: Host-associated > Annelida > Integument > Unclassified ... | reverse complement strand
TCGCAGAACTAAAAGAAACCGGAAAAATTAGCACCAAAAAACCCATCATCACCGACGTAGTCACCTCCCTTCTTCCACCTCCACCCATCACCGATTCTCGCCTTATCAAAAGTCAAATGGAAGTGACCCTCACCGGATTTATCAACGTACCCCAAGCCGGTATCTATAAAATATATTTCAAAGCCTTCAACGGCGGCGATCTATATCTAAACGGAAAGCACTACATTAAAGGACGCTATCGCGGGGAGAACATTATGCCCTATAGCTTTAGCATTCCACTCAAAAAAGGGCTGCTTCCCATCAAATTAATCTATCGAGGGTCCTCCGCCGACACCTTCGAATTTGAATGGATTACTCCAACAGGACAACGCAGCTTCATCCCGCCCAACCTCCTCTTCCATAAAAAATAACCACAAGACCCAGATTATTCACTAAAATAAGAAAAACTGGATTTAGATCAATATATGTCGCTATCGTCAATAGCACTGCGTGAGAATCTTCGACTAAAACACTTCTAAATCCTTCTGCCCAAAGTGTTCCCCTTCGGTTATTTCGATGATTATACCAGGTTGTAAACTGTTCTTTTAGTTCCTTGCCAAAATTTGACAAGCTCCCCATTCAATCTAAATGCCTTTTCTCCAAGGATCAGATGGGGACAGTCCCCAAAAAATGTTGACACTTTTTTTTAATCTCTATTATTGGTTCCTCTTCTTTTTATGCTTTAATCAGCGGCGAAATATGAGTATTTGTTTTGCGAGCAGATGAACGTTTTTTTGAAAATAGGAAATGAGAATGAGCGAGAGTTTTGAACAACGATTAAATAGAATAGAACAGCGGATGACCTTGGCATGTAAAACAGCGGGGCGGGATCGAAAAAGTGTTCGCCTTTTAGCGGTTTCTAAAACGCGTCCACCTGAGGCTGTTCGCGAAGCGGTTGATTGCGGATTGCGTCTGTTTGGTGAAAACCGAGTGCAGGAAGCGCAATCTAAGATTCCGATGTCGCCGTCAGGATTGGAGTGGCATCTGATTGGTCATTTGCAAACGAATAAAGCAAAGGTGGCGGCGCGGTTGTTTCAGATGATTCATTCGGTGGATTCGCTTAAATTGTTGCAGGCATTAGAATCACATGCAGGAACAACGTTACCGGTTCTTTTACAAGTAAATGTTTCGGGCGAAGCGAGTAAATTTGGAATGGAGCCATCGGAAGTGGCAGGGGTAATTGAAGCGGCAAATCAAATGCAAAAGTGCGAAGTGCACGGCTTAATGACGATTCCTCCGTTTTCGCCTGACCCCGAAAAAACACGGGTTCATTTTGTGGCGTTGCGGGAGTTACGTGATCGTTTACAGGAAGAGACGGGAACGCCGCTGCCGGAGTTGTCGATGGGGATGTCGCACGATTTGGAAGTGGCGATTGAAGAGGGGAGCACGTGGGTGCGAATCGGAACGGCGTTGTTTGGAGCACGATCATAATGAAAATTGTATTTGTGGGTGCGGGAAATATGGCGGAAGCGATTGTTTCGGGTCTGTTAAAATCTAAAATAGCGCAGCCTAACGAGGTCTGTTTGGTCGATATTTCTGAGCTCCGTTTAAACACGCTGGCTGAAAAATATGGTGTCGAGACCTCTTTAAATACAGCGGATTCGGTTCAATCGGCTGATGTGGTGATTCTTTCGATTAAGCCGCAGATTTTTCCTTCGGTTTGGGGCGAGATTACGGAGTCGATCCATCCCGAAGCTTTGGTTGTGAGTATTATGGCGGGTGTACCTGCTTCAAAAATCGAAGAGGGGAATTCGTTACGGGTGGTACGGGTAATGCCTAACACCCCAGCTTTAGTGGGCGAAGGCGCAGCGGGTGTGGCGGGGGGAGCCCGAGCTACGGAAGCCGATTTGCTTTGGTCGGAAAAATTGCTGGGTTCGGTGGGTTTGGCCGTTCGGGTGGAGGAAAACGAGTTGGATGCGGTAACGGCTTTAAGTGGTAGCGGTCCGGCGTATGTTTTTTATTGGATTGAAAGTATGCTCGATGCAGTAAATGAAATGGGGTTGGAAAAAAATCTTTCGCGCGAGCTTGCGTTACAAACCATTATTGGTGCAGCCACATTGATGAAAAATTCAGACGAAACCGCCGAACAACTGCGTGCAAAAGTTACTTCGAAAGGAGGAACCACAGCGGCAGCGATTGAAACGATGGAAAAAAATGGGGTGAAGGCTTCGATTATTGCGGCGCTCTTTGCGGCGCGGGATCGGTCGGTTGAATTGGCAGAGGAAAGCAGAAAATGAAGATTTGGATTAAGCGTATTCCAGAAGAAGGATCTACATACGAAGGCGAAGAACCTCCTTCTATTCTTGAGTTAGAAGACGATCCGTACGCAAAAGTTACGGGGCCGATTTCTTATGAACTTCGTGCGCAGGTTGTTTCGGATGAACTGGTTGTTCGAGGGACAATTTCTGCATCGATGGATTTGCGTTGCGTAAGATGTTCCGAATTTTTCTCGACAACGATAAGCGATTCCGATTTTCTACGCGTTTGTCCGATCTCTAAGGAGATTGATTTTGTGGATTTCACAAAAGATTTGCGGGAGGATTTTTTACTCCACCTGCCTGGATTTCCTCTTTGCGACGATGCGTGCAAAGGATTGTGTGACCAGTGCGGAGCAAACCTGAATGTGGATTCTTGTCTCTGCAAAAAGAATGATAAACCAAATGCTTGGTCGGCTTTAGACCAACTAAATTTATAAGTGAAGGAGGATTGCGATGGCAGTTCCAAAGAGAAAAACATCGAAGAGCAAAACCGCGAGCCGAAAGGTTCAAAATATGAAGAAGCCTATTTCACGTGCCTCGACTTGTGCGCAATGTGGAGCGGATCAACTTCCTCATCGAGCTTGTCCTAGTTGTGGATATTATAATGGTCGTCAGGTTCTGACGGTCTCAACCGTCGACTAAAATCTCATGCGTATCTCCATTGATGCGATGGGTGGCGATTTTGCCCCTCAAGAAATTGTGGCTGGAGCTTTGCAAGCAGCAGAAAAATTGCAAGGTCTCGAGAAACTTTTTTTGGTAGGCGATCAGACGGCTATTCAGACGGAGCTAAAAAAGCACAAGGGTACAATCCCTTCGTGCATTGAAATCGTGCATGCATCCGAAGTGGTTGAAATGGGCGAATCTCCGGCAGTAGCTATTCGACGAAAGAAAGATTCCTCGATTGCTCGATCAGTGGAATTGGTAAAGGACGGAAAGGCCGATGCCATTTTTTCGGCAGGAAACACCGGGGCGGCTGTTGCGGCAGCAACGCTTAAATTGCGAACGCTCAAAGGAGTTGCTCGTCCAGTAATTGCCACGGTCATGCCAACGCCAATTAAACCTTTTGTTCTGCTTGATGCAGGTGCAAATCCTGACAGTACACCCGAGATGTTGCAACAATATGCCGTAATGGGCAGTATTTATTCGCGCGAAATTTTGGGCGAAAAAAACCCGTCGGTTGGGCTTTTAAGTATTGGAGAGGAAGCGGCTAAAGGGAACGAAACCACAAAGAAAACCTTTGGATTGCTTGAAAAAACCGAGCTTAATTTTATTGGAAATGTTGAAAGCGGCGATCTATTTCAGGGTCGTGTAAGTGTTGCGGTCTGCGATGGGTTTGTTGGAAATGTGGTTTTAAAAACCAGCGAAGCTGTCGCAAAAATGATTTCTCATTGGCTTAAAATCATGTTTAAGGCAAATCCTTTTCGGATGCTTGCGGGTGTGATGTCGCTTGGCATTTTTAAGGAGATGAAATCGCACGCCGACCCCGCCAGTTACGGGGGTGCGCCTTTACTTGGTGCTAACGGAGTTGTTATTATCGGACACGGCTCTTCGAACGCCTTAGCGACCTTTAATGGTATTCGCGTTGCAACGGAAGCGATTAATCATGACGTTAATCATTTGATTGAATCGGAATTACAACGTATAAATACTGCTACTTAATTTTTTACGAGAAACGATTATGACGCTTCCTTGCACAGTTTCAATCATCGGAACCGGTTCCTACGTACCCGAAAAGGTACTGACGAATTTTGATTTAGAAAAAATAGTTGATACATCAGACGAATGGATTTACACCCGAACTGGGATGAAAGAGCGGCGTATTGCCACCGCCGAACAGGCCACTTCGGATTTGGCTACACAAGCAGCATTAAATGCGCTAGCCGACGCAAAGGTAAAACCTGAAGAGCTTGATCTGATTATTTTGGCCACTCTTTCGCCCGACATGACCTTCCCAAGCACCGCCTGTTTTGTCCAAGAAAAAATTGGAGCCAAAAATGCCTACTGCTACGATATTGGCGCGGCGTGTTCTGGTTTCCTCTATGCACTTGATACCGCAAAAAACCAAATTGCTGCGGGTTCGGTTAAAAATGCGCTTGTGATTGGCGCCGAAAAAATGAGCACCATTTTGGATTGGGAAGATCGAAGTACCTGTATTTTATTTGGCGACGGCGCAGGTGCGGCTGTTTTACAAGCAACCGATGAAGGGCGCGGCATTATGCAAGCTTCGATGGGTTCCGACGGATCGCTCGCCGAATTGCTTTGGGCTCCTGGCGGCGGAACCAAAATTCCTGTTTCGCACGAGATGGTCGACCAAAAACAACACCTCTTAAAAATGGGCGGGCGCGAAGTTTTCAAACATGCCGTTGTACACATGTCGAAAGCCGTAACCGACGCACTTGAAAAAAATGGTCTCACGCCCGACGACATCACCTGTTTTATTCCGCACCAAGCAAATATTCGAATCATTGATGCCGTCGCAAAACGCTTGAATATTGAAGGGCGCATGTATTCTAATGTTGAAAAATATGCCAACACTTCATCCGCCGCACTTGCAATTGCACTTGATGAAGCGGCAAAAGATGGAACCATAAAAAAAGGCGATCTCGTGGCACTTACCGTATTTGGTGCAGGATTTACATGGGGCGCTTCAGTTTTAGAATGGAGTAAATCATGAAAACAGCACTTATTTTTCCCGGACAAGGGTCTCAAGTAGTTGGCATGGGCAAAGAGCTCGCCGAAGCCATCCCAGAATGTAAAGCACTCTTTACACAGGCAAACGAAATCTTAGGCTACAACCTTGAACAGATCTGTTTTGAAGGGCCGCAAGAAGAACTCAACAAATCGAACCATGCGCAGTTGGGTATTTTTGTGGCTAGTGCCGTTGCGTTTAAAGCACTTCAACTGAAACAGCCCAATTTTACGTACGATCTTTTAGCGGGACACAGCTTAGGCGAATGGACTGCACTTTATGCCGCCGGCGTAGTCAGCTTTGAAGAGACCCTTCAAATTTTACGTGCTCGGGGCGAAGCCATGCAAGCAGCGTGCGAAATGAACCCCGGTGCCATGTTAGCGGTAATGGGCGTAGATGCAGAGGTGCTTGTACAAGTTGCAGAAGAAGCGGGTTGTTATGTGGCCAATTTTAATTCTCTCGCACAAACCGTGCTTTCTGGTACGGCAGAATCGATTGATCAAGCAGAGGTTTTAGTGAAGGAAGCCGGTGCAAAACGGGCAATTCGTCTTCCTGTTGCAGGAGCCTTTCATTCGCCGCTTATGCAATCTGCTGCGGATAAAATGGCCGAAGTTTTGGCACCACTTACATTTGCTTCGCCGGCAGTTCCTGTGCTTTCAAATGTAACAGCACAGCCTCACAACGAAGATACGCTTAAAGAAAATATGGTAAAACAGATCACATCATCAGTACAGTGGGTCGCTTCGATTCAGTGGATGAAACAGCAAGGAATTGATGCGATGGTAGAGTGCGGCCCAGGAAAAGTTCTTGCTGGACTCATAAAGCGTATTGACAAGACGTGCTCAGTGCGTAACATCGCAGGATTAACTGATTTAGAAAAAGAATAGGAAAAAGACTATGTTTGAATTAAATGATAAAGTAGCTCTCGTAACCGGTTCCGCACGCGGACTTGGTCAAGCGATTGCATTAAAATTAGCCGCTGCCGGTGCTGATATTGCGCTGTGCGACCTAAATGCCGAGTGGCTCGAAGAGACCGCCGAAAAAGTAAAAGCACTCGGTCGACGTGCGGAATGCTACGGCGTAAATGTGGCGGAAGGCGAAAGCGTAACTGCCGGAATTAAAGCCATCGAAAAAGATTTTGGAAAGATCGACATCCTCGTCAATAATGCAGGCATCACCAAAGATGGTCTCATTATGCGAATGAGCGAAGCCGATTGGGATGCCGTGTTGAATGTAAACTTAAAAGGCACCTTCCTCTGCACCAAAGCCGCAATGCGCGGGATGATGAAACGGCGCAGTGGAACCATTGTAAACATTGCGTCTGTGATTGGTCTGATGGGCAACGCAGGGCAGGCAAACTATGCGGCGTCGAAAGGCGGCGTAATTTCCTTTAGTAAAACCGTTGCCAAGGAGTTGGCTTCAAGAAATGTTCGTTGTAATGCGGTTGCCCCTGGCTTTATTCGCACCGCAATGACCGATGCTTTGGACGAAGAGGTTCAAAATAAAATGAAAGAGCTCATCCCGCTTAGCCGTTTTGGCGAACCCGAGGATGTAGCAAATGTGGTACTGTTTTTAGTTAGCGACGCATCTGCGTATGTTACAGGTCAAGTGATCTCGACATGCGGCGGAATGGTCATGTAATGTTTGTAATACGTGTAAACCTAGAAAAGGAGAAATAAAATGGCACTCGAAGATAAAGTAAAAGATATTATTGTTGAGCAACTCGGCGTAAACGCTGACCAAGTCGTTGAAAGCGCGTCTTTCATCGAAGACCTTGGAGCAGACTCTCTCGACACTGTTGAATTAGTTATGGCTTTTGAAGAAGAGTTCGGCGCAGAAATCCCCGACGAAGATGCAGAAAAAATGACGACCGTTGGCGGCGTAATCGAATACTTGAAAGAAAAAGGATTCGGCGAGTAAAAAGCCCTTGAGGCTTATAAATGACCGGATGTACTCTTGAGGGTATTCCGGTCATTTTAACATTTTTCAAGAAAGTGCAGAAGGAGCGGTTATGAATCGTCGTGAAGTAGTAGTAACAGGTCTAGGAGTTGTTTCGCCCGTTGCAAGCGAACTTAACCAATTTTGGGACCATATTAAAAAGGGTCAGTCAGGAATTAAAGCCGTGGCAAATGTACCCGACATCGATCAATATGCCGTACGAATTGGTGGCGAAATTCGAGATCTTGATCTCGAAAAGTTCTTTGATAAGAAAGAAGTTCGGAAAATGGATCCCTATTCTATCTGGGGCGTTGCCGCAGCAACCATGGCCATCGAAGATGCCGGTCTTAACCTCGATGCTCTTGATCCCCGCCGCGTAGGCGTGATTGCCAGCTCCGGCATTGGCGGAATGCAAATCATGCAAGAGCAATGTGCCCGCGCAATTAAAGGAGGACCGCGCCGCGTTTCTCCCCAACTGATTCCCCAAATGATTGTAAACATTCTCTCTGGATATATCGCAATTAAATACGGCTTCAAAGGACCCAACTTTTGTGTAACCAGTGCCTGTGCATCAGGTACACACTCCATCGGAGAAGCACTACGAATTGTGCAATCAGGCGATGCCGACATCATGATCGCAGGTGGCGCCGAAGCCTCTGTTGCCATGTTAGGAATTGCAGGATTTTCTGCTTTACGAGCAACCAGCCGCAGAAACGATGATCCCGAAGGCGCATCCAGACCATTCGACAAAGAACGCGATGGATTTGTAATGTCCGAAGGTGCAGGCATTATTGTTTTAGAAGAAAAAGAACACGCCATTAAACGGGGTGCAACCATCTACTGCGAAGCCGCTGGATATGGTCGCACATGCGATGCGTACCACATCACCGCCCCCGCCGAAGATGCCGAAGAAGCTGCGCAAGGAATGAAACTTGCCATTGCAGATGCAGGGCTAAAACCCGAAGATGTGGACTACATTAACGCCCACGGAACGTCGACCTATTTTAACGACAAAGGCGAAACCCTTGCCATCAAAAAAGCACTTGGCGAAGAGCTGGCCTACAAAGTGGCCGTAAGCTCAACCAAGTCGATGACAGGACACATGCTCGGCGCAGCCGGTGGCGTAGAAGCCGCCATTTGTGCCCTCGCAATTCGCGACAGCATCGCCCCCCCCACCATCAACTACACCACCCCCGACCCCGACTGCGATCTGGATTATGTCCCCAACAAAGCCCGCGAAATGAATATCGATGTAGCATTGAGCAACTCCCTCGGATTTGGTGGTCACAACGCAACGCTCTGCTTTAAAAAGTTGAGCTAACCCCCCCACCCTGCTTCATGGCTCAGCAACCCTATCGAGATGCACTAAAACGTGCAAAACGCATTGTTGTAAAAGCCGGAAGCAAAGTGCTTGTTCAACAAAGTGGCCGACCCGACTCCCGTCGGATCGGTCTCCTTGTCGATGAACTAGCTCTCCTACAAAAACGCGGATGCGAAACCGCCTTCGTCTCCTCCGGAGCCATCGGTGCTGGCATGGATGCACTAGGCATGACTAAACGCCCCAAATCGATGCCCGACTTACAAATGGCGGCGGCAGTAGGCCAAATGCGCTTAATGGGCGTTTATGATCGGCTCTTCGCAAAACGCCACTGCCAAATTGGCCAAGTTCTGCTCACCCACGATGCGCTGCAACATCGCGAACGACACCTCAACGCACGCAACACCTTACTCAATTTAATTGCACACAACATCACACCCATTATCAACGAAAACGACGCCATTTCCACGCAAGAAATCAACTTTGGCGACAACGACGTACTCGCCGCACTCGTCTCCATTCTCATTGACGCCGATGCCCTAGTTCTGCTCAGCACCACCAATGGTCTTCGAAACGGTCGCCGACGCGTTCCGTACATCGAAGAAGTAGACACCGGCGTTTTAAATTTAGTCAGCGACACCCTCAACCCCCTATCCACCGGAGGGATGGCTTCCAAATTACAAGCTGCACAAATTGCCGCCCACAACGGCATTCCCGTTATTATTGCCCACGGTCGAAAAACTGGAGCGCTCACCCGCATCTTTGAAGGCAAAGACGAAGGAACCCTCCTCTTTCCAAAAGCCAGCAACATTTCAAAACGCAAACGTTGGATTGCCTTCTTCAACAAAGCCGAAGGGCACCTCGTCATCGACGACGGAGCCGCCCAAGCATTAACCCAGGGCAAAAGCCTCCTTCCTGTTGGAATCATAAAAACAGAAGGATCTTTTCATATTGGAGCAATGCTCGACATCCAAACCAAAGACGGAACACTCATCGCCCGAGGGCTTGTCGAATTTTCTAGCATCGATCTACTCGACCCCACCTTCGCCCCACCCCGCTCCGCCGTCGTCATTCACCGCAACAACATGTTACTCCTCTCCGAACAACACAAACCCGTTTATTAAATAAAATGTCTGAAGAAAACGGAACAAAAAATTCCGCATCAGAATAGCAATCTTAAAAATCTGCCAGCATAAATACGGTTTTAATGCGTCAGAGATGTCCTCTTTAATCTGATTAAGATAGAGCATAGAGAAGAACAAATTTCGCAGTTAAAAACTTGGCATCTTCATTTTTTTGAATAAAAAAAGCCGCTCTTATGAACGGCCTAACATAGAGTTAAATTATTTTATTCTTTTGACTGTACTTTATAGAATGCTTCTCCTTCTAAAGGAACAGAATCTTGCAATACACTCATTTGATTCGTCGGGGTAATCTCTGATCCAGCAACCTCGTTCGTAAAAGATCCTGTTAAATCATCGGTTCGAATAAGAATATACTTTGAGGTAAGCGAAAGATTTGTAGCTGTAACAGAAACAACACCTCCTGATAAAGTAATATCGGTGATCACAGGAGCAGAAGGAGTCACACTTCCACCGCTACTCGTCACAGTAAGGTTATCAATTTGAATATTCTGAACTCGAGCTTTGGCAATATTATTAGCTGATGCTTTAATATATAAGCTATCTGCACTAAAAGTTGAATTAGATATAGCTCCTGATGTAGTTAGAAGAATGGTTCCTGTTTGATTCGTACCCGCATAACCATTAAGGGTTACATTTCCTGCGCCATCATAGGCAAACCCAAAACTTCCGATTGTTCCACCCTTAACAGAGGCACTTTCTCCACCGATTGGAGTTCTTGTGCCACTCGTATAATCATAAAAAACCGCAAAGAGAGTTGTTGGATCTTTCCATTTTGCGACTATCTCGATTCCAAAAACATTCGTATTTGTTGTTGAATCACGAACACCGATTTCTATCCGTCCAAGGAAATTATCCATTCCAGCGCCGTTATTATCTGTCCCCCAACTTTCAAGGTCGAAAGAGAGACCAAACTCAGAAGATTGATCTTGTGGTATAAACACCGCCGAGGTGTTTATTTGTGGCACCGTAGCGTCAGAATGAGAATAAATATTTAGAGTCTGATTTGTTGTTACTCGTGTTTGCAAGTTGCCGGTGTCGGTATCTAATCCGCTCCAGATAGTTCCTTGAATGTCTTCTAGCTGACCTTGTCCGCCCAGTATCGCACTACCTGTTCCATTTGTGTCTGTCGATGGGTCAAGATTATCGAAATTTTCGATGTAAATTGTTGCCGCACTAGCAACTCCTAGCTGAATACAAAAGGCCACTAGTGCCCACATATATTTTTTATTCATTATTGCCTCCATTGGTTACTTCACACCCTTATCACTCCAAAAAGTTTTTCCTCTCTCCT
>Ga0256845_1003463_pt1 | contig 10679 bp, 9 predicted proteins | sample RiftiametaG_FD_189101 | JGI IMG/M metagenome (GOLD analysis project Ga0256845, IMG submission 189101) | Tube worm associated microbial communities from hydrothermal vent at the East Pacific Rise, Pacific Ocean - Riftia | ecosystem: Host-associated > Annelida > Integument > Unclassified ... | reverse complement strand
CTAGAAGGTAAAAAACTGCCAGCAGTAGAAATTTTAGAACAAAGAGCATCGGAGTAGCCCTTGCTAAGAAGAACCAAAATACTAGCAACGCTTGGTCCAGCAACGGATAAGCCCGGTGTCTTAGAGAGCGTTTTAGCAGCAGGTGCTAATGTTGTGCGCATTAATTTTTCCCATGGCTCAGAAGAAGAGCATTTAGCTCGTGTTAAAGCGGTGCGCAATTGGGCGCATGTGAATAATACTTATGTGGGAATTTTGATGGACTTACAAGGGCCAAAAATTCGCATTGCCAGCTTTAAAGACGGTATAAAAATCACATTAAATGTTGGCGATAAGTTTGCACTTGATGCAGATATGGACAACACTTCTGGCAACCAAGATGCCGTTGGTATTGCTTATAAAACCTTGCCACAAGAAGTCAAAGAAGGCAATGTTTTATTGCTAGACGATGGCAAAATTGTGCTAGAAGTGACCAACATCAATGGCAATAAAATCAATACTGTGGTTACGCAAGGTGGCATACTTTCGGACAAGAAAGGGCTTAACCTTCGTGGTGGTGGCTTGTCCGCTGATGCATTAACTGAAAAAGACAAAAAAGACATTGTAACAGCCGCTAAAGCAAAAGCAGATTATGTAGCTTTGTCCTTCCCAGTCAGTGGTGACGATGTGCGCCTTACTAAAAAGTTATTGAAAGCGGCAGGCTCTGATGCAGGCGTGATTTCAAAAATTGAGCGTGCTGAGTCTTTGGTGGAAGAAGTCATTAACGATATTATTCAAGAATCAGCAGGCATCATGGTCGCACGCGGCGATTTAGGAGTCGAAATTGGTGACCCACAATTACCCGCACAACAAAAACGCTTGATTAAATTAGCCAGATCAAATGACCGCATTGTCATTACCGCAACTCAAATGTTAGAATCAATGATTCACAGTCCAATTCCAACGCGTGCAGAAGTGTTTGATGTGGCAAATGCTGTGTTAGATGGCACCGATGCAGTTATGTTATCTGCTGAAACAGCAGCAGGCGATTACCCAGAGAATGCAGTAAGAACGATGCATGATGTTTGCGTAGAAACTGAGAAAAGCCCAACTGCAAAAGTTTCACATCATCGCCTACATGAGTGTTTCGATCATATTGATGAAACCATTGCCATGAGTTCAATGTATGCCGCCAATCATTTAGGCGTTAAAGTTGTAGTGGCACTTACTGACAGTGGAAAAACACCGTTATGGATGTCACGCATGAGTTCTAATATTTCAATTTATGCCATGAGTGATAGCGTTGCCACTTTGCGCAAAACAACACTTTATCGTGGCGTTTATCCTTGTGGTATTGACAAGATGAATGACGCAGAATGGGAAAAGGTTAACGGCAGGGTGGTTAGCATATTGGAAGAGAAGAATATTGTCGAAGAAGGCGATATGATAATATTAACCAAAGGAATGCATGTTAATCAATCGGGCGGCACTAATCTGATGAAGATCTTACGCGTTGGTGATGATGATTTATAAGGATAAAGCAGTATAAAAAGTGTGTTATTGTTGGTAAGTAAACAAGTAACATTCAACATTTGATTTAAGTAAAAAAACAAGGAGAAAGAAATATGTTAATTTCATTAAGAGAATTATTAGACCACGCAGCAGAAAACAATTACGGTATGCCAGCGTTTAATGTGAACAATATGGAGCAAGTCCATGCCATTATGCAAGCAGCAGACAAAACCAATAGCCCCGTTATTATGCAAGGTTCTGCTGGCGCAAGAGGCTATGCAGGCGAACCATTTTTGCGTCATTTAATCATTGCAGCAACTGAGATGTATCCACATATTCCCGTGGTAATGCACCAAGACCATGGTAGCGAGCCAGCAGTATGTTTGCGTTCAATTCAATCAGGTTTTTCATCAGTTATGATGGACGGTTCTTTAGAAGCAGATTGCAAGACACCAGCCTCATTTGAATACAATGTCGCAGTAACTAAAGAAGTGGTCAAAATGGCACACGCTGGTGGTGTTTCTGTTGAAGGCGAGTTAGGTTGTTTAGGTTCATTAGAAACAGGTGAAATGGGCGAAGAAGACGGACATGGTGCTGAAGGCAAACTAGACCTTGATTTGTTACTAACCTCAGTTGAAGAAGCCGCTGATTTTGTGAGAGAAACGAATGTTGACGCATTGGCAATTGCCATTGGAACTTCGCACGGTGCTTACAAATTTACCAAAGAGCCAGATGGCGACATCTTGCGCATTGACCGCATTAAAGAAATTCACCAGCGTTTACCAAATACACACTTAGTTATGCACGGTTCTTCTTCAGTGCCACAAGAGTGGTTAGAAATCATCAACTCACACGGTGGCGATATGGGGCAAACTTATGGCGTGCCAGTAAGCGAAATTCAAGAAGGCATTAAAAACGGCGTACGCAAAGTAAATATTGACACTGATTTACGCATGGCTTCTACAGGTGCAGTTCGCAAGCACTTGATTGAAAACACCGCAAACTTTGATCCACGCAAATTCTTAAAAGAAGCAACCAATGCGATGAGTGATATTTGTGCTGCTCGCTTTGAAGCTTTTGGTTCAGCAGGCAATGCCGATAAAATCAAAGTATCTTCATTAGACACAATGAGCCAAAGATATTTATCTGGTGAGTTGGATGCAAAAATCAAATAGTTTGATTAAGAAGTTTGTTGCAAGTATAGATTGTACTTGCAATGTGGATGCATTTTAATGGGAGAGTTATATGGTTTATTCGGCGATAACTATTGCTAATAAATTTATTGATTTAGCCAAAGATGAGGGCGGGTGTTTAACTAATATGCAATTACAAAAGATGGTTTATATTGCACATGGATTTAATTTAGCGCTTAGAGATACTAAACTGTACTATGAAGATACTAGAGCTTGGAATTTTGGGCCTGTCGTGCCAGAACTTTATGAACAGTTGCGACAGTATGGCTCTAATGAGGTGACAAAAAGTATAGGTTCTGATAATGCAGAAGAGCTTGATGAAGATAGTTTGGAGATTGTCAAAGCTGTGTATGAAAATTATAAGCAATATAGTGGCATGCAATTATCAAATTTAACGCATCAAGAGAATACTCCTTGGAGCAAATCTTGGAAAAACAATAAATATGGCGTAATTCCTGCTGACGATATATATGAGTCTTATAAGGATAATCATGTTTAATTGATAATTATGGTTGATTATTATAAACTTATACAAGAAATAAAAAAGTCGCAGAACATAGAGCCCCAAAGTGAAGCCCAAGGGTCAGAGCAAGATCTTTCTGAATCTTTAAGTTCCAAAAAAGAAAGACAAGAGTTAAAGCACAAAAATAACAAACACGAACTCGCAGTTGAAATATACAAAAAACTGTTTTGGGCTATTTGTGTTTATATTCTTTTAGTATTTTTCTTGCTCACTGGGAATGAACATTATTTTCAACTTAAGGGCTCAGTATTAATTGCTTTATTAAGCACAACTACTGCAAATATTTTGGGTGTGTTTTATATAGCCTCTAAGTGGCTTTATGAAACAAATGAATAAGTAGTTCTCAGTTGTCATAATTGACGATGGGCACGCGCAGGTACCGAGGTGACGCTTGCTTTTGCTTACATGGGTAAAGACTTTGTTGATTTCTCATAACATTGAAATCTTAGCGTAAATGAGCATTGGTAAAGGGCATTTGGTCAAAGATGGATTGAGCAATTGATACAGTTTTGCACGCTAAATATCTCCAATAAGCCTGTGATGAGCCTTGTCAAGGAAGTCATTCATTGTGTCTTAGAAAATCAGAAAGTTTATCGCCGTTTCAACAAGTGCTTTTCTAGGGGGGGCTTAGATTGAGTTACCCATTATTTAAAAACCTTACTATAATGTAAGGAACTGTTTTTAAGTAGGAAGTGTTGTTATGTCATTAGCCACTATTAGTAGTGAAGGACAGATTACTATAATCAAAAGTATTTGCGATCTTTTTCGTTTAAATTTTGGTAATAAAATTGAAGTTTTGCCAAAAAATGGCGAGGCAATTATGTGTCCTATTTCAAGACCGTTGATAAGATGCTTTGCAAGTTAAAGCGTTTTAAGTAGTTTCTTTCTGTGGAAGAAATGAAAGGGTGGAATTATATGTGCCAATTTTGGTTATTATTGAGTTAATTTGGGTGTTTGAATCTGTTTACAAATTTGAACGCACTGAGATTTTACAAACCTTGTCGGATTTGACGCTAATGCCTATTTTTAAGTTTGAAAATTTATCAGTCATTCAGGCCTGCATTCAGGATGCACAAAGCACAAAGTTTGATTTATCAGACTTGCTAATTGCCCATTCTGCTGAAAAGTTTGGCATTCAATCGGTATTAACATTTGACAACAAAGTCGCTAAACATAAATTATTTCAATGGGTGGAAGCATGAATAAAAATTATTCCGTCATTATCATTGGCGGTGGACACGCAGGCACCGAAGCGGCACTTGCGTCTGCTCGTATGGGGGTGAAGACTTTGTTGATTTCTCACAACATTGAAACCTTGGGGCAAATGAGTTGTAATCCTGCAATTGGTGGGATTGGCAAAGGGCATTTGGTCAAGGAGATTGATGCCATGGGTGGGGTGATGGCTCGTGCCATTGATAAGGCTGGGATACAGTTCCGCACGCTGAATGCTTCCAAAGGGCCTGCGGTGCGTGCCACTAGGGCGCAAGCAGATAGGGTGCTGTATAAAGCAGCCATTCGTTATGCTTTAGAAAATCAGGAGAATTTATCATTATTTCAACAGGCAGTTGATGATTTAATCATTGAAAACAATGTGATTAAGGGCATTAAAACCCAGATGGGCTTGAATTTTCTTGCTGATAAAGTGGTGCTGACGACAGGCACTTTTTTGGGGGGCATTATCCACATTGGGCAAAGCAATTTTCAAGGTGGACGAGCAGGCGATGCGCCTTCTAATCCATTGTCCAAAACTCTTCGTGCTTATGATTTAGGCGTGGGTCGATTAAAAACAGGCACACCGCCCAGACTTGACGGCCGCACTATTGATTTTAGCGTGCTACAAGAACAACCCGGCGACACCCCGTTACCCACTTTTTCTTTTATGGGAAAAGCGAGCGACCATCCACAGCAAATCCCTTGCTATATCACCCATACCAACGAAAAAGCGCACGATTTTATTCGTGATGGTTTAAAAGATTCACCCATGTATACAGGCAATATTGAAGGCATTGGCCCAAGGTATTGCCCATCAATCGAAGACAAAGTGGTGCGTTTTGCCCAGCGAGATTCACATCAAATCTTCGTTGAACCAGAAGGGCTAACGACCCATGAAGTCTATCCAAACGGGGTTTCCACTTCCTTGCCTTACGAAGTACAATGCAATTTTATACAATCAATCAAAGGCTTTGAAAATGCACAAATTATACGCCCCGGCTATGCCATTGAATACGACTTCTTTGATCCTAGAGGATTAAAGCAAACGCTGGAAGTAAAGAAAATATCAGGCCTGTATTTTGCAGGGCAAATTAACGGCACAACAGGTTATGAAGAAGCAGCAGCACAAGGTCTGTTGGCAGGTGTTAATGCCGCCTGTGCCGTGCAGGAAAAAGCCCCTTGGCACCCAAAACGCGATGAATCTTATATTGGCGTAATGGTAGATGATTTGATCACCAAAGGCACAAACGAACCGTATCGAATGTTTACCTCTCGTGCCGAATACCGCTTGTTATTAAGAGAAGATAACGCCGATGAACGCCTCACTCCCAAAGGCAGAGCGTTGGGGCTCGTAGATGATGAACAATGGGCAGCCTTTGAGGCTAAATATGTAGCAGTTGCAGCAGAAAAACAACGCCTAAAAACCACTTGGATTCAAGCCAACGATACGCAAGCAAGCGAAATACTGGGGAAATTGAACCACGAATACTCTTTGTTGGAATTGTTAAAACGACCAAAAGTAGATTATCAAATTTTAAGTCAAATTGCATCAGGAAAGCCTTTTTTGCATGACACAACTTTGATTGCCGTGGTAGAAAATCAAATCAAATACGCCGGTTACATCAAACGCCAATTAGAAGAAATTGAAAAATATCGCAAAAACGAAAACACCCTTTTGCCAGAAACCATGGATTATAGCGCCATCAAAGCATTGTCTGCCGAAGTCATACAAAAACTTAACGACCATCAACCAGAAACCATTGGCCAAGCCAGCCGACTTCAAGGCATTACCCCCGCCTCTATTTCTATTTTATTGGTGTATTTAAAAACCTATAAACGATGAAAGAACTCCTCATACAAGGCGCAAAAGAGATGCACATTGCACTTAACGATGCTCAAGCAAGCGCACTCATTCATTATCTAGAATTGATTATAAAATGGAACAAAACTTACAATCTAAGCGCAATTCGCACGATGGAAGTCGGCGTTAAAAAACACTTGCTAGACAGTTTATCCATCGTGCCATTTATCGACCAATCGCCATTGCTTGATGTAGGCTCAGGCGCAGGATTACCAGGGATTGTACTCAGCATTATGAAGCCCGACCTTGCCGTGAGTGTGCTGGATACAGTAGGCAAGAAATGCCGATTTATGCAATTTGTAAAAAGCCAGCTGGCACTCAAAAATTTGTCTGTGATAAATGCACGAGTTGAAGCATTTAACCCACAACAATGTTTTGGTCAAATCACCTCCAGAGCATTTGCAGAAGTGGACAAAACTTTAAACTTAACCCAACATTTGTTATGCGATAATGGACATTATTTGCTAATGAAAGGCGCAAATGCCAAACAAGAAACACCGCCCAAAGAGGCTGAAATTTATCAACTGTCTGTCCCTTGGGTTTCAGACCAACGATTTTTAATTAAAATGAAACCTTTGCACAAGTATGAATAATTATCAAAAATCCACTGTTTACCCACCATTCATATTTATACCAAGGTCTCAAAAAATAAGGAAAACACAATGAAAATACTCTACAAAATATTAGCTTTACTTGCCATTCTAGCCCTAGCCATCGCTTTTTTTATCAACCCAATTGGCAAACATTACACTCAAAAATACGCCCAAACCTTGTTCAAATCACCCGTTGAAATCAGCCAATTTAGTCTCCATTTGTTTGAAAAAAGCCTTAATATTGACTTCATCAAAGTGCAGAATCCCTTTAATTTCAAGCATAAAGACGCCCTTTCTCTGGATCACTTTTTACTCAAAATCGGTCCTATAAATAGCCATTTAATCGTTATTGACGAAATCAAACTGGATGGCTTGCAATTTGCCCTAGAACAAAACGCCAACCAAGTCAATTTAACCCAATTATTAACCAATTTAGACAAACCCGACAACAACACCCTGACCAGCGCCAAACCCACAACCCAAAAATCCCAAAAATCCCAAACAAAACGCATTCAAATAAAACACCTTGAAGTCCGCAACATTAGCCTTAAAATTAACACCAAATGGCTCAAAACCACCCTTAAAGTACCCAACATCTCAGCACGCAATTTTGGTGGCAGTTCTGGCATTCCAGTTGATAAAATTGGCAAGGAAGTGGCGAAAGAAATCCTACACAATCTAAAAAACGCCTTAGAAAAAAAAGGGATAATAGCAGGTAAAAAAGAAATTGAAGCCAACTTACGCCGCCAGATTGAACAAAAACTCGGCATCAAGGGTAGTTTAGATGACATTGAAAAGCAATTTGATACTGATGATATTAAAAATAAAGCCAAGAAATTATTTAAGGGGTTAGGGTTATGAAAATAGAGGCAATTGATTTATTTTGTGGTATCGGTGGCCTAACATACGGCCTGCAGCAGGCAAAGATAAAAGTGCTTGCTGGTCTTGATAATGATAAGTCGTGCGAATATGCGTATAAAAAAAATAATGGCGTTGACTTTATTTGCGAAGATGTTTCCAAATATGGCTTTAAAGCCATGAAAGAGATGTATTCTAAAGATAGTATTAAAGTTTTAGCAGGTTGTGCACCTTGTCAAACATTCTCATCTCATACTTTTAAAGTCAAAGACAGAGAAAAAGATGTTCGATGGAATATGATTGATCATTTTTTGCGAGGAATTAAAGTAATAGAGCCAGATATTATCTCTATGGAAAATGTGCGAGGAATTGTTAAAACTTCAGTGTTTTTTAATTTTGTTAAACAAGTGGAAAAAATGAAATACAAGGTTTCTTATGAAGTTGTTAATTGTGCCGATTATGGTATTCCGCAAAACAGGAATAGATTGGTTTTTTTGGCTTCTAAATTAGGTGATATATCTGTGCCACAAAAAACTCATACAAAGGGCAATCACATTTCAATTGACAAAATTATTAAATCGTTGCCAACATTAAAAAGTGGTGGGGTCTGTAAAAAAGACAAAGTGCATAAATCTAGAAACCTTTCTGCATTAAATATAGAAAGAATACGGCAGTCAAGGCCCAGTGGAACATGGAAAGATTGGGATAAAACATTATTGCCAGATTGTTATAAAAAGGAAAGCGGACAAAGTTATGCAACTGTTTATGGTCGCATGAATTGGAATAAAGTCTCACCAACTATCACAACTCAATTTACCAGTTACGGCTCAGGTAGATTTGGACATCCTGAACAAGATAGAGCTATTTCAATAAGGGAAGGTGCATTATTGCAAACATTTCCTAAAGATTATGATTTTGGTGATGGAATTGGAATTGTTGCTACAAGTCGTCATATTGGCAATGCAGTTCCGCCAAAACTAGGTTTTGTTGTTGGACAACAAATTAATAAACATATTAAGGAGTTTTATGGCAAATAACGACATATCTTCTGTATCCAGGTATGAGTTAACCATTGATCTGAATGCACTTAATCATTTAGGGCTTAATTTATATAGCAATGTGCCTGCTGTTTTATCAGAAATAATTGCTAATTCTTGGGATGCAGACTCTGAAAATATTGAAATTACTACATCTAACGAAGAAATTAAGATCGTAGATGATGGTTGTGGCATGACCACCCAAGAAATGAATGAGAAGTTTTTAACGGTAGGACACCAAAGAAGAAGGGATATGAAGAGTGACTTGACTCCAAAATTTAGTAGACAAGTAATGGGCAGAAAAGGGATCGGCAAGTTGTCAATTTTTTCTATTGCTAATGATATTGAAATACACACAAAAAAAAATGGCAAGACAATTGGCATAAAAATGAATGTCAGCGATATTATTGCAAAAATAGAATCTAAGAAGCAATATTTTCCAGACGAAATAGACTGTATAAATATAAATATAAAAAGCGAAACAGGCACTGTTATTATTTTAAGAGGCATTAAAAAAAGAGTTCAATCATCAATTGATAATAATTTAAAAAAACGCATTTCTCGCCGTTTTGATATTTTTTCAGATGATTTTACAGTTGTGGTAAATGGAGATAGTGTGGCTATTGAAGATAGGGACTATTTCCATAAGTTAGAATTTGCTACAAAATACGGAAAGCAGTATGATGATAATTTAAGCAAAATTGAAGATAAAAAACTTCGTGATAGAACTGCCGAAGCTCAGAATTATGGCGTTAGTGGCTGGATTGGATTGGTTAAAGAGTCTGGAAATTTACAAGAGGGTGGTGACAACTTAAACAAGATTTCTATTTTGTCTAGAGGAAAAGTAGCACTGGAGGACATTTTAGATTTATATAGAGATGGCGGGCTTTATACAAAATATCTTATTGGCGAGATTAGAGCAGACTTTTTAGATGAGACAGATAAGGAGGATATAGCAACCTCTAGTAGACAGAATTTCATCCAAGACGATAAAAGGTTTATTAAACTTAAAGATTTTATAGGGCAAGAGTTGAAATATATACAACAAGAGAGGGCGAAATATAAAGAAGAAGATGGCGCTAAAAAAGCACAAGAAATACCTGAAATTAATAGTTGGTTCCAAGGTTTAAAAGGGGATACAAAGGATGCAGCCAAGAAATTATTTGGAAGAATTAATTCTATTGCTACTGATGAAAAACATAGAAAGATATTGTATAAACATGGCGTGTTAGCATTCGAAAGTTTAAGGCATAAAGAAAGACTCAAGGAATTAGATAAATTGGAAATAGAAAGCTTAGAAGTGGCAGTTCAGTTATTTTCAGAATTAGATGATATAGAAGCTTCTTGGTATTATCAAATAACTCAAGGAAGGTTAGAAATAATTAGCAAGTTAAAAGATCACATCAAGGAGGATGATCTAGAAAAAGTAATACAACAACACATCTATAAGCACCTGTGGTTGCTTGATCCAGCATGGGATAGGGCGACGGAAATGCCAGCCATGGAGGAGTCTATAAAAGATAGATTAGGAAAGTTAAAGCTAACTAATGAAGAAAAAAACAGTAGGTTTGATATTAAATATAAAAAGGTTTTTGGAAAAAATATTATTATTGAATTGAAAAGAAGTTCGGTGAAGCCAAAACTTGGAGTGCTTTTAGATCAAGTAGAAAAATATAAAAGTGCTGTTATTAAAGAATTAGCAGCACATCAAGAGACTGGAAGTGTTGAAGTTGTTTGTTTGGTAGGAGACGGTCTTAGTGGGTGGGATAATAATATATTAAAAAGACAAGAAGATGAAAGAGTGTTAGAGGCAAAAAATATAAAAGTTGTTACTTATCAACAATTAATTAAAGATGCTGAAAGTAGTTACAAAGCTTATTTAGAAAGAGAAGAAGATGTTGGGCGTATTCAGAC
>Ga0256845_1003462_pt1 | contig 10680 bp, 6 predicted proteins | sample RiftiametaG_FD_189101 | JGI IMG/M metagenome (GOLD analysis project Ga0256845, IMG submission 189101) | Tube worm associated microbial communities from hydrothermal vent at the East Pacific Rise, Pacific Ocean - Riftia | ecosystem: Host-associated > Annelida > Integument > Unclassified ... | reverse complement strand
CTTTTTGATTTGCTATTGCAATAATTTTTCCCATTAAAATCTTTGATTTATAAAAAGTAAAAATACAATTATTTACTGTTTCAGAAAATCAAAGATGTTAACAAAATTATAAAATTGTAATTCGTTAATTATCAAAATATTACAAGTATTTTGATTTTTTTTTAAACAAATAGAAAATATAAAACACAAAAAAAATATACCAAGTTTTATTTCTAAAAAATTACTATCGTTTTCGTTTTCTGTTTTTTACATATTCTAATACAGCTTCTTTAGAGGTAAGCCAGTTTCTACCTTCTTTGTATGCATCAATTTTTCCTTGACGTGCCAATAAGCTAATATACTCTTGTCCATACATCATTTCTTCTTCTTGTACCAAATTAGAAATTTCTGTATAATTTGTATTGCTATCTGGTAGCGCATTTATGTAAATATTGCTTGTGCGCTCTATCGCTTGGCACATTAGTAACATCAATTTGCTGTAATTACCTTTGTTAGCAGCGTTTAAAGCTGTATAATATTTTTTTCTGTCGTTGCGTAAAATAATGGCAGGAGTGTATCCTTCTTTTAAAAGAATAAGATTCATTACAAGCCGAACTGTTCTGCCATTTCCATCAAAAAATGGGTGAATCCATACAAATTTATGATGAAAAACAGTTGCCAACTCAATAACGTTTAATTGCAATGGATTTTGTAGTGTGAAATGAATTAATTCATCTAGTAAATCTGAAACTTTACGAGCATTTGGTGGTGTGAAATTTGCGCCAGAAATGCGCACACCAGCATTTCTAATTCTACCAGCAAAATCTTCTTCAATAGCCCTTAAAATATACGAATGAATCGTTAAAATATCTTTACTATTTAGCTGATATTTTTTGTTGACAATTTCGTACAAGTAATCTAGAGCTTTTTCGTGATTTTTAGCTTCGAAATGTTCTCTTAAAGATTTTCCTTTAATAGTAATACCTTCTTGTAAAATCATTTGAGTTTCACGCAAACTAAGTGTGTTTCCTTCAATGCTATTAGAATTATAAGTCCATTCTATAGCAAGGGCTTCTTTTATTTTTTGAATAGCAATTGCTGGCAGTGGTCTACTTTTTTTTAGAACCTCTCTTTTTTCTTCTAATCTCTTAAAAGTGTTTTGTAATTCTGTTCTATATGTTGTATCAATTTTCCACACACACAAATATACGTTTTTTTATTAACATCGGATAAGTATTAAATAAAGATTATCCGATGTTAAAAAATTACGCAAAAAAAATGATTGTAAGAAATATCCTACAATCATTTTTTTATTTAAACAGAATATTATCCTTTTACAGGTGTATTCTTTAGGATTTCTAATAAAAATTTCCAGAATTTTTGAGTAGACTTAATATTAGCTCTTTCGTCTGGAGAGTGCGCACCTTTAATAGTTGGTCCGAAGGAAATCATTTCCATTTCTGGGTAATTTTGTCCTAAAATACCACATTCTAAACCAGCATGACAAGCAGCTACAATCGCTTTTTCTTTATATAAATTTTCATACAAATTAGCAGCAATATGTAAAATTTCTGAGTTTATATTAGGTAACCAACCAGGGTATGAACCAGATAATGTTACTTCAAAACCAGCTAATTCAAACGCAGATCGAAGAGAATTTGCTAAATCAAATTTATTAGTTTCTGAAGATGATCTTGTTAAACAACTAATCTTTATATGTCCGTTTTGAGCTTCAATTTTTGCAATATTGTTAGAGGTTTCTACCAAACCTTCTACATCGGGACTCATTCTATATACACCATTTAATGCAGTATATACAGATTTTATAAAGCCTTCTTGGACACCTAAATTCATTACTTTTTCTGGTAATGTAGTTTCAGATATTTCAATAGTAAGGTTTGGTTCTAACGATGCAAATTCTGTTTTTATATTATTGATTAGTTCGTTCATTTCAAACAAAAAAGGTTCTTTAGAAACGGTATCAATCACTACTTTTGCAAAACTTTCTCTAGGAATAGCATTTCGTAAACTACCACCTTTAATTTCTGAAACAAGTAATCCGAAGTTCTCAAAACCATCAAACAACAAACGGTTCATAATTTTGTTAGCATTTCCTAAGCCTTTATAAATGTCCATTCCAGAATGCCCACCGTTTAAACCTTTTACTTCTATAGAAAATGCAGTCGTATTTTTTGGTGTATTTTCTTGAGTGTACGTTCTTGTGGCAGTAAGGTCTATACCACCAGCGCATCCCATACCAATTTCATCGTCTTCTTCGGTATCTAAATTTAATAGAATATCACCATCTAAAACACCACCTTCTAATCCCATTGCACCAGTCATTCCTGTTTCTTCATCAATAGTAAATAGGGCTTCTAGAGGAGGGTGTACAATATCATCCGAAGTGAAAACAGCCATAATTGCTGCAACACCTAACCCATTGTCAGCACCTAATGTAGTTCCGTCTGCGGTAACCCAACCGTCTTTAATGAGCATTTTAATACCTTCTTTGTCAAAGTCAAAATTAGTATCTGAGTTTTTTTGATGTACCATGTCTAAATGGCTTTGTAAAACGACTGTTTTACGGTTTTCCATTCCTTTGGTTGCAGGTTTTTTAATGATAACATTTCCTACTTTGTCTACTAAAGTTTCAAGATTTAGTTTTTTACCAAAATCTACCATAAACTGAATGACACGTTCTTCTTTTTTTGATGGACGTGGTACTGCATTTAAGTCTGCAAAATGATTCCAAACTGCTTTAGGTTCTAGGTTTCTTATTTCTGAGTTCATATTTATTGATATTTCTGTGTTCTAACGGTCAAAGTTACGATATTTCAATTACAATATCTTCTGTATTTTTTCTTACTTTTTTTAAATCTTTCATAAAATCATCTTTAGCTCTAAAGCCAATGGGCATTACTAAAACCGAAGTAAGGTTTTGCTGATTTAGTTGTAAAATTTCATCGTATTTTTCTGGTACAAACCCTTCCATTGGGCAAGCGTCAATTTTTTCTATTGCGCAAACAGTTAAAAGATTTCCTAAGGATAAATAGGCTTGCCTTTTGTTTTGCTCAGTAAGTTCTTCTTGGCTTTTTTTTGAGAAACTATCAACTAAGAATTCTTTGAATGGGTTTAATATTTCGTCAGGTGTATTTCTGATTTTTTTAGTCAATTCAAAATAATTTCCCACCTCTTTTGTGCTATATTTTTCAGGAATACAAAGCACTAAAATATGTGAGGCCTGAGTAACTTGTTGCTGATTGTATGAGTGTGTTGTTAATTTTTTCTGAAGCTCTTTGTTTTGAATAATAACCATAGTTACAGGTTGTAATCCATAAGAAGTTGCGGTTAAGTTAAAAGCTTCTTTTAAGATGTCTATTTGTGCTTTTGAGACTTGTTTTGTGTCATCAAATTTTTTGACTGCGTATCGCCATTGTAAGCTTTTTATGATATTCATATATTGTTTCTGATTTTTTACAAAAATAGTTGAAATAAGTTTACTTTTTTTAAAGTATAGATTGATTAAAAAGATAGAGTTATCAATTTTTTATATCTTTAGAAAAAAGAAACTATGAAAGAAGATTTTTTACATTATATCTGGCAGTATAAATTGTTTTCTTTTCGAAAGCTACAAACAACAAATAAAGAAGAGATTATACTTGTAAAATCAGGGGTTTATAATACAAATTCAGGTACAGATTTTTTGAATGCACAGATTAAGTTAGACAATCAGTTGTGGGTAGGAAATGTAGAAATCCACCTAAAATCTTCTGATTGGTATGCACATCATCATGAAGAAGATAAAAATTATGACGCTGTAATTTTACATGTTGTTTGGGAGGAGGATGCAACCGTTTATATGAAAAACAATAAGCCATTGCCAACCTTGGTTTTAAAAAATTTGGTTGATAAAAAATTGCTAAAAACGTATCAAAATTTATTTTCCTCTCAACTTCGTTGGATTCCTTGCGAAACTCAAATACATACGGTTGATAATTTTGTAATGCAAAATTGGCTAGAACGATTGTATTTTGAACGGCTGGAGGGTAAGTCGGTTTTAATTAAAGAATTATTATTGAAGTCAAATAATGATTTTGAAGCTGTTTTGTTTCAGTTATTAGCAAAGAATTTTGGTTTAAAAGTAAATGCCGATGCTTTTTTACAGCTGGCAACATCACTCCATTTTTCTGTCGTTAGAAAAGAGTGTTTTGATGCAGTTAAATTAGAAGCTTTGTTGTTTGGACAAGCAGGGTTTTTGTCAGAAGAAATAGAAGAAAAGCATCATAAAAACCTCAAAAAAGAATACAATTATTTGCGTCATAAATATCAATTAGAGTCCATTGAAAAATATCAATTTCAGTTTTTTAGAATGAGGCCTGCAAATTTCCCTACGATTCGGATTGCACAATTAGTGGCATTATATAATTTGCATCAAAATTTGTTTTCTAAATTGATAGAAATCAAAAAAATAAAAGATTTTTACACACTCTTTTCTGTTGAGGTAAATACTTTTTGGAAAACGCATTTTACGTTTGAAAAAGTATCGAAAAAGACATCAAAAAAACTAACAAAATCATTTATAGATTTACTGATTATTAATACTATAATTCCGTTAAAATTCGTTTTCTTACAAAGTAGAGGAGAGGTTGATTCAGAAATTTTTTTAGAATTGATAAAGCAATTAAAACCAGAAAAAAATAGTATTATTTCTAAATTTTCTGATCTAAAAGTGAATGCAGAAAATGCTTTTAAAACTCAGGCTTTATTAGAATTAAAAAACAAGTATTGTAGTCCTAAAAAATGTTTAGATTGTAGTATTGGAAACGAGTTGTTGCGAAAAAATGGTTAGTAAAGCGGTTTGTATTTTACAGGGTTTGCTTCATTCATAATTTCATATATTTTTTCAAAAACATCTTCGGTAGATGGTTTTGAAAAATAATCTCCGTCGGTTCCGTAAGCTGCTCTATGAGCTTTTGCGGTTAAAGTTGCAGGTTTGCCGTCTAAATACTGGTATCCGTTTTGGTTTTCTAGAATTTTCTGTAATAAATATGCCGATGCTCCTCCAGGTAAATCTTCGTCAACAACTAATAAACGGTTTGTTTTTGCCACACTTTTAACGGTATCAGAATTAATATCAAACGGCAATAAACTTTGGGCATCAATAATTTCGATATCTATACCTACTTGCGCAAGTTCTTTACCAGCTTCTTCTACAATTTTAAGTGTAGAGCCGTAGGAAACTACGGTAATATCTGTGCCTTCTTTAACGGTTTCTACAACTCCAATTGGTGTTTTAAATTCACCAAAATTTGTTGGAAGTTCTTCTTTTAGTCGGTAGCCATTTAAGTTTTCTATAACAATAGCAGGCTCATCAGCTTCTAAAAGCGTGTTGTAAAAACCAGCAGCTTTGGTCATGTTTCTTGGTACTAAAACGTGTATTCCTCTCAATGAGTTGATAATCATCCCCATCGGTGATCCTGCGTGCCAAATACCTTCTAATCTGTGTCCGCGAGTTCGAATAATTAAGGGAGCTTTTTGCTTGCCACAAGTTCTGTAACGTAAAGTTGCCAAATCATCACTTAAAACTTGGATGGCGTATAATAAATAATCTAAGTACTGAATTTCTGCAATTGGGCGTAACCCACGCAATGCCATACCAATTCCTTGACCAACAATTGTATTTTCTCGAATACCAGTGTCAGAAACTCTTGTTTCTCCATATTTCTCTTGCAAACCTTCTAAACCTTGATTTACATCGCCAATAAAACCAGCGTCTTCACCAAAAATTAAAAATTCAGGGCGTTTTTGTAAAAGGGCATCAAAATTATTTCGAATGATGATTCTGGCATCAACCATATTTTTTTCTGATGCATATTCTGGTGATTTTTCATCAATTTTTATTGCTGATTGATGTTCGCTCATTAAGTGCGAATCGTATTTATATGCAGTATTCTTTGATAATTCTTTGATAAAGTTTTGCAACGCTATTTTTTCTGGAAAATTTTCATCTTTAAGGTAGCGAAGCGTTTTACGAGTTGCTACTAAAATATCTTTTCTAATAGGCTCTATAATAGCGGTTAAATCATTTTTATGTTTTGTGATAAAAGTACCATTACTACTTTTTTGAGCAACCTGTTCTAATAAGTTTACGGCTGTATTTACTTCTAATTTTATCTCGTTAAGATAAGAATTCCACGCCTCTCTTTTTGCTTTAGAAACTTCTTTTTTCGCTTCTTTATCTATAATGATAATCTCTTCTTCTGATGATACGAATTTTAAAGATTCTCCATTTTCATCTTCCAATTCAAAATTTAAAATCCATTCTCGCATTTTTTCGATACAATCAAACTTTTTTTCCCATTGTAATCGTTCTTTACTTTTATATCGCTCATGAGAGCCAGAGGTAGAGTGTCCTTGAGGTTGTGTTAATTCCTTTACATGAATTAGCACAGGTACATGTTGTTCTCTTGCAATTTTTGAAGCCTTGGAGTAGACGTCGATTAATTGTACATAATCCCAACCGTTTACTACGATTATTTCGTAACCATTTGTGTCATTTTCTCGTTGAAACCCTTTTAAAATTTCTGAAATACTCTCTTTTGTTGTTTGGTGTTTTGCGTGTACTGAAATTCCGTATTCATCATCCCAAACACTCATTACCATTGGTACTTGTAAAACTCCGGCAGCATTTATGGTTTCAAAAAAGACACCTTCACTGGTACTTGCGTTTCCTATAGTTCCCCAGGCGACTTCATTTCCATCAATAGAAAAATTGGTAAAATTTGCTAAATCTTTATTATTTCTATAAATTTTTGATGCCTGAGCCAATCCTAATAAACGTGCCATTTGACCAGCGGTGGGAGAAATGTCTGCACTCGAATTTTTTTGTTTGGTTAAGTTTTTCCAACTCCCATCTTCATTTAAACTATGTGTTGCAAAATGCCCCCCCATTTGACGACCTGCTGACATTGGGTCTGCATTGATATCTGCATGTGCATACAAACCTGCAAAAAGTTGTTGCGGAGTCAGTGCACCAATTGCCATCATAAAAGTTTGGTCTCTGTAATAACCTGATCTAAAATCACCATTTTTAAAAGCCTTTGCCATTGCTAATTGTGGTACTTCTTTTCCGTCTCCAAAAATACCAAATTTCGCTTTTCCTGTAAGTACTTCTCTACGTCCTAATAAACTACATTCTCTACTTACACGAGCAATTCTGTAATCATTTAAAACTTCTGTTTTAAAATCGTTAAAAGAAATTTGTTGTGTGGATTTTATAGTAATATTTTCAGACATAATGAGATGTTTTTTAGTTCTGCAAAGATAGGTTTTTTGATTGAAATTTAAAAATTGATTATTTTACTGAGAATATGGTAAAATAAAAGGTAATTTCTATTTGTTTTGTGCAGAATGTTTAATAAAACCTACAAAAAACCCCGTCTAAAGAAATTATAGATAGCGTTAAAGTTTGCGGTAAGTACAAACCTAATTTTTTTTGGATATGCTTTTTGATTAATTTCCCAACCGTTATTTGAGTATAATGGAAAATATATTTCTAAAATATTGTGCACAAAATTGAAACGGATCCCGCTTTCATAGCCAAAAAATATTTTTTCGTTTTTGTTTTTTAAGAAAGCGATATCGTTGTGAAATTCTATCCAACGCCATAAACCAATACTTGAATTGGTAGAAAACATAAATTGATTTGCAAAACGTGTAGATAAAACAGACTTAAAGCCACCTTCAGCAATAATAGTTTGTTGACTGAAAATACCTGAATTTTCTGAACGACCGTAGTAGTTTAATTCGAATAAATAATCATTTGACCTATCCAATCCGAAGCTAAAATAATTTCCTGTAGAGCTATTGTTTAAAAAAGTACCCGCAAATACTCTAAAATCTAGTTGCCTGTTTTTTCCAGTTAATTTTCTGTATCTAAAATCTGCCGATAGTTTTGTGAAATCTTTTGCAATTTCAGTTTTTAATCTATAGTTAATGCCTTTTATAACATTTGGCTTGCTATAATTATAACTCAAACTTAAAACATTGTATTGGTCTTGTGCTGTTTTAATGCTTCCTACTGCAACTTCTTTGTTGATGTTTACCAATTTTAAATTGATAGATTTATAACCGACATCTCGTAAGCTTTTTCGTCTTAACTGGATGGAAATAAATGGAATAAGTGATTTGTAAGCTAGGTTTGTTGAATAATGTAAGCTGCTACCTACAAGTCCATATCTAATTTTATATGTTTTTGAGTTTTCAAAATATTGGTTGTAAGAAACTGAAAAATATCCAGTAAATGATTTACTTTTTGTAGCGTAAGAAGGTGCAACAGTAAATTCTAAATTCCTTGCAATAATAGGTTTGTTGTGTAGTTTTACGCCAAAAATAATACCATCATAGAAATTATATTTCACATCTGGTTCGTAATAAATTTGATTGTAATAAGGGTCTTCAATGTCTTTTATAAATTTAAATTGTAAAGGCTTATTGAATAAGCCTCTTTTTAATTTTTTCCAATTATCTAGAGAGTTGTATTCAGGATATAAATTTTCATAATTTAAAGAAAGTCTATCAAAATTACCTTTAGGAACAGTAATGATCTTTGTCGAATCAATATTTATAAGCCATTTTTTAAAAATAATTTCTTTATCTTTTAAACCATATAAAGCCACAGGGGCAGTAATATTTCTTTTGTTTTTAATGATGATTTTTATAGAATCCTGCTGTATTTCTGCACTTTTTATGGTGTAATCTATTTTTTTATTGGTTTGTAGATAATCGCCAAAAAACCAATCTAAATTTTTATCAGTTTTTTCAGAAATAATATTTCTAAAAGAAGTGCTTTTGCAAATTTGTAATTGATTTTTTTGATAAAATTCTTTGATAGATTGATGTAAGACTCTTTCTCCTATATAGCCTTTTAGATATCGTAAGCCCAGTCCTGCTTTGTATTTATTAGCGATTTTTCTGTTAAAGTTTGATAAAGAATCTGCCCTAGTTGTTAAAGATTGGTCTAAAAATTTCCGAGTACTAAATTGATACACAAAAGGGTATTTGTCATTAAATTTTAGTTTCGCTATATTAAAACTTTTTAAGCCCCAAATTTTCGAAACTTTTCCTAAGAGCTTTACTTCTGGATAATATTTCTGCACATATTCCATCATTAAGTAAGTTTGCAAGCCATCAATTAACCAGTAATCGGTTCGTTTGTTTAAAAGCAATGTGCTTTCTATATATTTTTTTGTTAGGGCTTTGAACATGGTAATATCCCACTTAAAAACATCAGAAAAAGGGTGTAAAAAACTAGGTAATTGATTCAATCCATAGATAGGGTTTTTTTGTTGAGAAGCTTTATCTACAAAAAGTTCTACATGAGGATATTTTCCTAGTAAATCTTCAATAAATAATAATTCTCTGTTTAAGATATCGGTACTTAATTTTTGATTAATTTCTTTTCTATAAATATCTGTTTTAACATTTAATACATCTGTTTTAAATATTTTGAATTTTTTCGAAATATCAATATTTAAAATAATATCTATTTGTTTTTTCCCTACTAAGAAATAATCAGTTGTAGTATTTTTTTTAGTTTCGTATTGGTATAAGTTGCTTTGAAGTTTATATTTTTTAGGAACTTGAATTTGTATCTCAAAATCGGTAGCGTTTTCATACAAATCATCCATATTTAAGTTGCTCATTAACTGCCAGCCGTTTTGGTATACAGCAGGTGTTAGATACCAGAAACGCAAATGATACCCTGTTTTTGTTTTTCCGTATCCTGTAAATTTTGCATTGGGCATTTTTACGGTATATGTTATAGAGAGGTGAACGGAGTCTTTTGGATTAAGAGGTGTTTTTAGATTGACTTTGAGAATATCTATTTGATTTTTTAACTCTTCAAAAGAAGTTGTTTCAAAATTGATGGATAGATTGTGTATTTGAGAAAATCCTCGATCTTTTTTATCAGCAAAATAGAGAGATTTATCATAACCTTCAATAAAACGTTTTGTGAGTGGGGTTTTTCTGTTTTTATAACTATTTGCCCAATTGTGTAGATAGATTTCTTCTAATTTTGTGTTAGAAGTATTGTAGAAAATAATTTTTTGAGTAACCTTTAAAAGATCGGTTTTAGTATCTAATATTGCATTGATTTTTATTGAGTTAGTTTGAGCAAAATGCTGCAAAAAACTCAATAAAAATAAGGTGATTATAGTGTTTTTTTTACTCAATTATTGTTTAATAAATTTTAAAGGTTGTGTTTGGTTACCTGTTTTTAAATAATAAATACCTTTAGAAAAATTACTTACATCAATAGTTATTTGAAGGTTGTTTGTTGTTGGTGTTTTTCTAAGAATTTGCCCTAACTGATTGTAAATATATAAGAATTTACCATGTCTATTGTTGTTAAAAGTAATGTTTAACTCTTTAGAAATAAAATTATTACCCGTAATAGATATTGGTTCGTATACTTGTTGTGTTGACAATGTGTTTTGTGGTGTTTCAATTTCCATAACAACAGGTAGGTGGTCAGAAAATTGATGCAATGCATTTCGTATGTTTTGAGAAAAACTACCACCACAATTGCTGTTGGCAACATAACTGTTGTAGCAATTTCCGTTATTCCCTACCGATTTATAGCTATCGTTTACATAGAATAAATTAGAACTTGTGGTAAAGTTTTTAGACATCATAATA
>Ga0256845_1003461_pt1 | contig 10684 bp, 6 predicted proteins | sample RiftiametaG_FD_189101 | JGI IMG/M metagenome (GOLD analysis project Ga0256845, IMG submission 189101) | Tube worm associated microbial communities from hydrothermal vent at the East Pacific Rise, Pacific Ocean - Riftia | ecosystem: Host-associated > Annelida > Integument > Unclassified ... | reverse complement strand
TAATACGCCCTCGAAGTAAACGCCTCCAATCTCTCTAAAAACGCTTCATCCTCCATAGGCACAGGCTCCCCTTTTTTCTTGGGCGGCACTTCAACCAAAAGGTGGAAATGGTTACTCATGATACAGAATGAAAGCACGGAAACATCGTGAAAAGCCGCGTATTTCCTCATGAAATGGACAAACATATCCTTCTCAACCCGCCCCAGCACATGATCCCGGTTCACGACCCTGTCGATGCAGTGATAAATTGAAGCCGAAACCTCCGCCGATGGTGAAATGTGCCTTGCCCGTCTCATGGTGAAGCCACCATACAACAGGCCTCCCATTTGTCTATTTGTTTCTCTTCTTTCAATCTGTCCCCATCTCTATGCAATAGTGCTGAGAAGCTCTCACAGGACAATGCGTTTTGTGAGGTGGTTACGCAACATAATCTACGACACGGTTCCTCTGAGTAAAGCCATGGCCAGATTGAAGGTGTTATGGGCGACTAACAGTTTGTGATTTTCCACACCCATCCTATGTCCCCATCTCTACACAATCCCATAGATGAAAGAAAAATTGAAAAATCACACAAAAAAGCTGCTTAAATATGGACAACTACCTTGACAGTCGCCAGATGAAAGAAGCAGAGCCTGCCAATGGTATAGCTTTGAGCTCACTGACCGACTCCGTCGACCCAATGAAATCCATTCACCAGCCCATGACTTCCAGCTCTTTCATTTCTCCTCTAGTCCTCGCAGCTTCTATGACAGCAGTCATGGCTAGCCCTACCGATCTGACGTCCACAAGATTTGCTGGCAACGATCTGACGCCCTGCCCATCATGCTTAAGCGCCGCTCCCAATGGAGAGCTCTTTGTAGGTGTCGATTTAAACGGATCTCTCGGCAAGGGAGCCAGCAAAGGACGCATTGTCAGGCTGGTGGATAGCAACAACGATGGCAAAGCGGATCAGTCCACCGTGTTTGCCGAGGTGGATAACCCACGCGGCCTCATGGCCGTCGGGGATAAGCTCTATGTCCTCCACACCGTCATCCCTAAGGAGACCGGCGTGATGAGCGGCATGCACCTCAGCGTCTTTACCGATGCCGATCACGATGGCATCGCCGACGGCCCAGGAAAACGATTGATCAAAAATGTTTCATCTCTCAAATCCAATCAATCACGAGGAGCTGACCACACCACCAACGGCATCCGCATGGGTATCGATGGCTGGATTTACATTGCGGTGGGCGATTATGGATTTGTCGGTGCCGAAGGGACAGATGGCACCAAGCTCACACAGCTCGGCGGCGGCATTCTCCGCATCCGCCCCGATGGCACGGAGATGGAAGTTTACACCCATGGACTACGGAACATCTACGATGTCGCCATCGATCCGCTGATGAATATTTTCACCCGGGGGAATACCAACGATGGAGGCGGGTGGAACGTCCGCTTTATCCACCAGATTCAGTCGGGCGAATACGGCTACCCCGTCCTGTTTAAAAATTTCACAGATGAAATCATCCCCGCGCTCGCCGACCTCGGAGGAGGCTCAGGCACCGGTGCTCTTTATTTTCAAGAACCTAGCTGGCCCGCCAAATACAACAATGTGCCGATGATGGGAGATTGGGGACGAAATCAATTATTCATTCACCGACTCACCAAAGACGGGGCATCGTTCACCCAAAAACAAGAAGACTTCATCAGCTGCTCACAGCTCACAGATGTCGATGTCGACGGCTCAGGTCGAATGTATCTTTCGGCCTGGGAAGGCGCAGGCTACAAGGGAAATCTAAGAAAGGGATCCATCCAACGAGTCGTGCCTCAGGGGTGGAAATTGAAGCCATTTACCAAGCTGTCAAAACTTTCGGATGAAGCCTTGGTCAAGGGGCTCAGGTCAGGCAGCGCCACCAGCCGACTCCATGTTTCGCAGGCACTGCTCACCCGTCCGAAGTCCATCGCCCCTGCTATCTTGGCCATCGCGGCAGATCGTTCAACTTCGAAAGAATCTCGAGTAGCAGCCATTTTCACCTATGCCCAAATGCTGGATGAACAATCCATCCCTCAGCTTGTTACTTTGAGCAAGGATGCAGATATTCGCGAATTTGCACTACGGGCGCTTACCGATCGTCAGCCGAACCTAGCCCTGGTATCCGTCGAGCCCTTCCTCGCCGCACTCAAGGATCAGAACCCCCGTGTGCAAGTCACCGCAGCGGTGGGCCTTGGTCGAATTGGAAAAATAAAATCCGCAAAACACCTGCTAGCCGTCGCCATACCGCCAGCTCCACAAACAGCATCAAAGCAAAAAGGCCACCAAGGGGGGCCCCATGCCACACCTCACTCAGCCATCCTTCTCCCTCATGTGGCCGTGCAAGCCCTGATCAAACTCAACGCCGTGGATGACTGTCTCGCTGCGATCGATGGACCTAGTCAAGACGGTGCGCTGTGGGCACTGCGCTGGATGCATAACCCAAAGGCCGTTGACGGTATCATTTCAAAACTCCAATCCAGCACAGATCCAAGCCTTCGTAAAAAACTACTCACCGCGCTTGGCCGACTCTACCAGAAAGAAGCCGACTACGATGGCTCTTGGTGGTGGAGCACACGTCCCGATACCCGCGGTCCCTACTACGTGCCGGTGAAATGGGCCGAGTCCGATAAAATTGAAACAATATTTCGCGCGGAATGGGCTCAGTCTGACAACGATCAAAAAGCATTTCTCGCCTCGGTAGCCAACCGCCATCGAATGAATCTCCAAGGGATCGGCAAAGTGGAAGTGGTGAAAAAAGGCAGCCAAAGCAAAAAAGGAGAAGTCGGCCGCACTTCGATCGAAGATGTCATGGTCGCTCTAGGAAAACACAAAGGCAACAAAAAGAAGGGTGAAAAAATCCTCGCGACCCTGAGCTGTGTGGCCTGCCACAACGTCAACCCTGCCGATCCCATCAAAGGTCCCGACATCAGGAAACTGGGTGCCCTACTCAGTCGTGAGCAAATAGCCGAAGCGATCCTCAAACCTGCGGCCACCATTTCTGATTCCTGGGTGACCGTCACCATGAAAGACGGCACCCAGCACCAAGGCACCTTGATCTCAAAATCAAAGAAACTGGTCGTCATTCACAACATCGCAGGAATCCCAACCTCCCTCAAAGCTCCCGATGTAAAAAACATCAAGCCACAAACTTCCACGGTGATGGGCCCCGGACTGGCCAATGAACTTTCACTCACACAATTCAACGATCTCATTGAATACCTTCATTCCATGAAATAGAGAGCTCTGACTCGAGGGACAGCCTGTCAAGATGGCTTATATTTAAGCAACATTAAAGATTGATGCTTTAGCCCCTTTCCCATAGAATTGAGCGAGAGCCTTTCCTGCATGAACGCTAGGAAGCTCGCACAAGGGGATCACAATGGGGTAAAAATTGGGTATGTCTAAGAAAATGAATGTGTTAATTGCATGTGGGGGCACAGGTGGACATCTGTTCCCAGGCATTGCCGTGGCCGAAACTCTGAAGCGACAGGGACACAACGTGCTACTGCTCATTTCCGAGAAAAAAGTCGATGCCCAAGCATCAAAAAAATACGGCATCCTCACATTCAAAACCGTACCCGCCATCGCCAAGCCGCCCACCTTGTCACTGCGCATGATCCCCTTCCTGTTCAAACTCTGGAAATCGATCCGTCAGTGCCGCGCCATTTTAAAAAAACACCAATGCGATGTCGTGCTCGGCATGGGAGGATTCACCTCACTGCCACCCATCATGGCTGGCAGGCGGATGAAACTCGCCACCTACGTGCACGACTCCAATGCCCTGCCCGGCCGAGCGAACCGACTCACCGCCCGCTGGTGCAACAAGGTCCTACTCGGACTGGATGCCGCTACAAAATTTTTCCCCGCCTCCAAGATAATCGTCACCGGCACTCCGGTTCGACAAGAACTCGTCGCGCCATTGCGGCCCGACCGGGCCAAAGTCACCTTCGCCCTGCCCTCCGATGGAAAAGTCGTGCTTGTCATGGGCGGCAGCCAAGGAGCGAAACATCTCAACTCCCTCGTGATCGAAGCGGCCAAGGCCCTGCAAAAAGCTCCCGCACCAAAGCAAGCCACCAAAAAGATTTCTGAGCAAGTCGCCGAGCGAAAAACCCAATCGCTGGCAGCCACCCAAGCGATGCCGATGCTCGCGCCACAGGAAAAGGCCGAAAAAAAAACAGCAGCCTCCAAAGCAACAAAAGCCATTCAGGGAATGCCCAAAGTGCGCTTTCTCCACATCACCGGAGCTGCCGACTACGAGAGAGTTAAAGAACTCACCAAAGACATCGAAGGATACAAAGTGATTTCATTTTGCGATGACATGGCATCGGCCTACGCCGCCTGTGACATCGCCCTCTGCCGGGCCGGAGCATCCAGCATGACGGAGCTGGCCTATGCCGGCATGCCCTCCATCCTCGTCCCCTACCCATACGCCGCTGACGACCACCAGACCGTCAACGCCGCCGTTTTTGAAAAAGCAGGAGCGGCTATTTTAAGACAAGAATCAGACCTCGATTCCACATTGCTGGTCAACGACCTCACCCGCATGCTCGAAGACGAGGACGTATGGCGAGAAATGGCCAAACAAGCTGATGCTCTCGCAGTGAAAGACGCCGCCATCCAAATTTGCAAAGTCATCACCAGCAGCACTCACAAATAAAATCTACCCCACCCCTTTTAGCCCACACCCCCTTCCCCAAATGAACATCGCTCAGCTCAGCCAACGACTCACTGATCGGGAAAACCCCATCACGGTCCACCTCATCGGCGTCGCGGGATCAGGCATGAGCGGGCTAGCTTTATTGCTGTTAGGCATGGGTCACCGCGTCAGCGGCTCAGATCGCGTCACCACCTCGGAGACCGATCGCATGCAAAAACTCGGACTTGTCTTTTCCAGTCCCCACCATGCCACCGAAGTCCACGGTGCCGATGTCATCGTTTACTCCTCAGCCATCCGAGAAGACAACATCGCCCGCGCCGAGGCTCGCGCTCAAAACATCCCCTGCATCCGCCGCGCTGAGTGCCTAGCAGCCATCCTCCACACCCGCCAAGGCGTGATCATCTCCGGCACCCATGGGAAAACCACCACCTCCGCCATGTGCGCCCACGTCCTCAGACGAAGCGGCATCATGCCCTGCCATTACGTCGGCGCTGAAATCCCAGTGTTAGGAACGAATGCCCACTGGCAGGAAGAGGCTGAGCTGATGATTGCCGAAGGCGACGAAAGCGATGGCACCCTGGCGCTCTATCAGCCAGAACACGCCGTCGTGCTCAACGTCGAGGAAGAGCACCTGGATTTCTACCGCGACATCGAGCACATCAAAGAAGTGTTCACTAAGCTGCTCGATCAAACACGCGGCAACAAAATCTACTTCTCCGGCTGCCCCGTCGCCAGCGAACTCTGCGCCACCCGAGAGGGAGCCATTTCCTACGGCTGGAAAAATGCCGACTTTGTCGCCAGTGACATCTGTGAAACAGGTGGCACCATCACCTTTGATGTCAATAAACGCGGAGACCTCTTAGGCCGTGTCGAACTCGGCATCCCCGGCAGACACAATGTGCTCAATGCGCTTGCAGCCATCGTCGTGGCGGATGCCGCTGAGGTCGACTTCCAGCTCGTCTCCCGCGCCCTCGCCACCTTCGCAGGAGCCAAGCGGCGATTTGAAAATAAATACCTCTCCCCGAGCCTGCGAATCATCGATGACTACGGCCATCACCCCACCGAAGTCGCCGCCACCCTGCAGACCGCACGCTCGCTGAGACCCAAGCGCCTCGTCGTTGTCTTCCAACCACACCGATACAGCCGCACTCAGAAACTCGCCGATGATTTTGGCAAAGCCCTACAAGCGGCCGATCAGATTTTCGTCACCGATATCTACCCCGCCAGCGAGCTCCCCATCGAAGGCATCACCGCCCAAACCATCGTCGATGCCGTAGGATCTAACGGCGATACTCCGGCCGAGGTCGTTGGCAAAATCTCCAGCGCCCACTACCGAGTAGGCAACGCACTCAAAGAAGGTGACCTGCTCATCACGCTCGGCGCAGGGAACGTGCACGTCATCGGCACCACCATCGCCCGCGACATGTCCGTGTTAGAAGAAATCCTCCGCTACTGCGGTGATAACGATCACGCTCAGATCGACGCCAAACTTTACGAACCCATGAGCAGGCATACCACCATTCTCTGCGGTGGCCCTGCGCAGTTCTGGATAGAGCCCCACGCGGCGGAGGCCTTTGCCTGCGCCGTGAAATACTGCCGTGACCGGGGCATCCCCCAGCGCATCATTGGCAGAGGTTCCAATCTCCTCGTCCGTGATGGAGGGATTCGGGGCGCCGTCATCCACCCTACCGGGGGTGAACTCTCAGACGTCACCGTCGAAGGCTCCACCATCACCGCAGGCGCAGGTGCCCGATTTAAAAAAGTCGCCAATGTGGCGGCCTCCCATGGACTCACCGGACTCGAATGGATGGAAGGTATCCCTGGCAACGTTGGCGGTGGACTCCGAATGAATGCCGGAGCCATGGGCACGGAAACCTTCGATCAAGTCCTCAGCGTGCGCTTCCTCGATGAAGACGGTGAAATCCGAGTGCGCTCGCGTGATGAAATCCTCTCCCATTACCGAAACGTGCCAGAGCTACGGCGCAACTTCGCCCTCTCCGCCACCTTTCAGACCGAAAAGTCGACCCCTGACCTCATCGCCAATCGCATGGAGGAATCAAAAACCAAACGTCAATCATCCCAGCCGATTGCGGCCAGTGCCGGTTGTGTTTTTAAAAATCCGGAGGAAATTCCCGCTGGTCAGTTAGTCGATAAGCTCGGCATGAAAAATGCCACCTGCGGCACCGCCAGAGTCTCCGCCATCCACGGCAACTTCATCGTCAACGATGGCAAAGCCAAAGCCGCAGACATTCTCGGCCTCATCGATCAAATCCGCGCCAAAGCAAAAGACGAATACAACATCACCTTGGAAACCGAGGTGCAAATCATCGGCGAAGACGACATCACATTCTAACACGACACTTTAATTTCTGATCATGGATAAGAACCTACTCATCGCCGTCCTCATGGGTGGCCCCGGCTCCGAACGTGAAGTTTCTCTCGCGTCCGGAAACGCTGTGTTAGAAGCTCTCGTCAAGGAAGGACTGAACGCCGTGCCTGTGGACGTGCCCAACCACACCCTAGAACTCCCAGAAAAAACCGGCCTCTGCTTCAACGTCATCCATGGCACATTCGGAGAAGACGGAGAACTGCAAACTCAACTCAAAGAACTCGGCATCCCCTACACAGGAGCGGGTAAAAAAAGCAGCGAAGTCGCCTTCGACAAGCTAGCCAGTAAGGAACTATTTCTCGCCAACAATGTGCCCACCCCAGCCTCCGAAACCATCGACTGCACCCATGGAGTGAAACTTCCCCAAATGCCTCTCCCCTACGTGATCAAACCACCACGTGAAGGCTCCAGCGTCGGCGTCCACATCGTTCATACCGAAGACGAAGCTCTCGCCGCCATAACCGACGCCGCCAAGTATGGCAACGAAGTCCTCGTCGAGGCCTTGATCCAAGGCAAGGAACTCACCGTCGGCATCCTCGATGGCGTCGCCCTCCCCGTCGTCCACATCGCGCCGCGCGATGGATTCTACGACATGAAAAACAAATACCCTTGGATGAGCGATGAAGGGGGGACCGACTACTACTGCCCGGCTGAGCTCGATGCAGAAACCACCAGGAAAGTCCAACAAGCCGCCCTAGCCGCACACCATTCATTAGGGATCGAGATCTACTCCCGCGTGGATGTCTTGCTGGACGAACAAAACAACCCCTTCGTCCTAGAGGCCAACACCATCCCCGGCATGACCGCCAGCAGCCTTCTCCCGAAAGCCGCTCAAGCCGCAGGCTACGAGTTTGGCCCTCTCTGCCAAAAAATCGCAGAACTCTCACTCGCCGAAAGAAGCTAACCCGTCAACCTAGGAGACCCCATCATGCCCCTATTCAAATCCCGAAGAAAAACCAGCCGCTCCTCACGCGCTCATCACACCCTGCGCCGTGGTGGAGATATTCAAAAGCTGCATATCAAGGTGACCTCCCCGCGTATCGTCATGATCCAAATCATGCGCGGCGTCACCAAAGGTTTTAAATTTGCCCTTTTTCTCACACTGATCGGACTGATCAGCTGGGGTGGCTACAAGGGCGTAAAACATGTCTTTATCGATAACGATAAATACCTCCTTCAGGAAATCAACCTGGAAACCAATGGGCACCTCGACCACGCACGAGTCATGAGGGTCACCGAGATCGACCTGAATGCCAGCATCTTTGCCATCGATGTCGATGATATCAGTCACCGTCTCAAATCACTTCCAGAGGTCATCGATTGCGATATCAAACGCCGCCTTCCCGGCACCCTCTATATTCAGCTCACCGAGCGCGTGCCCGTGGTCTGGATTGAATGCCAAAAACTCAACTACCCAGGCCGAGCCAAGGCTGGCGTGCTAGCGGATAAAGATGGAATCACCTTCCCCTGCGAAGGTGCCCTCTGGGAAACGGCGAGAGATCTCCCCGTCATCGTCATCACCGATTCCGAACCCAATGCCTTCGAACTAGGTGCCCTCATGGCGCACCCAGATGCCATGCGCGCCCTCCGACTCGTTCAAATGTTTAATGAGCGCGATATCCGGAGCGAATGGCTCCCAGAGCGCCTCATCCTACGCACCAACTACTCCATGGAAGCCGTCTGCAACAACGGCGCCCGCGCCCTCTTTGGCATGTATGACCACGACCGCCAAATGGGAGACTTCCTCAAAATCAGCGAACACACCCGCAAAACCCGGCGCACCATTCGCCACATCAATCTGATTCCCACCAAAAATATCCCCGTAAAATTCGCCGGTGGCCCCGTCCTCATCAAACCCGAATCACTTAATAACTGAATCACCGAATCACTATCTCCCACCCATGGCTAAATCAAAAATTCACGTCGGACTCGAAATTGGCACCACCAAGACCTGCATGGTCGTAGGTGAAGTCAAGTCCGACGGCTCCGTCAAAATTCTCGGCGTCGGAGAGACCCGCAGCGCCGGTGTGAGAAGAGGTGAAATCACCGACTATCCACAGGCACGCGCCGGGCTCAAGGACGCGCTGCTCAAAGCCGAAGATATCTGTGATGTCGATATCAGCAGCGTCCTCCTCTCCGTCACAGGCGCACACATCAAAGGCGTCAATAACCGAGGCACCTACCGCCTTCCCGATGAAGAAGACGAAGTCCACATGGGACACATCGAAGAAGCCACCGAGATCGCCCGAGACCTCGCCATTCCAAGTGACCACGTTTACCTGCACAACTTCATCCGCCACTACCGGCTCGATGGCCAAGAACACAGCGTCAGCCCCATCGGCCTGTTAGGTCGATCCCTTGAGGTCGATTTTCACATCGTCCACGGCATCCGCACCCGTATTCAAAACAGCATCAAATGCGTCCGCGAAATCCCCCTCGAGGTGGACGACGTTGTCTTTGCCCCCATCGCCACCGCTCAAGTCGCCCTGGACAGAGAGCAAAAAGATGCCGGCGCACTCGTCATCGATATCGGCGGCGGCACCACCGACTACGTTCTGTACATCAACGGAGCCATCGCCGCCTCCGGCTGCATCCCTGTAGGAGGCGACCACATCACCAACGACATCCACCTCATCACCCACATCCCCTTCAGTCGTGCCGAAGAACTTAAAAAGAACGAAGGCGACGCATCAGGAGACCCCGCTCGGGGGGTAGGCAAAGTCAAAATTGTCGACGACCAAGGCTACGAAGAAGGTGAGATCGAGCGAGCCGAACTCAACGGCATCATCAATAGCCGTCTCGAAGAAACCCTCTACCTCATCCTCGACCAACTCCCTAAAAACGCCCTCCGCAGCGTCGGCGCAGGCGTCTTCATCACCGGCGGCACCAGCCGAATGCGTGGCTTCACCGACCTCGCCGACCGCGTTTTTGACCTCCCCATCTACCAAGCGGAACAATCCAACATCAATGGAGTGCACGCCAACTTCCGGGACCCTCAATACTCCACCGCCGTAGGACTCATCCGCTACGCCCAGATTCTGGATGCCGAACGCGACGCCGCCGGTAAAAATAAATTCGGCCGCGCCATGAAGGCCCTCTGGCCATTTGGGTAACGCGACCGTCTCGGTCGCTTAAAAAAGCCGCATCTCGGCGATAAGCTCTCAAGAGTTCAATTAGCTTAAAGCCTATGATCTGACATGATTCTTAGCGCATTATCCAGTCGGCAAGTTACAAACTCGCCCTACTTTACGCCAAGAGCCTTTCATTTAATGCCATTGACCTCAAAGATCCAAAAACAAGGGCCACCTGCCCATCGCCCTCCGATGAAGATACCCCTCCATCCACCAAATCTGCCCATTCCCCAGCACACCTTCCCCGAGTAAACCGCCGGCAATTCCACCAGGCGAATATCCTCTCTCCCTCAGGTTTTATAAGCATCCGTAGTATTTGTTCAGCTATTTCAAGCATGACCGTTCTCCAGCTAGTAACAAAGTTGCCGTACAACTTATTCAACTTATTCCTACCCACATCTTCTATTTTTTAGTGAGTCAGAATGACTCGTTCAATCCTTGGTCAATCTTGTGAACCCTGTCCAAAAATCTGATTAAAACCCTCTAATTTTGAG
>Ga0256845_1003460_pt1 | contig 10684 bp, 6 predicted proteins | sample RiftiametaG_FD_189101 | JGI IMG/M metagenome (GOLD analysis project Ga0256845, IMG submission 189101) | Tube worm associated microbial communities from hydrothermal vent at the East Pacific Rise, Pacific Ocean - Riftia | ecosystem: Host-associated > Annelida > Integument > Unclassified ... | reverse complement strand
TTGATTTCAAGAAAGGCAGGGGCCGGAAGTTTTTTGGAAAAAAAACCGGAAAATCACCAGGGGAATCTCATATTCGGCTTGATTTTCCCACTTCTGGGCGTAGGGGAAATCTTTGCCTCCATTGCCGAAGAAATTGCGATGCTTGCCGAGAAGTATCACTTTACGTTCATGTGGGGCGGGAAATTTGCGAATACACGAATGAATACCACGCAAATGGAGCAAATGGCGGACTTTTACATTCAACAAGGGGTTTCAGGAGTTTTTCTCGCGCCGCTTGAGTTTACGAAAGAGTGCTTTAGCGTGAATATGCGAACCGTGCAAAAACTTGTTGATGCCAAAATTCCCCTCGTATTGTTCGACGCTGATTACAAAGAATATCCAGGCCGTAGTGCGTTCGACCTCATCGGCATTGATAATTTCAGAGCTGGTTATACACTGGCCGAGCATTTCATCGAGCAAGGGGCAGTCCGTGTTGATTTTATTAAACCGCCATATTCTGCCCAAACCGTTCCCCAACGCATCCGAGGGGTTCAAGCCGCCCTGTTGGAGCATGGGATTATCCCTCAACCAGGATGGATTCATACCGGGGAACCAAGCGACCGGACGTTTGTCCAGCAGGTATTGGATTCCGGAGCGACCAATATCATCAGCAGCAATGATGTAGCAGCTGTCCACGTGATGCAACAGCTCGATCAGCTCAACGTAAGGGTGCCTGCTAACGTACGCATTGCAGGCATTGACGATGTGAAATATTCACACTTTGTGCGAATTTCTCTCACAACCATCCGACAACCCTGTAAAGTCATGGGACAGATTGCAGTGCGGACCATGCTTGAGCGCATTCAGTCCCCAAATCTCCCGATCAGACAAATCCTCCTCGACGCGGAATTGGTTGTACGGGAATCATCGCAGGTTCCGTCTCCATCGCCTGCGTATCTGCTGAAGGAACCTTCCTGATAGTAAATGTTATATAAATGTCAATACGATATTGAAATTACGACTTATGATGCGCTCGTGATGATTTTTACGTGTGGGTATGTAAATCATTCGCCGCATTACCCATCAGGCACGATCGGAAATAATATTTTCAGACGAGCAGAAGTGTAACATCTGTATTTTTACGATCATCCCAATGTTTTTTACCGCAAAACAGACTGTTGGCACTCCTGAATATTATTTCAGATAATGCCTGCTTATGATTAGAAAGTATTCCTGACAAATGTAATGCAAATGTAATATTTCTATATAAAATATATCTTTTTTATTGACAAACATCATCCCACAATTCATGTTCGGTTGCAACATTACTGATTCGGTAATGTGGAATGGGACTGGATAACACTATCACTATTTTCAGGCAGTACAATGTCTCAGCATGAGGGATGTCGCACTGCCAAATCTTCCAGGGAGGTTTTTATGAAAAAGTTTACGTTACTACTCTGCCTCGCAGTGGCTGCTTTCGGAGTATCTGCGCACGGACAGGAGGCTGTCAGAAAAGTGACTATTGGTATGGCGATTCATGGCACAGACAATGAATACTGGAATCAAGAAGCAGAAGGCGGAAAGTTGTTTGCCGCTTCGCTGCCGGCCGGCACGGCTGATGTGCAAGTGCTGACGTGTGATGGCGATGACGCTAAGCAGTTGAACGGAATCAAAGCGTTAATCGCGGCCAAAGGGAAGGATGTAATTTTTTATGTTGACCCCAGTAACGCGCCGAATACCGCCGCGATCGCAGAATTGTGCGAAGAAGCCCAGGTCTACTGGGTGAGCGTGTGGCATCTGGCTAAAGGACTTGATCCGACGAAGTACAAATATTATGTCGCCCACTCGACGGTTGATGGCTTTAAGCAAGGGTACCAAATCGCAAATGCGATGTTTAAGACCTTCAAAACTCCAGGGAAAGGCAAAATCCTGGCGCTCCAGGGCATGCTGGGCAACGACTCCGCAGTGGAAAGATATGCCGGTCTGCAAAAGGCGCTGGAAGAAAACCCGGGAATTCAACTCGTTGACACCCAGGTCGCCAACTGGAGTCCACAAAAGGCATTGACGATTACGGAGACCTGGCTGGCAAAGTATCCTGATATTGACGGTATTTGGTGTGCCAATGATGGTATGGCACTTGGCGCCATTCAGGCGTTAAAAGCCAAAAAGCTTAATGGCGTGGTCAAAACATGTGGCGTGGATGGTGTCTCTGAAGCGATTAAGGCAATTGAGGATGGTGATATGGTCTGCACTGTTGCCAATAACGGGTATCTCCAGGGCGGTTACATGGTGGCGTATGCGTATGCTGCTTATACCGGCAAGATTGATCCGGCAACGCTGCCCATCGAAAAGCGGTTGTTCATGACAAAAGCTGAATTTGTCGATAAGAATAATCTGGCCGAATATAAGAAAGCATTTATGTCTGGCAAACCGACCTACGATTTTTCCAATCTGGACTATCCAATTGCCGGACCGTATACCCTGAAAAAGTAGTGTGGCGACTCAGCCTCCGTGACAAATTCCCCCTTATCTTCTCTCTTGTCCCGGGAGAGCGGTAAGGGGGGAATAACTGTTAAGACTGGAAGATTATATGATGGATCGAAACACAGCACAGCACGTGACCGTGGCCGAGGAGTTCACGGCAAAAATTCAGGCGGAACGCCGAAAAGCTAAAATTATTGATCTGGCGCCGCTAGGCATACTCTTCCTGATGACCATCCTTATGTCCATTTTTATTGAGGGATTTTTTACCCTAAGCAATTTTATCAGTATTCTCAATCAGAGTGCTTCACCGCTCGTTCTTGCTATGGGGTTGACCTTTGTGATCTTACTTGGCAGCATTGACCTTTCGGTGGAAGGTGTGATGGGCTTTACCGGGTCAGTCGTCACCCTGTTGGTCTTAAACAACAAAACTCCGTATGATTTAGGGATATGGGGCATCCTCCTTGCGGTGGTCGCCGGGACGTTGGTCGGTGCACTCACCGGGTTGTTACATGTAAAATTACGAATTCCTTCATTTATGGTGACGTTTGGCATTGCGAGTATGATCACAGGGTTTGGCATCTTGAGCTATCGGGGGCGACCGGCGTCGGTGCTTGAACCATTGTTCGTCCGAATATCACAAGGGACGTTGTTCGGCGTTCCCTATTTAGCGTGTTTTGCCTTCCTGATGCTGCTGATGGGCTATCTCATCCAGGAATATACCCCGTTTGGAAGATATGTCTTTGCTATCGGCGAGAATGAAAGTATTTTACGCGCAACGGGCATCAATGTCGATCGTATCAAAATTATCGTGTTTACGTGGTGCGCTTTTTGTGCCAGCATTGCAGGCATCTTTGGGGCGATCCGCCTGAAAAGAGGTGAAGTCATTATCGGAAATGGTTTTCTGTTTTATACCATTACGGCGGTGGTGGTGGGCGGCACGTCTTTATCCGGCGGGAAAGGCGGTGTTCTGCAATCCCTGGTGGGCGTCTTGATTGTCACCATTATTCAGAGCAGTCTGATTCTCTTAGGGGTTAATCCCTACATCCAGTCCGCGATCCAGGGATTAATGATCATTCTGGCGGTCGCGTTGACCGTTGTCCGAGGGAAAAAAATCATTATTAAATAACGTATGAGAGCAGCCATGACCAAAGAAATTTTATTTCAGGTAAAATCACTCGGTAAGAAATATAATGGGACGACCGCCCTTAAAAATATTGATTTGGAAGTCTATAAGGGCGAAGTCGTAGGGCTGATCGGCGAAAATGGCGCTGGCAAGTCCACTCTGCTCAGAATCATCGCCGGCGTTGATCAGCCGACCACGGGCACGATGACGATGTATAACAAACCGTATACATGCCAAAACCCTATCCAGGCGAATCAGAAGGGCATCGGGATGGTCTTTCAGGATCAGTCGCTAATCAAAAATCTGACCGTAAGTCAGAATATTTTTTTAGGGCGCGAACAACGCTATAAAAAGTGGGGACTGATAGATTGGAAATCGCTAAGCCGGGATGCAAAAGCGGCATTGGCGGCCGTTGGCATTGAGCAGATTGCTCCGGAGAAAAAAGTTATGGACCTCACGTTTTCTGCGCGGCAAATGGTGGAAATTGCAAAAGTTTTTAACATGGTGGGAGGAAAATCCGGCGATGGCTCCGTCATCCTGCTGGATGAGCCAACGTCGGTTTTAAACGAGGCCGAGATTCAACGTCTCTTTGCAGAAATCGTAAAGATGAAAAATGACGGGAATGCCGTCATCTTTGTGTCGCACCGGCTTGATGAAGTGCTTGCCATCTGCGACCGGATTCATATCCTCAAAGACGGCGAAAATGCAGGTGTCGTGGAGAAACAGGACGCAACAGAGCAACTGCTTTATAAAAAAATGGTCGGACGCGCGACGACAGGGGAATACTTTAAAATCCACCGTCAGACCATTCCCCGTCCTGAGATTGTGTTAGAAGTCAAACACTTAGGACAGCGTGGCTCTTTCAAAGACGTGAATTTGACGCTGCACAAAGGCGAAGTGCTCGGAATTGTCGGCGTGGTTGGCTCTGGGAAGGAAAATCTTTGCGCGGTACTCTGCGGCGATGAGGACTATGATGCGGGGGAAATGCTGCTAAATGGGCGTCAAATCCGTTTTAACACTCCGGCAAATGCATTACGTGCAGGGGTGCTGGCTGTGCCCAAAGAGCGAAGAGATGAGGGCATCGTGGGGATCCTCAGTATTGCTGAGAATATCAATCTCTCGAATTTAAAACGAATCCGTCATCACGGATTAATTTCTCAAAAAAAACAACAGGCAACAGCGCAGGAATGGGTGGCGAAGCTGGGCATCAAATGTTCCAGCATCAAGGAGCCTGTCGAATTTCTAAGCGGTGGTAATGCCCAGAAGGTCGTCTTTGCACGAGCCATCTTCAGTGCGACGGACGTCCTCATTTTGAACCACCCGACCCGAGGCGTCGATGTCGGCGCGAAGGAAGACATCTATCATATTATTCGAGATTTGTCGGAGCACGGGGTGGCTATCATTTTACTTGGCGACACTCTGGACGAGTGCATCGGCCTGAGCAGTAACATTCTGGTCATGAAGGACGGCTTGGTGGTCAAGGAGTTCAGTTGCCCCGCTGCTCATAAACCTTCCCAGGTTGACATTGTGCAATTTATGATGTAAGGATCGTCTCAGAAATAACGAACAACAGCCGTCGTGTCATTACGAAACAGTGCGATACAGCTTCACGGAACGATGACATCGGCTCTGTTCTTTCTGAAGCGATCCTCAGTTTCCGAGGTTCGAATATGCGGATATTAGCAATGCCCAAAATAGATATGAAAAAGAGTGTGAACTATCTGAGTACAGCTTCGATTATCGTGTTGGTCGGCGTGTTCACCTCGATGAATTCGAATTTTATCAGTCCCGCCAATATTAAAAATATTTTGTCAGATGCCGCACCGATTTTAGCCATGTCAATGGGACTGACCTTCGTGTTATTAATCGGCTCAATTGATTTGTCGGTAGGGGCGGTCTGTTCGTGCGCCTGCGTAATGACGGGCACATGGTTTCCTCAATTGGGCAACTGGATTATTCCAGTGGTATTGGTGTATGGCCTGCTGGCGGGCCTGCTGAACGGTGTGATTTTTACCACTCTGAAAATTCCCTCGTTTATTGTCACGCTGAGCACGATGAGCCTCTGGAAATGCGCGGCGCTTCTTATTTCGGAAGGAGCACCCCAGGGGATCCCTCTCGATCTATGGCCTTCATTCAGATGGATCAAATTTACATTCTGGGTCATCCCCATCGTCTTTGCGATCAGTCTCGCCGTATTAGGAGGATATTATGTGATGCAGCGCAACACGGTCTTTGGAAAAACCGTATTTGCTGTGGGGGCTAACGAACGGGCGGCCAGAATTATCGGACTGGATGTGTTACGAACAAAAATGCTGGCCTTTGTCCTTTCCGGTCTGGGGAGCGCTTTAAGTGGGGTATTTTTCGCGCTAATCCTGAAGAGTAGTCTGCCGACCATCGGCGATCAATTGGTTTTGGTCGCCATTGCAGCCGTGGTGCTTGGCGGAACCGTGCTAACCGGCGGCAAAGGCAGCGTCTTAAAAACCTTACTCGGCGTCGTGCTGGTCTCAGTGATCCAGAATGGCCTCAACGTGATCGCTGTCGACGCATTTTGGCAGCAGATCGTCTTTGGTGCCCTGATCATCTTTGCCGTGTATTTGAATACTGACAAAGGCGATCGCAGGGTCATCATCAAATAACATGCAGTATTAACTCACCTTACGCAGGGCACACGTTCTCCCCTGTCATTACCAATGCTCTGTCCACACACATCTCAGGCTGGTGCAATCCCCGCCACGTCATGAATGGCGTGGCTAGTGTGACTAAACAGGCTCCTGCCCAGCCAGCCTGATTGATCATGCCTGGTCAAACTCGCCACGTGTTTCAACACAGGGTGGTACAGATGTGAACAGAACATCGGTGATGACAGGGGAGGGGCTTTCATCCTGCGTAAGATGAAGTTAAGAAGTAACGGGTGTCATTTCCGAAGGAATGACACCCGTCTTCGCACAAGGAGGTCTGTCTCCGTGGGGGTGGGGAAATGATACAGCTTAGTACACTTCCATATAGGTATCGAGTTCCCATTGGGAAACACTCAGGCGAAAACTATCCCATTCGGCCTGTTTGGCTTCAAGATATTTCTTAAAGGTATGCTCGCCAAGTCCTTCTTTTGCGATTGCGCTGCCTTCCATTGCCTTAAGTGCTTCTGCCAATGTTGAAGGCAGAGTTCCGATACTCTTCTCCGCGAGATCGGCTTCTGTAAAGTGATACAGGTCTTCTTCGACCGGGTCCGGAGGCGTCATGGAATTCTTAATCCCCTCCAAACCGGATTTCAGCATCAGAGCAAAGGCCAGATACGGGTTACAGGTCGGGTCAGGACAACGCAGCTCACAACGAGTCGCTTGAGATTTGCCTTTCGAATATCTCGGGATGCGGATCAGCGCAGAACGGTTCACCCGTGCCCAACTCAGGTACACTGGGGCTTCATAGCCAGGAACCAGACGTTTGTATGAGTTCACTGTCGGGTTTGTCACCGCACAGATTCCCTGGATATTCGCCAACACACCAGCGATAAACTGTTTTGCCACATCAGACAGCATGTATTCAGCATTTTCGTCAAAAAATACGTTTTTACCGGTTTCCGTACTGAAAAGACTCATATGGGTGTGCATCCCCGACCCATTGATTCCGGATATGGGTTTCGGAATAAAGGTTGCGTGTAGCCCATGACGCTGAGCAACTGCTTTTAAGACGAAGCGGAGCGTTATGGCGTTATCTGCTGTTGTTAAGGCATTGTCGTAGCGGAAATCAATTTCATGTTGTCCCTCGGCAACTTCATGGTGTAATGCTTCAACATAAATCCCGAATGCGGAGAGCGCTTCGTGCATTTCGCTGCGGATCACAATCGCTTCATCTGTCGTCAAATCAAAATATCCCGCTGTATCATGGGGCAATGTTTCTAATTTTCCGTTTTCTTTTTTGAACAGAAAGAATTCCAATTCAGGACCGGTATTAAATTCATAGCCCATCTCTTCTGCTTCTGCCATCGCCTTTTTCAGGATGTAACGCGGGTCACCTTCAAAGGGATCGCCATTGGAAGTGCAAACGTCGCAGATGAAGCGGGCGGTCGTCCCATAGTCCGTAGACAGCCAGGGAATCACCGCGTAGGTGGCAACATCAGGTTTCAGGAACATATCGCTTTCATGAATGCGGGTAAATCCTTCAATTGATGAGCCGTCAAACCAGGTTCCGTCTTCCAGGGAGCCTTCTAATTGACCGACCGGGATCGTCAGGCTTTTGATGACACCAAGAATATCAATAAACTGAAGTTGGACGAATTTCACGTTATCTTGTTTTACTTGTTCGAGAATATCTGTCATAATAGTCTGTTGTTATGATTTTGGTAAGCCGTCGATTGTAAACTGCCACAATTGAAGGCTTACGGATTCCATCTCCTTCACTGTAATTATATTATCGTGTTGCGACCAAGTCAGATTGGGTTGTGCACCCCAGAACCTGGATAGCGCTGATCGGGATCGGCCTTATCCCGATTCATGCTGCATGTATAATCTTTATTCATATTCAACCTTTATGCCATGTTGGAACGTTTCCGTAAAATATGGGGGATGAAATTTTTGTATCGTGAGGGATAAACACTGCGTGCAAGGCACGAGAACTCTTGAATGTAAGGTAAGCCACGGGATGGAACGCAGGAAAGGATTGGATAAAAATATCGCATCATGCTCGGATGCCATGCCCGTTGAATAGTAAGTATATACTAAAAAATATGTAATTCGGCACAAAAGACAACCCTTATTTACAACATTTTTGTAATTTCATTAATAAAAAAATACTTTTTTGTTGCCACGGAACACTCAGAAGGTCTTCCCATCTGTAACAACGTTGAAACTTCGTCACAGCGACGTTCCATAGCGTTCCCAGGCCGGAACCTGGGAACGTGTCCCGCGATGAAGGATTTGAGAGAGATTGGGAGGAGAATGGCAAAAACGAGGTATTTGGGCGCGAAAGCTGTGCTTCCACGCCCGTGGACGCTCATGTTCCAGGTACACTTACTCTGAGGCGTCTTGCCCGAGATAGGTCTTCACGCCTTTGGCCGCTTCACGGCCTTCATAGATGGCCCAGACGATTAACGACTGACCGCGTCGCATATCCCCGGCAGCAAACACGCCGGGAATCGAGGTCTCTCTGCTCTCATTTGTCTTGACATTGTTCCGATCATCGAGTTCCACGCCCAGTTCTTCAAGCAGTCCTGTTTTCTCAGGAGAGACAAACCCCATTGCCAGAATGACCATGTCAACCTCTTCGGTGAATTCTGAGCCTTCGATTCGTTCCATTTTCCCGAAACCATCGCCCTCAAAATCAACCCGCACCGCGTGTAGCCGCGTGAGGATGCCATTTTCTCCGGAAAATCGGGTTGTCATCACACAATAATCCTGTTCAATGCCTTCTTCATGAGAGGTCGATTGCCGGAGAATGCGCGCCCATTGGGGCCAGGGATTATTCACATCACGTTCGAGAGGAGGCTTGGGCAACAGTTCAAACTGTTTGACAGAAGCGGCTCCCTGACGGTTGGCAGTCCCGACACAATCGGCTCCGGTATCGCCGCCGCCAAGAATGATAATCCGTTTTCCGGCAGCATCAATCCGCTCTTCTGACAAAAATGTCGCTCCACGATTCACCCGGTTCTGCTGGCGCAGATAATCCATCGCAAAATACACACCTCGCAAATCACGTCCCTCAACCGGCAAATCACGCGATTTTTCCGCACCGCCGCATAAAACCAGCGCATCATACTCGTCCAACATGTCTGTTGCACTGACATCAACGCCCACATTCACACTGGTTTTAAAGGTCACTCCCTCTTCTTCCATGATTTTTATCCGGCGTTCAATATATTTCGGCTCTAATTTAAAATCAGGAATGCCCAAAGCCAGGATACCGCCCACATATTCATTTTTTTCAAACACGGTCACGGAGTGCCCTGCCTTGTTAAGTTCGTCGGCACAGGCCAGTCCGGCCGGACCTGAACCGATCACTGCCACCTGTTTCCCCGTGCGGAAGGGAGGCGGTACGGGCTGCATCCAGCCTTCACGATAGGCATGTTCAATAATCGTATATTCAATACTTTTAATCGTAACTGCGGGTTCATGAATGGCTAAGACACAGGAGTTTTCACAAAGGGCCGGGCAGATTCGGCCAGTAAACTCAGGAAAATTATTCGTTTTCATGAGCCATTCAAAGGCTTCCCGCCAACAGCCACGGTACACCAAATCGTTAAATTCCGGAATAATGTTGCTGACAGGGCAGGCCCAATGGCAAAAGGGCACTCCGCACTCCATGCAGCGCGCTCCCTGATTTTTAATATCATCAGAATTGGGATATTCGATAAATTCATCCCAATGTTGTGTACGTACTTCGACAGGTTCTTTGAGATAATCCTGCCGGTTAAAATCTAAAAATCCGAGTACTTTTCCCATTCTATTTTCACAAGGTGAAAGGTTCAGGGTGAAGGAGAATTAAAGGACCCTTTCCCCCAGAAATCTTCCACCGTTGGTCTTGTATGTTAGCTTCCTTCGAGAACGCGACGGTACTCTTTCGGATAGACTTTGATAAATTGTGATAAAACCTCAGTCCAATGTTCAAGGATATGTTTAGCGGCAGAACTCTTGGTATAGCCGTAATGCCGACGGATAAGTTTTTTCAATTCATGCCTGTCCTCTTCGCGTCGTATTGGGAACAGATCGACCATTTCCATGTTACAATTACGCGCAAAGACCCGATCTCGATCCCAGACGTAGGCAAGGCCGCCGCTCATGCCCGCTGCAAAATTCCGTCCGGTTGGGCCTAAAATGACGACGCGGCCACCGGTCATGTATTCGCAGCCATGATCGCCAATCCCCTCCACAACGGCTTTCGCCCCACTATTTCTGACAGCAAAGCGTTCTCCGACGATTCCGCGTAAATACACCTCACCACTCATGGCTCCATACAGGATCACATTCCCGGCAATAATGTTTTCTTCCGCCGCAAAGGTCGCTCGACGCGAGGGGGTGATAATGAGTTTCCCCCCGGAAAGTCCTTTCCCAACGTAATCATTCGCATCGCCTTCCAGAACCATACTCACCCCATGAGCCAGAA
>Ga0256845_1003459_pt1 | contig 10684 bp, 8 predicted proteins | sample RiftiametaG_FD_189101 | JGI IMG/M metagenome (GOLD analysis project Ga0256845, IMG submission 189101) | Tube worm associated microbial communities from hydrothermal vent at the East Pacific Rise, Pacific Ocean - Riftia | ecosystem: Host-associated > Annelida > Integument > Unclassified ... | reverse complement strand
ATAGAAGTTTAAACAATTTGTTTTTTTGAAAATCGTTTACCCGTCTATTCGATAAATTGCAAAAAGCACCAAAACTTGCAGTTTTACCACTGCCAAAAAATTGAAATTGGTTCACCAATCTATTCGATACTTAGCGATAAAACTACCGAAACAAGAAAGCTTTTCTTTTGCTAATTTGAAAATCGGCTGTCTATCTATCCGATGCTTACCAAAAGCAGTAAAAATGCAATCTTAATTTTCCCGATGGTTTGGAAAACTTCCACTGTCTAAGCCGATAAAAATTAGCACTAACAAACACTATGAAAAAACTCGCGGGCGGGCAAAAAAAATTACACTACGCCGAAAGCCCAAAAACAATTTACCGCTTCATTTTATTTTTGCTCCTTATCCAAAAAAATCTTTCGCAAATTTGCAGAAACGTCTATTTATCATAATTTTATATTGGCGATATACAAAACCGAAAAACCTAATAGCCTGCAACGATTTGGCTAAGCGCAGTGTGGGTATTAAACAATTTAACTGTCCAACCGAAACAAAGTTAATTAAAAGATGTAAACTACCAATTTACAACTTTCCCCCACATTGCATTTAGCCGTTGTTGGGGGCAGTTACTCTTTATCAAGAGCATCATTCGGCATTTTATCTACAATACAATAATTAAAATCATATGTTAAAGATTGACTTTCATGTAGTAAATCTTTAAATGATATTTTCTGTGGTTTGAAATAATCAGGTGAATCATAATATATAGTATCATTTTCAAAACTCCAAGTGCCTTTTATGATTTTACCACTTGCTCCACTATAATAATCTTCCATATATGAATTATTATAAAAGCTAAGATAAGAATAATGACTTGGGTCACTTAAACATACAACTAGACCTAAAGGAGTTTTAACAGTATAGGGAAGAAGTAGCTTTTTATAACATTCAATCTTTTCTTTCAATTCTGAAATCTCATTTCGAATACTGTCCAATGCTTGTAATTGTTCTTTATACAATTTCTCTTGTAACTGTAATTCACTACTTTTTTTATTATTGATACATGAGTAATTAAATATCAATAAGAAAATAATCAATATGCTAAAGTTCTTATTTATTTTCATATCTTTTTATCAATTCTATATTATATCTTTCAACCTCATTTAGTAAATCTGTAATATTGCAATCACTATATCTCTTAGTATACCATTCTTGATTATTAAAATAATTATTTAATGAAGTATCCTTAAATTGGTAACCATATCTTGCAAATATCTCATTTCTCATTATTCTAAGTTCTTCTTGGGGAATATTTAAAATATCAGCTTCAGTAATCTTTTTAATTGATAGAAATGCATATTTGCCAGGTAATGAATCTTCATTAAAAACTTGGGAAATTTTTATATCATCATAAAGGATTCTAGATTCTTCTGCATTTAAAAACTTGTCTTTTCTACTTATTGAATTCATAAAAATGTCAGTCCAGTTTAATTTAATTATTGTATCTATTATTTCATTAAATTTTGCACCACTATGAGTACATTTTATAAACTTTCTATCTGCAGCTAAAGTGGCATGCAAAATTATTGTATCGTTTTTCATTTTCCAATTACCATATAAATCCACAAAATAAATCTTGAATTTATCTGGTCTATTAGATTTTAATAATGATTGAAATTTCCCATTTTCTATTTTAAAACGGTTATTCTTTGCAAATAGAATATGTCCAATACCATATGTAGAAGAATTAAAATTAATAGAAAAACCAGCTGGCGATTCAGGCTTTATGGATATAATTTCTGAATACAATTCAGATTCTTTCACAAGTAAACAATCTTTTTCAATCTTCAAAGACTTCAATATTGTATTTAATGAGTCAATTTTACTTTTTTTATCTACAATCTCAGTATTTCTTGTTTTACAAGAAATACTTACTATTAAAATTAATATGGTAAAAATATTTAATCTAAAATTCATAAAGTATAATTTAACGTTAATTGCCCCATTTGGCTAAGTGCAACGTGGGGTTTAAATACTTTAATTGTTCAACCAAAACAAAGTTAATTAAAAGAAGCAAACTACCAAATAACAATCGCCCCCCTATTGCGATTGCTCCGTTGTTATGGCAGGCTCTTATTCTATTATTATTTTTCCCTCACTATTTATTCTAATAATAGTTTTCACGTTTAAATTAGGTCCCCAAAATTTATAATACTTGTTTTTTGCATTCTCATATTTATCTATTGTTTCAAACTCTACTGATTTGGAATCAAGGTAATTTAATACTGAATCACAGGTTACTATTTCTCCACCCCAAATACAATATTCTGCAGGACACATTATTTGTCCAAACAATCCAAATAGTAGGTTCTTATTCTTTAAAGTATCTATGATTTTAACTGTTAAAAACTCTCCATTAAACCAATACTTATTATGATCCGGTAAGCCTTTTATTTGATAACCTAAATTTCTACGAAATAATATCGAAGGTATCTCAATAAGATATTCATTATATTCTTTTTTTACATGACTTTTACAATAATCAATGAATTCCTTTTTTAACATTTTTGCATCCAAATACTTATTTCTATTTTCATATACTTTTATTGTATCAATAATATTTTTCTCTAAAGCACTTAACTCAATATCATTTGCATTCTCAATATTTGCTTCATACCAATAATATTCACTAAAATATTCACTAAGGTCTTTCGATTTAAATTTATATCCTTTCCTAGCAAAAAATTCATTTCTTAGAAGTCTTAATTCAGGGCGAAGCATATATTTTAGTTGAGTAGTCAAATAACTAAAAAAATATTGATTCATTCTAACCTTTTTAGATATTGTGTCTACACTATACTCTTTAGTCTCTTCATATACCTCCATTAAAAATTCATTTTTTTCAATAATATCAGTGTAAGTAAGAACCTTTGGATATCTATCATCGGATTTCTTTTTCTCAACTACGGAATTTACATTATTCACAACAACTGTATCTATAATTTGCTTAATTTCAGTCTCAATATTATTACTTTTAGAATTATTCTGATTACTATTACAAGAATTAAAAATAATCAAAGAGATTAGAGTTAAAGCTATTATTCGAATTTTTATCATATTATTAAATTTTTAATTAATACATATAATGCTACTTATTTTCAACTAACAATAAAGTTAGTATTAGATTATCTGCTATTTATGTAAAACTCTATTCAACAGCTTTTCCTCCTCTTCTATCTTATCTAAGATATTCATTCTCACAACTCTCTGTCCGCTTACCCATAGCATTAATTGCCCCCAACGGTTGGTATATGAGGCGTTGGGCGTTTTATTGCACCAACTTTTCAATTTACTATGCCGTTTATTTATATTCATAAAGTTTAATTTAACCACCTATTGCCCAATGACTTATATACATTGTTGTACCCTGTGCTTTATTCATTCCGCTGTTTCTCTGTGCGTTGGCAAGACATACTCTTTTGCAATTTTTGGTCTGAGCGTTGGCTCGTGTGAATTGCAAATGTGTATGGCTTTCGGGCTGGCTTATTCATCTCCGTTTATTGTTTCCATTATTTCTCTAAAACTGTTCAACCCTGCTTCTATGTTTTCAATTATTTCATTCGCCAAAATATCAGGGTCTGGTAAGTTCTCTAAGTCTGTTAAACTTTTGTCCTTAATCCAAAATATATCAAGATTGGTTTTGTCTCTTTCAATTACTTCATCATAAGTATATTTACGCCATCTGCCATCGGGATTTTCTTCGCTCCAAGTTTCTGTTCGTTTATGTCTGTTTTCAGGATTGTAAAGTTTTATAAAGTCCTGTAAATGTTCAAAACGCATTGGGTTTTTCTTTGGTGTATGATGTATATTATTTCTATAATCATAAATCCAAATGTCTTTTGTCCAATTATCTTTTGATGCAGGTTTATTGTCGAAAAATAGAACATTCGCTTTTACTCCTTGTGCATAAAAAATCCCTGTCGGTAGTCTTAAAATTGTATGCAGTTCGGCTGTTTTCAAAAGTTCTTTTCTTACTGTTTCACCTGCTCCACCTTCAAACAAAACATTATCGGGAAGTACAACTGCTGCTTCTCCTGATATTTTTAATAAAGTCTTAATGTGTTGTAAAAAGTTCAGTTGCTTATTTGATGTTGTTGCCCAGAAATCTTGGCGGTTATAACTTAAATCCTGTTTTTCCTGCTTGCCCTCTTCGTTGGTAATGGTCATACTGCTTTTTTTGCCGAATGGCGGATTTGCAAGTACATAATCGTAACGCTCTCCATTATCCGAAACCAAAGCATCTGCCGATGATATTAGTGTTTCGCCATCTATTTCACCAATATTATGCAAAAACATATTCATTAGTGCCATTCTGCGAGTATTGGCAACAATCTCATTTCCATAAAAAGTTTTGTTTTTTAAAAACTCTTTTTCGTCTTTGTCTAATTTATTATTTGCAATAATATAATCGTAAGCCGCTAAAAAGAAACCACCTGTACCACAAGCAGGGTCAATTATGCTTTTCTTTGGTTTTGGGCGAACACAGGCTACCATTGTTTTAATTAATGCACGAGGTGTAAAATATTGCCCTGCACCACTTTTGGTATCTTCTGCATTTTTCTCTAAAAGTCCTTCATAAATTTTACCTTTAATATCTGCACCCATTAAACTCCATTGCTCTTTATCAATCATATCAATGACTTTTAAGAGTTTGGAAGGGTCTTGAATTTTATTTTGACTTTTAATAAAAATCTGACCTAAAATTCCTTTTTCGCTTGCCAAAGAACGAAGCAATTGATTGTAAAAAACTTCTAATTCAGCACCACGCTTTTGAGACAGAGTATTCCAGTCGCAAATCTCGGCATCTTTTATCTCTTCGCTTTGTGCGTTTTTTAGTTTAGGAAATTTCAAACCTTTATTATAGGGCGGTTTGTTTAATTCATTTGCCATTTTTAAAAACAGCAAGTATGTAATTTGCTCTAAATAGTCGCCATAACTAACTCCATCATCACGCAGTACACTGGCAAAATTCCAAACTTTTGATATAATTGTATTTTCTGTCATATTAAATATTCATTTCTTTTCTAAATTTATCCCATTCATCATTAGTGATTTTTGGTGGATTTTGAGTACCTGGTATTCTTCCAAATATATCATTCATCATTTGATGATTAATTTTTGGTGGATTATTAAGATACAACACATTATTCCATACCTTAGTAATAGCAACCTCTGGATATTGTTTAGCACGATAAATATATCCTGCATTCCATCTTCTAATTACTTTATTAGCATCAGTATTATTCTTGTTGTTTTCATTAATTCCGTGTGTATAGTCAAGTGGATAAGGTGTAGTACTATTACATATAATATTCTGTGAAACAGGTATTTTATTATTTGTGTAATAAGTTAATGCAGAATTATGGTCTGGCACAATATCAATTATTTCTAAAATACTTATTAATTTCCAATGAGCTTGCTTTGTTCCATATCTACTAAGTTTAGTAATATAAATAACAAGGTCTTTTTTACTTAACCTTGTTACAAGTTTAGTAGGACGACAAAGTTGAGTAATCGCAGGATTTGTATTTTCAAAATCAGGTTCACGCCTACAAGAGCCATCAATGAATAAAGGCAAATTGTATTTATTTGCTGATGCTCTACCAGTTTTATTAGTTGCCAGTGGTGTAAATGAATTTAAAAATATAGCCATATTATTTCTTTATTTTATTTTTAGTCTTCTTTGCCTCTTGCTCTTTTTCCAACTTCTCTGCTTTTATTTTCTCTAAAAGTACGCTTGCAGGCTCGTAGTCGGGTGCTTGTTTGCATTGCTCAATTTCTTGTTCGGTTAAAAGTTTTCCTTCAAAGGCTTTTTTTAGTATGCTTTGGCGTAGGGCTTTGGCTTTTTCAAGGCTTTCGGTTATGCTTTGCTCTACTTTGTCGCAGACAGATAAGCGAGTTTCAATTTCTTGAACTATTTGATATTGTTCTGACAAAGACGGAAATGGCAATACTGTATTTTTAATAATAGATAAATTTAAGTTTGGTTGAACTCCGCCGCTTGAAAGCAATCTTATTTCTTCATAATTTTTCAAGAAAAACCATTTTACATACGATCTTGATTTTTCATATTCACTTGTTAAGGTAATTGTTGCAATAGCTTGATTAGTTGCAGCATCAATATTTAGTTCAGAACATTTTCCTCTTGTTTTTCCTTCTCCATACATTGCTATTAAAAGAGAACCCTTTTTTATTATTTTACAATTTGTTTCTTGAAGTGCTGTTTCTGTAATAAATTCTTTTGCCTTTTTCACAAATAAATTATTCAATGCTCCACTTGTTATCCAAGGAATTGTTCCATTATTCCAATATTTTATATTTCCTCTTTTGGGTGTTGAACCTGTTTTTACTTCTGAAATATCAAGTACCTTTACCTGTGAAAATTCTCCTTCAAAAGCTTTTTTAAGCACTGCTTGTCGGTATATTTTCAGTTGCTCTTGTGCTTTTTTAAGGTTGGCAATACCGTTGTCTAAATCGGAAAATAGGCTTTCTATTTTGGAAACTATGGCTCTTTGGATTGGTAGTGGGGCAAGAGGTAAAAGCTCTTTTTCAATATGTTGATAATGCCTTGCATAGCCTTTGTCTTTTATCTTAAATACAAGAATTTTTGTTAAATAAGATATATACTCTGGTACTATAAATTTACTTGGTTCTAATACTTTTGTACCATCTGCACCAGGTGCAAATTGAAAGTTTATTAATTTGATATTTTTAGTATGGTCACCAAAAACAATTACAGGCAAATCACAATTTAATATTTTTGTCTCGTCATTAGTATATCCTCCAATTAAATCTTGTCCTTGGTCAACTATTGGAAAAATACCATCGTCTAAATATTCCTTTTGCTTTAATTTTTGCTTTGATGTTGAAATTTTATAAACAGCATATTTATAAATTATTTCTATCCAATCTTCTCTCATTATGCTACTCTTTTAACACCTTTTAGCTGATATATCACCTCAATGCCTGACAGAAATGCAATAATTTTATCATTCTCAGAAAATTTCGCAGTTAATTCGTGAGCCTCTTCGTTTCTTTTTTCTTTTAAAAACATTGATAAAAAATAATGGTTGGGATTTATCCATTTTAATTCTTTTGCTTTTTTAAGTAAATCAGCAAATCTTGGAAAACCTTTATTATCTTTTTTTAATCCCTCTTCTTTGTATTTATCTTTTAAAAGATTTTCTACTATTAATCCCAATTTCTCAATAGCAATTTCATCTTTACCATCGAATAGTAATTCAATAACAACTTGAAGTTTTTTTGCTATTTCAGGTGCTATTTCATTATACTCTTCTTTTAATCTAACTAATTTTTCTCTTATATCTTTTGGTAATTCTTTTCTGTCTTTTAGATATTGAGATAATAGTTTGAGATAATCTTTATCTTTTTCCTCTAATTCTTTATCTTTTTCATCTAAATCATCTTCTAATTTTATTCTCTTTGTATGTTCGCTGATACCCCAAATTGATAAACCAATTGCAAGGACAATAACAACAATTATAATTGCATTTTTATTCATATATCTTTTTTTTAAGCTGCCAATACTTCGTTAAGTTCATTAATAATTTCATTCATATCATTTCCAAATAGTTGATACATTTTTCCTTTTCCGCCTTTGCTGTCGAATGGTGTATAGTCAAGGTCGTCTATCTCTATATGGTACGAGCTTACAACGTGGTCTTTTAACATTCTTAGCCACTCCATCTGTTCGGTATCAAATCGGTTATGCTTTCCTGCATTTTGTTTAAAAATCCAAGTCTTAAAATTTTCGTCAATAGTTTTGTCAAAGGCTTTTAATTCTTTGTCTATCCCACAAGCTCTACGAATTAGCGAAACCAAAGCAGTAAGTTCGTCTTTTGGTTGTTTGCTTTTTACATCTTCGAGCGTACTATATGCTTCCCAAACATAATCAGGGGCAAGCATTGGTTTGTCCATTTTTAGTTTATCAAAAACATCTTTTATCATTTTAAAAGTTATGTTTCTGCGATTGTATGGCTGTTTGTAAAAAATATTAAGTGCTTCTATTTCGTCTTTGTTAGCTTCTAAATACTCATTAAAATCTTTTACAACTTCTTCTGCTTTGTCGTTTGTGTAACTATCCCATTCTGTCTTAACAACTTCATCAGGATTTACAGTATCAATAATTTGCTCGTGTTCTCTGCGAACATTGTCTAAATAATCGTTTAGTTTTCCGTTAAAAGTCGATGCTGCTTGTGTAATCAATTCGTCTTGTACTTCTTTTTTTGCTTGTTCCTCTTTTGCAGGTGTTCTGTCTTGTTTAGGAATTTCATCTATTATAATTTGTGCCTTTTTATCAATTTCGTCTTTATCAAAAGCGGTTAGCAGTTCCTTTGTAATCTGTTTCAGATTTTTGCCTTTTGATAATTCCAATAATTTATCTTTTTCCTTATCGGTAATTTGCTTTTCCAAACGTATTAATCGGTTGGCAAGCGAAAGAAATAAATCTTCGTCTCTTGCTCCCACAGTAACAGCACCAAGCAAATCTTTTAGTGCAATAGTTGGCTTGCGTTCTAATGGTCGGCTATCTGTTTTTTTCGATTTGGTAACTCCAATGGCATCAACAATTACAAAATGCGTTTTGGCATTTGCAGTTTTAGAAACCAATTGCAAACTGTCACTGTTAATTGTTCGAGTTCCCCTGCCTTTCATCTGCTCAAAATAATTGGTGCTTTTTACATCACGCATAAAAAGTAGGATTTCCAAAGGTTTTACGTCTGTACCTGTAGCAATCATATCAACTGTAACTGCAATTCGTGGGTAGTAAGAATTTCTAAAACGGTTTAAAACAGATTTTGGGTCTTCTGTTGCTTTGTAAGTTACTTTCTTACAAAAATCGTCTCCCTCGTCAAACTCTTTTCTTATGATTTTTATAATATCATCTGCGTGACTATCGGTTTTGGCAAACACCAAGGTTTTTGGCACTTCGTATTCTCCATTTTCATCTTTTCTGTTAGGAAATATTTCAGTTTCAAGAGCCTTTCTAAACTCTCTAATTATTGTTCTTATCTGGTTGGGATTTACAACTTTCTTGTCAAGTTCATTTTTTGTATATGCTGTATCTTCGTCCTCCTGTTGCCATCGTGTTTTTCTTGTGAGTTTATCACGCCTGTCAACATACCAACCTTTTTTTACTACATCGCCTTTTTGCGATATTTTGGTTTCGATATTGTAAACATCATAAGGTACATTTACGCCATCAATTACCGATTGCTCATAAGTATATTCGCTCACAACATTTTTTTCAAAAAAGCCGAAAGTCCTTTTGTCGGGTGTGGCAGTTAAACCGATTAAAAAAGCATCGAAATAATCTAACACTTGTTTCCAAAGATTATAAATTGAGCGATGGCATTCGTCAATTACAAGAAAATCAAACATTTCAAGTGGTACTTTTTCTGAATACTCAACAGGCATTGCCTGTTTCTTACTCATTTGCTTTTGCATCCAACTGTTCTCATTAGGATTGTCATCTTCTGCACCTTCTTCCAATTCTTCGCCTTTTAAAATAGCGTACATTCTTTGAATTGTAGAAATACAAACTTGACTGTCTGATGCAATATAACTTGATGTAAGTCTTTGAACATTGTATAACTCTGTGAATTTTCGGTTAATATCATTTGGCTGAAAACTCATAAACTCTTGTTCTGCCTGTTCTCCTAAGTTTTTAGTATCAACGAGAAACAATATTCGTTTGGCATCAGCATATTTCAATAAGCGATAAACAAAAGTAGCTGCTGTAAATGTTTTTCCTGCTCCCGTAGCCATTTGTATTAAGGCTTTGGGTCTATTGTTTTTAAACGATTTTTCAAGATTTTCAATAGCATTTATTTGTGCTGGTCTAAGTCCTTCTACATTCAACTGTGGAATATCTTGTAATCTTGCTCTAAGGCTTTTGTCTTTTTTTAACCACTTTGCAAGAGTTTCAGGTCGATAAAAACTAAAAACAGTTCTTCCTCTTGGTTTTGGGTCTCTTGTATCTCTAAATCTTGTAATTATTCCAGTGCTTTCAAATACGAAAGGCAAAGGGTCATTATCCAAATATTTTAGTTTTGCTTTTGCATATTCAGCCGCTTGGTCTTCTGCAACTGTTAATCTTTGTCCTTCTTCTTCTCGTTTTGCTTCAATAACTCCAACGGGTTTTCTATCAACATACAGAATATAATCAGCAAATTTTGTGTCTGCTTGATTTTCTCTTAATGCAACACCTCTGTTTGCTCCTAAATCAATATCTTTTTTCGATTGCACAACCCAACCCGCATCAATCAACATTTGGTCGATTTTATCACGAGCTATCTGTTCAGGATTTTGGTTTTTATCTTGTGTCATATTGCTTTCGTTTCTGTTGAGCATTGGCAAAAAATAGCTCTTTTGGTTTTTTTGGGTTGGTATTTTGCGTGTCGGCAAAAACCAAATGTGCTATTTGTGCGTTGGCTTTTCATTCTCTATTTTCTTTTAGTTTCATTCATTGCTGTATCGTTTCTTTGCATTGGGTACAACGTCTCGCCTATCCACAGTGCGGACTTTTATCGCTCCACAATTTCAATCTACTTCAAATGTAGCAAAATTTTTCTGCCGTTCAAAACTACACTTAACCCGCATTGTGGATAGGCATTGTTGCCCT
>Ga0256845_1003458_pt1 | contig 10686 bp, 2 predicted proteins | sample RiftiametaG_FD_189101 | JGI IMG/M metagenome (GOLD analysis project Ga0256845, IMG submission 189101) | Tube worm associated microbial communities from hydrothermal vent at the East Pacific Rise, Pacific Ocean - Riftia | ecosystem: Host-associated > Annelida > Integument > Unclassified ... | reverse complement strand
TATAACGCTTGCCCCGACAGAACAGGTTATTTGCACTGGCAACTATACGGTGACGCAGGCCGACCTTGATACACAGGATCTGGCCGCACCGGTGGTTTCCAACACTGCCACCGCTGCCGGATCAAACCCGCAAGGCGGCCCTGTTTCAAACACCGGCAGCACGACCCATCCGTTGGTCGCATCCAACCCCTCGGTTTCGGTTTCCAAGGCATTCACGAATGGCGTGCCTGCCTTTACCGACGTGGGAGAAACTGTTGATTTCACCATTACGGTAACAAATACCGGCAATGTGACGCTGGCCTCGACCGCGGTGACGGACAACCTTGTTCCGGGGACGTGTTCGATAGGGGCACTGGCACCGGGGGCCGTTGATACTACGTGTACCTTTACCTATGCGATTACGCAGGCCGATATTGACAACGCCGGCTTTACCAACACCGCGCAGCCGTGTCGCAGCCGGCAGTCCCCGGCGCGCCCACCGTCACAGATGACGATAGCGTAACCGGCAACGGCCCCGCAATCGAGCCGCAAATGACGCTGGTCAAAACCGCAGGCGTGGCCGATGTGAATACGGTCGGGCAGGTGGTAACCTACAGCTATATTGTGCTGAACACCGGCAATGTAACCGCCTTTGGCACCCCGAGCGTGACCGACGATAAAATAGGCACTTTCAATTGCGGCGCGATTGGTGCTGGCGGGCTGGGCCCGAACCAGTCGGTCAACTGTACGGCGGATTATACTGTTACGCAGGCGGATGTGGACGCAGGGATTATTACCAACACCGCCACTGTTGGCGGGTTGACGGTGACGGGTGGCGGGGCTGTGCCTGTGTCGGATCCTGTCAGCGAAACCGTGGATGCCATCCGGACCCCCGGTGTTTCGGTCAGCAAGACCGCATCGCAGGTTGCGAATGTCGCGGTCGGAACTGTGGTGACATACACTTATGATGTCACCAACACCGGCAATGTAACGCTGACCAATGTAACACCTGACGATCAGCATACCAGTGCCTCGGGGACTGTTGCACTGGCCATTGCGGGCGACAGCCTGTTGGCGGACAACGGTGTTGGCGGAAATTCAACCGATGCGGCGGCAAACGGTGTCTGGGATACGCTGGGGCCGGGCGACGTGGTGCGCTTTACGGCAAGCTATACGGTGACGCAGCCCGATGTGGACAGTGGCGCGCCGATCACCAATACGGTGACGGTCACAACCACAGCCCCGGCGGGGACAGTGCCGCCGACAGCCACCGACAACACAACCGTTCAGCCCGAGGTCGCAACGCCTGCCATCGAGGTTCTGAAAACCGTTTCGGCCCAAAGCGGATCGGCCGCAGGGGATACAGTGACCTTTGAGGTGAGCGTGGCGAACACCGGCAATGTGACCATTGACGGCATCAGCACCACCGATACGCTGAAACGCAATGACAACACGGTGATTGCGCCCGCGCCGACCCTGACGTTGCAATCCGGCGATAACGGTGTGGCCGGTGATCTGGAGGTTGGCGAAACATGGGTTTACCAAACCATCGTGACGCTGACACAGGCCGACATTGACGCGGGCGGGATCAATAACTCGGTGCTGGCCGATGGCAGCGCGCCGAACGGCGATCCGGTCAGCGATGTTTCCGACAATGGGGCCGGTGGCGGCAGCACACCGACGACAGTGGTGATTTCTCCGGCGCCTGCGTTGCAAGTGCTGAAGGTCATGTCGGCAGCGCCCACCACGGTCGGGGCGACTGTGGGCTATGATATTACGGTGCTTAACTCCGGCAATGTGACGATGGGTTCGGTTTCGGTTTCTTCCGATACCCTGACCCGTGCCGATGGTACGGCGCTGGCACTCACCAGTGGGCCGACCTTTGTTTCGGCGGACGCCGGTTCGGCAGCGGGAGCCCTGAAAGTTGGTGAAACGGCCACCTATCATGCGACCTATGTTCTGACGCAGGCCGATGTGGATGCGGGCGGGATTGTCAACAGCGCGGTGGCCATCGGAACGCCCCCGGTTGGTGGCCCTGTAACCGATACATCGGATGATGGCACCGGCGGGCCGGGGGGCAGTACGCCAACCACGCTGGCCATCGCGGCAGCACCTTCGATGGCGCTGGTCAAGGCGGCTTCGGATCCCAGCTTTAATACGCTGGGGCAGGTGCTGACCTATACCTTTACGCTAACCAATACCGGTAATGTGACGCTGGTTGATCCGTTTACAGTCACTGATCCGATGATCACCGATGCGGGCGGCACTATCACCTGTGCCGCGCCACCACTGGCCCCGAACGCGACGCTGGATTGTACCGGCAACTATTCGGTGACACAGGCCGATCTGGATGCTGGAGTGATCAACAACTCGGCCAGCATCAGTGACGGTACCACCACCAGCCCGCCTGCGACGGCATCGGTTCCGGCGGTGCAGACACCGGCAATGGAAGTTGCAAAAGTCGCCGATCCGATTGCCCCTGCCGATTTCATTGTCGGGGCGACAGTCACCTATACCTATACCGTGACCAATACCGGCAATGTGACCCTGACCGATCCGATCACGATCACCGATAACCTGATTGCGCCCGCCGACATCACCTGTCCGGCAATGCCTGCAGCTGGGGTGGCCCCGCTGGCGACCTATGTTTGCAATGGCACCTACACAGTCACGGCGAATGACGTGGCGCTGGCCAGTGCCACCAATCTGGCCTCGGCTTCGGACGGGACAACGACATCGCCCAACACATCCGAAACCGTACCCAGCGGCGCGGTTCCGGCGCTGACCATTGCCAAGGCTGCAATCAGCGGCGCGGATTTCACCGCAGTCGGGGACCAGATCACATATGAATACACCGTGACCAATTCCGGTTCGGCCTCGTTTGCGACGCCGGTTGTGGTGAACGATGATAAATTTGCAACCCCGATCACCTGTTTTGATCCAGCCGGACCCGCCGGACCCGACCTGATCCCCGGCGAGGTTGTGACCTGTAGCGCCGTCTATGACGTGACGCAGGATGATCTGGATGCGGGGTTTGTGACCAATCAGGCCAACGCACAAACCCTGTATGCTGGCACCACCGATGTGGTTTCTCCGCCGCAATCGGTGACCGTGAACGCGGCCACAACGCCCGAATTGACGGTCACCAAATCGGCTGCAACCCTGCCGATTACCGGCGTTGGTCAGGTGCTGACCTATACCGTCAACGTGGAAAATACCGGCAATCAGACCCTGACCAATATCAGCGCCAGCGATCCGTTGATCCCGGCACTGGTTTGCAACGCACCCGATCTGGCCCCTGCTGCGTCAATCGACTGCACCGGCACCTATACGGTGCAACAGTCGGATATTGATGCAGGCACGCTGCTTAATACCGCAACGGCCACCGCGGTTGATCCGCAAGGCGGGGCGGTGACGGATACCGGCAGCCTGACCCTGACCACCCCGGCGGCCACCCCGTCGCTGGTATTCAGCAAATCGGCGTCACCCTCACCCTTCGGGGCAGTAGGCAGCGCTGTGACCTATACATTTGCGGTGCAGAACACGGGCAATGTGACGTTGTTGAACACCCATGTCACCGATGCACTGGCCCCCGCGTATGACTGTACAATCGCCTCGATTGCGCCGGGGACAACAGACAACAGTTGCACCCTGTCACTGACCGTGACGCAGGATGATGTGGATGCCGGTGAAATTGTGAACAACGCATCCGTTGCCGCGGTTGATCCGTTCGGCACGCCGGTGACCGGCACCGCGACGATCACCACCCCCGGTCCGGCGCGTGTACCGGCACTGGAGGCAACCAAAACGGCGGCGGTCGCCGCAACATCGGTCGGCACCGTTGTGCCCTATACGCTGGCGGTGGAAAATACCGGCAATGTGTCGATAACCGTCACCGGCATCACTGATTCAATGGCGCGTGAAAACGGCACCCTGACGGCGCTGGATGTTCCCTTTGCATTGGCGTCGGGGGATGCGGATGCCGACGGGTTGCTGGATGTGGGCGAGATCTGGATTTACGCAGGTAGCCACACCATTACGCAGGCCGATATCAATGCGGGCGGGTTCCACAACTCTGCCACGGTCAATGGCACAGGGCCGGGGGGCACGCCGGTTAGCGACGTGTCGGACAATGGCAATGATGCCGATGGCAACACCACCGATGATGCCACCCCGTTCCCGATTATTGCGGCCCCGTCGCTGGTTGCAACCAAGGTGATCGAGACATCCGGCAGCGTGGCCGGTGATACGGTCAGCTTTGTGATCAGCGCGATCAACAATGGCAATGTGACAGTAGCCGGTATTACGGTTGCGGATACGCTGACACGGGCGGATGGTACGGTGTTGGCGCCGACAACGGGGCCGGTGCGGATATTGCCTTCGGCCACCGACAATGGCGACAACACGCACGAGGTCAGCGAAACCCTGCGCTGGCGGGTAACTTATGTTCTGACGCAGGACGATATTGATGCCGGTGGCATATCCAACACGGCAACTGTATCGGGCACCGCACCAAACGGTGATCCGGTCAGCGATGTTTCGGACAATGGCGACAACGGTGATGGCAACACGGTAGATGACCCGACTGTTCTGGCGATTACACCCGCGCCGGCGCTTGATGTGGTCAAGGCCGTAACATCGGTCGGCACGGCTGCCGGGGAAGAGGTGGTGTTCACTGTTTCTGCCGCAAACACCGGCAATGTGACACTGACCGGCGTGACCATTGCCGACACAATGAGCAACCTTGACGGCACGCCGCTGACACCGGCGTCGGTGACCTATACCGGCGCGTTGGCGGGGACGCTGACTGTCGGGGAAACCGGCACATGGGAAGTGCGCTATACCATGACGCAAGCCGATGTGGATGCGGGCGGTGTGCAAAACTCGGTTGTGGTGACCGGCACGACCCCTGCAGGTGGCACGATTTCGGACACTTCGGATGATGGTGACGATGCGGACGGCAATGCGGTCGATGACCCGACAGTTGCCGCAATCCTTGCCGTTGAAACCGTAAACGCTACTAAAATCGCCAACACCCCGACCCGGATCAGGCCAGATGTGTTTCAGGTGACCTTTACCATTACGGTCGAGAACACCGGCAACGTCACCCAGCGCAACATGCAGGTGGTTGACGATCTAACCGCCTTTGTCGCACCGGCAACGCTGTTGCAGGGGGCGGATGCGCCTGTGCTTCAGGTGAGCGGATTTACCGGCGGGGCGGCGAACGGTGCCTATGACGGGGCGGCGGATGCCAATCTGTTATCAGGTGCGCCGGAACTTGCACCCGGAGACATCGGCACAGTCCAGATTATCGTGACCTATGACACCGGTACGGGGTCGCCCGCCGGTGTGAACACGGCTGTAGTGACAGCGGATCGGTTGTCTGCAGCAGTGACGGCTTCGGCGCCGGTTGTGACGCCGTCGGCGGCACCGGATATTCTGGCCACCAAATCGGTTTCGCCCGCCAATGCCAAACGCGGCGACAGCGTGACCTATACGATGACCTTCCAGAACCGTCTGGCCACAGCCGAGGCCGGTCTGACCTTTGTCGACCAGATGCCTGCGGGCCTGGTCTTTACGCCGGGGACGGCAACCTATAACGGGGCGGCCACACCGACGCCGGTTCAGGCCGGTCGGCAACTGAGTTGGCCGGGGATCACGCTTGCGCCGGGGGAAACCGTGACGATTACCCTGAAAGCGCGTGTGACGGGCGGTGGCGGGAAACTGGTCAACCGCGCCTATGTGCTGGATTCATTTGGCAACACGGTGTCCAATCTGGCGACCGCCATTCTGAAGGTTGCACCGGAACACATCTTTGATTGCTCGGATATCATCGGCAAGGTTTTTGATGACAAGGATATGGACGGGTATCAGGATCAGGGCGAACCGGGCCTGGCCGGTGTTCGGCTGGCAACAGTGCGCGGGGTTCTGATTACCACCGATGCCTATGGGCGCTACCACGTTCCCTGTGCGGAATTGCCCGCTGGTATTGGCTCGAACTTTACTTTGAAACTGGATACGCGCACGCTGCCTAGCGGGTATCGTGTAACCACCGAAAACCCGCGCGTTATACGGGTGACAGCGGGTAAATTCGCCCGACTGAATTTCGGGGCGGCACTGTCGAATGTGGTGGATGTCGATCTGACAGCGCTGGCATTTGATCCGGATGACGGCAAGCCGACAAAGGCACTGGAGGATGGCGTCAAGGACCTTGTGGCGCGATTGCGCAGCACGCCGTCGGTTGTGCGCCTAAGCTATTATCGCGACAACGAAGACGAACGGCTGGCGAAGGATCGCCTGAAGATGGTCGAGGAATTGTTACGCAAAGCGTGGCGTGGACAGGGCCGGTATAGATTGCTGATCGAACGTACGATCAAGCGGGTGCAATAGGATGCGTATTATGTTCAAGTTTTCCCCGAATATCCCCGCCCGTTTGCTTGGTGCCACCGCGATTGCCCTGATTGCAGCACAGGCGGTTAGTGCGCAGGATCAGAATTGCGCGCTGGTAAACGGCGCGCTACCTGCAGGGTGCAGCCGCGCCGATGCGGGCACGGCTGTTTCCATTCCGGTTGGCGAAAACACCGAACTGGCCCGCTCGGCTCCGATCGAGGCCAGCGGTTTTGCCATCTCGATTGACGGACAGCCGGTCAGCGGTGACAAGCGGCTGGTCGACCGCGTGCGCAGCACGGATGTGGCGTTGGCAGCGGCTGATATCAAGGTGCAGTTTGACGGGCTGGGTGCGAAACCGCGTCTGGATCTGGTCACCACAGGGACGCGACGCGTGTTTCATGGCGGAGACCGCGTGACATTCCAAAGCCAGACCAATTATCCCGGCTGGATCACCCGTGGCGAAGTGCGGATTATCGACACCAGCGGGCGTAGCGGGCCGCGCACGGTTGCGGTTCTGCCGGTGCAGCCAAACGGGCAGGTGCAATATGTCCTGCCGCAAGACGGTGATCTGGTGGCCGTGCATCGTGTCTACGACAGCAAGGGGCGCTATGATGAAACCTATTCACTGGCGCTAGGTTCGCGTTCTTTGGGGGATGGTGGTGATCAGGACGGACCTGCCGCCGATATTCAGCCCGAAGAGGGCACAGACCGCACCGCGCGTCGCCGGATTCCGGTGCATGGCGGGGCGATAACCGTTAGCGGCACATCGGTTGCGCCGGGCGCGCTGGTTCAGGTGATGGGCGAAACCTTGCGGGCCGACCCCAACGGGCGCTTTGTGCTGAACCGGATTGTTCCGGCGGGCACCCATTCTGTGCCTGTCCGGATTGCAGCCAGCAGCGTGGATATTGTCCGCGATGTCGATATCCCGAAATCGGACTGGTTCTATGTCGGGACAGCAGATGTAACCGTAGGAATGAACGATAGCGAAGCCACCGGCACCACCGAGCATTACCAGCGTGGTCGGCTGGCGTTTTACCTGAAAGGGCGCAATCAACAGGGATATACCATCACCGCGTCGGCAGACACCGGCGAAGATGATCTGGGGGATTTGTTTCGCAATTTTGACGAACGTGACCCGCGCAGCCTGTTGCTGCGGATTGACCCGGATGATCTGTACCCGACCTATGGCGATGATTCCGAACTGATCGAGGACGCGCCGACATCGGGCAAGTTTTACCTGAAGGTCGAGCGGGACAACAATTTCTTCCTTTGGGGAAATTACCGTGCCAGTGTTTCGGGTGGATATTACCTGCGCAACGAACGCACCCTGTACGGGGCGCAGGCGCAATGGGCATCGCCCGAACAAACCGGACAGGGTGACGCGCGCGTGGCGGTTTCTTTGTATGCCGCACAGCCTGATAACCTGCCGCAACGTGACCGGTTTCAGGGCACTGGCGGCTCGGTTTATTTTCTGCGGCGGCAGGATATATCCATTGGCTCGGAAACGGTAACAGTTGAAATTCGCGACAGTGACACAGGCCGCGTGATCGAGCGGCGCAAGCTGATCTTTGGTCAGGATTACGACATCAACTATATTCAGGGTGTCGTAACCCTGTCGGGCCCGTTAAACAGCACCGGTGGCGGCGGACTGGTTGTGACCAGCCCTTCGGGGGAAACCGACGTTAATCTGGTGGTGAACTATGAATTCACCCCGACCGCCGGTACGCTGGATGGCTATGCCTATGGTGGCCGGGCCGAAGGCTGGTTGAACGACCATTGGCGTGTCGGTGTGACCGGCATGGTCGAAAAGACCGGCACGGCAGACCAGAAAGCGGTTAGCGCCGATATTCTGTACCGCTATTCCGAAGGCAGTTTTGCCAAGCTGGAATACGCCCGCACCCGCGGCCCCGGTTTTGGCAGTAGCGTTTCAACCGACGGCGGGCTGCTGGTGGATGCGTTGCCTGTGGCCTCGGGCAACGGTGATGCAACGCGGGGTGAATTCCGTCTGGATTTTGCCGATGCGGGTGTGGGGGTCGACGGCCATATTGCCGGATATTTCGAGGACCGTTCGCAAGGGTTTGCAACCCTTGACTATCAGGTGCTGGCGGCCACTGGCGACGAACGCCTGTGGGGCGTTGATATGGATGTCAAACAAAACGAGCGTCTGACATGGGGTCTGTATTACGACGATTATTCCAATGCGGTGGGCGAGCATAAACGCGAAGGCGGGCTTGAATTGACTTACAAGGCGTCTGACAGGGTGTCTTATGCGTTCGGGATTGAACATGTGGATCGTAACACGGGCGTTGATCTGGGCGACCGGACCGATGCGGCGCTAAAGGTGACATTCACCCCGAACGACCAGCTGTCCTATTATGTGTTCGGACAGGCAACGCTGGGGTCCAGCAGTCTGGGGAACAACGACCGTATTGGCGCCGGATTGTCCTATGATCTGGCCAATGGCTGGACTGTCGAAGGCGAAGTTTCAAGCGGCACCAAAGGCACCGGTGGCAAGGCGCTGGTTTCCTATCGGGCGGGCGATGATCGCAGCCTGTACTTTGGTTATGAACTGGCACCGGGGCGCACGCTGACCGGGGTAACCCTGAACGGGCGCGACCGTGGGCGGTTTGTTGTTGGCGGGCGGCGGCAGATCAATGACAATCTGCTGACCTTTGGCGAAAACAGCTATGATGTGTTTGGCAAACACCATTCGCTGACCAGCTCTTACGGTGTGGAATACAGCCGCAGCGAAAGCACCACCTACACCGCCGCATTTGAGGTGGGGACCATCAACGACAGCGTAAACGGCAATTTTGATCGCCACGCCCTGTCTCTGGGGGTGCAGTATCATGATGAAAAACTATCCGCACAGGGCCGTCTGGAACTGCGCCGCGAGCGCGGTGTGCTGGGTGTCGCCAATCGCGATGTTGACAGCTATTTGCTTAGCGCCTCGGCCAACTACAAGTTCAACGAAGAACAACGGCTGGTGTTCAGTCTGGACGCCGCCAAGACCGATGCCTTTGGCGGTGCGCCAACCACCGGTGATCTGCTGGATGTGGTGTTTGGCTATGCCTACCGCCCGATTGAACATGACCGTCTGAATGTGTTGCTGCGCTATCGTTATCTGTACGACATGTACGGTCAGGAAGTCGACGGCGCCCCCGGTGTCCGGCCGCGCCAGAAAAGCCATGTGTTTAGCATTGATGCGGATTATGACTTGAATGAACGCTGGTCTGTGGGTGGCAAGCTGGGTGTGCGGATTTCCGAAACCTCGCCTGATAGCGTAACACCGTTCGTGCAGAATGATGCCGTGCTGGGGCTGGTGAACGCGCGCTATCATCTGGTGCACAACTGGGACATCCTGCTAGAGGCCCGCAGCCTGCGGGCGCGGCAGGCCGGTACAACGGATTACGGCTTCCTTGCAGCGGCTTACCGACATATGGGCAACAACGTGAAGCTGGGTGTCGGGTATAACTTCGGCCGGTTTTCGGATGATCTTACCGATCTGACACAGGACGACAAAGGGCTGTTTATCAATCTGATTGCCAAGTTCTGATTTGCGGTAGGTGACGGGCGGCCCCTTGCGTCGGGCGTGGGTTATGGTGCTGCGATCAGCCGTGCTGCGCTATTTTCCTGCGCTAAGAGGGTTTGCACGAAACCCTCTTGTCAGAGCCGTCGATATATCGCACCAATTGGATCAGGCAGCAGCGATGGCGTCGCTGGCGTGGGGAACCATGCGCCGTAATTATCCTGAACGCCGGGAATTGCCACGAGGGGGGCAGTTGCCCGCCCGTTTCAGGAGATCAGAATATGACACATCAACGCGAAGAGTTTTACCGGCTGCACAATGGCGAGGCGGTCAAACTGCCGTTTTCGGATGCGGAATACGAGGCGCGGCTAAAGGGTCTGCGCGGGATCATGCGGGCCGAAGGGGTGCAGGCGGCGGTTCTGACCTCGATGCATTCGATCGCGTATTATTCCGGTTTTTTGTATTGTTCATTCGGTCGCCCCTATGCGCTGGTGGTGACGGCGACGCAATGTGTGACGATTTCAGCAGGGATTGACGCGGGGCAGCCGTGGCGGCGGTGTTATGGCGACAATATCACCTATACCGACTGGCAGCGCGATAACTACTGGCGGGCGGTGCGTTCTGTCACGGGCGTTGGCGCGGTGATTGGGCAAGAGGCGGATCATCTGACGTTGCTCCAAAGCGACAAGATGGTGGCATTCCTGAACCCCGCCCGTGTGGTCGATATTGCGCCCGCGATGATGCGCCAGCGGATGCATAAATCACCTGCCGAGATCGCCCTGATCGTT
>Ga0256845_1003457_pt1 | contig 10688 bp, 12 predicted proteins | sample RiftiametaG_FD_189101 | JGI IMG/M metagenome (GOLD analysis project Ga0256845, IMG submission 189101) | Tube worm associated microbial communities from hydrothermal vent at the East Pacific Rise, Pacific Ocean - Riftia | ecosystem: Host-associated > Annelida > Integument > Unclassified ... | reverse complement strand
TGTAATACTTTAACAATCTGTAAAATAGTAGATGATTTACGCTCGCAGGGTGAAACTGTTGAGGATAATACGCTTAAACACATTTTATACAATGGTATCTATTTTATTGATGAATTAGTGGAGATTTAAATCAAAACCAACAGTTTATTAGTATTACGATGGGTCGAAAGCGTAGGTTTCTGTATGAATGCCCCCGCTAGTCCTACCTGTAATATTTTTGGGATCATTCTTCTATAATGGCTACTATAGCTTGCACGAATCACCTTATGAACCTCAAGTTTATAACCTGGGCCATTTGATTTATATTCCTTGATCAGATTATTAAGGGTATGTTCATTAACTATTGGAAAGATAACATCACTAACTTTTCCTTCTGGATATTCAAGTGCAGCATCAGCAATCTGATAAAGAATGTGATTTTTACCATAAACTTTCTTGTAATCCTTTAATATTGTTTTTTTCACTTTGTTGTCAGCCCTAACAGACAAGCGGTGAACAGTTTGTATGAGCAGTTCAACTAATCCGTCAATAATCTCAGCTTTTCTCAAATACAAAAATATAGCAGTCAAAGCATATCGGATATCATCTGGATGCCTCTTTGTTTCCCATCCGCTTTGACTAGCCACACGCATTTTTATAACCTGATAAGATTTTCTTGTTTATTTTTTTGAATAAAAACTCAGGCATAGATAATGAATTAATAAATGACAACTTCTCAGATTCCTTCACAACGCTATCAAGACCTATTTTACCTGGATCTGTTTTGATTTTAGAGAAATTAACATTTTTGTTTTCTGGTGAAAGAAAGTCATTTAATTTAGATTTATCTTTTGATGAAATACTCGAAGCAATGGATTTAAAGAGTTTTTCTTCATGTATAGATATTGCAGATCTGATTAACCTTTCCAAAACAGCCTTTGATGGTGCCACCAATTTATGTTCAAAAAACCATACTTCAGCATAAGTTAATAGCTTATTAATGTTATTTGTTTTAGGTATAAACTCGTTAATCAGTCTTGTTTTGAATGATTCTCTTTCATTTTTGTTGGATTTTTTTATCCCAAGGAATTCTAATATTTCAACCTTATGTCGTCTTGCAATTCTTCCATTCCACTTGTAATTATCAGGTTTCTGAGCTCCCAGTTGGCTCATTAAATATTGTAATGATTCATTTGGAATGTCATGATATGAACTTGGAAAGAATCCAAAATTTTGATAATGTTTCAATTGAGCACAAAATGGTAAATGACTTTGCTCAGTTTTAAGCTTAATTAATTCAAGTTCTTCATAGTTTAATGACCAATGATCTGATAGATCTTTCTGTATCCATAATTTTTTCATAGCAATCTCTATAATAATAAAGTTGTATGATAGTCTATAAATAGAATAGATGTCCGTTTATGCAGCTATGTGGACACTGGGCCTGGAAGAGCATCATACCGAATTATCATTAGAAAAATTTATTTTACAAGGTAAGATGACTTTTGCTTCAATGACTGTATTTCATGGTCTAAATGGAGTTTTTGAGCGATGAATTGCTACACTGGTTAGACCATTCGAATCCAGAAAATCTCGAACGCCATGTTCTAATAAACTATCTGAACCAGGAGCTAAAATTATTTCTTTAATCACAAATGGATAATTTCTATCTGGATTAGTTAATATCTCCGTTGAAATAGTATAGGGAATAATTTTCCCATTTGCGGATCTAAAGTGTTTTGGAGCAATTTGTAATCCAAAATCTTCATATATTTTCTTATCTTCAATATGAATTAGTCTATATTCCTCTTCGAACTTGAAAGCTGGGTTTTTAAAAAATGAAATCAAATCAAACAATCTATCAATTTTGTAATAAGTATCATTCATTATCTTTTTCCAACGTTTGTTTCCTTTTTTTTTAAGATCTAATTGGTAAGCTTGACAAGTATGAAATAAATACATTTCCATCATTTGTTTTTGCTTTTCCTTATCATAAACTATTGGACGTAGTCTTGATTGATCTACGTGTAAAGCAAGGTCTCTCACTTCAAATCCAATAGCTACCGTTCCATAGGATAACCATTGATTTAAACTATCCGAATTTCCACTAAACGATGCAATTACAACTCTATTATCATCATCGAGTAAATTTTCTTTCCATTTGGGAATGAGTTCTCCTGCACGGGGAAAGTGATCTGATATTCTTATATTATCCATTAATTCAAGTGCTGTATCAATTCCATAAACAATTTCTTTAGTATCATTTAAGTATGAGTAGTCAGTCATCCATAATGATTTACTTTGGACTATTCCCATAAAACCTTCTAAAGATGTATAGTGATAGACTGTTTCATTAATTGGTTCGATTAAGTTATTTCGTTTTACTTCATTCCAGAAAGTTTGCTGGATAGAGAACCAACTAGGTTCTTTATTACTTTCCCATGTGTAGTATGAATCTCCATTTGGATAATTCCATTTGTGTCGAGTATAAATATCTGGTTTCTTTCCATCAATGGGTGATGCTTGTTCAAATTCTTCATCTTCAAACCCATTAGGGCACAATGGCCATGGACATGGTAAATTACTTACTATTCCATGTTCTTCACATTGATTTTCTGGATAAAATCTATTGCTATAATATTTTTTCATTTATTTAGTATTGTTAAAGTAATGAATATAATTTAATTAAAGGATTAATTATCAAAAACGATCCTTTTTGAGACTGCTTTAAATATTTTCATGGTATGTAATATATCAAAGACTTAGTATTATCACAAACGTTTCTTGATTCTAAATTCTTATTTAGGTACGATATGACGAGTTTCAAGAATATAATTACTAAAGAGTTTTCATTATGCTAATAGGCTATGCACGAATTTCAACAACCGATCAAAATTTATCATTACAGCACCAAGCTTTAAATAAAGCTAAATGTGAAAAAATCTATGATGATAAAATTAGTGGTACAAAATCAAATCGGATTGGTTTAGGTCTAGCATTAGAAGTATTGAGGAAAGGAGACACTTTGGTTGTTTGGAAACTTGACAGACTAGGACGAACTGTTAAAGACCTGATTAAATTAGTTGAAGATTTAGAAAAACAAGGTATTCACTTCAAAAGCATTACAGATAATATTGATACATCAAGCCCAGCTGGGCGTTTCTTTTTTCATGTAATGGCAAGCTTGGCACAGATGGAACGAGAGTTGTTAATTGAACGAACAAAGGCAGGATTAGAAGCTGCTAAACTTCGTGGCCGAATTGGTGGCCGTAAAAGAAAAATGACTGATTCTAAATTAAAGTCCGCAAAGAAATTGTTAAATGATGGTGTTCCATCCAAGGACGTGGCGCGTGATCTAGGGATATCAGTACCAACTTTATATCGATGGCTTCCTGCAACGGAAAGATAAATTAGTATGCTGGTAAATGATTCTAACAAAATCAATCTGTTGGCAACAATATTGGTGTTTTTGGTTTTTTAAAGTATAGTTTTAATCTATAGGTAAAAACCCTTTTGTATAATTTTCTTTCATTTCTTCTGGTTTACGACCTGTTATTTTTGACGCTTCCTGATAATCTAATTCCGTTGATTTTTTTAGTATTTTATCAAGCTGCTCATTTTTAGATAAATCATATGTGAATAAATTAAAATCATACATTTTAAGAAACTTGAGATCAATAACGTGTTTAACATCCGTTCTAAAATTTAAAAAGAAATCACGTATTTCTAAAATCAAATTATCTACAAGGTTAATTAGTTGTTCCGTTCTATCTATAAGATAAGTTAGTTTTAAAGGTCCAACTTCTTTTAGATAGTAATCTGGTAGCTTGGAAATAGATGCTTTCTTTTTTTCTGAACTAAGAAGTATTTCATGGGTTTCCAATATTAATTTGTTCCTTTCATCAAACAACAATAAAAAATAATTATAGTTTTTTATGAGATTAGAAACTCTGATAATATCCACCCAAGTTCCAGAAATATAATCTTTTTTCTTATACACCAAAAAAGATAATGTACTAATCATAAAATCTATTGGTTTATGGTTGTTATCGTTATATGGAATGTTAAACACCCTGTTTATTGGATGTGTATCTACAGCATGTAAATATACATTTTTATAGGCTGTTAATGCATTAAATGCTTCAATAATTGATAGCAATAGATTGTTAGATGCAAATAACTTTTCTTTCTCCATTTCTAATTTTATTTTCTTTTTTTGATGCTTTCTTTCTAATTTTTCTTTCTTTCTTTGATGTTTCAATTGTTTGTTAAAACCCATGTTTGCCAGTAACCAGCCCGTACCAAAAGCTATTATCCAGCTTATGATTGGAAACATATACATATCAAAAAATGTTGGTTCTTTTATTAAGTTATTAATTGCATCAACAATTGGCTGCGTTTCTATAGATTCTATTTTAATAATGGTCATTTAGCAGAATTTCATTTGGTGTAAATTATTCTTATTATACTTTACATATTGTATTTTATGTCAAGTACATTTATAGGTTATTAAAACCAATGCGGCTTTTAATGATCTACCAAGAATAAGAGCCTCTCAGCGTTTATATAATAAACGATTTTTGTATTATATGGTTTAAGGACATTTAAGAATCGAATAATAAGACATTGAAAAAGACTAATGTTTTAAGTGGCTTAAAATCTATACATTGTAAGAATTATTAAAAAAGGTCTGAATGCGTTCCTGTTCTATAGAAAGTTGCTAACTCATCATTTTCCACAGAATAAATAAGCAACCAATCAGGTTCTATATGACATTCACGGTAGCCTTTCCAGATCCCAGATAAATTATGCGGTAAATATTCAACAGGTAGATCACCATCAATACAAATTAATTCAATTGCAGTTTCAATCTTTACACGAGATTTTCCTCGTTTCTTTTGGCGTTTTAAATCTCTTTTAAAACTGGCGGTAAATTTAGCTTGCCGCAAAATTAATCCTCACCCCAAATATCATCTAATGCGGATTTTGCATCGGTGTAAGTTGAACTTTTTGAAGTATCATTAGCTTCATCAAAAGATTTAAGTGTTTGTTCATTGGGAATAGTGGCTTCAAAAGGAAGTCCTTTACGCATTACCAGTTGTCTAAAGGTCAGTCTCATTAACTCAGTTGTGGTTAATCCAATTTTTTTAAGGATTATTTCACCCTCTGCCTTAAGTGATTCATCTATTCGTGCTTGTATTTTAACATTCATAAACAATATTGTACTCCACATGGAGTACATTTAAAAGAATAAATAATTTTTATTATTGATTTAACTTTATTCAAATGAACTGTTAAATAATTAATGAAAAAACAATAAATAGAACCTGGTGTAGAAAAGGCAAAAACCAATGATACCAAGGGCTTGTTTTTGAGAAATAGCAAACAAGAAAATTAAAACAGCTGAAATGAGACACTATTACCTATTTTGAATTGACAATATATTAAACAAATTCAGATAAATTGTAATTGTAAATAGAAAAACCAATACAAAAAAACATGACCAAAACTAATGTAAGGTGGTGGTTTATAAACCATACATTACATGGATGTAATGTCGAGCTACAGGGATGTATTTATGCGGGTTTATGAACCAATACCTTACATTAAATAAATGGCTAGTTGAGCCTGTATCTACATAAATGTTTTTTCCTCTGTGTTCTCTGAGTCCTCTGTGGTGAATCATAATAAGCTTCGTGTGCTTAATGTTGAATATCTTTTGATCTTCGCTGTGTTCGCCGTGCCGCCGTGCGATAAATTTTTTGTTATTGATCTTGATTTTATTTTAAATCGACGCGATAAATCGCGTCGCTACGTTGGTTTATTTTTAATTAAGGATAGTGGCTAACAGTTTTTAACAAAGTCACGGCACTCAACGAGGTTTCCGCCTTCGTGGGAATGATGGAGTAATAAATAAATGTTTGCGTATTTTACGCCTTCTTCGCGACCTTTGCGTTACGCTTTTGATCTTTAATCATAGCTGTGTTCGCCGTACCACTGTAGGATAAATTCTTTTGATCTTAACAATAAAGGGGGTTAATTTGATTTATTTAATATCCTTTTTCATTGTAATTAGAACTATTCAATCTCACTCAACAATTGATTATTAACCAATGTAGTTGGAGTAAAATAGCCTGATTTTTCAGTTTTCAAGGTGTGTTCAAGCATTTTTAAACTGCCTGTAACCGTTAAAGTATAACCATTACTGGTAATCAATCTTAGCTCTTTAGTTTCTCCTTTGGCATTTTTGACTTCGCCCCACAAATAGGTTTTTAGTTTGTCTCTTTGTTTTTCACTGGGCCCTCTGACTGATTTTTCTATGCGTTTTTTCATGAAGTTTTGCACAAAACCCATGCCCAACAGCCAGCGCAAATAATTCATTCGCTTTATTTTTTTAACTAAATTAGGAGATGCTGGAATATATACTTCAATATTAGCAATACCTGTGGTGAAATGTGCCGTTGATACATCACCCCATGGAATGGTCATGGCCAGTTTTTCACCATTACCAAAATCTAGCTTGCGTGTTTTATAAGCTAAGGGTACTTGGATAATTTCACCATCTTTTCGTACTCGCCCACCTTGTGCTAACCCTTCTACCGATGTTTTGGCAGTACCTGGTGAAAAACCAGATTTAGAATCAAACCCCAACGCCAAATGAGTCGCATCAGGCATCAGTGCTTTTAATTGGGATGCCAAACAATCCGTTGGAATCACATCAAACCCAACACCTGGGCAGATGACAATACCAGCCTCTTGTGCTTGTTTATCGTATGATTTTGCCAATTCAAAAACTGCTATTTCGCCAGTAATATCAAGGTAATGGGTTTTGCTTTTAAGACAAGACTCTATCATCGGTTGTGCCGTTTGAGAAAAAGGGCCTGCACAGTGTATAACTACAGATACGTCTTTTAAGTTATCTACAACCGCATTACTATCTGATAAATCAAATACTTTATATTCGCAATCTAATTGTTTGGCAAGTGCTACAATTGCATCATTATTTCTGCCTGCAATTATTGGGCTAAGCCCTTGCTTTACTGCTTGCTTGGCAATAAGTTCACCTGAATAACCATTGGCACCGTATATCATCCACTTGTTCATATTGTTCTCCACTATTTTTTTATGCTATTCATCATTTTTTTAAATATTTGTACCTTTTTCTTCAGTACAAAATTTGGGAACAATCGTTTAACCAAATGTTGTCTTCTTGATGATTTATGACTGACAATCATAAATGTATTTTTTTCTACCGCTTGATAGACCTTTAGTGCAACGTCATCTGCTGTCACGCCTGATGTTTGCATCTGGTTGCTAATATAACCTTTGGTTTTTTCCGAAGCTCCATCCATAGAACTGACTAAATTTGTTTGGAAAAATGCTGGACATAGCACACTTACTCCAATGTTATGCAAAGCCAATTCTCCATGCAATGTTTCAGAAAAGGCAATTACTCCCGCTTTGGCAACATTATAAGTCATCATACCTGGCATCAAAGCAATGCCTGCAAAACTTGCTGTACTAATAATATGGGCTTTTTTAGATTTATGTAACAGGGGCAATAATGCCTTTGTGCCGTATATTACGCTCATTAAATCCAAATCTATCAGCCTTTTCCATTCACTTGGTGTACTGCTTTCTAATGTTCCCGCGCTGGCAACCCCTGCATTATTGATTAAAATATCGATACACTCATGATTGGCTGCGACCTCTTGGTATAAATCATCAAAACTCTGTATGTCGCCAATATCACAATGATAATATTCTGCCGATTTTCCTGCATCATTAAGTTCTTTAACAAACGATTCCCCCAATTCATCCTGAATATCAACCACTAAGATGTTCCAACCTTTATTGGCGTATAAATTTGCGATGGCTTTGCCCAGTCCACTGGCTGCACCAGTAATTAGTATATTTTTCAATTTTTCTCTCATCTATAATTTTAATAACTTGACGGCTATCATAAACTATAGGAATAAATTACACAATTAAATAACGAACGTTCGTTCGATATTGACAAAAAGATAACAAGCAACTAGAATCGGACAAAACAAACTTTAAGGATACCCGTATGGATTTTGCAATTAGTCAAACCACCCAAGAAAAACTCAATATTATTAATGAATTTCTTCACCAAGAAATTTATCCTCTGGAAAAGCTATTTCTGAGCCATCAGTGGCAAGAACTTTTCCCTGAACTAGAAAAATGCAGAGCAAAAGTAAAAAAAATGGGCCTTTGGGCCGCAAACATGCCCGTTGATGTAGGTGGCACATTTACCAATTTAATGGACTTAGCCCTAATTGGTGAAGTATTAGGTCAATCACCCCTTGGGCATTTTGTTTTTGGTTGCCAAGCACCCGATGCTGGAAACTCAGAATTATTACACATGTTTGGAACGGATGAACAAAAAGAAAAGTGGCTAAAACCATTAGTAGCTGGAGAAATACGCAGTTGTTTTGCCATGACAGAACCCCATACTGCTGGCTCCAATCCAACTTTGCTGGATTCAACTGCAGAATTAAAAAACGGCATGTGGCACATCAATGGACGTAAATGGTTTACTACCGCTGCCGATGGTGCAGCCTTTACCATTGCTATGGTAGTCACTGATACCGATGCTCAAAAACACCAACGTGCCAGTATGATTATAGTACCAACAGATACCAAAGGCTTTGAAATAATTCGTAACATCTCAGTAATGGGTGCCGAAGGCAAGGGCTATTTTAGCCATTCTGAAGTTGAGTTTAAAGATTGTATAGTCCCTGAAGAAAACTTAATTGGCAAAGTGGGTTCAGGCTTTGCCTTAGCACAAGAACGCTTAGGGCCTGGGCGCATTCAACATTGTATGCGCTGGTTAGGCATAGGAGAAAGATGCATCAATATCAGCAAACAATTTCTCAACCAACGTAAAATTTCATCTACTCAAGTATTGGCACAACAACCCTTAATGCAGGCAATGATTGCTGAATCCTTGGCAGAACTAGCAGCCGCTCGTTTAATGGTATTACAAACGGCTTGGAGTATTGAAAAAAATGGTTTTCAGAAATCAAAAAGCATGGTGTCATTAATTAAATTTCACACCGCTAATGTTGTCCAAAGAGTAGTAGACAGATCATTACAATCACTGGGAGGCTTGGGCATGACTGATGATACAGTGATATCGTTTTTCTATCGAGAAGAACGTGCTGCGCGTATTTATGATGGAGCTGATGAAGTGCATAAAATAGTGGCTGCCAAGCAATTTTTAAAAAGCTAAGTATGAATTTTCCTCAATTTAGCAAACAATATAAACTCAGTCAATATGATTTATTTTCTGAGTTTTTTGATTTATTTAAAGATACATTTGATGTGAAAAATAAAACAATAGCTGTTGAAAAATTAAAAACCATCATCAACGCTACTTTTAAATTATCGGCCAGTCAAAGTTTCGCCAGTATGAGCCTGAGACAATTAGCCGATGAAACCAATATTAGTATGGGTGGTTTATATGCCTACATAAAAAACAAGCAACAATTGTCTTTGTACATTCATCAGTTTCTCAACCATTATGCAAAAAAAGTAATGGATCAAGTTAAGTCGTCTAACGATGAAGAAATGCTAGAAAACCTGATAAGAACCCATGTATATCTCAGTGAAATTATACAACCTTGGTTCTTTTTTGCTTTTATGGAAAGTAAAAACCTCAGCAAAGAGCAAAAGAAATACGCTAAAAATTCAGAACTGATGATGGAAGCTAAATTAATCACGGCCATTGAAGGAGGGCAAGGCATAGGAATATATAATAATACTCTCGGTGCCGAAACCATTGCTGCTCATATTAAACCATTATTACATGACTGGTATTTAAAACGCTGGAAATATAAACAAAGAAAAATATCCATTGATGACTTCTGTTACTCTATAATGATTTTTATCAATCAGGGACTTAGCAACCCACATTAACTAACAGAGCACAATGATAATGCAGAATAAACTCATAGATCAACCCAAAAGTGTACGTAAAGAAGACCGTCTAAATAAACATAAATTATCGGTCTATTTAAGCGCTCATTTAGATGATTTTAACATCGAGGACGACCTACAAATAAAACAATTTCCTGGCGGTGCATCCAACCTCACTTATCTACTCGTGTGGAATAACAATCAAGTCATTCTTCGTACTGCTCCACGTGGCGCAAATATAAAAGGCGCACATGACATGGGCAGAGAATACAAAGTATTAAGCATTCTTAAAAACAATTTTGATTATTCTCCAAAAGCCTTATTGTATTGTGATGATAATGAAATCATTGGCAGGCCTTTTTATCTGATGCAAAAAATCGAAGGCATTATCCCAAGAAAATCATTCCCAATGTCAGTTTCTGCCGAACAAGCCAACAACTTATGTAAAGAACTGATTGATGTGCATGTTGCACTACATGAAATTGACATCAGAAAAACAGGCTTGGTTGAATTAGGTAAAGCGCAAGGATACATTCAAAGACAAATCACAGGTTGGAATGGACGCTATCAAAATGCCTTGGTTGACGGTTCATTGCCAGCAACAGAATTGATGAAATGGCTGAAAGACAATCAACCAAAAGATAGCGAAACATGTTTAATCCATAATGATTACAAATTTGATAATGTTGTCATATCTATCAACGAACCGTATAAAATTATCGCTGTGCTTGATTGGGAAATGACCACAATCGGTTCCCCTTTAATGG
>Ga0256845_1003456_pt1 | contig 10688 bp, 11 predicted proteins | sample RiftiametaG_FD_189101 | JGI IMG/M metagenome (GOLD analysis project Ga0256845, IMG submission 189101) | Tube worm associated microbial communities from hydrothermal vent at the East Pacific Rise, Pacific Ocean - Riftia | ecosystem: Host-associated > Annelida > Integument > Unclassified ... | reverse complement strand
TGCATACCCAACAAAAAATAAAAATAAAAAGAAAACAGTACAAATCAAAAAAGCTGAACAATGACGTCATTGTTCAGCTTTAATTAATAAATTTAATCCTTTAATAATCGGTATCGGTTATTTAGGATTAGACAAAAGTTGAAATTTCTATTTCAACTCATTCTTACGTTTTTCTTCACGCTTCATTTTCCAGCTTTCGTACAGTGAGCCACCAATCCAGTATGGAAGGATACTTACCAAGAAAATCATTAACCAAAATCCCATAGTAAGAATTGCTAAAAATGCAAGAAAACCTAAATATTGCTCAAATGTAAACATGATGCGTTTTTTTTAAATTGATGGTTCAAAGATAAAAGGTTTTTTTGAAAAACAACAACTAAAACAATCGATTTATTCACAACAAATAAACCGTCGTGCGGGTTGAACAACTTTTGGCTTTTCGTTACCTTTGTTGAATCAATTCAATTAATTCATAATAAACACTTTCACAATGCAATATAGAATAGAAAAAGACACCATGGGCGAGGTAAAAGTACCTGCCGATAAACTGTGGGGCGCACAAACAGAGCGTTCTTTTGAAAACTTTAAAATAGGTCCAAAAGCTTCCATGCCGTTAGAAATAATCTACGGGTTTGCATATCTTAAAAAAGCCGCAGCCTATACAAATTGTGAGCTAGGTGTTTTAGCTGAAGAAAAAAGAGACTTGATTGCAAAAGTGTGTAATGAAATTTTAGAAGGAAAACACGACGATCAATTTCCGTTGGTAATTTGGCAAACTGGAAGCGGAACCCAAAGTAATATGAACGTAAACGAAGTGGTTGCAAACCGTGCGCACCAACTTGCTGGAAAAACAATTGGCGAAGGCGATAAAACGCTTCAACCGAATGACGATGTTAACAAATCACAATCATCAAACGATACATTTCCAACGGGAATGCACATTGCAGCTTATAAAAAATTGATTGAAACCACACTTCCTGGCGTTGAGCAACTTCAAAAAACGCTTTCACAAAAAGCTGAAGACTTTAAAAGTGTTGTAAAAATTGGTCGTACCCATTTTATGGATGCCACTCCCCTAACCTTGGGTCAGGAATTTGGTGGTTACGCTGCACAACTTGAACACGGTATTAAAGCTTTGAAAAACACACTTCCACATTTAGCAGAGCTCGCTTTGGGCGGAACTGCAGTAGGAACAGGTCTAAACACTCCAAAAGGCTACGATGTAAAAGTTGCAGAATACATTGCAAAATTTACTGATTTGCCATTCATAACCGCAAAAAACAAGTTTGAAGCCCTTGCGGCACACGATGCTTTTGTAGAAAGCCACGGTGCTTTAAAACAATTAGCCGTTTCATTAAACAAAATTGCTAACGATGTACGAATGCTCGCCAGTGGGCCACGAAGTGGAATAGGTGAAATAAGCATTCCCGCAAACGAACCTGGTTCATCCATAATGCCCGGAAAAGTAAACCCAACCCAATGCGAAGCCCTAACAATGGTTTGCGCACAAGTAATCGGAAACGATATGGCGATAGCCGTTGGCGGAATGCAAGGTCAGTTTGAGTTAAATGTTTTTAAACCTGTAATGGCTGCAAACTTCCTTCAGTCTGCACAATTGCTAGGCGATGCTTGTATTTCTTTTGATATTCACTGCGCGCAAGGTATTGAACCAAATTACGAAGTAATTAAAAAGCAATTGAACAATAGTTTAATGTTAGTTACAGCATTGAATACAAAAATAGGTTACTACAAAGCTGCTGAAATTGCAAACACAGCCCACAAAAACGGAACTACTTTAAAAGAAGAGGCGGTAAATCTAGGATATACTACTGCAGAAGAGTTTGATGAATGGGTGAAACCAGAAGATATGATCTAGTAGACGGTAGTCTTTAGTTGGTAGACGGTAGATTTTTGCCACGAATTCACGAATGATTATGTAAAAATATTCGTGAATTCATGGCTTTTTTATGCTTTGAACTTCTTCTTCCCATAAAACTTCTTATACCTAAAGTACGATACAATACTTAAAACAACCGCAAATAAGAGTATGTACCATACAAAATTTGGTGCGGCAGGTGTATCACCGCTTGCGTAGCTATGTAGCCCGCTTAGGTAGAAGTTCACTCCAAAATACGTCATCATAATTGAAGCGTAGGCAAACATCGCCAAAACGTTGAATGTCCAGCGTCCACGTAGTCCTGGCACCAATCTGGCATGGATTACAAAAGCGTAAATCATAATACTGATAAGTGCCCAAGTTTCTTTAGGATCCCAACCCCAATAACGACCCCAACTTTCGTTGGCCCATTGGCCTCCCAAAAAGTTTCCGATGGTAAGTAAAACCAAACCAACTGTAAGGGCCATTTCTGTAACAACTGTTAGTTCACTTATATTAATTTCCATCTTCTTATAATTCTCTTTTGTAGTAAAAATCATAAGAAACAATGAAACCATCGCTAAAATTAAACCTAAGGTAAACGGACCGTAGCTCATTACAATTACCGCTACGTGTATCATTAACCAATAACTATCCAAAACGGCCTGTAAAGTTGCGATAGATGGATCTAACCAGTTTTCATGTGCAACCCATAAAATAATTGCTCCTGCAAAAGCTGTAGCTGCAGTCGTTAAATCGCTTCGTCTTCCAAAAGCCAATCCAAAGAAAATGGTTGCCCAACCAACATAAACCACAGATTCATAAGCATCACTCCACGGAGCGTGACCACTCACATACCAACGAAGTGCAAGACCTAAGGTCATTGCTGCGAATAAAATCCACATTATTATTTTGGATGTATTTATAAGCCTGCGAAGTATTTTTCGGTCTTTAAAAAGTTGTGCAATAATGAAAGTCATCATCAAAATTCCGAATACGGCGAAATATTTATAAAGCCTGTTGAAAATATCTGCTTGATTGTAAATTGTTTCCGCATGAAGCTTGTTTTCTGAAGGCATTACTTCAGCTCCATATTTCTTTTGAAAGTTGGTTATACTTTCTAACAAATCATCAGATTGTTTGTAATCGCCGCTTTCACGGGATTTTTTTAAACTATCGAAATATAAAGGAAGAATGTTTTTAGCGTAAAGCGAATCCATCCCTTTTAAATTGGCTTCATTCAATTCAGGATATGAAACCCATTTATTGCCTTCATCTTCTGGAATTGGGAATATTTTCAAGATACTTCCACTTAAAGCTGAATTCAAAAGTGAAAAGTTTTCGTGTGCTCTTATAAAATCCTTTTGAAATTGACTGGGGGTATTGGTTCGCGTGGCTGCTTCCAAATAAGGCTCTAACTTGTAGTTTCCTTTTTCATCAAAAAGATCTAAAAGCGCTAGATCTTTTTCGCCTTCTGCAACACCAGCTACATGGCGAATGCTGTCATTACCACGTTTTAAAGCTATTAACGGCACTTCAACCCAAAGTCTTGGAAATTCAGTCATCGAAATAAAAACCTGATTGGCATCCAAGCCTTCGTAGCTATCGGTACGGCTTATTTTGCGTAATAATTCACTTGCAAAAGTGTTTATAGGCTTCATTCGTCCATTATCCTGAATTATCAAGTGACCAAATTTTGCCGCGTGTTCTTTACTAACCGCATTTGTAGTTATAAGTGAATCAATTTGTTTTTTTGGAACAACAGTGTGTGCTGAAGGTTGTTGTGCAAAACCACTAAAAGAAATAAGAAAAACCAAAATGGAAATCATATTTTTCTTCTTCTTAATTTTACTCAACATTTCTTCCAATTTACCAAAACGGCTGCCTTTAAAAAATAGAATCCCCATTAAACCTATATAAAGGAAAAAATAACCAATATAAGTTATCCAAGTACCCCACCAATCGTGGTTTACTGAAAGAATCGTTCCTCCTTCATCGGGATCAAAACCAGACTGGAAAAAGCGGTAACCGTTATGGTCTAATACGTTATTCATAAAAATATCAGCATCAAAATGCGATTTGTCCGCTTCAATAACCGTCACTTTACTTTTAAAGGAAGAATAGCCTTTTTCAGTACCAGGATATTTTGTGGCAATAAAATCGTTTAGGGTAATACTGAATGGAAGTTCCATACTTTCAGAACCGTAACTTGTATAAACTTTTAAGCCAGCGATATCTGTTTCTTTTGGGTCTGGCGCACTTCCTCTTCCACCAAGTAGCGAAATGGTTTTTGTTTCGTTGTTTGAAGAAATTTCAAGAACAAGCGCATCTTGGTTACTTGGCATATCTGCTGGGGCTTTTACAATGCCATAGGTGCCTTTAACAACAGGATCAGGAATTACAAAAGAAGTACCTGTCATTCTGTACAAGGAACGCATATTAAATGGTTGCAAGCTATCTGCAAAAACTTCGCCCTCCATTTGGTCTGCCATTCGCATAAAGTTTCCTTCAAACGGACTGGAAATAGTGTGATTTCCATCTTCGGAATATGTTATGTTTATTGCACCTTGCGTAGGTTTATTAATAGCAAAAAGTATGTTGTGAATGTCTGTTACTTCGCCCAGTTTTACCCAATGATCGTGGCGTTCGCCATCTCCAGATTCTACTATTTTAATATATTCTTCACCGTCATCACTCAACACTAAATCTTCGGTAGCTCCTTTTATAAAGTTTTTATATTTAATAGTTACAGCTTGCCCATTATAGTCTGCATTTATTGTGAAGTTATTTTTTAATTTTTCGGAAAGTCGAAGTTTTTTTGGTTTTACTTTTCTGCGCTGCTCCACGCCGTCAACTACATAATCACCATCTATAAAAATATCTAGATATGTTTGGTCTGAAAGAATAGTGTTTTCGGTTTGACCTTCGCGGATATGCATAATACCTTCAAAACCAATATATCGCGTAACAAAAGCACCAACAATCACTAAAATAAAAGCCAAATGCAGCATCAGTGAAGCCCACATTTTGCGTTTGTGAAGATTATATCTAAAAATATTACCAACAAAATTGATTACGAAAAGCAACATGATAGCCTCAAACCACCAAGCGTTATAGATTAGCTCTCTGGTATAAGGCGTTGGCGGACTTTGCGCATCTGCATCCATAAAGGTTCCAGCGGCCATTGCTGCGGCAAAAACGATAAATAAAACGGCTGTTAAACGAGTAGAGAAAAGAACGGAAGCAATCTTTTTTTGCATTACAATAAATTTTGGCGCAAAATTAAGTAATTACACCCATTTAGACTACGAATATCTGTTAACTATTCTTCCTTTTTAGTGTCTTCTTTTCGGGCGTTGAAAATGTTTAAATGAATGAAGGTTCCCATATTTCGGGCTCGATTTTTAGCAATATTGGCCGTTTCTCCTTCAAAAAGTTCATCAATGGTTTCGTGCCACATATTAATCCACGTTCCAAAATGAAGTTCGTTGATAGTTCCGTGAACTTTTTTATCTACTTCAATATGTGTATGCATTGGGTTTCCAAAGTATTTTCGTTTAAAGAAAAGGTTGGTTTCCCAGAAATCGGTAAGCAGTTCAAGATGCGTGGGCCAGTCGGTAATTATTCTGTTAAAAATAGACCCTAAAAGTTCATCTTTCCTCACTTTAGAGTAGAAAGTGTTAACGAGTAAAGACACATCTTCTCGAGATTCTATTTCCTTCTTCATTTTTTTTTAAAGCAAAGTTATTAAAATTAACAGCAAGTTGATAAACAAACTAATAACCAAAAACCAAAATGCTCGTTTTCTATTAGAACCTGCAAGCAATGCCGCATTATAGCCCATACAAAGTGACACACAAATCGTAAGTTCAATTCCAGAAATTAAAGATGTACCTTGAGCTAAAATAGTCATTGCGGCAATAGAACCGATACAACTATTTACTATAATACTAAGTGGCACATACATATAATAGTCGTATTCAAATTCTTGTTCCAATTTTTTTTATAGATAGCATTTTCATAATATAACTTGTTTTATTTTTAATTGCTGTAAATTTACAATGCAGAACAGGCCTTATTTTATGAGGCAAATCATAAAGTGATGATACCAGAAATTTATTGTTGGATTACGGCGAAAATATTGAAACTTCTGAAATTATTGTTTCTGAAAAAAAAAGAGCTGATTTCTATTTTCAGATAAAAACAGGAGAAGTGAAAATGTTTAATTTTAATGAAAATGGAAAAGAATTTATTCAAGGATTTTTTTATGATGGCGAAAGTTTTGCAGAGCCTCCTTTGTTTGCATATTTTAAATACCCAGCCTCAGCAGCAGCTGTAAAAGCTACGGAATTATACAAACTCTCAAAAACCAAATTATTTGACCTACTAACCCACAATCCTGAAATAAATCTGAATTTTACAAAAGCACTTGCCAAAAGACTTTATTATAAAGCTACAATTTTAAAAGAAATATCTGTACATCCACCAGAACATCGCATTTTAACTTTAATAGATTTTTTGAAGAAAAAATACGGAAATGAAGAATTATTTCAAGTAGAACTAACACGACAGCAAATTGCAGATTTAACTGGACAACGGGTAGAAACTGTAATCCGCGCCATAAAACAACTAGAAATAGATGGCGAGATTAAACTTATAAAACATAAGGTCTTTCGCTCAGAGACAGGAAACAAGAAGCAAAAGCTCAAAATTCATAACTAATAACTCTAAAAATAACTAACTTCGTACTATGATAAAAGTGGTTTTTTTAGGCTTTGGAAATGTAAATAGTCATCTATTCACTGTATTACAGAAAAGCAATGAAGTTGTAATAAAGCAAGTATTTAATCGAAATTATATTAAAATGATTTCACCCTTTGAAACTATCTCATTTACGGACGATATTTCAAAAATTGAAGATGCCGATGTTTACATAATCGGGATTCCAGATGATGCAATTGCTGCTTTTTCTGAAAGCCTATCTTTTCAAAATAAATTAGTAGTTCATACTTCTGGCGGGATTTCTATGAATGTGCTTTCAAACAAAAATAGGCACGGAATATTTTATCCATTGCAAACATTTTCAAAACAACGAGAAGTTGATTTTAAAAAGATTCCTATTTGTATTGAAGCGGAAAATTTAAAGGATTTAGAATTACTTCAGAAATTAGGCGAAACTATTTCAGAAAATGTAGTTGAAATTTTTTCAGAAAAAAGAGCAAAGCTACATCTGGCAGCTGTTTTTGTGAATAACTTCACCAATTATTTATATGAGATTGGAAACGATATTTTAGAAAAAGAAGATTTACCTTTTGATTTATTGAAACCACTTATTATGGAAACCGCTTCAAAAATTGAAACCCATTCACCCAAAGAAGCCCAAACAGGACCCGCAAAACGAAACGACGTTAAAACCATTGAAAAACATTTACATTTGTTAGGAGATAGTGAACATACAAAAGTGTATGAATTATTTACAAAGGCATTGAGGAAAGAATAAATTAGCCACCAATTCACAAATTAATAAACTTTTATTCGTGCATTCGTGGCAAAAGAATACAAATATGAGCTATAAAGAATATCTAAAACACATAACAACCTTCATATTCGATGTGGACGGTGTTTTAACAAACGGCACAATACAAGTGAACACAGAAGGTGAAATGTTCCGTACTATGAATATAAAAGATGGCTACGGGCTTAAAACTGCGGTTGACCAAGGTTATAATATATGCGTGATTTCTGGCGGAAGTAATGAAGGCGTTCGTGTACGTTTACAAAATTTAGGCATAAAAGATATTTTTTTGGGTGCGCACCACAAAACCAAAATCTTGGAAGATTACATGAAAACCCATAACCTTAAAAGAGAAAACATACTCTACATGGGCGACGATTTACCCGATTATGAAATTATGCAAGAGGTAGGTTTACCAACCTGTCCGCAAGACGCTGTGCAGGAAATTAAAGCAATTTCAAAATACGTTTCACACAAAAAAGGCGGCAAAGGCTGCGTGCGTGATGTTATTGAACAAGTGCTGAAAGTTCAAGAAAAATGGATGGTTTCAGAAAGCGTGAGTGCGAAATATGATTAAAAGCCCCCTAAAACCCGAAGGGGAAACTGCTTACTTTGCTTTGGCACCGCTCGGGAATCAATGCGGTGGTTAAGCAGAGCCGAAAACCAAATCGAAAACCAACCTTGAATCTTGAATTTTAAACATTGAATTACCTAAACCTAATCCGCTACCAAAACCTGCTCTTTATCGCCTTGGCACAGGTATTTATAAAATATGGCCTATTCCACCCTTTTGGGATTGATGTTTCTTTAAACACCTTCAACTTTTTGTTGTTAGTTGTTGCAACCCTTTGCATCGCAGCAGCAGGAAACATCATCAACGACATTTACGATGTTGAGATCGATAAAATTAACAAACCAGAAAAAGTTTTAATTGGTAAAAAAATATCGGAACAAACGGCAAATCAGCTTTTTATAGTTCTAAATGTTATCGGCGTTGCCATTGGTTTTTATCTTGCCAATAGTATCGGAAAACCTGCTTTTGCAGCACTTTTTATTGTTTTTTCAGCTTTACTCTATTTATATGCTTCCTATTTAAAAGGAATGTTTTTGATTGGAAACCTGCTAGTTTCAGCCTTGGTTGCTATGAGTCTAATTATCGTTGCACTTTTTGATTTGCTTCCTGCTGTTACCTTAGAAAACCAAGTTTCGCAATCTGCTGTTTTTAAAATTGTTCTTTATTATTCGCTGTTTGCTTTTAGCATCAATTTTATTCGTGAAATCGTGAAGGACTTACAAGATATTAACGGTGATAAAAAAGGTGGCATGAACACGCTACCCATTGCCATTGGGCGAAAAAGAGCGACAAGCATTGTATTTATATTAGGTGTACTTATGGTTTTGGGCGTAATTTTTTATATGTATGTCCATTTGTACAATCAGCAAACTTTAATGCTTTATTTTCTTTTCGCGATTGTTGCGCCACTACTCTATTTCTGTATAAAAGCTTGGGATGCTGAAACACTTAAGCAATATGCTTTTCTTTCTAAACTTTTGAAAATTATAATGTTTTTAGGTATTTGCTCCATTCCATTATTTTCATTTACAATTTCTTAAATATGCTTCGCGAAAAACTTAAAGATTACAACATTATTCTTGCTTCTGGATCTCCTAGAAGACAAGCGTTTTTTAAAGAATTAAATTTAGATTTCACAATTCAAGTAAAAGAAGTTGTTGAAACTTATGATTTAAGTTTAAAGCATTCAGAAATAACAGATTATTTATCAAAACTTAAAGCTTCTGCTTTTAATGAATTAAAACAAAACGATATTTTAATTACAAGCGATACTATTGTTTGGTTAAACGGAAACGCCCTAGGCAAACCGAAAAATTTTGAAGACGCCAAGCAAATGCTTCAAAGTTTAAGTGGACAAATGCACGAAGTAGTTACCTCTGTATGTTTTACTTCAAAAGAGTTTCAGAAAACGGTTAACGATGTTACAAAAGTTTGGTTTAAAAATCTTATTGATGAAGAAATTGAATTCTATATAAAAAACTACAAACCTTTTGATAAAGCAGGTAGTTACGGCATTCAAGAGTGGATTGGATACATTGGTATTGAAAAAATTGAAGGCTGCTATTTTAATGTAATGGGACTTCCAACAAGACTTGTATATAAAACGTTAAGTGAGATTGCCAACAGCTGAAAAACGGGTATTTTTGAATTAAATTCTTCTATAATGAATATCTTCAAAATCTTTTCAGTTTTTACTTTTCTTTTAGTTTTTATAAGCTGCAATTCTTCCGTAGAAAAAGAAACTTCTCAAACACTTTCAACTAATAAAGAAGAAATCAAAAAAACAATTGCTCGTTCTCTTTCAGATGAATTTAAAACATATTGGTTTAGCGGAAAAGCCGAAATAACTTCCTATGAATTGCTACAGGAACGCTACGGTGAAATACGAAAAGGAACGGCGGTAAACATCTTTGTTTCGGAAGAATTTTTACCGAATGAGCAGGTTAAGGCAAATAATTCTTCCGCAGAAAATACTTCTGTTTTAAAACTTAATCAAACTAAAAATTACAATACTGGCATTTATCCGTATTCAATAATGACTAGTACTTTCAGCCCAATTCCGAATACTGAACACGCACTTAAAGTAAGCAATAGCATACAGGAATGGTGCGGGCAGGTTTATATGCAACTTAACAATAGAAAGGATTTTGAAATAGAAAGTCACTCCTATTTTGAAGGCGAAGCAGATCAAAAACTGTCTTTACAAAAAAACTGGTTAGAAAACGAACTATGGAGCTTAATACGCATAAACCCAGAAGAATTACCAAGCGGCGAAGTAAACGTTATTCCTTCTTTTGAATATTTACGCCTTCGACACAAAGAAATTAAAGCTTATAATGCATCCGCAATGTTGAAACAAGGCGATTCAATATCTACTTACACATTAAATTACCCAGATTTACAACGGCAATTAACGCTTTTCTTCCACAGTAAATTTCCTTATGAAATTGAAAAGTGGGAAGAAGTGAATGCTTCAAGCAAAAACGATACTTTACAATTAAAAACTACGGCAACAAAAATAAAACGGATGAACCGCGCCTATTGGTCTGAAAACAGTAACGAATATTTGCATCTTCGGGATTCGTTGGGTCTTAAATAATATACTCACTACACATAGGAACCCGAAAAATCGGGTTTAATAATTTGAAAATTATCTAAGAGTATTTTCTCAAATTCTTTTTCTTTCCAGATTTGATTATCTAAAAAAAGAATTACTTGATTTC
>Ga0256845_1003455_pt1 | contig 10688 bp, 13 predicted proteins | sample RiftiametaG_FD_189101 | JGI IMG/M metagenome (GOLD analysis project Ga0256845, IMG submission 189101) | Tube worm associated microbial communities from hydrothermal vent at the East Pacific Rise, Pacific Ocean - Riftia | ecosystem: Host-associated > Annelida > Integument > Unclassified ... | reverse complement strand
TAGTCCATTACAACCTTTACAGAAGGCACGGAAGCCTTAGAAGAGAACTTAAAGTGAAAACACCTTTTAATGCAGTAGAAAAATGGTTTGAGTTGGATGGGGATATATTTAATCAAAACCAGAGGAATTTAAAAAGAAAATTCTAAATTTGAAAGGTAAACAAGTTGTCAACTTAACACAACAACCTTGTGAAACTTAACACTTAAATCCTCAATGAAAAAAATAGCCTTATTATTTGCTGCAGTTGTATTCTCAATAACGCTGTCAGCCCAAGATTGGCAAACCGATTTTGAAACTGCAAAGAAAATTTCTTCTGAAGAAAATCATCCAATAATCCTTGTTTTTCAAGGAAGCGATTGGTGCGCACCCTGTATAAAGCTGGATCGTGAAATATGGAGCACCGATGAATTTAAAGCATACGCAAAAGATCATTTTGTGATGCTTCAGGCAGATTTTCCTAGGAAAAAGAAAAATGCTTTGCCCGACGCCCAACAGCAAAAGAACAATCAACTTGCCGAAAAATATAACAAACAAGGCTACTTCCCTTTCGTTGTAATACTTGACAAAGAAGGAACTATTTTAGGTGAAGCTGGTTATGAAAAAACTTCGCCTACAGCATATATTGAAAAGCTTGAATCGTTTGTAAAGTAGTTTGAAAAAGTCACTCTCCATATTAATGGCTCTCTTTTGTGTGAATGTAATGTTCTCACAAGAAATTTTTAAACGCACCCAAAAATTAATGGGCAGTCGTTTTGAAATTACCGTCGTAGCAAAATATTCAACCCAAGCGAGCGGTTATATTGATTTGGCTGTGGGAGAAATTACTCGCATCGAAAAACTAATTTCCTCTTGGGATCCAGCTTCGCAAACTTCAGAAATTAATAGAAATGCGGGTGTAAAACCCATAAAAGTTGATGAGGAACTCTATAATTTAATTGGGCGTTCTGTTGAAATTTCAAAATTAACAGATGGTGCTTTCGATATCAGTTTCGCCTCCATGGATAAAATCTGGAAGTTTGATGGCAGCATGACCGAGATGCCTCCTAAAGTAGCTATAAAACAATCCGTTGCAAAGGTTGGTTATCAAAACATTATTCTAGATCCTGAAAATTTTACAGTTTTTTTGAAATTGGAAGGAATGAAAATTGGGTTTGGAGGTATAGGCAAAGGCTATGCAGCAGACAAAGCCAAAAAACTTTTAATAGAGAAAGGTGTTAGTGCAGGAATAATAAACGCTTCGGGAGATATGAATACTTGGGGAAAACAACCTGATGGCGAGTTTTGGAAAGTAGCATTAACAAACCCAATGGATAAAAATAAAGCATTTGCATTGCTTCCACTAAATGAAAATGCAGTAGTCACTTCGGGCAATTATGAGAAATACGTTACGTTTAATAATATTCGTTATACACATATAATTGATCCACGAACTGGCTATCCTTCAACAGGAATTATAAGTGCAACAGTATTTGCCCCAAAAGCCGAAATTGCAGATGCCTTGGCAACTTCAATTTTTGTAATGGGAAAAGATGTTGGAATAGACTTTATTAACCAATTACCAAAAATAGAATGCATCATTATTGATGAAAAAGGTGAGATTTTCACTTCAAAACATATTGAAATTGAAACGCTTAAAAAGTAAACAGTCACAGTTTTAAGTGGCAATATAAATAACTATGAAAAAAACAATAATCCTTTTCAGTATTACAATTATGGGGGCGTTAAGTTCCTGTACAGTTGTAAAAGAATACGAAAAAGTAAATCTCAATGATCCAGACATGGCTTTGGGCGACAAAGCCGTTGATAGGTTTGAGATTAACGCACAAGCATATCGCGAAGCTGCTTCAGGTGCTAACGGAGGTAAAACTGGCGGCGGTTGCGGCTGTAATTAATAAGTTTCATGAAATACATAATTAGTTTATTTGTAATCCTATTTTCAGCAACAGTCTTTGCACAAGATTCTACTTCAACATACAAAAAACGTGTGCTTGAAGCAACAGAAGTAGATTTTCTTGCAAGCTATTATAGTCAAGATGACGACAATGCTGCCGTAAGCGGCGGTATTGGCACAGAAAAGTTAACAGACATTACACCAACAATTGTTGTAGCAATCCCTATTAACGATGATGATGTTTTAGCTATCGACATAGGCGTTTCTGCCTACACATCAGCTTCGTCTAGTAATATAGATCCTTTTGATAGTAATAGCCCAGCCGATCCTTTTGTGGCTTCTTCTGGAGCGTCTTCTAGTGATGTTTGGTTTGGTGGAAATGTAAATTATTCGCACAGTAGTGATAGCAGAAATGATATTGTAAGTGCCAAAGTTTCCGTTTCATCGGAATATGATTATTTCTCCTTGGGCTTTGGTGGAAACTACACCAAACTTTTCAATGAAAAAAACACGGAAGTAAGTATTCACGCAAATGTATATATGGATACATGGAAGTTATTATACCCAATAGAACTGCGAGAATCTTCTACCTTTACTGGCTTAGACAAGAAAAATAGAAATTCCTATTCAGTAGGTTTTGGATTTTCACAAATACTTTCGAAAAATATTCAAGGGTCACTTTCTTTAGATTTAGTACAGCAACAAGGGTTGCTTTCCACTCCTTTCCAAAGAGTTTATTTTAGTGATCTTCCAGATCGTTTTCGTGAAAACTTTCAGTTGGCTGACGATATAGAACGCTTGCCAGACACCCGTTTTAAAACAGCAATTGGCGGTAGATTGAATTATTATATAAATGAAATGTTTGTGGTGCGGACCTATTATCGCTACTATTTTGATGATTGGGGAATTACCTCACATACTGCCAGTATTGAAGTGCCTATAAAAATTACAGATAGATTCACTCTCTATCCAAGTTACCGTTTCTACAATCAAACTGCAGCAGATTACTTTTATCCTCATAACGTAGCACTATCTACGGATGAATTTTACACTTCAGATTATGATCTTTCTGAATTCTCAGCAAACCAATACGGTTTTGGAATTAACTATACAGACATTTTCACAAAGCTGAAAATCGCAAACTTCGGATTGAAAAGTGTAGATTTAAAATACGTTTATTACAAACGAGATAGTGGCTTGCATTACAGTCTTATTTCAGCAGGGTTTAAATTTATAGGAAATTGATTTTAAGCACCTAAAACCCCTTTCATTATTTAGAATAGGGGTTTACTCTTTATCTTGAAATCCATCCATTTCCCAATGTGAAAATCCACCTTTCATATCGAAGATTTCTTTAAAGCCAACGTCTCTTAAAATCAACGCAGCTTTAGCACTTCTTTTTCCGCTTCTGCAGTATAAATAAATTGGTTTTTCTAGATCCAGCTTTTCAACTTCGGTTATAAAATCGTTTTCAGAAATATTAATATTTAGTGCATTTTCAAGATGACCTTCTGCAAACTCTGCAGGAGTACGAACATCAACCAACTGTACATCTTTGCCCGCTGTAACATCATGGAATTCTTGGGTGGTTAAAACCTGTATTTCCTGTGCAACGCTCTTGTCTTTACAAGCGGTAAAAAAAAGTATAACCGTAAGTCCAATAAGTATTGATAGTTTTTTCATTGTATAAGTTTTTTCGTTAATTATTTCGCCTTGCCACTCCATAAATTCCACCTTTTAGGTTGTAAGCATTTTTTACCCCTACAGAATTGAGCAACATACAAGCTTGCCCACTTCTACCTCCAGAACGACAATAAACGTAATAGTTTTTCTGCGGGTCCAATTGTTTTGCACGTTGAAGAAATTCTGCCCCATTAAAAACATCAATTTGTATAGCGCCTGGAATGTATCCTTCTTCAAATTCAGCATCCGTGCGAACGTCTAAAATAACCGCGTTTTCATCGTTGGTTAATTGTTCTTGCCACTGCTCTTGGGTTAAATCTGCCATTTTTTAAATTTTTGGTAAAATTAGACAATATGTACATAGCGAAGCAAAATTTCAAAAACTTTTATCAAATTCTAAATTATTAAAAAATCCTTTCTATATTTGAACCCGAAACAAATGAACACATTTACAACAAATACTTGGTGGTGGAGAAACTTACGGAAAACGTCGTGAGCTGAACACCTATGGTATAAAACATATACGAAAAGGCTTGTCAATCACGACAAGCCTTTTTTTTTGCCGTACCCTTCGACTCCGCTCAGGGCACTTCATTCGGTCTTTGAGCGGAGCCGAAAAGACAATCTTTAAAAATGAAATACAATTTAAAAACATATTCAAAAAAACTATTGGCTGATACGCTCACGCCAGTCTCAGTGTATTTGCGGCTTCGCGATAAATTCCCGAATAGTTTGTTGCTAGAAAGTAGCGACTATCACGCCAACGACAATAGCTTTAGTTATATCTGTTTCAATCCAATTGCTTCTATTAAGGTTGAAAATGAAACTATAACCCAAACGTATCCCGACGGAAAAAGTTTGGTTACTGAAATAACAGAAAACACAAATGTTCCGAAAATTTTAGATGAATTTGCTTCTTCATTTTCTTCGGAAGAAAGTAATTTCAAATTCATAAACAACGGTCTTTTCGGTTATATGGCTTTTGATGCTGTGAAATATTTTGAAGATATCCAGCTTTCAAAAAAAGAGGGAAATCTTGAAATGCCAGATTTGTATTATACTATTTATCAAAATATAATCGCGATAAATCATTTCAATAACGAAGCCTATATTTTTGCACATACGTATGAAGCTGAAAACAACATTCTGCAAATTGAGCAGATATTAAAGTCGAAAAATTTTGCAGAATTTTCTTTTAAAAGAAATGGAGAGCGAACAACGAATCTAAACGATGAAGATTTCAAAGCATTGGTGCGGAAATGCAAGGAACATTGCCAGCGCGGTGATGTTTTTCAGATAGTGCCAAGCAAACGTTTTTCTCAAAAATTCAGTGGTGATGATTTTAATGTTTACCGTGCTTTGCGAAGTGTAAACCCTTCACCCTATCTTTTCTATTTTGACTATGGAAATTTTAAAATCTTTGGAAGTTCGCCGGAAGCACAACTTATTGTAAAAGGAGATCGTGCAGAAATTCACCCAATTGCAGGAACTTTTAAACGTACAGGAAATGATGAACAAGATGCTGAACTTGCAAAAAAACTTTCAGAAGACAAGAAAGAAAATAGCGAACACGTTATGCTTGTTGACTTGGCGCGAAACGATTTAAGCCGCCACGGAACAAACGTAAAAGTGGAAACGTATCGTGAGGTTCAGTTTTTTTCGCACGTAATTCACTTGGTTAGCAAAGTTACTGCTACAAAAAATCCAAAAACTTCAACAATGCAAATTGTTGCTGGCACATTTCCTGCAGGAACGCTGAGTGGCGCACCAAAACATAAAGCCTTGCAATTACTTGAAAAATACGAAAACAGAAGTCGCGAATTTTACGGTGGCGCCATCGGTTTTATGGATTTCAGCGGTAACTTTAACCACGCCATCATAATCCGTTCTTTCGTTAGCAAAAATCATACATTGCATTACCAAGCTGGTGCAGGCGTAGTTTCAGAAAGCATTGAAGAAAACGAATTACAAGAAGTTTATAATAAATTGGGCGCACTCACAAAGGCGCTCGAATTAGCCGAAAGTATATAAATATGAAAATATTAGTAATAGATAATTACGACAGTTTTGTTTACAATCTGGTTCACTACTTAGAAGAATTGGACTGCGAAGTAACCGTAAGACGAAACGATAAATTTTACTTAGGAGAAGTTGAAAACTACGACAAAATTCTACTCTCGCCAGGCCCAGGAATCCCTAACGAAGCAGGTTTACTGAAAGAAATAATAAAAAAATACGCAAGCTCAAAACCAATTTTTGGAGTGTGTTTGGGCCAACAAGCCATCGGCGAAGTTTTCGGTGGAACCCTTGAAAATTTGAGCAAGGTTTTTCACGGAGTTGCAACAACAGCAACCATTATTTCAGAAAATGAACCACTTTTTAAAGGTTTGGAAAAAGAAATTGAAATTGGTCGCTATCATAGCTGGGTAGTTTCAAAAGAAAATTTTCCAGAGGTTTTGGAAATTACTTCGGTAGATGAAAATGGGCAAATTATGAGTCTTCGTCATAAAGTTTATGATGTTTGCGGTGTACAATTTCATCCAGAAAGTGTGCTTACACCAAAAGGAAAACAGATTATTAAAAATTGGATTGAAAATTAAAATGAAACAAATTCTAAACAGATTAATAAACCACGAGCAACTTTCAAAAGAAGAAGCCAGAATGGTTTTGGTAAACATTTCCGAAGCAAAATATAACCAAAGTCAGATTGCAGCTTTTCTTACAGTTTATATGATGCGAAATGTGAGTTTGGAAGAACTTGAAGGTTTCCGTGATGCTTTACTAGACTTATGTCTGGCGGTAGATTTCAGCGAATACAACACCATTGATTTATGTGGTACGGGAGGTGACGGTAAAAATACGTTTAATATTTCAACTTTGGCTTCATTTGTTACCGCTGGCGCAGGTGTAAAAGTAACTAAACATGGAAACTACGGAGTTTCCTCCGTTAGCGGAAGCAGCAATGTTATGGAAGCTTTGGGTATAAAATTTAGCAACGAAAAAGACTTTTTGAAACGCTGTTTGGATGAAGCAGGAATCTGCGTTTTGCACGCACCGCTCTTTCACCCTGCTATGAAAAACGTGGCGCCAATCCGTAAAGAATTAGGAGTAAAAACCTTCTTTAATATGTTGGGGCCGATGGTGAATCCTGCGTTTCCGAAGAATCAATTGGCAGGGGTTTTTGATTTAGAACTTGCAAGAATGTACGGTTATCTTTATCAAAAAAGCGAAAAAAATTACGCCGTGCTCCACGCTATGGATGGTTATGATGAGATTTCATTAACTGGGCCAGCAAAAGTAATTTCAAAGTATTCTGAAAATATTTTAAACGCAGAAGATTTTGGGGTGAAACAAATTGAGCAATCAGAGATTTTTGGTGGAGAAACGGTAAAAACTTCTGCAGAAATATTTCAAAATATTTTAAACGGAAAAGGAACCGAAGCCCAAAACAATGTGGTTTGTGCCAATGCTGGAATGGCAATTTCAGTAGTTGAAAATTGCACGATATTAGAAGGTTTTGAAAAGGCGAAAGAATCGCTTCAATCCGGCAAAGCACTGAATTCATTAAATCAATTACAAAAATTAAGTAAATGACAATCTTAGATAAAATAACAGCATACAAACGCAGGGAAATTGAAGCTAAAAAAGAAGCAATTCCAACCCGTTTGTTAGAAAAATTCCCCCTTTTTGCCAAAGAAACAAAATCTTTAGCGGAAGCCTTGCGGATTTCAACTACTGGTATTATTGCCGAGCACAAACGCCGCTCGCCCAGTAAATCTGTTATAAACGACAAGGTTTTATTGCACGAAGTGGTTTCTGGTTATGAAAATGCTGGCGCTTCAGGAATCTCGGTTTTAACGGATTCTAATTTTTTTGGCGGCTCGTTGGACGATCTTTTGGTAGCTGAAAAAGCAGTTAAAATTCCAATACTTCGGAAGGAATTTATTGTAGATCCCTATCAAATTTACGAAGCCAAAGCTTATGGCGCAGACGCAATTTTGCTGATTGCCGCTTGCCTTTCTGAGGAAGAATTGAAACAATTTTCGCATTTGGCGAAAAGTTTGAAATTGGATATCTTATTGGAGATTCACAATTTTGAAGAACTTCAGAAATCGTTATTACCAAATGTAGATATGATTGGAGTTAACAACCGAAACTTGAAAAATTTTAATGTAAATATTAATATCAGTAAAAAATTATCAGAAGAGATTCCGGCCGATTTCGTGAAAATTTCAGAAAGTGGAATTAGTGATATTGAAACAATTAAAGATTTGAGGAAATATGGTTTTGAAGGATTTTTAATTGGTGAGAATTTTATGAAAACTGAAAATCCGGGTGAAACTGCGAAACTTTTTATTGAAGAATTAAGATGATAGAAAAAAATCAAACTCCCTCTCCTTCGGGGAGGGCTGGGGTGGGGCTGAAAATCTGCGGAATAAAACACAACATTGCTGAAGTTACCTCACTTCAGCCAGATTATCTTGGTTTTATTTTTTATAAAAAAAGTCCAAGATATTTTGATTTAGAAGAAATTCCTCCGCTTCCCGAAGGCGTAAAAAAAGTTGGCGTTTTTGTAGATGAAAAACATTCAAAAGTGCTTGAAATAGTTAAAAAATATGATTTAGATATTATTCAACTTCATGGTAACGAAAGCAAGGAATACGTGCTAGATTTACAATGGTATCTGGTATTTTCAGAAGTTTTGGTTTGGAAAGCTTTTAGTATTGATGAGAATTTTGATTTTGAGCAATTACACATTTTTGAAGACAAAGTAGATAAGTTTCTTTTCGATACAAAAGGAAAAGAAAAAGGTGGAAATGGTTACACTTTTAATTGGGAAATTCTAAAAAATTACAATCATAAAAAACCATTCATTTTAAGCGGTGGCATTGGTCTGAATGAACTTGATGCTCTAAAAGAGTTACTAAAAATAGACCTTCCCATTCACGCAATAGATGTGAATAGCAAGTTTGAAGTTAAACCAGGATTGAAAAATATTGAAGATTTAAAGAAATTCAAAAATGAATTATAACGTAAACGAAAAAGGATATTACGGAGAGTTTGGTGGCGCATACATCCCTGAAATGTTGTACCCAAATGTGGAAGAACTACGGCAGAATTATTTAAAAATAATGGCAGAGAAATCTTTTCAAAAAGAATTTCAACAATTGCTGAAAGATTATGTGGGACGCCCTACTCCACTCTATTTTGCGAAACGTCTTTCAAAAAAATACAATACAAAAATCTATTTAAAACGGGAAGATCTTTGCCATACAGGCGCACACAAAGTGAATAATACCATTGGCCAAATTTTAATAGCGAAGCGTCTGGGCAAAACCCGAATTATTGCTGAAACTGGCGCGGGCCAGCACGGCGTGGCAACTGCTACTGTTTGTGCTTTAATGGGTTTGGAATGTATTGTCTTTATGGGTGAAATTGATATAAAACGTCAAGCACCAAACGTTGCAAGAATGAAAATGCTCGGCGCAAAAGTAGTTCCCGCCATGAGTGGCAGTAAAACCTTGAAAGATGCGACCAACGAAGCTATTCGCGATTGGATTAACAATCCTGTCGATACACATTATATTATAGGTAGCGTTGTTGGTCCACATCCATATCCAGATATGGTTGCTCGGTTTCAAAGTGTGATTTCCGAAGAAATAAAAATACAACTCAACGAAAAAGAAGGACGTGAAAACCCAGATTCTGTAGTGGCTTGCGTAGGTGGTGGCAGCAATGCAGCAGGTGCTTTTTATCATTATTTAGATAAACCAGAAGTTGGAATTATCGTCGTAGAGGCCGCCGGAAAAGGAATAGATAGTGGTGAAAGCGCCGCAACTTCAGCTTTGGGAAAAGTGGGCATTATTCACGGCAGCAAAACATTACTGATGCAAACTGCTGATGGACAAATTACCGAGCCCTACTCTATTTCGGCTGGTTTGGATTATCCTGGTGTTGGGCCAATGCACGCTAATCTTTTTGCTTCGGGTCGTGGTGAATTTATTTCAATAGCCGATGATGAAGCGATGCAGGCTGGACTAGAGCTTTGCAAACTAGAGGGAATCATTCCCGCTATTGAAAGTAGCCATGCACTTGCAATTTTTGAAAACCGAAAATTCAAACCGAATGATGTGGTGGTTGTGAATTTAAGTGGTCGTGGGGATAAAGATTTAGAAACATATATCAATCATTTTAATTTATAAGATGAATAGAATTCAAAATAAGCTTTCAGAAACCAAAAAATTACTTTCCATATATTTCACAGCAGGTTATCCAAATTTGGACGATACTATTGAAATTATTCAGCAATTAGAAAAAAGTGGAGTCGATTTTATAGAAATCGGTTTGCCATTTAGCGATCCTTTGGCAGATGGACCGACTATTCAGGCGAGTTCACAAGTTGCTTTGAAAAGTGGAATAACTACTGAATTACTTTTTCAGCAATTAAAAGATATTCGAAAAACCGTTTCTATTCCTCTGATAATTATGGGGTATTTCAATCCAGTTCTTCAGTTTGGGGTGGAAAATTTTTGTAAAAAATGTGCAGAAGTTGGCATTGACGGCTTAATACTTCCAGACCTTCCGATGGCAGAATATGAAGCGCATTATGCTGAGATTTTCAAAAAACATGGTTTAATTAATATCTTTTTAATCACACCACAGACTTCTGAAGAAAGAATACATCAAATTGATTCCGCTTTCGAAGGCTTTATTTATATGGTTAGTAGTACTAGCGTTACAGGCAGTTCTTCAGGTTTTGAAAATGAACAAGAAGACTATTTTAAACGAATTGCATCGCTTCAACTTAAAAACCCTCAAATTGTTGGCTTCGGAATAAATAATTCTGAAACATTCCTGCAAGCCACAAAACATGCAAAAGGCGCGATTATAGGCAGCGCATTCATCAAAATGCTTTCAGAAAAAGGTTTGAGTGGAATTTCATCGTTTATCAAATCAATTAGATAACATTTTCTTTTTTAAATGATTCCGAAGAAACTATACTCACTCCATTTAGGTTTTCGGGAATCCAAGATTTCACTACCTAAAGTAACCGATTAATAATCAATTATTTAGCGTTATTTTTCTTGGTGTTGTCAATACTATTTTGTATATT
>Ga0256845_1003454_pt1 | contig 10691 bp, 9 predicted proteins | sample RiftiametaG_FD_189101 | JGI IMG/M metagenome (GOLD analysis project Ga0256845, IMG submission 189101) | Tube worm associated microbial communities from hydrothermal vent at the East Pacific Rise, Pacific Ocean - Riftia | ecosystem: Host-associated > Annelida > Integument > Unclassified ... | reverse complement strand
ACCAGACCTCCAACGGCTGTGATTTGACTAAATCAGCAACTCCAATAATAGCACTTGGTTGCCAGACAACTATGTCTTGTTGTTTCGATAATCCCGCAGCAGCAAAAAATTTAGACCAATCCATTCCTGCTGCTTGACGTGAAAAATTGGCACGGTTCCAAAGGTTTTTGGCATTGTCAACCTTGCTAGATACCTTGCGTGTTGCATGAGTCCGTGCAATAGAAGTTTCAAGCACCATTACGGCCTTCGCTCTGTGTTTTACTTGATCGAATCCAGCCATGCTTAACGTTTGTTCTATATAAGCACGGTATTTATTGCGAAGAGACTGCATCTTCGCATCAGTACTCAGATAATACTCACGATCAGGCAGGCCCAGGCCACCTTGTGTCAAAAAAGTCACATAATTTTTCTCACCATTAAGCCCCAATTCAACTGATAAACCAAGCAAGCGTGAAGAATTATAAACGCCCCAAACAGTAGGATCTACATCTGCGCGCATCATGCTACCCAGCAGCTGGGCTAGCTCAACTTTGTTATCAACATTATCGATACTTTTCAGCATCGGGGTAATACCCTTGGTTTCAATGGCGGCCACGTTCATAAAAGCAGCACGAAAATCAACCACCTTACGCGCTGTCTTTCCAACTGGATGAGCAATGGTTTTTTTCATTAGTTGCGCTATCTGTTGATCGGCAAGTTCTTTGATCTCGTCGCGTATTCCCCATCTTCCCTTACCATCAGGGATTGTCGTGCTTTTAATCCATTCTCCATTGGCAAAAGCAAAGAAATCGTCACCAGCTTTAATGGTCGAATCTAGACCATTCTCAAGACAAAAAAGCCTGGGGGAAATAGCGAATAAAAAAACAGCCGTCAGTATGATTTTGTGGCCAGTGATTTTTGCGTGTTTGTATTTTTTCATGTTACACCTTTTGGATAGAAATTTCCGAGCAAGTTTACAATATGGTAGAATTAAACCTAGCCATATTCGGAATTGAACATTGAAAAAATAATTTCGTCACAAACAAACGGATCAGCAGAAGGGTTAGTTCCGAATATGGCTAGATTTAATATAATAAGTCATTAAAATAAAACCTGATTTAACTATTACCCAAAATTTTACAATGATTGATATCGAAATATGCCAACAAGCCAGACTAACTCGTGATCCACGTTTTGACGGCTCATTTTTTACAGCTGTGAAAACAACAAAAATATATTGTCGCAGCATTTGTCCAGTCAATGCGCCAAAAGAAAAAAACATCTGTTATTTTCCATCTGCAATTGCCGCCGCCCAAGCGGGTTTTAGACCTTGTTTGCGTTGCCGCCCAGACAGTGCCCCTGGTTCTCCTGCGTGGAAAGGAGTTGGTGCAACTCTGGAAAGATCAATCAGACTGATCAATGAAGGTTTTTTAGAAAAACAATCTTTGCAACAACTGGCCACTTATCTCGGCATCAGTGATCGATACCTGCGCCAACTTTTTGTCAAAGGCTTAGGTGTATCACCAAAGAAATTTGCATTGTATCAACAATGTTTGTTTGCCAAACAGCTATTGCATCAAATAAAAATATCAGTGACAGAAATTGCATTAGCCAGTGGTTTTGGTAGTGTTCGGCGATTCAACGACTGTATCCAAAAACAGCTGAACTTAACGCCATTACAAATACGCAAGTCACACAAAAATCACTCAAACAGTTTAAAACTCAAATTATATTACCGACCACCCTATAATTGGAAACATCTGCATGCTTACCTTTGTGCAAGATGTATTCCAAAACTAGAGTGGATCAATGAAAAAAGTTATGGACGTACATTTCATTGGGGAGACTGCACGGGACATTTTGATGCAGAACACATTGAAGCCGAAAATCGATTTGATGTGACAATCGAACTAAACGATATTGCCCAACTAAAGTCAGTTGTACACAATATCCGTCGCATACTGGACCTGGATGTGGATATTAAAACAGTAGAGGAATGCCTGAAAAACAATTTCTCACCTACCCTTATTGCGCAAACAGGATTGCGTTTGCCAGGAATTTGGAGCGTATTTGAAGCAGGCATACGCGCGATTCTTGGACAGCAGATATCTGTCACAGCCGCGTGTAATCTTGTGGCGGTATTAACTCACAATCTGGGTGATTCAATTGACAATAAAAAGCTGTTTCCACTACCAGAAGCTATTGCACAAAGCCCTCTTGAATTTTTAAAGATACCTCAGTCACGTAAACAAACTTTGCGCAACTTGGCACAGTTTTATGTGGAAAATGAATGGCCAGATAACCCAGAAAAATGGCTGAAATTAAAAGGTATCGGAAAATGGACCATTGATTATGCAAAATTACGGGGCCTGAGTGAACCTGATGTTTTTCTTGGTGGCGATCTTGGGGTTAAAAAAGCGCTGGCACAATCGGGAAAAAACATCAGCCCTGATTCAGCAGCCCCTTGGCGCAGCTATTTAACCTTCCATTTGTGGAGTCATTTATAATGTACATAGATTATTTACAAACTCCCATAGCCAAACTTGAGATACAGGCTTCTGAAAAAGGTGTTTCGATTATACATTTCATCAAACCAGAAGATCCTAAAAACAAAGCCGTCGTTAGTCCGAATAAATTCACAGAACAATGCAAACAACAACTCACTGAATATTTTTTACAGTCAAGAACTGTTTTTGATGTACAGCTAGATATGCAAGGAACCAGTTTTCAAATGAATGTCTGGAAATCCTTGCTGAAGATTCCTTTTGGCGCTGTTGTCACTTATGGTGATATTGCACATATGATTGATAATCCCAAGGCTGTGCGGGCCGTTGGAGCAGCCAATGGCAGGAACCCAATTTCAATCATTGTTCCTTGTCACCGTGTCATAGGCAGCAACGGAACATTGACTGGTTACGGTGGTGGTTTGCATAATAAAGAATGGTTGCTCAAGCATGAAACTGAAGAGTCACTGATTCTGACTGGTCAGTATCTTTAAAGTAGAAATCATTAAAGAATTTTATAGCTATTCGAAAATCATTAAAATTAAATCATTAAGAAAAGCAAATATGATGATAAATAGCACTAATGTACATATAATAAATTGTTACGTTCATTGAGGAATAAAATGATATTTTCAGGTGGTTGCCTTTGTGGTGCCTTAAGATATGAATCAAAACAAGATGCTGTAGAAACTGGGTATTGCCATTGCTTAATCTGTAGGAAATCTACCAGTGCCCCTCTAGTGGCGTTTGCATCATTTCCAATTGATTGTTTTTTATATACGAAAGGAGTACCATCAATCTACCTCTCCTCTTCAACGGGAATGAGAGAGTTTTGTGGTCAATGTGGTACTCAAATATGTCACCGTGCAATTGATGCACCAGAAACGGTTGATGTTAATTCTGGAACATTAGACGATATAAGTTTAGTACCACCTAAGTTTCATATCTACACTAAGGATAGCGTTCCGTGGTTGGAAATAAATGACGAACTGCCCAGATACAGTAAGGGGTCAGAGTGAACCTCCCAAGCAAACCGTTTGATGGGAAAAATCTGTTTTTCATCGGGTAAATTGATTTGTGGTAGATTATCTAATTGAGAATTTACTCCCACGGTTGTTGCCTTTGTGTTTTATGACCTGAACCTTGCCACAAGTGCTCATAGAATGTTTTCAGGATATAAACTTGAAATTTTGACTGAAAGTGTCTTCTTTAATAAGGTTAGATTGTGTGAAAAGTACAGCATAGATTTGATTTGGCCAGACACATGCCTTAAAATAAAACTACCAGTAGGAATTATTGTGCTAGCAGTCAATATAGCAGGATTAATAAAGATTCAAACAACTTCTATCCAAAACTGTTACGACACTGCAAAGCAGTTAAGCAATAGTGCAAAACCAATAAGTCTTGCTGAAAAATTCGTAGTCAATGTGTGCAACAATGACAATATATTATACAGAGCAGAAAATAATTTACCGAATTTTAGTTTGCCTGATAATATTAAAGATATAATGATAAAAAATTGGAAGTTATTATTTAATGAAGTATTAAATACAGGAGTCAATCTAAAAATAGTTATTTTGCCAGAACATTCTTTATTTGATTATACAATCAAACCCGCAAATACACATGCTATTGTTCAAGAAGTCCTCAACAGTTTTATTGATCAAAAAGGCTTTGAAATATTGGACTTAAGATCAATGTTTGATAATGGTAACAATGAAGTTTGTTCTTTATTCAAGGATCCATTACATTTTAACAACCTTGGTAAATCACTTATTACTCGAAAAATTGTTGAAAGTTTTATCAGTATTAAAAAATTTGCAACAAAACCCGATAAAGTCACAAGGCATAATTTCGAAAGGGTTGAAAATAGTCATTAATCAGTTAAAATGTCCTGATAAATTCAAATATACGGTTGAGATTATGATTTCTCAACAGCTAAGGAAAAACTTATGAAAAAACTATACCCTCTATTATTGATTACATTTATTGTATTTTGGGTTCAGCCCTCTTTTGCTTATATCGATCCAGGTTCGGGCAGCGCAATTATGTCAGCAATAATCGGATTTTTTGTAGCCATCGGAATAGTGGTAAAAACTTATTGGTATAAAATAAAGTCTTTATTTGGCGGAGGCTCAAAAAAATCCTCAACCGAATCTGAAGAAGAGTAAGACACTCATTTAATGGAAATATTTTTACTCGGCGCTGGTAAACCAGCACATGGAAGTAGTCCCGCTGCGTTAAAAAACATAGCTTTGGATAACAAAGTTATGGATTGGCAGTTGCACAGTTTTGCCTCAATTGCCTCTATTGATAATATCTATTATCTGGGTGGTTATCATGTCGAAGATGTTATTCAACAATACCCAAACCTCAATTTTGCCGTCAATCCCAATTGGCAAAACCAAAGCGCACTTTCAACATTTCTAAAAGCGCCATTTTCAGGATGTGCTGCGATTGTTTCCTATTCGGATACGGTTTTTAGACCCGATATAATAGAGAATATGGTTGCTGTTGATGCAGATGTTGTTGTGTGTATTGATAGTCTATGGAAACAACGGTATAAAAATCGATCAACGGAAGATTTAGCAGCGGCTGAAACAATTGTAGTTGATGGTGACTTGGTTGTCGAATTCACAGGCTTAGTACACTTTCACCCCAAAGTAATTAAATTTCTACAGTCCCAAAATGAAGCCAAGATTGGCTCCAGTATGCTTGATTTAATCCATTACTTAAAAAATAGTGGTTTTAATGTACGAGAATATGATGTCCAAGGACATTGGGCCGAATTCAACTCACCCAATGATATCGCTAAATTTATTTTGGGCACCAAGGCAGAAACGCTGGCGCGATTGGAGCCAAGAGTAACTAAAAGTATCATTGGCAAACAGGTGAGTTTTACCGTATCACAATGGACCGATGACCCACAGGCGATTATTCAAAATATCATCAATCGATTTGGTGAAACAAAACTGATTATCAGAAGCAGTTCAAAAGGTGAGGACAATTGGTTTTCATCAAATGCTGGTGGTTATGAGAGCTTACTTAATATTGACAGCGATAACCAAAAGGATTTAATGGGTGCAATTGATACAGTTATTTCATCCTATGGTAAAAAAAATAATGGTGCTGATCAAGTATTGGTACAACAACAACTTGCAAATGTCACCGCATCGGGTGTGGTTTTCACCTGTGGTTTAGAAACAGGTTCTCCCTATTATCGGTTTAACTTTGATGATGTCAGTGATTCAACTGAGTCGGTAACAGCAGGAACTGACAATGATTTGCGTACCATTATTATTAGCCGTTTTGGAACACAATATCTTGAATCGGTTGAACCAAAAATGGTCAAAGTTTTAACGGCAATTCAAGAGCTTGAACAATTATTAGGTTATGACAAACTAGATGTAGAATTTGCCATTGATGCCAGTAATCAGGTGCACATATTTCAAGTGCGTCCCATTACGGTCGATCACAGTCACTATGAAATAGATTTATCTCTTATACAAAATAGTTTAGAGGATTGTAAGTTGTTTTTTGAATCTCAACAAAAACCATCGCCATTTATATTTGGTGAAAAGACTATATTTGCCAATATGCCGGACTGGAACCCTGCAGAAATAATTGGAACCAGTCCAAAGCCATTGGCATTTAGTCTTTACAGGCAATTAATCACCAATGAGATTTGGGGCAAACAAAGGGCAGAATTTGGATACCGAGACACACAACCTTGTCAATTAATCTATGCTTTTTCTGGACAGCCATATGTTGATGCTAGAGCCAGTATCAATTCTTTTATCCCAAGCGACCTAGCTGATGCAACCACAAATCGTTTGGCCAATGCTTATGTGCAAATTTTAGCGGATAATCCACAATTTCATGACAAGATTGAATTTGAGGTACTGTTTACTATTTGGACTCCTCAGTTAAACAAGCAAGCCATAGAGCGATTTAGAAATTATGATGTCAATCTTGATGCCATTGATGCCTTGGAAAAAGGTCTAAAAACAATTACCTGTGACGCTCTGAATCGTTTAAGTAATGACATTGCATCGATAGAAAAATTGCCACCACGGCGAAATGCAATATTGGCCAGTAAAATTTCTGTAGCCGATAAGATAGTAGCACTCACTGTGGATTGCAAAAAATATGGAACCTTGGCTTTTTCACACGCCGCTCGCGCTGGCTTTGTTGCCACCACAATATTAAAAAGCTTGGTTGAAAGTGGAAGTTTATCTGACCACAGGCGACTGTCTTTTCTTAACAGTTTCAATACGGTGGCAGGTGATTTTGAACAAGATAAATATGCCCACTCACAACATAAAGTTTCAGACAAAGAGTTAGTTGAAAGCTATGGGCACTTAAGACCTGGCACCTATGAGATTACTACTCAAGCTTATTGGGAGAATGCCAGTTGTTATCTGCATACTGAAAATACCCATCAACCCTCTCAAAACTCAGAATTTGAATTTACTATTTCAGAAAAGCTGGGTTTAAATAACTATTTAACAAAATTGGGCTCATCACTTAATGCAGATGATTTGCAGCAATATTTGATTAAAGCCATACAGGCACGCGAGTGGGTCAAGTTTGAATTCACCAAAAATCTCAGCAGTGTATTGGATATGTGCGTCAAGCTAGGAGATGACAATGGTATTAGCCGTCAAGACATGTCTTTTCTGCAATACAATGACTTTTTAAACTTAACTTTGAATGCCATAAATATAGCCCAAATTAAACAACTCATCAAAATACGTAAAGAGCAATACATAGCTACGTTAACTATTGAACTGCCTTCCTTGATTCAAAGCCCAAATGATTTATATGCCTTTGAAAGATTCAACTCATTACCCAATTTTGTTACCATGAATAGAATTGAGGCAACAGTTCAAGAATTAACATCTCAAAAACAAAATGATTTAAAAGGCAAACTCATCATGATTCCACAAGCGGACCCTGGATATGACTGGTTGTTTGGACATGAAATTGCAGGGCTGATTACTATGTATGGTGGTGCCAATTCGCACATGGCAATCCGTGCCGCTGAAATTGATTTGCCAGCAGCCATTGGCGTGGGTGAAAAATTATATGAAAAAATTTCTACCATGAAAAAAGCAGAAATGGACTGTGCCAATCAAATAATCAGAGAAATATTTTGAAAAATCTGGGCATAACTCAAAGAGTTGAAGTCATACAAAGCTACAATGAAAGGCGTGATTGCCTTGATCAAAGGTGGTCCTTGTTTGCCAATGAACTGGGTTTTAATTTAATTCCATTGGCAAATATCAAACCGCAACTGGTTGAAAATTACATAAAAGATTTAAACATAGATGCTATCATACTCAGTGGTGGAAATTCTATTACTCAATTTTCACCTGATGCAGAAGATGTAGCAATTGAACGAGATGGATTTGAAAGCATGCTCATCAAACAAGCCATTGTGGAAGAGATTCCATTAATAGGCGTATGCAGAGGTTTGCAGTTTCTTAATATTTATTTGGGTGGAAACTTAAGTCCCATTACTGGACATGTGGGATTAAAGCACGAAATTTTATCCAGTCAAAGCCGATACAAATTTCCGCAATCAATCAACAGCTACCATAACTGGTCAATTGCCCATAATGATTTGGCAGGTGATTTGGAAGTATTAGCAACCGATAGTGCTAGAAACATCGAAGCGGCATGCCATAAAAATCATAAATTATTAGGAATCATGTGGCATCCAGAGCGAGAATCGCCATTTGACCCACTTGATATTAAACTTTTTAAGGAGTTTTTAACATGACCAGAGCATTGATTTTGGCAGCAGGACAGGGCACACGACTCAGGCCATTAACCGATGACAAACCCAAATGTTTAGTTCCTCTTATGGGTAAATCATTGTTACAAAGACATGTAGCCACTTTAAAAAAAGCCAATATCAATGACATTTATATTGCCACTGGCTACCGAGCTGATCAGATTGAAAAATTGGGGTTTAATACTTCATACAATGAAAAATACGATAAAACTAATATGGTTGAATCATTGTTTTGTGCGCTGGACTTTATTCAACAACCAGGTGATTTAATCATTGCATATGGCGACATTGTGTATCAAGACAACAATCTTCAGGCACTGCTGGACTGTGATGATGAAATAGCCTTAATGATCGATGCCAAATGGCGTGATTTGTGGAGCCTGCGATTAGAAAATCCACTCGAAGATGCAGAAACTTTAAAAATTGATGACAATGGTTATGTCACCGAATTGGGTAAAAAACCAGATAACTATTCTCAAATAGAAGGCCAATACACAGGATTAATCAAAATACGCGCTAACAAACTGGCGGATTTTATTGGTTTTTATCAGCAGCTTGATCGAACAACAACCTATGATGGCAAAGACTTTGATAACATGTATATGACCAGTTTTTTGCAAATGCTCATAGACAGTGGTTGGCAGGCAAAAGCAGTGATGGTTCAAAGTGGCTGGCTTGAAGTTGATTCGGTTGAGGATTTAGAGCAATACGAAAACATGCAAAAACAGGGAAAATTAATTGATTTCTATAGGCTTGAAGATTAATGAAATTTTTCCGTCATCTCAAAGCTGTGATGCGTTTTATGCAATTGCCCAAATCACAACGTCGGTTAACATTTTATTGTGAAGGCAAAAACTATTGGCCACATCTTGAAGGCTTAATTAAACAAATTTTGGCAACATCTGATGTGCCAATCTGCTATATATCTTCAGATGACAATGACCCTGGTTTATCCTTAAAACATAAAAACTTACAAACCTTTAAAATCGATGAGGGGTTTGTGCGTAATTATTTATTTGAGAATCTAGAGACAGAAATAATGGTCATGACCATGCCAGATTTGCATCAATATCAGGTCAAACGCTCAAAGCACAAAGTTCATTATGTTTACCTACAACACTCGCTGGTAAGTTTGCACATGATATACCGAAAAGGTGCTTTTGATCATTATGATACGATATTTTGTGCAGGACCTCATCATTTAAAAGAAGTCAGAGCTACAGAAAAAAAATATAATCTGCCGAAGAAAAATCTAGTTAAACATGGTTATGCACGTTTGGATTCAATCGTTGCAGAAGCTAAGAAACATCCCAAAACAAATAAAAACAACCCAAAACACATCCTCATTGCACCATCTTGGGGGCCAGATTGCATTATAGAGTTAGGTTTGGGAGGGAACATCGTCGATAAATTGTTAACAGCAGGTTATCAAGTGACCCTACGTCCGCACCCACAAACCATAAAATTTGCCAATGATAAAATTTCTAGTATTTTAAAAAAACATAATCAAAACAAGCTGTTTACTTTTGAAGCCAATGTAGCAGGACAAAAATCACTGCATGCCTCCGATGTGATGATCTGTGATTGGTCTGGAGCAGCATTGGATTATGCCTTTGGGCTTAATAAACCTGTGCTTTTTATTGACGTACCTAAAAAAGTAAATAATCAAGATTATCAAGACATAGACATAGAGCCTTTTGAGGTGTCCATTCGGGATAAGATTGGCACAGTTATAGCCCCAAATGGTGATGTGGTGAATGCCATTGTTAAAATCAAGCCATTGAATTTAACCGAAATCTATTATTATAAAAATGCAGACATTACAGGAGCACAAGAAATTTTAAGACTATTAAGCAATAAAGAGCAACCACAATGAAAGGGCTAATATTGACCATTACATTACTATTTGTATCATTGCAGTCTTATGCTTTGGAAGTTGAAAGCAATAGATTAAATGATATTATCACAAAAGATATTGTGGAAAAAACATCCTTTTTTGGCTTAGCTTCTTATTATAATGCTGTTAATTATTTTGTACTTGATGGTGAATATTTAAACCGCATTGATGAAGAAACGCAGATACAACTCTCCAATGAACAATATCTGATCGTTACAGGGAGGTTTAATGTGCTCATTGTGAAAGCAGAAAATTTAAGTTTTAAAATTTCTTCATCTGGCATTGAAATTAAAAACCCTGAGTTGTTAGATAATTTTGGCTCACAGATTAATGCATATACCAAACCTGAACTCAAATCAGTAAACCCTGTTTTTGATACTATTAGATACAATCACCTGTGGTCACCATTGGCATGGTTAGCAAAAGTGGTTGAATCATCATTGGATTTCATTCACAAAAATATTGTAACCAATTGGGGTTGGGTGATAATTGTATTTGGTGTTTTATTGAA
>Ga0256845_1003453_pt1 | contig 10691 bp, 10 predicted proteins | sample RiftiametaG_FD_189101 | JGI IMG/M metagenome (GOLD analysis project Ga0256845, IMG submission 189101) | Tube worm associated microbial communities from hydrothermal vent at the East Pacific Rise, Pacific Ocean - Riftia | ecosystem: Host-associated > Annelida > Integument > Unclassified ... | reverse complement strand
CAAATGAAAAGATTAAAGATTTATCTTTTTTAATTAAATAATCAAAGCAATTCTTATTTTTCTTTAATATTTTTTTTTTAATATTCTCAATTTCTTTTTTATTCATTTTTCCTTTTCTATCCCTTATTTTATTTGAATGAAAATTAAGATTTAACGGAATTTGATTAAATCGATTGAATATTAGAATAAAAAAATATTAAAGTAAAGAAGGATCATTGAAATAGGTGTCCTATGGATGATTGTTAAAGCGTAATCAGTGAGTGAAAAAATTTTTAATCCGGCTTTTTGTCTTTAAATGTTTCCATTTATCAGGAAAGGCAATGGGGCTGAATTTAGTTTGAATTTTGATAAAGTATGAATTAATAGGTTTGTCAAAACCTTTTTCCAGTATAATGACCGGGGTCATGATAACTCCTTCATAGCTTACGACAATATCATAATCTTTGCTCTGCACTGAGCAAAGTCCATTATTCCTTAATAATGATATGATTGCATTTTTCCTTGCGAATTTTATTAAAGTTTTTTCCGAGTCATTGCAGATTGCAGATATTGCTCCATAGGTTTGAATAATAGAAAATTTTTCCGCCCTGAACTCTTTTTCCGAGGGGACCATAATAAGGTTTGTATCAACTATTTTGTGCCTTGAAGTTTTTATGTCATACCTCACATAATAAAGGTCAATACCTTTATTATAAAGGGGAGAACAGGATGAAAACATAGTTGGAAATGATAAAATACTAATTGATAAGAATAGAATAATTGGTCGTTTAAATAAAATAGGCATAATTTTTGTATATTATTAATTTATAATTAAATTAAAGTTCGTAACAAAGATAAACGATTACATTATTATTACCATAGAAATTTTAATTGTGCCATTGATGATAAGAATAATAAAATTATTTAATATTTATTTGCGAATATTAAGACCGGAGGAATGAAAAATGAAAAAAATTATTGTAATAGTGTCTATTCTTTTTATTGCAGGAGTTGTCTTGACTGGATGCACATCTTCTTCCAGAACAATTGCCGCACCAGGTAAGATTATAACCCCAAAGGATGTGCCCGATACTAAATTAAAGATTGTGACATTTTATGTTACGGGAAAAGGTTTGGAGCCGGAAGATGCTTTGACAAAGGGAGAAGCTGTTTTGATGGCTGAAAGAGCTGCTGTGGCAGATGGATATAGAAAACTTGTTGAGAAACTTCGTGGAGTTTATGTTGATGCATTTATGCAATCAGGTCGAGGGACTGTTGACCATGAGCTGATTAGGACTCAGACACAGGCCTGGCTTATAGGCACAGAAGTCGTTGAGATTAAAACGGGCAAATATGGAATCACTAGTGTTCGCATGAGGCTTAGAATTCATTTTTCAAAAAAAGGAATGGTTTGGTGGCCTGCAGGAATTGATAACGATGTTGAATCAGTTTTACTACCTTCATAAAAAATATTGGGGGCTATGATGAAAGCAATTAAGGATTTAAAAAAATTAAAATTTTCAATCATTATATTAATATCCTTCTTATTATTCCTATCATTTGTATCATCATTGTATGGAGCAGACCATGCAATGATGATTTTTGAGAGTAGATTGCATTCATCGGCCGATTTTTATGAAAGAATAGATGAATATAAAGCAATTGTTAAAGAATTAGATGAGCAAATCAAAAATCAGATGGATGCCAATGATTGGCTTTATCTTAAAATAAAAAGAATAAATGAGTCCGGGCGTGAGGCAGACCAGGATATTATCTGGTCTTTGGAAAAGAAAAGAAAGTTTATCAAAAAATTATCGCAAGAGAGGCAACGATATTCTAAGCTTATTAAATCTTTATATAGTAAAATTAAGACAAGACAGCAAAGAGGGAAAATACAGGGAAAACAAAAGCTGTCCGGGAAAATTGCTTCAGATAAGAAGAGACCCGCACCAGAAATAAAAAATATTCCGTCAGCTATCTTTGATAAAAAACAGCTGTATTTTGAAGTCAAAAAGGCCAATCTCAGTGATTGGCTGGAGATCAGTGGAAACGAGGCATGCTTAAAACTTAAAACAACATTACCCATACTCTTCCCTGTGGGAAGTGCTAAGATTGCACCCGAGTATAAATCTTTTTTTACCCGGCTTGCTAAATTTTTAAAAGGATATGAAGTTAAAATTATGGTAAATGGCTATGCTGATATTGATCCAATTCACACTGATAAATATCATTCTAATTTTGAGCTTGGTGCCATAAGAGCTGCAAATGTAGCTTATGAACTCATTAATAATGGATTAAAGCCTTCAATTTTCAATATTAATTCTCCGGGAGAATATAGATTGTCAGCTGGCAAAGAGACAAAACATAAAGCGCTTGAAAGGCGTGCAGAAGTAGTTATTATTTTTATTAGTTAACACAAATAATTATATTTTACTGAATATATTGTTATTATCTTAATGCAGGTTTTTTTTCTTCAGTAATTCTCGGTCAATATATATGAACAAAGCAGATACCCGCTTCAAAAGTCTTACCTGTATATGAACAAGGAACAAAAAGGGGATTTTGTTCTTAATGTTCATATCCAAGCCTCACTTTATCCTTTTATTTTCCTATAATAACCAAAAAAACAAAATTGTATGTAAATATTTTGACTATATTACACTTGTTAATCTTTAAAATAATTTTTAACCGAGAATTGCTGTTTTTTCTTGACTGCAAATCCTATTTCATCTATATAGTTCATACTATGAACACCGCATATAACAAGAAATTCGGCTTAATCTTCTATAATTAGGTGAGGTTAAAGCAGAAACAGAAAACCTTTCAATGAAATTAAAAATATTGATTCTGAGCTGTGTAATGATCCTGAAATAGAAGAGGTATTGGAAAAAATATTTATTTAATTTGTTATGTGTAAACAAAAGCGTGTTATTCCAAACGGTTATGCCTGAAATTTGATGTAATCGACAAGGCGGAGCTATGTTTCGGGAAAAATTTATTGGAGAAAATCGATAAAATTTTGTTATGACAAATATTCCTAAAATTTCATACAATGAATATCCTAAAGAAATGGTTGGATTGGAAGACCTATCATTAAAATTTATGAAACAATCGGTCTTTGTTCCATTAGCCCTTGAAAATGATGTCCTGTCAATTGCCATGGCTGATCCAATGGATTATTTTACAATTGATGCTTTAAAATTGTCCTATGGGTTTTCCATTGAGGTCTATAAGGGAGAGCCAGGAGATATTATCGATGTGATTGATCGATTGTATGGGAGTGGCAGTCAATCCATTGAAACCATAATTGAAGAAGCTGATAAAGATGTCTATGAAATAGAGGCTCCCCAGGGGCAGGATGTTGAAAGCCTTAAGGACATGGCATCAGAGGCTCCGATTATAAGGTTGGTTAACCGCCTTATATATAATGCCGTAGATATGCAGGCAAGTGATATTCATTTTGAACCCTTTGATACCAGATTTTTAATCAGGTACAGGATTGATGGAGTCCTTCATGAGATTGAATCTCCTCCTCTGCGACTCCAGGCCGCTATTATTTCCAGGGTTAAAATAATGGCAAAAATGGATATTGCTGAAAGACGATTACCCCAGGATGGCGGTATAAAATTAAAGATTGCCGACAGGGAAATAGATTTCAGGGTTTCCACTGTGCCAACATTATATGGTGAAAGTCTGGTAATGAGGATTCTTGATCGGGAAAGCCTTGAACTTGATCTTCGCAAATTAGGGTTTCCCGATGATATTTATGAACAATATATTGAACTGGTTCAACAGCCCTATGGCATGATTCTGGTGACGGGTCCCACAGGAAGCGGGAAGACTTCCACTTTATATACTACCCTTGCCATGATAAATTCTTCGGAAAAAAAGGTAATAACCCTTGAAGATCCTGTTGAGTATCAATTGTCAGGAATCAATCAGATACAGGTGAAATCTAAAATAGGTTTAACATTTTCCAATGGATTAAGATCTATTGTCCGCCAGGATCCAGATATCATTCTTGTGGGAGAAATCAGAGACAAGGAAACAGCAGAAATTTCCATTCAGTCTGCTTTAACAGGACATCTTTTATTCAGCACACTGCATACCAATGATTCGGCTGGCGCTATTTCAAGATTGATAGATATGGGCGTTGAAAATTTTTTATTGAGTTCAACTCTTCTGGGTATTATGGCCCAGAGACTGGTCAGGGTTATTTGCCCTGACTGCAAGCACCAGGTTGAGCCTGAAGAACGTCTGGTAAACCTGATGAAGCTTGATCCTGATGAACGATCTAAAATAATTTTTTATGAAGGCAAGGGGTGTGAGACCTGCCATCATACAGGATTTAAAGGAAGAACCGCAATCTTTGAATATTTGCCAATGATGGAAGATATCCGAAGAGAGATCATAAATCGATCAAGTGTTGAACAAATAAAGAAAAGGGCAATTGCTGCTGGTCTTAGAACTTTAAGAGAAGATGGCTGGGATAAAGTTAAAAAAGGTATAACAACTATTTCTGAAGTTTTACGAGTCACCTTGGAGATATGATTCATGTCACTTTATTCATATAAAGCTGCCGACAGTGAGGGTAAAGTGTTCCAGTCTGTTATGGAAGCAGATTCGGAGAACTCTGTTGTAAATCAGCTCCAGGATACCGGGATGATACCCATACGTATCACTTTGGCATCAAAAAAAATGTCCAAGACAAGGGGTTTATTATCTTTTGATATCAAGAGTTTGTTTCAAAGAGTATCTTCTAAAGATGTGATGCAATTTACCGAGGATCTGACTGCATTGCTCAATGCTGGTCTACCTGTTGACCGATCATTAACAATCCTGGTGGATGCAACTCAAAACCATGTATTTAAAGATATTGTTAAAGATATTTTAAAGTCAATTGAAAGCGGATCTGATTTGTCTGAAGCCATGGCGCGCCATCCGAAAATTTTTTCAAAGTTTTACGTAAATATGATTAAGGCAGGAGAAGCAGGCGGAATATTAGAGGATGTATTGGAACGTTTAGGATTGTTTTTGTCAAGCTCCCAGGAATTAAAAGATTATATAAAATCTGCCATGGTATATCCTTTATTTTTACTTTTTGTAGGCGGAATTTCCATAATTATTTTAATGACCTTTGTTATTCCAAAATTTTCTGTGATTTTTGCAGATATGGGTAGTGCTCTGCCTTTATCTACCAGGATACTTTTAATAGCTTCTGATATCTTCAGAGTATATTGGTGGGCTCTTATTATTGCAGGTATTGTTTTTGTTTTTGGACTTATACAATATTTAAAAACTCCCAAGGGTCAAATTCAATTTGATATATTAAAAATAAAAATGCCTGTAATTGGTGACCTTATTAAAAAAATTGAAGTGGGTCGAATTACAAGGACTCTTGGGACCCTTATTAATAGTGGAGTACCAATTCTCCAATCTATTTTATTGGTAAGAGATATTGTAAATAATAAACTCATTGCTGATTCAATGGACGAAACCTATGACAGGGTCAAAGAAGGTGAGAGGCTTTCAGTACCATTATCTTTGAATCATATTTTTCCTCCCCTTGCAGTGCATATGATTAAGGTTGGTGAAGAAACAGGTAATCTTGCAGAAATGCTGCTTAAAATAGCTGATAATTATGAAAAAATAGTAAAAAATTTGGTTAAACGGGCTATCAGCTTGTTAGAACCGTTGATGATTTTAATGATGGGTATTGTTGTTGGCTTTATTGTTATTTCCATGTTAATGGCTATTTTTAGTATGAATGACATGCCAATATAAATTAAAGAGGTATATATGAATTTATTAAAAATAATTAAACCAGACTCAGAGAATAAGGAAAAGGGTTTTACTTTAATTGAACTTTTGATTGTTATGGTGATTTTGGGACTTCTTGCAGGTCTTGTAGGACCTAAAATGTTTGGAAAAGCTGATTCATCAAAGCAAAAAGCTGCTCAATCCCAGATTTCGCTTTTTGAGACTGCTTTAGATATGTACAGGCTTGATATGGGTAAATATCCAACAACTGACATGGGGCTTAAAGCCTTGAGGATAAATACAAGTGATTCTAATAAGTGGGACGGACCATATTTGCCCAAGGAAATTCCCCTTGATCCATGGAACAATCCTTACCATTATGCGTCTCCCTCCCAGCACGGTGATTATGAAATTGTTTCATACGGTGCTGACAATGCCGAGGGCGGAGATGGATTGGATGCTGATATTAAGAGCTGGAAGGGACTTGACAAAAAATAAAGAGGGTGGGTTCACGCTTTTTGAGTTGATTATTGTCCTTGTAATTATGGGGCTTATATCTTCTCTTGTCCTGCCAAGATTTTTTAATTCAATGACCCATGTTGAATTAAAAACCGCTGCAAGACAGACTATTGCCCTGCTTCATCAAGCAAGAGATATTGCATATTTCCAAAAACAAAGAGTCAAGGCTTGTTTTGATTTGGAAACTGATGGGGTTACCATATACAGGTATGATAATAAAAAGAAAGAATTAAAACCCTGGTCAGTGATTAAGCAATATTCCTATCCTGGAGATGTTAAAATAAAATTATGCAGAAAAAAGGACAAGGAATTTTCCCAAGGCAAGTTTGATCTGGTATTCTCACCAAACGGGAATAGCAGTGGTGGACTTATTGTTTTGAAAAATAAAAAAAATAGAGTGTATAAAATTAAAATTGATTTTATTACCGGGAATGCCCGTATAATTAATTGAGTAAAGAAGAGCACATGGAAAAAATAATTGAAAAAATATCTGTAACTGTTCCGGTTTTTAATGAAGAGAAAAATCTGGAAAACTTATATAATAAACTTATTCTTGTTTTAGATAAAATGGCATGTCCCTATGAAATAATTTTTGTTAATGATGGCAGTTCTGATAATAGCCTGGATATTATAAACCAGATGGCTCAGGCAAATGACAAAGTAAAAGTCATTCATTTTACCAGGAATTTTGGTCAGACAGCTGCAATGATGGCAGGATTTGATCATGCAAAAGGTGATATTATAATACCCATTGATGCAGACATGCAAAATGATCCTGAAGATATTCCAAAGCTTGTTGAAAAACTTGCTCAGGGTTTTGATGTGTGTTCCGGATGGCGGAAAAACAGAAAAGACAGCACTTTTAAAAAGGTGCTGGTAAGTAAAATAGCAAATAAACTTATTTCAAAAATTTCCGGGGTAAAACTAAAAGATTATGGATGTACTCTTAAAGCTTATAGAAAAAATGTTGTAAAAGGTGTCAGGCTTTATGGTGAAATGCACAGATTTATTCCGGTGTACGCAAGCTGGGAAGGTGCTAAAATAACTGAAATTCCGGTGATTCATCATCCACGTATTCATGGCAAATCCAATTATGGTCTGGAAAGAACACTTAAGGTGATTTTAGATTTAATTGTTATTAGTTTTTTAGATAATTATGCTCAAAAACCTATTTATGTGTTTGGAGGAGTAGGATTTTTAAGCTTGATATTTTCTTTTGGCACATTTTCTTATGCAAGTTATTTAAAATTTTTTAAAGGGATTGCATATATCCAGACCCCATTGCCTGTTCTTGCTTCCATAACAATGCTTGGATCATTCATGTGTATACTTTTAGGGCTTTTAGCTGAGATGATCATGCGTACTTATTATGAAACCCAGCAAAAAACTATTTATTTGATCGAAAGTTCAAAAAATATCAAAGACCAAGACTGATGTGCGGAATTACAGGTTTTTCTGGGCAAGGCACAGATTCGGATTTGGAAAAGATGGCTGGAGCTCTCAAACATAGAGGTCCTGATGCCGGCGGGTATTTTGTTGATGAGAAGAAAAAAATATTTTTAGGGCATAGGCGATTATCCATTATTGATATTAACGATGGTGTTCAGCCCATGGCTGCACCGGACAAAAAAATTGTTATAGTTTTTAATGGTGAGATATATAATCATATTGAGTTAAGGAAAATTTTAGAAAAAAAAGGTCATGTATTTAAAAGTGATCATTCTGATACTGAGGTTTTGCTCCATGGATATCGGGAGTGGGGTTTTTCTCTTCCTGAAAAATTAGATGGCATGTGGGCTTTTGCCATTTATGATAAAGAAAAACAGATTCTTTATTTAAGCCGTGACCGTTTTGGAAAAAAACCTCTATTTTATTCTCTGCAGAATAATACCTTTGCTTTTGCGTCTGAGCTGTCATCACTTATACTTCATCCGGATATTGAAAATTCAATCAGTGGGAAAAGCCTTAAAAAATATTTTGCCTATGGATATATCCCGGCACCGCGGTCCATATTTAAAAAAATATTTAAACTAAATTCCGGGCATAATCTTATTTATTCCATATCTTCCAATACAATTGATATTAAAAGATATTGGGAATTTTTAATTGAACCCTTTGAGAATATTCCAGACAATCCTGAAAAAATATGGGGAGAAGAATTAAGAGATTTAATTTCAAAAGCAGTTAAGAAAAGACTTATTTCTGATGTGCCTTTGGGGATATTTTTAAGCGGAGGTATTGATTCTTCATGTGTTGCAGCATATGCAGCTTCTAATATGCATCAGGGTGAACTGAAAACATTTTCCATAAGTTTTAAAGAAAAAAGTTTTGATGAATCAGAATATGCATTAAAAGCTGCAAAATTTATCAAATCAAACCATCATAATGAACTATTATCCCTTGAAAACTCGCAATCGCTTTTACCGGATATTATTGCCAAACTGGATGAGCCCATGGGAGACAGTTCTCTTTTACCTACTTATCTTTTAAGCAGGACAACCAGAAAATATGTAACCGTTGCCTTGGGCGGGGATGGTGCAGATGAACTGTTCGCAGGTTATGATCCTTTCAGAGCTTTAAAGTTAGCTGAATTATATTTGAAAATTATTCCTCAACCTGTGCATAAAGGTATCAGAATGCTTTGCAATCTGCTGCCCGTATCTCATAAAAATATGAGTTTTGATTTTAAACTCAAAAGAACATTAAGGGGATTGAGCTTTTCAAAAAAATTATGGAACCCGGTCTGGCTTGGTACCTTATCTCCTGATGATATTGCAGATTTATTTAATGAACCTTTGGATATTGAAAATATATATTCTGAAGCCATTGAGCACTGGGATAATTGCAAAACAGATAATATGATTGATCAAACCCTGCAGTTTTATACAAGATTTTATCTTCAGGATGATATTCTGGTCAAAGTGGATCGTGCATCAATGATGAATTCACTGGAAGTTAGAGCTCCGTTTCTTGATAAGGATCTTGTGGATTTTGTAAGAAAGATCCCCGCTAATTATAAATACCGCCATGGTCAGACAAAATATATTTTAAAAAAAGCATTGGAGCCTGTTCTGCCAAAAGAAATTTTATATCGTTCCAAAAAAGGATTTGGAATCCCTGTTGGCAAATGGCTTAAAACTCCTTTTTTTGATTTGGCTCCAAAAACCTTACCTGAACTATTGGATTCAGATTTTATTGATAAGGCTAATCATGACCATTTGTCAAATAAAGCTGATAACCGGGCTTTTTTGTGGAATTACTGGCTTTTCAAAACATGGCATGGGAAGAAATCATATAGATGAATATAGTTTTAATTAATTATGAATTTCCACCCCTTGGTGCAGGAGCATCAAACGCTACATTCCATATTGGAAAAGAGCTCGCTGCCATGGGTCATAAAATTATTGTTTTAACATCTTCTTTTAAGAAAAAAATCGGATATGATTATGAAAATGGTATGATTATTTTTAGATGCCCTGCCATCAGGAAAAAAACATCTGAGTCAAATATAGTGGAAATGTTTTCTTTTGTTGTTTCATGTTTTTTTTTTATCCCGTGGATAGTTTTAAAACATAAAGTCCAAGCCGGTATAATATTTTTTTCATTCCCCTGTGGTCCTTTGGGACTTTTACTTAAAATATTTTTTAATATTCCCTATATTATATCCCTGCGTGGCGGAGATGTACCCGGGAATGAAAAAAAACTTGATAAAATTCATAAAATTCTTAAACCTTTGCGCCGTTTTATTTTTAAAAAGAGTCAAGCTGTTGTTGCTAACTCTGAAGGCTTAAAACAACTTGCACAAAAAGCAGACCCCATTGATATCTCCATAATCCATAATGGAATTGATACGGATTTTTTTTCACCTTCAAACTCAACAAAAAATAATAAAGAGTTTGAGCTCCTTTTTGCAGGAAGGCTTTCTGAACAGAAAAATTTACCATTTCTTCTTAAGCAGGTTGCTGAGTTCCAAAACAAACACAATGGGAAAATAAAACTCCATATTGCAGGAGACGGACCATTAAAACAACAAATTCAAGATTTATCAAAAAATTTAGGTATTGCTGATTGTATAACATGGCATGGATGGGTAGATAAAAATAAAATTGTCTCCCTTTGCCAAAAACTAGATTGTTTTATTAACCCTTCTTTATGTGAAGGCATGCCAAATACAGTGCTCGAGGCAATGGCATGCGGTCTGCCTGTAATAGCAAGCAATGTTCCGGGGAATAACACCCTTGTAAAAGATAAAGAAAACGGTTATCTTTTTGATCTTGATGATGGAGAAAAAATACAGGAAATTTTAATCCTGTTATCCACTAATCAAGACTTATTGAATAAATTAGGTATCAAAGCGCAAATAATGGTAAAATCAAATTTTTCCTGGCAGAAAACTGCCCTTGCATATATTAAAGCTTTTACAAAAGTTTGAG
>Ga0256845_1003452_pt1 | contig 10692 bp, 8 predicted proteins | sample RiftiametaG_FD_189101 | JGI IMG/M metagenome (GOLD analysis project Ga0256845, IMG submission 189101) | Tube worm associated microbial communities from hydrothermal vent at the East Pacific Rise, Pacific Ocean - Riftia | ecosystem: Host-associated > Annelida > Integument > Unclassified ... | reverse complement strand
CAATCCTTAGTGCAGGAGATGTGACAGGTGCAATTTACTAAATTTTGATCATATTTTACAATATTGATATTATCACTACCTGTTATTTTTTCCCTTTTTTAATATTCAGTAATTTATCAGTATTTGAAATAATATTATCAACAATATAGCCTTCCAAGGCAAATACATATTTGTTTTGTGATGAAATACCTGCATATATATTTTGCTTTGTTTTAGGAAAAATATTAAGTTTATATATCTTATTTGAATCTTTTTTTTCTTTTAAAATAATTGTTATAAAAGAAGGTGTGGCTTTAAAATCTTTTTTTGTTTGATTCTCAATATAAGTTGAGCATCGCAAGTCAGAAAGAGTATCAAGAATACTTGTAATGGCTGCCGGATCAATTCTTTTGTTATCAATAGATTGCCATTGTGTTTTTTCTTTTAAAGGTTTTTTATCGGTTTTAACTGAAGTTACCTGTTTTGAAAAGATTCTTTTTATTTTACCTTTTTTTATTTCCAGGGTTTCTATATTGTTTTTATCAAATTTCTGGATTGCTTTATCTCTTATATTGTCAATCGATTTATCAAATAATCGGTTTAAATTTCCAGGAGCATAAAACACCATTTTACTTTTATCAAGAGTAACAAAAGTATGCCTTTGGGTAGGGGCGGTTTTCCCAATATTAAATTCTCTTAAAATACCATGTTTACCCTTGGCTATTATTTTGATTGCTTTATTTTTATCAAGATTGTATCTCTTTAAATCCGGGTTTTCTGAGATAAGAGTAGTGACCTTCAGATTCGCAATTGCAGCAATCATTTCTTGAATTGTATCTACATCACCTGGAAACTTGTTTGAAGTTACAACCCATTGATCATTATCTCTGAAACAATCAATAGTTTTCAAAGGCTTTATTATCTCAATGGCTTTAACCTGGGTTTTATCAATTTGACTTATTTGCGGCAGTACATAGTTGTCTTTATTATTACTATGAAAAAAAAGATAGGCACCAAGGCTGACTATAACTAATATGAGTAAAAAATATTCTTTTTTCATTGGTTTAAATCCTTATAACTTATTGTTTTACGAAGAGAAGTTTAATTTTTTTCTTTCTTAGAGACCGTTTGAGTAAAACTATAAACCCAAATAAAATAACCAGGCATGGCAAAACACCAATATTAAGCGATTTGATCATGTTTCTGAAAAACAGGGTTGTTTTAACGAGAGGGTTGAACCCCTGGTGCTTACTCCTCATGGAAGCAATATCATCATGGTCATTCAAATGATCAATTATATTTAAGACCAGTGTTGAATTTGTGGAGCTGCCATCTTTATCAAGCAATTGGTTTGACAATATTGCAGAAGACCCTACTACAAATATTTTTGCATTTTTCCCTTGCTTAATTATATTATTGCTTACTGAAAGACCTTTAAGTTTGGGCTTATTGCCCTTTTCATTTATGTCTTCTTCGCCTACTTTGGCTTTTTTCAATTGTTTTTCCGGGATTTCTTTATCTTTAAAAAAGCTTGTGAATTTGCCTTCTAACATGAATGCAAGGGGATAAGATTTCATTTTTTCTTCAGATGCCGGGGGTGATATCAATACAGGGTTCAGCATAATCCTGTCTTTCATGAGCCACGATTTATCTGACGATGAAAAAAGTCTGGATATTTTAATTTTTTCATTATCAATATTTTCTTTGATAATTTCAACAGGGGACATTCTCATGGTGGCAAGCCCTCTGATATTTTTCATATATGCAGGTGAATTATTAATGTGTTCCTTATTTATTATTGGAATAAAATAAATTTTTTGCTCGCCGCCTCCACGTTCCTGGGGTAATGCCTGATTATAGCAAGCTTCATCCAAAACATATGCTTTTTCTGATTTTATTCCATAATGTGCAAGAAGTTTTTCAAGACCAGTATTGATTGGCTTGTATTGTGGTTGTGCCCCGTACATCCCCTGTTGCTGCGGTATTTTTTCTTCAATAGCATCAACAAAAAAAGCAATATTTGTCCCTTTCATTAATGCCTGATCAATTTTAAAAAGTTCATAATCAGAAAATTTTGTTACAGGACCTGCAATGATAAGTGATTTTAAACCCTCCGGGATATCATTGGTTTGTAAATCAATGGTGTTGATTGAATACCTTTTTGAAAGAAGTTGATTAAAAATATTAAGGGAATTTTGCGGTCGTCCCTGCATCATTGCAAGTCTATCAGGCATTAATGAGGGAGAACCATGCCCTGAAAGATATCCTATCTCCTGATTTATCCCGATCATTGTTTCAATTATGGAGGAGACATTTTTCGAGATTCGTTTTTCAGGAACAATCTGGTATTGGGTTCCTATTATTGGCAGATTAATGCTTGAAATAATTGGGAAACTTTCTGTTTTATCCTTAAACTCAATTACAATGCCTGCTGACCCCTTTCCCTTTTTAATGTTTTTTTGTGAGATTGCGGGCCATCTGAGGTGCATAAGGTTATAGTTTTCAAATAATTTACTGATCTTTTTGTCTTTTGTGGGATCAATATATTGAAAATCGATTTTGTTAAGATGTTCTTCATTTAATTTGTTAATAGTTTTTTCAATACTATCTTTCAGCTCTGAAAGATTATTTAACCCAATATACGGACCAACAATATTAAGGGAAGAAGATAAAAAGAGTTTGACTTTAATTTTATCTTTTAAACTTGAAAGTCTGCTTACCTTGTTATTGAGTTTTTGAATTGCTGTTGTAAGCTTATATTCAAGACCATGTGTCGTGGTAATGGCAGGAAGAGTTTCCAGCATATCACCATGGATTATTACAAGACCCATGTAAGCCTTTTTAAATTTAAGCTCATCATTTTCAATTGTTCTGATTTCCACGGGTGTTATTCCATAGTCATTGGCAAGTTCCTGATTTTTATTTGCCTTTGCAATGCCTGCTTTTTCCGATGTAACATCGTAGAATGTATAATTAAACAATTTTTTCCCTGCAGCACTATACTCTTCAAGAATATCATGGAGGTATCTTTCAGTATTGTTATGTGGAGCAGGAAGGTTTTTTGTGAAAAATACTTTAATTGTTAAAGGCTCAGATAAGGTTGAAACAACTTTTTTACTTGCATTGGAAAGTGAATATTTATTATCTTTTGTGAGATCTATTTTAAAAAACAGAGTAATCCCAACGATATTAATTAAAATAATTACACATAAGTATATTAAAAATTTGAAATATTTTTCTTTTTTTTTCAGTGAGTTCATTTTTTCCCCTTAATTCTTTTTTTTCATCACAAGATATGTCCCGAAAATGGATAAAAATATTACGCTTGCAAAATATATAATATCCCTTGAATCAATTACTCCCTTTGAGATGTTGGCAAAATGGGAATTTGCCCCCAGATATTCTACAATGGAGGTTAATGCACCCGGTACAAAGAAAAGCAATCTGTCCATAATTGTCAATGCAAAGCAAATTGCCGCACCAATAATAAAAGCAACTATTTGATTCCTTGTAAGGGATGAAGCAAAAAGCCCGATTGCACAATATGCTCCTCCTAAAAGTATTGTCCCAAGATATCCGCCGATAATTGGACCTAAATCAAGATCACCTAAAAAAGAGATTGAAACAGGGTAGAAAAAAGTTGGTACCATCATTGCCATTACAAATAACGTAGCACCTAAAAATTTTCCAATTGCGATGTCAGTAAAGGATACCGGCATTGTGAGAAGTATTTCATAGGAACCCACATTCATTTCCTCTGAGAATAGTCTCATTGTAATGGCAGGGATAATAAATGAAAAAACTGTTGGCAGCAAAAGGAAAAAATCCCTCATACTTGTTTTATTATATAAAAAGAATGTTGAGAAAAAGAACCATCCTGTTACAACTAAAAATATTGAGATTACAATATATGCAATAGGTGATGTGAAAAAATCTTTAAATTCTTTTATTGCTATATGTTTGATTTGTGTCATTTTAATTTAAATCCTCCTGGTGTCAATATCTGTCTGTATTAATCCTCAGTAGTTAGTTTATGAAAAATGTTTTCCAATGATTGGTCTTCTTTTTTAAATTCACTGATTATCCAGTCAGTTTCTTTGATTTTTAAATAGATTTTTCTCATTGGGTCATTTGTTTTGGAAATATTTATTTTAAAAGAGAGAGCATTTTTATCAGAAGAATCTTTTATTGTGACTTTTATATTCTGATCTATTGATTGAATGAGTTCTAAAGCTTCTTTTTCATTGGCTTCATAAAGTGAGAGGGTGATAAATGAATCAGATTGTACATTTTGTTTTAGATTTTCTGAAGTATCATCTGCAACAATTTTTCCTTTATCAATAATCAGGATTCTATCGCAGGTCGCTTCTGCTTCACTTAATATATGTGTTGAAAGTATAATAGTTTTTTCTTTGCCAATGGTTTTTATGATTTTTCTTATCTCAACAATCTGGTTTGGATCAAGACCAGATGTGGGCTCATCTAAAATAAGAATTTCAGGATCGGAAATCATTGCATGGGCAAGACCTACCCGCTGGTTCAAACCTTTTGAAAGGTCTGAAATAGGTTTGTGCATGATTTCAGATAATCCGCATAAAGCGCTTAATTCTTTCAGCCTGCCAAGAATGTTGTCTTTTTTAATGCCTTTAATTTTGGCAATATAAACAAGGTAGTCAAATACAAGCATATTATGATAAAGAGGGGCGGATTCCGGTAAATACCCAATAAGTTTTTTGATCTCTAATGTGTGGTCAGGCATTTTAAGATTCTTAATGGTTATCTCACCTTCACTTGGTTCGAAAAATCCGGTCACCATTCTAAGGGTTGTGGTTTTGCCGGCTCCGTTTGGACCAAGTAGACCAAGGATTTCCCCTTTTTTAACTTTAAAATTTATTTTATCTACAGCACAAAAATCATTATAATTTTTTGTAAGATCAGTAACCTTTATCTGTGTGACTGCTGTCAAGGTTTTTCCCTCCTATATTAGTAATAAAATTTTTTAAAAATCTTCTAATGGCTTACTCCTGTCCAGAAAACACTCTATGTCCTTTTTCCCTTTATTATAGGAAAGCAGTGCTTTTTCAAATTTTTGACAAAAAGGGTCGTTTTCCCCTAAGTGTTCAAGTGATTTTGCAAAGATTTCCTTTCCTTTTTCAAAATGTTCATTAACTTCATCAAAAAGCATTTTTCTTTTTTTATGATTTTCTTTTTCAGTAAGGATAACAGATTCCAGTTGCATAATGGAATATTCCACAAGTGCATCCCTGGGTAAATCATGTGTACCAGATATTGCCTCAAGGATTTCTATGGTTTTTCTGCTCAGGACATAAGTTTTTTGAACGCGGGTTTTGTTTTTGAATTTTTTGACATGAATTTGTCCTGCAATTTGCTTTAAGCTATATGCATCTTCAATGATATGGTCAAAAAGCGATTTTTGTTTAATACCCATATGCAAAGCAACAAGACCTAAAGAATCAATTGCTTTTTTTGTGAGTTTGAAAGTCGCACGTACAGATTGTTTTCCCCTTAAGTCAAAGGTATCTGTGTTAAATATGCCTTGCCTTAATTTTGCCATAGCTTATTTCCTTAATATTTATTCATTACTAAATTTAAAAAAATTGAATAGTAATGGAGATAAATTGTAATAATACCATATAAAAAAAATGATTCAAAATCAAGCAAAAGATTAATCTTTTATAGTGTTTTTTATTTATTATATTATATGGTTGTCTCTTCATCTTTTCTTCATATTAAAGTGGTATTATTCCCAAATTAGTGTATATATAATTGGATTAAAATGATTTGAGAGATAGAGATAAAGAAAGGAATGATATGAGGTCTAATTTTTTACCATTTTCAAGACCTTCCATAAGCGAGCCTGAAATTGAGGCAATTGCAGAAGTTTTAAGATCGGGCTGGATCACAACAGGACCCAAAACAGCTGAGTTTGAACGCGCTTTTTGTGAATATTCCAATGCAAGTCGTGCCGTGGCATTATATTCAGCAACAGCTGGCATGCATCTTTTATTAAAAGCCCTTGATATTGGTCCGGGAGATGAGGTGATTACTCCTTCCATGACCTGGGTTTCCACAATTAATCTTATTACCCTTGCAGGGGCAACGCCTGTTTTTGCTGATATTGACATAGATACCCTGATGGTCTCAAAAAAGATCATTGAGCCTTTGATTACAGAGAAAACAAGGCTTATTATTCCGGTACATTTTGCCGGTGCAGCAGTTGATATGAATCCTTTGCGGGAACTTGCCCTTCAGAAAAATATTCATCTTATTGAAGATGCTGCCCATGCAGTTGGAACAGAATATATGGGAGAAAAGATAGGTGCCTGCGGTACATCTATTTTTTCTTTTCATCCCATAAAAAATATAACATGTGGTGAGGGTGGGATGTTTTGTTCTGATGACAGCGACCTTATTGAACGTATAAAAAGGCTGAAATTTCACGGTCTTGGTGTTGATGCCCACGATAGAAATATCCAGGGCAGATCTCCCCAGGCAGAAGTATTGGAGCCGGGGTTTAAGTATAATTTAACAGATATTGCATCTGTTCTTGGCATGGGACAATTAAAACGGCTTGATGACTTTATTGAAAAACGGACTCAACTTGCAGAACATTATATGAAACTTTTATCTGATGTGGATGAAATCATTCCCCTTGCTTTACCCCAATACTCAATGCGCCATGCCTGGCATCTTTTTATTATTCGTCTGGATATTGAGAAAGCAGGTATTAATAGGAATCAATTTATGGCTGAATTGAAAAAAAGAAATATTGGAACAGGTATACATTTTAAAGCAGCACATACACAGAAATATTATCGAGAATCGCTTAAATTGCCCTTAAACAGTCTGCCTGATACAGAGTGGAATTCAGAAAGAATCTGCTCGCTTCCATTGTTTTTTGATATGACCATTGAAGATGTGGAATCTGTTGTTGAAACAATTAAAGAGGTTATTAAATGAGCATGCCCGAACTTTCCATTGTTATACCGGTTTATAATGAAAAAGAGAACTTGCCTGACCTTATAGATAGATGTCTTAATTCATGCAGAGCAACCCTTATGAGTTTTGAAATTGTTTTGGTTGATGATGGGAGCAGGGATGGATCCCGTGAAATGATTTCAAAAGCTTGTAAAGAAAATGTTGAGATTATAGGCGTGCTTTTAAATCGGAATTATGGACAGCATGCAGCGGTTTTTGCAGGTTTGGATCAAACCAGAGGTGAAATTGTCATTACTTTGGACGCTGACCTTCAGAACCCGCCTGAAGAAATTCCAAACCTTGTTAAAGAAATGAATAAAGGCGTGGATGTTGTGGGTACAATACGGGAAAATCGTCAGGATTCTATCTTTCGCAGACTTGCATCGGCATTGGTCAATAAAATGGTTCAAAAGGCAACAGGAGTAATGATGCATGATTATGGCTGTATGCTTAGAGCATATCGACGGTCTGTTGTTGATATCATGTTGAAATGCAATGAGCGGTCTACTTTTATTCCTATTTTAGCTAATAGTTTTGCAGGGAGCACTTCTGAGATTAATGTAAAACATGCAGCCCGGGAGCAGGGTGAGTCAAAGTATAGTTTTTTCAGGCTGATTGCTCTTCAATTTGACCTTTTAACCTCCATGTCCACTTTTCCTTTGCGTATGCTTTCATTTATCGGAGCTATTATTGCTTTATTCGGCATTGGTTTTGGCTCTTTGCTCATGGTTCTGAGATTTATTTATGGTGCCATGTGGGCAGCCCAGGGCGTGTTCACATTGTTTGCAATACTTTTTATCTTTATTGGTGCCCAGTTTATAGGTCTTGGACTTTTAGGAGAATATCTGGGGCGGGTCTATAATGATGTCCGGGGCAGACCTCGATATCATATTCAAGAAATTCACAAACAAAATTAAATATAATATAAAAGAATTGATTCTTTAAAGGAGTAATTAATGAAAACTATTGTACTTGCCTATCATAATATTGGATGTGTTGGTATCAAAGCTCTTATAGACCATGGTTTTGATATTAAGGCAATATTTACCCATATTGATGACCCAAAAGAAAATATCTGGTTTGAATCTGTTGCAGAACTTGGTGCTGTCCATGATATCCCTGTTTATACCCCTGATGATATCAACCATTTGCTCTGGGTGGAGAAAATAAAAGAAATAGATCCTGAAATTATATTTTCTTTTTATTATAGAAATATGGTAACAAAAGAGATTTTTGATATCCCGAAAATCGGATGCTTTAATTTGCATGGATCACTCTTGCCACAATACCAGGGACGCTGCCCTGTGAACTGGGTTCTTGTCAATGGAGAAAAAGAGACCGGAGTTACCTTGCATAAAATGATAGAAAAACCTGATGCGGGTGATATCCTGGGTCAAAAAAAGGTTGTAATTGACAATGAGGATACAGGCTTAACCCTGCACAAAAAGCTTGCTAAAGCTTCCGGCGATCTTTTAAATGAATTTTTGCCGGCAATAAAAGAGAAAAATATAAACCTTATTTCCCAGGATCAGTCCAAAACAAGTTATTTTGGTGGACGAGGTCCGGATGACGGTGCTATAGACTGGAATAAAAGTGCAGAAGAAATACGTAATCTTGTACGAGCTGTAACTCGCCCCTATCCCGGAGCTTTTTCATTTATTGGTAATGTAAAGTGCATATTCTGGGATGTAAAAGAGGTTCAGACATCTATTAAAGCAGCACCAGGTACAATAATTTCCACAAACCCCCTTACAATAGCCTGTAAAAATAATGCCATTGAGATGATTTTCGGGCAAAATGAAAAAGGGGTTTATACCAATGGCAAACAGCTTGCAATTGAGCTTAATCTTGCAAAAGATATGCAGTTTTCCAATCAGGCTGAGATAGTTTTAAAAAAGAAGGAGAAAAAACGAGTCCTTATACTTGGTGTAAATGGTTTTATTGGAAATCATTTAAGCGAGCATCTTTTAAAAAACGGCGGATATGAAGTCTATGGCATGGATTTAAATTCAAATACCATTGGTCATTTGATGGAATACCCTGATTTTTATTTTAAAGAAGGCGATATTTCAATCATGCGTGAATGGATTGAATACCATGTTAGAAAATGTGATGTTATTCTGCCCCTTGTTGCCATTGCAACTCCAAAAGAATATGTCCGTAATCCTTTAAGGGTTTTTGAGCTTGATTTTGAAGAGAATCTGCGTATTGTACGGTATTGTGCAAAATATGGTAAACGCTTGATTTTTCCTTCTACCTCTGAAGTTTATGGTATGTGTCAGGATTCTGCCTTTGATGAGAGAAAATCTAATTTTACTTTGGGACCTATTCATAAGCAGCGCTGGATATATTCCTGCAGTAAACAAATGCTTGACAGAGTAATATGGGCATATGGAGCTACAAGAGGTCTCCAGTTCACCCTTATTCGCCCCTTTAACTGGGTTGGACCAAAACTTGATACCCTGGATTCCGCACGCATAGGAAGTTCCCGTGTAATCACTCAATTTATTTTAAACCTTGTGGAAGGCACACCCATAAATCTTGTTGACGGTGGTAAACAAAAAAGATGTTTTACAGATGTAAAAGACGGTGTGGAATGCCTTTTCAGGATTATTGAGAATAAAGACAATTGCTGTGACAGCACCATATTCAATATTGGAAATCCAGATAATGAATATAGTATGGAAGAGCTTGCAAATATACTTAGAGAAAAGTTTGTAAACCACCCTTTACGTTCACATTTTCCTCCTGATGCCGGTGTGAAACGAATTGAAGCAAAAGCATATTATGGCTCAGGTTATCAGGATGTGCAGCATAGACGTCCGTCCATAGATCAAGCACAAAGGCTTTTAAACTGGAATCCAACTGTGTCCTTTGAGCAGTCTGTGGCTGAAACGCTGGATTATTTTCTTCAGGATCTTATAAATAGTCAAGAGAAAAAATAATGATAGATGTGGGATTGAGAATAGATGTTGATACTTTGAGGGGCACCTGTATTGGAGTCCCAAATCTATTAAAATTGCTGGATTATCATAATATCAAAGCAAGTTTTTTCTTTTCTGTGGGTCCTGATAATATGGGGCGCCATTTGTGGCGCCTTTTACGCCCGACTTTTCTGATGAAAATGCTCAGGACAAAGGCAACAAGTCTTTATGGACTGGATATTCTTTTTAAAGGACTATTCTGGCCAGGTCCTGATATTGGAAAAAGATGCAATAAACCTGTTAAAGATGCAAACAGGGCAGGGCATGAAATAGGCCTGCATGCATGGGATCATCACCAATGGCAGGCACACATGGAAAAAATGAGTGAACCTGACATTTTATCTTTGATCCATAAAGGTTATAATTGCCTTGCCAGGATTATAGAACGCAAGCCTGATTCTTTTGCTGCACCTGCATGGCGCATTACTTCTGATGCCATACTTGCTTTAGACAAATTGCCTTTTAAATATACTTCAGATTGCCGGGGCCATTCGATTTTTCAACCAATGGTTGCAGGGCGGCTTTTAGGTCATCTCCAGGTACCAACTACTCTGCCGACCTATGATGAGCTCATAGGAGTCAAATGCACGCCTGATACATATAATGATTATCTTATCAGCTTGATAAAATCGGATAAATTAAATGTGTTGACCATTCATGCAGAAGTTGAAGGCAATGCCTGTTTTTCAATGTTTGAGAATTTTCTTGAAAAAGCTTTGAAACAACAAAT
>Ga0256845_1003451_pt1 | contig 10693 bp, 11 predicted proteins | sample RiftiametaG_FD_189101 | JGI IMG/M metagenome (GOLD analysis project Ga0256845, IMG submission 189101) | Tube worm associated microbial communities from hydrothermal vent at the East Pacific Rise, Pacific Ocean - Riftia | ecosystem: Host-associated > Annelida > Integument > Unclassified ... | reverse complement strand
CAACCGCCATACCCTCAACCGTTGGACGGATAACCGTGTCCATAACATCTTGAAAAATCTCATCAGTAACAATCGGCGCCGGCGAATAAGCACCCATGCCACCAGTATTCGGGCCTTTATCGCCATTGTCTCGTGCCTTATGATCTTGTGAAGTTGCCATTGGCAAGATATTTTTACCATCAACCATCACAATAAAACTCGCCTCTTCACCCCTTAAAAATTCCTCAATCACCACACGAGAACCCGCTTCACCAAAGCGATTACCTTCCAACATATCGTTAATCGCATCACTCGCTTCTTGCTGCGTATTGGCAATAATCACCCCTTTGCCCGCCGCCAAACCATCCGCTTTAATCACAATCGGCGTGCCCTTTTCTCGCACATACTTCACCGCAGGCTCAACCTCAGTAAAAACCTCATAAAATGCAGTCGGAATATTATTCCTATCAAGAAAATCTTTACAAAACGCCTTCGAGCCCTCCAATTGTGAAGCCGCCTGAGTAGGTCCAAAAATCGCCAACCCCTCCGCCTGAAATGCATCCACCACCCCAATCACCAACGGTGCCTCAGGTCCCACAATAGTAATATCAATCCCATTATTTTTAGCAAACTCAATCAAAGCGCTAATATCCTCCACGCCAATATCAACATTCGTCAATTTGTCCTCCAACTGCGTCCCCGCATTACCCGGCGCCACAAAAACCGCCTCAACACTATCAAACTTAGCACACTGCCAAGAAATAGCATGCTCACGCCCACCACTGCCTATTACTAATACTTTCATTGTTTTATCCTATATGAGACTTTTGCATAAATATGGATGATTAGCAAAATTCAATTTTTGCCCACTTGGTGATTATTCATATTTATGCAAAGGTCTCTATATATATTGTTCTATAAATTCTCTAAAATTTTTGTGTGACATAATCTGTGTACCGTCGCAATTAAATGACATTGATACGGTTGAATTAAATAGATTGATGGTAATTGTGCGTAAATAATAACCTTCTAAATGACGCAATTTAGGAATATTTTCCAGAATAAAGCGCAAGTCGTTGATGTTGGTTAATTGTCCCATTTTTTGGTTACGCTCGAGTAAAGATTGTTGCCATTGTGGGGAGAGGATTTCAAATGAGTCGTCTTGTTCGAGCAATTTGTAAATGCGCTTAATCAACTGGCTTTTTTCTTTTAACGCAATTTTATTAAAATGAAAATCTATATACTCGGAGTTTAATAAATCTTCTGCTAAATGCACCTCGGTATTGAGTGGGTCAAAAACGCTGGATAACCGAACTTCGGTATTATTCAAGCCAATTACCAAACGATAAGCGCCTGTTTCAAGTAGCAAATACAGCCAAACTCTCGCAAGTTCGTCAATGTTTTCATCTACAACATTAAAAGCCCGTTCACGGTTATAAACACTTTCACGCAGGCTTTTATCACCTTTGATGGAGTGCATTAAGTTGTTATTAAAATAATAGCCAACGAGGGCGTCTTTTTTCTTCATATAAATAATCGCTTGGGTTGTAAGTAGCCATTTTCTATTTGTCCAATACCTAGAAAAATGGCGTTTTCGTCAAACATTTTAACCAAATTATCAACTTGGTTTGCAATTTTAATTTGCCTACCATAGCGAATGTCTATGCCTTGTTGTTTGTCAATGGTAACGCTGTGAATACTAGGTAGCATTTCTTCACTTGGAAAAATCTTGGCATCCAATTGTTCAAAATCGCCTGTATCGCCTGTTAAAGCTTCCAAATCAGCAAACTTAAGCGCCTGAGTGATGTCAATGTGAGCAAATCCTGTACGGCGTAATTCAATAACATGTGCACCACAACCCAATTTATCGCCAATATCAGCAATCAATGAGCGAATATAAGTACCTTTAGAGCACGACACCTCTAAACTGACTACACCATTTTCATAGCCTAAAAAATCAAGTTTATGAATGGTAACTGAGCGGGCTTTGCGTTCAATCTCAATCCCTTGTCTAGCAAGTTTGTATAAAGGTTGTCCGTCTTTTTTAAGCGCTGAATACATCGGTGGCACTTGCTCAATATCACCTTGAAAACTCAATGCGGCATCCAGCACTTGCGCTTCACTGATTTGCCCAAAGTCTTTTATTACAGTAACTTCACCTTCGCAATCCAGCGTATCTGTCGTTTGTCCAAGTTGCCCACGCACAAAATATCGTTTGTCATCATTAAGCAAAAATCCTGCAACTTTTGTAGCCTGCCCCAAACAAATTGGCAATATGCCACTTGCCAAAGGATCCAATGCGCCGGTATGCCCTGCTTTTTTGGCAAAAAATAAGCGTTTAACTTTTTGTAAAGCGGCGTTAGAACTCAATCCTGTGTCTTTATCCAACAGAATGATGCCATTAATATCCCTGCCTTTTGCGTTGCGTCGTGACACCAGTCGAATTTAAAGTTTGGCTAATAATTTATCAATTCTAGCACCTGTGTTTGGCGCTGAATCGTAAATAAACTTGAGAGCCGGCGTATGGCGTAAGTCTAGGGTTTTTGATAGGCGAGAACGGAAAAAACCACTGGCTTTATAAAGTAAGGGTGCCACAGTGTTTTGCTGATCTTCTGGTACAGTGTAAAAAACCTTCGCACTGCTTAAATCACGACTGCTTAAAACATCGGTGATGCTAACCATTTGCAATCTAGGGTCTTTGGTTTCGTTTCTTAACAGCATTACTAATTCTCGACGAATCAATTCATTAACTCTTTCAACTCTATAAGAAGCTTGCTCTGCCATTTGTAAATGCTAAAGCGTACGCGCCCTTTCAATGCGCTCAAAGACTTCAATTTGGTCGCCTGCTGCAACATCATAACCTGCAACACCAATGCCACATTCGGTACCTGATTTAACTTCTTTAACATCGTCTTTAAAGCGTCTCAGTGATTCTAACTCACCTTCAAACACTACTATGCTATCACGCAATACACGAATTGGACTGTCTTTTCTAACCACGCCTTCTTCAACCATACAACCAGCAATATCACCCAGTTTTTGTGATTTAAACACTTCTTTCACATTGGCAATACCAATAATATTTTCACTTAATTCAGGGCTAAGCAGTCCGCTCATAATCGCCCTTACATCATCAATTAAATTGTAGATGATTGAATAGTATTCAATTCGCACACCTTCATTATCAGCGGTCTTGCGTGCCATCGTATCAGCACGCACATTAAAACCAAGTACCAATGCACCTGAGGTGGCCGCTAAGTTAATGTCGGTATTGTTAATACCACCCACGCCACTTAAAACAACTTTCACACGGACTTCGTCAGTTGACAATTCTTCAAGTGCTTCAACCAATGCTTGTGCCGAGCCTCTCACATCAGATTTAAGCAACACATTGACGGTAGAAACATCGCCTTCTTCCATCTTTTGTAAAAAATTCTCCATCTTTAATGCTTGTTGCTTTTGTAACACAGCCTCACGGTCACGCGCTTTTCTAAAATCGGCCACTTCTCGTGCTTTGCGTTCCGTTTCTACTACCAAAACTTCATCACCTGAATCTGGCACACCTGACAAACCAAGCACTTCAACTGGCATTGATGGTCCAGCTTCTTGTAAAACTTTGCCTTGGTCGTTCACAATTTGTTTAACCTTGCCGTATTCTAAACCAGCAATCATAATGTCGCCTTTCTTTAAAGTGCCTGATTGCACAAGAATTGTGGTTACTTTGCCACGCCCTTTTTCAAGGCGTGCTTCTAATACGGTGCCTTGTGCTGGACCTTCAACAACTGCTGAGAATTCTGAGACTTCGGAAGTCAAGATAATGGCTTCTAAAAGCGCATCTACACCTTCGCCTGTGTGTGCTGATACACCTACCATTATCACATCGCCACCCCAATCTTCTGAGATAACTTCATGCAAAGAGAGTTCTTGTCTAACTTTATCAAGGTCTGCGCCTTCTTTGTCAATTTTGTTCACGGCAACAATAATTGGCACGCCTGCTTTTTTTGCATGCTTAATTGACTCAATCGTTTGTGGCATCACGCCATCATCAGCTGCCACTACAAGAATAATAATATCGGTTGTACTTGCGCCACGAGAGCGCATTTTTGAAAACGCCGCATGTCCTGGGGTGTCAATGAAAACAATATCATTGCCATTTGAATGCACTTGGTAAGCACCAATGTGTTGAGTAATACCACCGGCCTCTCCGTCAACAACTTTTGCCTTGCGAATGTAGTCTAATAACGATGTTTTGCCGTGGTCAACATGACCCATAATCGTGACTACTGGTGGCCTAGGTGTCTCGTTACCAGTTGCTTTTGCTTTTTCAATAACAGCATCTTCAATGGTCTCTTCTTTACTGGCAACACCTGTATGTCCCATTTCTTCAACCACTAAAAGTGCGGTGTCTTGATCAATAACATCGTTCAGCGTGACCATTACACCCATACCCATCAATACTTTGAGGATTTCTCCAGCCTTGGTGGTCATTTTTTGCGCCAAGTCAATGACTTTAATATTATCGGGCACAGCCACTTCACGAATCACCTTTTCAATCGGTTTTTGGAAGCCGTGTTGGGCTTGCTCTTCTTGAATTTTTTGACTAAGGCGAGTTCTGTCTTTCTTTTTTAATTTTCTGTTTGTTTTCTTGGCAACATGCAATTGTGTGCGTCCTGCTCCTGCTGTTGAACTTGCATTGCGTAGTCGTTTTGGCTTCTTGGCGTCTTTTGAGGTGTCGCTTGTGGGTGTATTGGCAACTTTTTCGGTGCTTTTTTCCTTTTTCTCAGTAACTTTTTCGGTGTTTTCTGTTTTTTTCTCAGTAACTTTTTCGGCGTTGTCTTCTTTTTTCTCGGCAACTGCTTCAGGGTTGTTTGTTTTTTGCTTTGCTTGTATTTGCTGTTGCTTTAAGTCTTCTGCTTCTTGCCTTTGTTTTTGAATCATTTCTTTGCGCTTGGCATCTTGTTCTGCTAGTTTTGCATCTGCATCACGCCCAGCTTCTAATGCTGCTTTTGCTGCTTGCACTGCTTGCATTTCTTCATTGCTATCTTGGGCGCTTTCAGAGGTCAATTTTTTAGCACGGGTTGCCTTAACTCGAATCTTAATACTGCCATCCGTGCTTGCACTTGTCTTTGCACTTGGTTGACGAGAAACAGATATGCTAGATTTACTTGAACGCTTTGACAAATTGTTCATTAAAACTTTGCGCTCATCTCCTGAAATATCAGAATCAGCGGTTTTACCTTCAATGCCAGCATTTGCTAAAATTGTAATAACTTCTTCTTCAGTCTTTTTCAGTAACTTAGAGAGTGATTGAACTGTATGTGCCATAGCGTTTGCCTTTATTTTATTTATTAAGAATTAGCGTTTAAAGAGTTACTTAAACCATCCTTCGTTTTCCCTTGCGGTCATAATCATAGCTGATGCCGCTTCTTTGTCCATCGTTTGAATGTCCAATAACTCATCAACTGATAACTCCGCCAAATCTTCTACTGTGGTAATTTCTGCTTCAATTAATGCCTGCACCAAATCCTCGTTAACGCCTTTAACGCTCATTAACAAGTCAGAAGATTCTGAATCACCTAAAGCTTGCACAAGTTGCGCATCAGAAGCACGCTCTTGTAACTCTTCAACCATGGAAGCATCAAACTCTTCAATGTTTTCTAAACTACCAGTATCAGCATCGGCAATATCATCAATGTTGACAAAGCCTTCGTCAATTAATACGCCTGCCACTTCAGAATCAACACCTAATTGTTCGGCTAACTTATCGCTAATTTTTTGATTCTCTTCCACTTGTTTATCGTTAGATTCACTCGTAGACATTACATTTAACTTCCAGCCAGTAAGGCGTGATGCCAATTTAATATTTTGACCACCACGACCAATTGCTAATGCCAATTGATCTTCTTCAACGGCAATGTCCATTGAATTTTTATCTTCATCAATCACAATAGAGCTGACTTCTGCTGGCGCCATGGCGTTAATCACATATTGCGCAGGATCTTCATCCCATAAAATAACATCTACACGCTCGCCATTCAATTCATTTGATACCGCTTGCACGCGTGCACCACGCATACCAATACATGAGCCGATTGGATCTAGGCGCTTGTCTTTGGTTTTTACTGACAACTTTGAGCGTAAACCAGGGTCACGACTAGCGCCCATAATTTCAATAACGCCCTCAGAAATCTCTGGCACTTCCATCTCAAACAATTCAATCATCATTTCAGGTACAGTGCGACTTAGGAAAATCTGTGCGCCTCGTGGACTTGATTTCACTTCTTTAATATAAGCTTTTAAACGGTCATTCTTACGAATAGATTCGTTTGGAATTAAATCAAATTTAGAAATCATTCCATCAGCACCACCCATATCAACATAAGCATTACCACGATCAACACGCTTCACAGTTACCATAATAACTTCGCCTACACGCTTAGTGTAATCTGCAACAATTACTTCTCTTTCTGCTTCGCGCATCTTTTGAATAATAACTTGCTTAACAATTTGTGCGGCAATGCGGCCAAACTCTTCGGTTTTCATTGGTTCGCGTACAAAATCATCCACATCTACGCCATTTGCATCCTTGGCATGAATGTGTAATGCTGCATCAAACTCAGTGCCGTCATCATCCACAAAATTATCGCCATCTACAATAACCATCCACTGTCTAAAGGTGGAAAAATCACCCGTTTTTCTGTCGATTTTAACATGAGCATCAATATCATGGCGTTTTTTAGTTGCGACCGCCATTGCTTCTTCTAACGCTTCAAAAACATCCTCTTTAGAGATGTTCTTTTCGTTAGAAATTGCCTCAACCATTAAAAATAATTCTTTACTTTCCACTTTATTCTCCTAAAAATGCGCTATTAAATTCGCTTTCTCAATTAAATCAATATCCAATTTATGACTACCTATATTCGTCATTAACTCTATGCTGTTGTCCTTTTCACTCACACTACCGATAACACCCTTAAATTTCCTTTGACCGTTGATCGGTCTTAATAACCTCAAAGCAATATCGCTGCCTAAAAATCTCTGGTAATGTCTAATATGAAACAACGGTCGTTCAATACCGGGTGAAGATACTTCTAGATTATACGGCATTGTAATCGGATCTTCCACATCAAAAATACTACTTAACTGACGCGACACCGTTTCACAATCACTCAACCCGATACCTTGTTCTGAATCAATATAAACCCTCAAGATGCTGTGCTTACCACTGGCAACATACTCAATGCCCACCAATTCATAACCCATATCTTCAATTACTGGCTGAATTAGTACTTCGATCTTATCCGTAATTTTTGCCATATTTTAAAACAAACCTTCAATAAAAACCCCCCTAAAAAGGGGGGTCGTGATTATTTGGTAGCGGGGACAGGATTTGAACCTATGACCTTCGGGTTATGAGCCCGACGAGCTACCGAACTGCTCCACCCCGCACTAAAGAGAACGGATTATACACTAATATAATACTATGTCCACCCTAATCCAAATATAGAAATTAAAAATGCAGAAAACCTAGTTGGTGCAATAGTTTCAAGCAAAAAATCACTTTGCCCAATAGGAACGGGGCAATTTAATGTCTTGATAGTTTGTTCCTTTAAGTGTATAAATGTGATATTAAAAGCGTGAACTATCGCCGTGGTAGACTTGTTTTTCCTCTGATTTGTTATCATTTAAATATATATGATTGTTTAATTAAACTTAATATATATTCAAAATCATTATCGTTTGTAATTTTTATTTGATAATCTCCATTACCCATTTTTCCAATATTTGACACATCTCTAGTTATTTCTTTTGGATCATTCAAAATGCCTTGTCCTAAATTTATTGTTATCTTTATAGATTTTGAAAGTATTTCAAAATCTGTTACATTTGCAGAGTTTTTAATAAATGAAATATAAAATTTATTTGGTTTAATTTCAATATTATCAAAATTTAAAATTGACACTTTAAATTTTTCATATAATTCTTTAATTTCATCATTTGCTTTTGATAGCGTATCATCTTCTGTATATACTTTTATTTCTTTGCTTACAGTATTTATAGTATCATTTTCTTTTGAAATTGTTTTTATACTTTCTTCTGCACCATCTGTTTGTATCTGTCCGTATGATGCCGTTTGATTTGTATATTTTTTAATTTCCCATAATTCAATTGGTAAATCTTTAAAATTTATAGCTTCTCTTTGGTAAGTTGTAAATGATGGAGATATAAACATAACTCTTGATTGTGACCAATCAACATCATTTCGTTTTAATGTGTGTTTTGTATTTTCATTATATTCTAAAATAAAATCTGCTTTATTATTTAACATTAATGCTAAATAAGCATATCCTTGGTCTATTACGCTAAAATTTTTATCTCGTTTGTATTCTATAATTACAAATGAATTTAATTTTTTATCAAATGCTAATGAATCAATTCTAAATTTATTTAGTGAAAATTCAGATTTTATAAAATCTAGTCCAAATACCATTGATAAATTATCTTCAGTTAATTTCTGAATATCTTTTTCAAGTTTAAATTTTTCTTCTTTTATATAGTTTAATTTATCTTTGTTTATTTCAAATAATGCCATTTTACTTCCTATTTCTTATGATAATGTCAGTAATAACTGGAATTTTGGAGTGGCGTTTGAACTGTGCTAGGGCTTTTTAGCACAACTCAAACACCGCGGAAAAATGTCCGTGTTGATTGCTTTTGTTATGTGTTTTTTCTTATTATATCTTTAATAGCTTAGGTGGCTTTATGAGTCATTGTCACCTGCTGGCATTCATTTTTTTCAATTAACCCAGTTTGCAACTTTAAAGGGTGGCATTCCCTTTAACTTTGACTCCTTATTTTGGAATAATTTGTTAGAATATTTTTTCACTTTATTTTCACAAACCTAACATGTTGAACAGTATATATGGCAAATGGAATAATAAGAATAGCGATGCCTATGGCGGCGCCACTATTAACATATTTGCCATTTCCTAATGTATCTATTCCTACAGTAATATCGTGATATTCTATCCCAATCGCAATATCATTTATTATCGAAAATCCACTTCTTAAATTAATCTTTCCAGAGTCAATATTAAAATCTTTGCCTTTTATGAAAATTTGCTTCTTTACTATGGATTGACCTTGCATAGCCTCTACTTGCAATTCATTTGAGTTTAAAGCCTTAATAACAATTTCGCTAATCAATTTATGGTTAAGTAGTCTATCATTAGCCCAAACAACTCTAGACAAATGCACACCTATTTCGTCCCCAGTATCACCTTTGTTAAGATAAGTACCGTTTAAATCTTCAATTTTTCTTATTTTCTGAAAATCTTTATTGTTTATCGGTGCAGTAAAACATCCGGCAATACTTACAATAAATATTATGGCTATAAATTTAATAAACTTATTTTTCATTTTGTGTTCTAATGCTTAAAGGTAGTAACAGTTTAAAGGGATGCGTTTTTGCGCAAGCAAAAAGGGGTGCTTTGAACTGTCCACTAGATTTTTTTGTTAGGCAACTTTTCCACAACATTGAGTAATTACACATGCTGTTTGGCGTATAAGGGATGAAGGAATTTCTTCATATATATTTCCATCAAACTCAACAGTGCGACAAGATGTTGATGAATCACCTGTAAACTCACAACATGATTGACAATGACTTTCTGATGCTTTTGCTTCTGGCAAAATATCCTCAATTGCCTTGCCATTAAATAGGATTATGTTTGATTCTGGTATTTCATGCTCAGATAATTTTGTTTCTTTAAATTTTACTTCCCATCCACATGGTTCGCATTCCACAGCAAGTTTTTCGATGACCTCTTGAAGTGCCTCTCCAGTATCTGAGCAACGGATACAAGTATTACCAGATTTTTCTAGGTGCTTCCATTCAATTTCAAGTCTATTCATTTTTTCCCCAATGATTACTTATGATTGCCCAACAACGGTCTTGAGAGGCGGGACGATTTAACAACTTGATAGTTTGGTTCTTTAGTTTTCTTTATGCGACACTTAAAAGCCAAAAAAATCCACAGTGTAACCGCGCTCCTCTCCTGATAATTATTATCTTTACTTTTTAGTGCAAATTATAATACCTGTTGACCAATTTAATTTTACACAATTAAAATCTTCTCTATTTTCTAAATATTGAATTAAATTATCAGCCTTAATATTATGACCTTCAGGCCAATTTTCTTGTGGCAGCATATCATCAATTAAATATATTCCCCCGCCTTTTAATAAATTTAATAGTTCTTCAAGATAATTATATTTTCCTGGCCAAGTATCTGCAAATATAAAATCTATTGAAATTATCCTCTCTCGTATTTTAGGTATTCTTTTCCCTGAATCTGAATTCATATATTAAGACCCCTGCATAGCACCCTAAAACCAACCATCAAAACCCAAAACCCTCAATTTTTGACTTTTCAAAGTCAAAAAACATATAAAACCCAGCTTTCATTAAAAAATCATCAATATCAACTATAAATCGCTCATTTTTTACTCTTTTTTGTACTGTTTCCACAAAAAAGACACAATAATCCCTAGGCTGTATTTAATCCCTTGTTAATATAAACATTCGCCGCTCTAACTAGATTATAAGCAATGGCTTTAAGATTAACTTCACTGGCAACTTTCTCTAAACCAATATAACGACTTCTTGCCAAACCATAAGTGCGTTTGAGCGTACCAAAGGTGCGTTCAACCA
>Ga0256845_1003450_pt1 | contig 10694 bp, 7 predicted proteins | sample RiftiametaG_FD_189101 | JGI IMG/M metagenome (GOLD analysis project Ga0256845, IMG submission 189101) | Tube worm associated microbial communities from hydrothermal vent at the East Pacific Rise, Pacific Ocean - Riftia | ecosystem: Host-associated > Annelida > Integument > Unclassified ... | reverse complement strand
TGGCGCCGACGGAGGGCGACCGCTGCTCGCTGGTGACCCACAAAAACTGCGCGATCGGCTCACAGTGCTGCTCTCCGCGCGGCAGCAGGTCTACGCATGTGCGGACCTGGTTGTCGACGGCGGCGGCTCCCCGCAAGATGTTCTCAGCCGTGTAGTGACAGCTACCTCCGGCGGTAAGGCACGGCACGATGAGTGAGCGCGGCGATCTCCCCTCCGGTGCACGCAGACGCGTGAAGCCGATCGCGATCGATGTGCGCGTGCCGGCGCAGACGCTCTCCTATCCGGTGATCATCGGCCGCGGTGTGATCGGGCTTTTAGGCGAAGAACTCCAGCGCAGCTACCTCGCGCCCACGCGTGTCGCGCTGATCTCGGACGACAACGTCTTTCCTCTGCACGGTGATGCTGTCCAGGGCTCGCTCGAGCAGCAGGGGCTGAAGGTCGTGCCGATCGTGATCGCCGCGGGCGAGCGATCGAAGCAGGTGCCGGTGCTCCTTGATGTTGTCGAGCAGCTGCTGCGGGCCGGCTTTGGTCGTGGGGATGCGGTCGTCGCTCTGGGTGGAGGTGTTGTCGGGGATCTCGCGGGGCTGGCAGCGGCGCTCTTTATGCGCGGGATCCCGGTGATCCAATGCCCGACCTCGCTGCTCGCTCAGGTCGACGCCTCGGTCGGGGGCAAGGTCGCCGTCGATCTGCCTGCCGGCAAGAACCTGCTTGGCGCCTTTCATTTCCCGCTCGCGGTCTTCATCGACCCGGAGTTCCTGACTACGCTCGACGATCGCCAACTGGCCTCCGGTCTCGCCGAGATGCTCAAGCACGGTGCGCTCTTTTCACCCGAGCACTTTGCGCAGCTCGTCGATTCTGCGGACGCATTTTTTGATCGGGACCTGCAGGTCATCGCGCCGTTGATCGCCGCCTCTGTCAGTCTCAAGGCGGCCTGTGTCGGCCGAGATCCCTGGGAGCAGAGCAGTGCTGGCAAGGGCCGGGTGTTGCTCAACTTCGGTCATACCGTCGGTCACGCGATCGAGGTTGCCTCCGATTACACGCTCGCCCACGGCGAGGCCGTCGCCCTGGGCATGCGGGCTGCGGCTCGTCTTGCCGGGGCGAAGAACCTCGCCGGACCCGAGCTCGAGCAGACCTTTGTAAGCGCGCTCGCTCGCCTGCGCCTGCCTACGGATCTCGATCATTGGCTCGAGGGGGAGCGCGGCGCCGCGGTCGAACGGGCGCTCGCCCAGGACAAGAAACGCAGCGGCGGTAACGTCTCCTTTGTAGCGCTCTCGCGGATCGGCGATCCTTGTGTGATCAGCCTCAACTTCCGCGAGCTTTTTGCCCGACTCCGTCCCTGAAGAGACTTCCGAGCCCGGTTTGCGATGATGATCTTCGCGCGAGACATCGAGTCGATCGTCGGAGCGGTTTCCTGGGCGGCACCTTTCTCCATGTGATCGGCCCTGCGCGGGAGCAGGAGTCGGCGCAGGAGTCCGCGGGGCACGGAGCTGCGGCCCGCAGCGCCCTTTGGGGGCGCGCTCTGGACTCGAGCGAATCCGCATCTGCCGTTGCGGTGCGAAGCTTGACCCGCAGCGCTCCGGTCTGACAACCTCTAGCGGCGCTAGAGGCAAGGCGCCGCCAGACTATGATCGCAGAAACCCTTCAAAAGATCGTCGAGACTACGCCCGGTGCCATCGCGGCTAGCTTCATGGATGCTGATGGCATCGCCATCGAGACCCACGTGGCCGGTGACGACTTCGACATCGAGACTGTCGCGGCCGAGTTCTCGGTCCGTTTTAAGTCGCTGCGGGAGGCCTCTGTGGCTCTCGAACTCGGCGGCATCAACGACATGACCGTCAAGATGGACGAGGCCACGCTCATCGTTCGCTTTTTGGGCGAGTACTACGTGGTGCTTGTGCTGAAGCCGGAGGGGATGACGGGCAAGGGGCGCTACAAGCTCCGGTCGACTGCGTCTGTCTTCCGCGAGATGATCTAGCGGGCCCTCACGAGCCGCGGACGATGACAGGGCCAAGGTCGAGGGTCGTGGTGATCCACGGGCCCAACCTCAACCTCCTAGGCACTCGGGAGCCCGAGCTGTACGGGTCGATGACTCTTGCAGAGCTCGACGCAGAGCTTGTGGCCCTGGGTGCGAGCTTGGGTGTGCATGTCGAGTGCCACCAGGCGAACGCCGAGGGCGCCCTGGTCGATCATCTGCATGCCGCCCGCGGGGCGCTCGGCATTGTCCTCAACGCCGCCGCCTACACCCACACCAGCATCGCCCTGCACGACGCGATAAGGGCGATCGAGGTGCCGACGATCGAGGTCCACCTCAGCAATACCTACGCTCGCGAGCCCTTCCGCCAGCGTTCGTTGACCGCCGCGGCCTGTCGGGGAGTGATCCTCGGCTTGGGTGTGGACTCCTATAAGCTCGCCCTGCGTCAGCTCGTGAGTTCGGCTGTTATGGCCACATGAGCTGCGTTCGCCGCGAAACCTAGAAAACTAGAAAACTAGAAAATAGAGTTTTCGAATTAATCCCCTCCCTTCGCGCCATCAGGCATAACCGCACGGAGCACCCATGCCAGCTGACTCCTCAGGCAAGACAAGCCTCCCTGATCTTCGCTACATCCGCGAGCTCGCCAGGGTCGCCAAAAATTACGACCTCGCCGAGGTCGAGATCGAATCGGGCGAACATCGGATCTTGATCCGCCGCGGCGCGCAGCCAGGCGCTCCGGTGATCGTCGCTGCGCCGGCACCGGCACCGGCACCGGCACCGGCACCGGTCCAAGAGGAGGTGGTTGAGGTCGAAGGCGACTACATCACCTCTCCCTTTGTCGGCACCTTCTACCGGGCGCCGAGCGCCGAGACGGCTTCGTTCGTCGAGCTCGGCGGCACAGTCCAGACCGGCCAGACTCTCTGCATCGTCGAGGCGATGAAGCTCTTCAACGAGCTCGAGGCGGAGTTCCCCTGCGTGATCGAAGAGGTCTTGGTAGAAAACGCGCAGCCGGTCGAGTACGGGGCTCGCCTCTTTAAGGTCCGCAAGCTGTGACCCGGGAGATCCGCAAGGTCCTCGTCGCCAACCGCGGCGAGATAGCCCTCCGAGTGATCCGAGCCTGTCACGAACTCGGGATCCGCACGGTCGCGGTGCACTCGTCGATCGACGAGCACGCGCTGCACACCCGATTCGCGGACGAGGTCGTGTGCATCGGCCCAGGACCTGCGGCCCAGAGCTACCTCAACATCCCCAACATCCTCGCCGCCGCGGAGCTCTCGGGGGCCGACGCCATCCACCCGGGCTACGGCTTTCTCGCCGAGCGCGCGGACTTCGCAGAGATCGTCGGTCGTTGCGGCATGACGTTTATCGGTCCCGGTGCCCAGCACATGCGGCTGATGGGCGACAAGATCCAGGCTCGGGCCTGCGCGGAGCGGGCAGGGGTGCCGGTTTTGCCGGGCAGTGGGTTGCTGACCGATGCCGCGCAGGCCTGCGAGATCGCCGAGCGCATCGGTTTTCCTGTGATTTTAAAAGCGGCCGCGGGCGGTGGTGGTCGCGGCATGAAGATCATCCGCGACCCCGCGCTTTTAGGACGCACGCTCGCCACCGCTCAGGCCGAGGCCGAGGCCGCCTTTGGCTGTGGCGACATCTACCTCGAGCGCTACGTCGAGAGCCCCCGTCACGTCGAAATCCAGATCGTCGCCGATCGCCACGGCGGCGTTGTGCATCTTTTAGAGCGTGAGTGTTCGATCCAGCGCCGGCACCAAAAGGTTGTCGAAGAGGCCCCCTGTTCGGTCCTGAGCGAGGAGATGCGGGCTCAGATGTGCGACGCGGCGGTCGGCCTGGCCAAGGCGATCGACTACCACTCCATCGGCACGGTCGAGTTCTTGCTCGACGGTGACCGTTTCTACTTCATGGAGATGAACACCCGGGTTCAGGTCGAGCACTGCGTGACCGAGATGATCACCGGGGTGGATCTCGTTCAAGAGCAAATCCGCCTGGCGATGGGCGAGCCGCTTCGCCACCTCAACCGCTACCATAAGGCCCGTGGGCATTCGATCGAGTGCAGGATCAACGCCGAGGACCCGGTCACGTTCGCTCCGCGGCCGGGCACCATTACCGCGCTGCACTTCCCGGGTGGCTTTGGCGTGCGAATCGACAGCCACGTCTACCAGGGGTACAAGGTGTCCCCCTACTACGACTCGATGTTAGCCAAGGTCATCGTGCACGCTGCGGATCGAGACCGCGCTATCCGCCGGATGCGACGGACGCTCGGCGAGTGCGTGATCGAGGGCATCACCACCAACCTCCCGCTCCATCGCTGGTTGTTCAAGCAGGAGGCCTTTGTCTCTGGTACATACGATACTCACTTCCTCGAGGCGTCCTTGGACCCTGAGGCCATTCTCCGTGAGGCCGATTCGTACACGTAAACCGAAGCGTGCGGACCTGACGATCAGGCAGAAAGTCGACTAGGGGTGGCGTTCAACCGAGAGAAAGCACTGGCTGCAGCCGCGAAGTACGCGGGGCGCGAGCAGCACGATCGCGCCGCTCGCGAGTACCAGGCGATCGTCGAGGCCGACCCTAGCGACATCCGCTCGTGGGTGATGCTCGCCGACTGTTTGGTCCGAGCCGGCGATAATTCTGGAGCGATCGATCGCTTTAGCAAGGTCGCCGATTTTTACGCGGCCAACGACGAACCGACCAAGGCGATCGCTGTCTACCGGCAGATCCTCAGCCTGGATGCCGGCCGTCTCGATATCCACATCAAGATCGCCGAGCGCCTGCACGCGATCGATCGAACCGCCGACGCGATCGCCACCTACGAGTTTGTCGCCCAGTCGTACTTCCAGGCCGGCAAGGTCGCCGAGGGGCTCGAGGGTTTTCGCATGGTCGCCGAGCTCGACGTCGCCGACGTCGCGAAGCGCCTGCGGGTTGCCGAACTCTACTCCCGCGAGGGTCGCAAAGAGGAGGCGGTCGAGCACTTCCGCCTCGCTGCCCAGCGCTTGCTCGCCAAAAATCGCTACGAAGATTACATCCGCGTCGGCGAGCGCCTCCTCTATCACAAGGACGACGACGCGGACATCCTGCGCAGTCTCGCCGAGCTCTACTTGGTGCACTCCAAGGAGCCCCGGCGGGCACTGATGAAGCTCAACGGTCTACTAAGGGTGTCGCCAAACGACGCTCTGGGGCTCGAGCTGCTGGCCGATACGTTTGTCGCTTTAGGTGTTACGGGTAAGGCGATCAGCGTCGCTAGCGAACTCGCCAAGGACCTGCGCAAGGGGGATGCCGAGTCCAAGCGAGAGGCCGCACGCATCATCCGCAAGGCGCTCGACTGGCAGCCCGACGAGCCTGAGGCGCTGCGCAAGGCCCTGGCCGAAGTCGATGAGGAACTCGCCGCCCTAGGTGCGGGCGAGCCCGAGGTGCTGATCGACGTCGCCGATGATTACGAGGATGATCTCGACCTCGACGTCGATATCGATGAGGGCGGCGAAGACGACTTTGAGATCGACGAGGGAGAAGAGATCGGCGACGACGGTTACGACGTCGCGATGAGTGCGGGCGAGAAGCTCGTCGTCGAGACTCGGGTGTACGTGCGCTACAAGATGTACGAGCACGCCCTGGCCCACATTCAAGGGCTCCTCGACATCGATCCCAACGACCTCGAGGCGATCGAGCTGCACGCCGATGTTTTGGATCGCATGGGACGCCTGGGCGACGCTGCGGATCTCTACGTGCGTTTGGCTCAGCTCGTCGGTGACGCGGATCCGTCGCGGGCCGAGCGATTCCTCGACCAAGCGATGGCGTTGGTGCCGGATCACTCGCAGGCGTCGATGATGTTGACGACCCTCGAGGCGCTCGGTCGCGGCACCCCAGGGCGCCACTTGCCGGTGCGCAGGGCGACCCCTGCGGAGGCGATGCCCGCGAAGACGACCGAGGCAACCGCCAAAACCAAGCCGGTGGAGGCCAAGCCGGCGACAGCAGCGGAGACGAAGCCAGCGGAGACGAAGCCAGCGGAGGCCCCATCGGCCACAGCGGCGGAGACGAAGCCGGTGGAGGCCCAGTCGGCCACAGCAGCGGAGGCCAAGCCGGCGACGGCAGCGGAGACAAAACCCGTATCCAAGCTGATGATCGGGCGTACGCCTCTGCCTTCGCTCCTGCCAAAGCGCGACGGTCGGACGCCGCTGCCTGGGCGGTTGCCAAAGGGCACGCCGCTCCCGGGTCTGCCGCCGCTGCGGGATGTTACGCCAGCTCCAGCCCGCTTGCCAAAGCGTGTCGAGGGCGAGGGCGAGACGGATAGCGAGCCGCCAGTCACGACCGATGACTCTGGGTTGCTCCGCTTTCACGCGCCGAAAAAGCGTCCGCCACCGCCACCGCCACCGCCGCCCGGTCGGGGTCGACGGCGTCCCTCCGAGAGTCGAAGCCCAGCTCGTGGCCGACGAAGTGACAACGAGCCCTCGGAGGGTGAATCAGAACGCTCAGACACCCCCGGGGGGGAGCAGGCCGAGATCGCGGTGGACCTGGACGATGTCGAGGAGCTCGACAGCATCGAGATGCTCGAGCTCGACGATGTTGAGACCGACGATGTTGAGACCGACGCGGTTGAGACCGACGATGTTGAGACCGACGCGGTTGAGACCGACGCGGTTGACGACATAGAGACGACTGGTGAGTCGGAGAGCGGCGAAGCTGCGACTGACAAAACGGAAGCCAATGAGCCGGAGACGGCTGAGTCGGAAGCCGACGACGTAGAAACTGGTCCGTCGGAGAGCGACGAAGCGTCGAGCGACGAGCCGGAGAGCATCGAAGCAGCGAGCGACGAGCCGGAGACGGAGCCGGAGAGCATCGAAGCAGCGAGCGACGAGCCGGAGAGCATCGAAGCAGCGAGCGACGAGCCGGAGAGCATCGAAGGAGCGACGGAGCCGGAGACGGAGCCGGAGAGCGCCGAAGCAGCGAGCGACGAGCCGGAGAGCATCGAAGGAGCGACGGAGCCGGAGACGGAGCCGGAGAGCATCGAAGCAGCGAGCGACGAGCCGGAGAGCATCGAAGCAGCGACAGCTGAGCAGGTCGAAGCCGATGACGGCACAATCGGCAAGACGGAGACCGAGCACAGCGTTGGCAGTGACGCGGCCGGTGGCGAGCGCGGCGGCGACTCGCGAGAGATCCTCGGCTTCTTGCCGACGCGAGGCACAGATAGGCCGCGTCGGGATGAAAATGGCGACGCCGGAGCGCTTCCCGCAGAGGGTGAGGCCGAATCGGTTGTTGATGCGATGCCTAGCGAGGCGTCGGAGACAACGTCAGCAGGCATGGAGCCGGCAGAGGCCGACCAAGAAGAAGAAACAGAGACTCTCGTCGCATCGGCGGAGGTGACTTCGGAGTCGGCAGAGCCAGACCAAGATGAATCCTTCGACGCCTCTGCGGAGCCAGAGCAGAGCGAAGAGCCAGAGCAGAGCGAAGAGCCAGAGCAGAGCGAAGAGGTCGATGGCAAGCCGCGTGCGGATACAGATGCGGACGATGTTGCGGACGAGTCTCATCCTGAGATCCAAGATGAACTCGACGAACTCATCTTCTTCATGGATCAGGGATTCGGCGACGATGCGGCCACGACCTATTTAGAGCTCGTCGCTCGTTATCCTGGGCACCCGGCGCTGGCGCCCTATGCCGAGCGTTTCGATGTCCTCGGCGAACCCCCCGAAGAGGCAGCAGAGCCGATTCTCTTGGGCGAAGAAGAGGCCCTTCCGGAGACTGGCGGCGAGGCTCCTGCACCCGAGGCACCGCTCTTTGACTTCGGCGAGAACGACGAGGAGGACGATTTCCTTTCCTCGATCTTCGACGAAGAACCTTCGAAGCCGGCCAAAAAGAGCAAGCCCGAGCCGGTGCGGGCTCGTGCCGAGCTCGAAGGCTCGACGGACGCGCGCACCTTCTTCGATCTCGGCACGGCCTATCGTGAGATGGGGCTCATCGACGACGCGCTCGCCCAATTTCGTTCGGCCTCCAAGGAGCCCGCCTGGAAGGCGAGGTCGCTGGTGATGATGGCGAGCCTCCGCCTCTATCGCGGCGAGCTACCGGAGGCGATCGCCGATCTCGAGGAGGCGGTCGCCTTTGCGATCACCGAGGACGAGCGCAGCGAGGCTCGCTACGAGCTCGGTGTCATCTACCAGGTGATGGGCGACAAAAAGAAGGCGATCGCAGCGCTAGAGGCGACCAGTCCTGGCTATCGCGACCGCGATGCTCGCCTGGCCACGCTCGCGAGCGATTAAGTCCAGGCGTTGTCGCCTAGATGTACCGAACTGGTGTGGCTAGAACTCACGCGGTCGCGCGGTTGCGCGGGTCTGCGTGGGTCTCCTGCGGGCGAAGATCCCGCAGCGAGTCGACATGTTGATGAGTTGCAGGGGTCCTAGCCCCTGTTTTAGGGGGGAAAACACAGAAACAGGGGGGTGCAATGCCCGCGTGCCCTGTGATCGCCGCTTGAGAACGATCGCGCCCTCTGTTACAGCAGGCGCCCCGACAAAGCGACGATAGCGACGATAATGGAAAGCCAGATCGAAAAGATCAGTGCGGTCGAGTACCGCGTGCGTGTTGAGATCCCCTGGGAGACCGTGTCACCGCGGTTGAACGCCAAGCTGCGTGATCTCCGGCGCAAGGCTCGGCTCCCGGGCTTCCGCCCCGGCAAGGTTCCGCAGCCGATGATCGAGCGCCTCTTTGGCAAGAGCGTGCGCGAGGAACTCGCCCGTGAGTTGGTCGACGAGACCTTTCAAGACGCGGTCGTGAAGCACTCCAAGGTGCCGCTCACTCAGCCCGCGCTCGAGAACAACGACCTCGCCCGCGGCCGTGCCTTCACCTACTCGGCCCGCTTCGAGGTGCCGCCAGAGATCGAGCCCGTGGACTACACGGGTGTGCCGGTTCGCCGCCGCCCCGCGGTTGTCGACGACGCCAAGGTCGAAGAGCGCCTCAAAGCCAAGCAAGAGGAGTTCACCGAGATCCAACCGTTGCCGGAGGATCTCGAGCGCGAGACGACCGTCGACGGCGACGTCTGGACGATCGACATTGAGGGTGGCATTGGCGAGACCCGGATCTCCCGCAAGGATGCCCAGATCACCGTCGGCGATATCTCGACCGAGATCATCCCCGGTTTCCTGGACATCGTCGGCAAGCTCGCCCTCAAGGATGTCGGCAGCAGCCGCGAGGTCCGTTTCACTCCGCCGCAGGAGCGTCTGCGGGCTGACCTTCGCGGGCAAGAGGCTGTGTTCACCCTCGGCTTTCGCGAGGTCCGTCAGCGGGTCGTGCCCGCCTTGGACGACGACCTGGCCCGCGATACCGGCGAGGCCGAGACCATCGACGAACTCCGCAGCAAGTTCGCCGACGCGGTCAAAGAGGAGGACCAGGAGCAGGCCGAGCACGAGGCGCGTCAACGCCTTGTCGAGACCATCCTCAAGGGCAACGAATTTGAGGTGGCACCCTCGCTGATCGCCCGCGAGGTCGACGCGCAGGTTGACCTCTTCAAGCGGCAGCTCGCGCAGCAGGGGCTCGACCTCTCGCGGGTCGGCATGACCGAGTCCGCGGTCGGCCAGCAGATGCGTCCGCAGGCGCTCTTTAACGTCAAGGCGTTTCTTCTTCTCGACGCGATCGGCAAGGCGGAGGACATCACCTTCACCGAAGATGAGGTCACCGAAGAGCTCAAGAACATGGCCGAAGAGGGCAGCCAAAACATCGACCGCTTGCGCGCGACGATGGAGAAAAACGGCCAGCTCCTGCTGCTTCGCGCCCAGATCCGTGAGTCCAAGATCCTCGACTTCCTGATGGAAAAAGCCGAACTCACCGAGGCGCCGGATCCTGCGCCTGAGACCGATGCCACTGAGGAAGACAGCGGCGAAGAGACCGCGAGCGCAGGAGAAGAGAGCGCTTCTTGATCCCCGCGCAGCCGGTGTGATTTTGGCCACCCAACAGGGGCCTGCCCACGCCGGTCTGCAGGGCGAGAGACTTCGAGACAAGGGAGGCGAGCGCGCGAGCGGGCGCCTTCTTTGTGTTGGCTTGCCCAACCACGCATGATGCGCATCATGTGCTTGATAGGCGGGGCCCTTGCATCGCCGGGCGGTGCCCGTCACCATACGTGAGACTAGAGCGGAGACCCTGAATGAACGGAAGGAAGAGCGACGACGTCATGACGACGCCGATGGCCAATATCCCCTTTGTGATCGAGCAGACTCACCGCGGCGAGCGCTCCTGGGACATCTACAGCCGCCTCCTTAAGGATCGGATCATCTTTTTAGGGACGCCGGTCAACGATCAGGTGGCGAACGTCATCATTGCCCAGCTGCTCTTCCTCGAGTCCGAGGATCCCGAGAAGGACATCACGCTCTACATCAACTCCCCAGGCGGCGTTGTGACGGCGGGTCTCGGGATCTACGACACCATGCAGTACGTGCGGCCTAACGTCGCCACCTACTGCATGGGGCAGGCGGCGTCGATGGGCGCGCTGCTCCTGGCCGGTGGTGCACCGGGCAAGCGCTTTGCCTTGCCCAACGCTCGCATCATGATCCACCAGCCGAGCGGCGGAGCTCAGGGTCAAGCGACCGACATCGAGATCCAAGCGGCGGAGATTCGGCGCCTCCGTGAGCTGCTCAACAAAATCCTCGCTGACCACAGTGGCCAGACGGTCGAGGGCATCCTTCGCGACACCGAGCGCGACAACTTCATGGATGCTGCGACCGCCAAGAAGTACGGCCTC
>Ga0256845_1003449_pt1 | contig 10694 bp, 7 predicted proteins | sample RiftiametaG_FD_189101 | JGI IMG/M metagenome (GOLD analysis project Ga0256845, IMG submission 189101) | Tube worm associated microbial communities from hydrothermal vent at the East Pacific Rise, Pacific Ocean - Riftia | ecosystem: Host-associated > Annelida > Integument > Unclassified ... | reverse complement strand
GTAACCAGTTATGCTAAATCATTTTTCCTCGATATTGCAAAAAACAATTCAATCTAAATTAGACTCATATTATAGTTAAACTGGTATTAAACACGAAGATATAAAATATGCAACCTAATAAAGTAACGGTGTAAACCCGTCGGGTTAATAACTGGTATAACACTGAAGGATTACATTTTAGTTTGATGTATTTAACACCACTAGAAATGAAATTACAAAAATCGAATTAACAAAGTGGTCTGATGAAATTTATCTCAAAATTATTAGGTATCCCATGCTACAAGTTAAACGGTGACTTATAAGGACACAGCATAGTTTTTACTCTAGGGTCTTTATATAGCTGGTTTTTTTCTAAGTCTTGGATGAACTTGTTTGAAAATAAATCAGGAGTGTACCAAGTATGGTATACAATGTCTTCAGCTAATTTTTTCTCTAAATAGTTTTTAACAAAAGGGTATAGTTGATGGTCAAATGATACAGCGTCAAGTTGTTGTCGTTTGACTTGCTGAGAAATGATTTTTGCTAATTGATTCATAGCACTTTTGTTCTTTCTTTTGAGTAAATCAACAATTTTAACTGTGGGTAAATAGTAAGACGTATGCCAGCCAGACTGATGAAGTATTGCGAAGTTTTCATTCGTAGTACCTGATTCTACTATAAATTTAGGTTTGAGATTATATTTCTTGTCTAGTCTGTTAAGCTCCGTTAAAGCCTGTTGCATATTTTGTTTGTTTAAATTTTTGAAATCTAGCCAAACTCGTTGTATTTGAATATAATCAATTGTAGATAAAAATGTTTCCAAATCATACCCCATTTCCCCTTTACCATGTCCAACTTGAAAGCGGTATTTATTTTCCTCATCTTTGGTTAGTATAACATGTATTGCAAATGATCTAAACCCATCGCTCCACACCTCAAGTAATTTTCCTGTAGAATTTACTCTGTGAGGAAAAATTCTGCTGTCTAATTTATTTTTGAAGAGGTACTGAATGTTGTTTTTTTGTATCCACTGATAATTGAGTGGGTCTTTTGTATACTTCTTCCATCCATGTGCTGCTAAAGCATATTGTTCAATTGATACGTAGTCAGCAGAGCTTAGGTCATACTGAGACTCATGTCGATCTGTCTTTACATCAATTAAGCCAATAAGGGTGTTGTAGATCATATCATTACAAAATAACTTATTTTGATTTTTTCGAATATTGATGTACTGATCTTTGTGTTTAGTTTTATACTGTTCTGAACACCATAATATCATAGGGATTTGAGTCATCTCAAAAGTAAACAGACCAGAATTATGTCCACCACCACCAATTACATCGTCCGCATGGTCAGGTACGTAAAGTAAGCCAGTAACTCCTTTTGTTTGCTTTAGTTCTTCTATAATCGAGTGAATAACAAAATCATTATACAAAACACTATTGTCATAAGTATTTACCTTTTTTATATGAATTTCTTTAGAGTTTACTATTTGTTTACCAAACTGACCTTGAGCTAGTTTCTCCGTAAATTTTGTGAATTTTTCTTTAGGATAGCGATTCTCATAATAGCTATGATTTCCCATTAAGTGAATAAACACGACTCGGTTTTTATTTGTTCTTTTAGCTAGAATCTTATTAAGTTTTTTTACTACCACCTCATCATAATTTTGAGTATTTGTTGTAGTACCTATAGAATTGTTAAATCCTTTTAGATAATCAGCCTCATTAGCAATTACAGAAATAAGATTATCCCAATCACCTTTAAGAACTTGATTAGTTATCCAATAGGTTTCGATATCAGCTTTATTCAAAATGTCGATAATTGATAATGATTCAAAATATTTCTTACCATTTAATTGATTGGCTTCGGTAAGGGCTAAAGATAATGATTGCACTGTATGAGTATGATTAGAATAACAATTATCAAATACCAATAAATCATTCGCTTGCTCTAAAGCAGATAAATTAGGTGTCGTATTCCTAGAATAGCCATATAAGCCCATATGTCTTTTGTTAAGTGATTCACCAATTACAACAACATAGGTTTCTCCTTTACTTTCTTTGCTAGCTTCAAATTTTATTTTTCCAGTTTTTCGCTCCTCTTGTACTTGTTTAAATAATTCTAATTCTCGGCTGTACACCTCTGAAGCTGTGGTAATTAATTTAGGTAGTGGTAAATTTTTGTAAGTGCTTAATGATAGCCCCCCAAAAGCTAGGACGTTAAAAACTAAAAACCACATATTAATTTTTTCTAATTTTAAGATTGATTGCCTATAAAAAACATAAGCGATACCTCCTGCTAGAATTAAAGGTAGTAATAGGGTGAAAAACCCTATATAATCCTTAATGTACTCCATGGACTCACTGAAATTAGTTTGAAAAACAGCATAGCATGATTCTTTACCCACTGAGATGCCATGGCTTTGCTGATAGATGATGATAGCTATCGGTATCATCATGATTGTATACGTAAGCAACGAATTCAAAATAGGTGCGATGAAATATTTCTGGAGATTAAATCGAGTTGATAATTCTTGTATTAATATAAATGTAAAACATGCTCCAATAGCAATAAATGAATATACAAATGATTCGTTTAAGTCTAATTGGTATAAGTTAGATTTTTCGGCATATAGCATCAATAAAAACAATCCATACGCCACAATACCTGACAATACCTGTTTTTGAAAAAATAAAAAGATGAATAGTGCAATCCATACAACAGGTATTATCATTTGGGTTAAATAAGAGAAAGATACTTTTTTAGATACTTTTAGATTCACCCAATCACTATTAGTGTCACCATGTTTATCAACAGATATCTCAAATTCATCTCCACCTCTCACGTCTAGTTGCACACTTTCAGAGTTGTCAACAGAAACTAGGTATACACCTAGATTGATACCGTTTTTTTTAACTACAATGATAACATCCCCAACTTCTGATCCTTCTGCGATAGACATCTCTAATTTAAACTGACCTCTTTCTTTAATTCTCAATAAACCTTTAGAAGGTAACTGTTCCCCTGGATGGACGAAAAATTCTCCGTTTTTTTTATATTTAAACTGTGACCATTTATTAGACTCGTTGATATTAAAAACATCAAGTGAAAAAGCATGGTCAGCTAAATTTTCATATTCTTTATACTTGGATGGGTTTATCTTCGAATAAGTCCAAAAAACAATCACTCCCATCAACACAAGGTAAAGTATTGACTTCTTTTTATCGCCCAATGATTGATAAGCCGATATTAATTTACTTAAAAATGTTTTTGTTTTAGCTATGATGTTCATAATGTGTGATTTCATATTCTCAGCAAAATAACACATTTATACTATAATTCTATTCTATAAAGGTGTATTATTTTATAACCTGTTTAAAAATTCAGTCACTTTCTCGTACTTATCACCATGCGTGGAAAATTAAACGCAAAAAACATTTTAACTAATAGTTATTCTTTACTTTTGTTTTGAATATTAAAAGGATAAAAAAAATGAGTTTCGAGATAACAGGAAAATTAATAGAGAAGTTTGAAATGCAACAAGTTTCTGATAGATTCAAAAAAAGAGAATTTGTAATCTTAAAAGAAGAGAATGTAAGTGGTTCAGTTTTTTCTGAACATATCAAATTCCAATTGATTCAAGACAAATGTGACTTGATAGAAGGATTTAACCTTAACGATGATGTAAAAGTATCGTTTAATATAAAAGGTAAAAAATGGGAGAAAAATGGGCAGACAAGTTATTTTACCAATCTTGACGCTTGGAGGGTAGAGCAGTCTTCCGCACCAAATACAGCACCAGCACAAGATTTTGAAGACGCACCATTCCCATCAGATGAGCAATTCTCTCAAGATTTCGAAGACAAAAACGAACTTCCATTTTAAAATTACTAAAAAAATTAGCTAAATAATTTGTTGAGTTGAAACTTAAATGTATATTTGCTAATAATTGTAGTAAAACAAACGATAAATATCATGGCTGAAAAAGAAAAAGTAGACAAAGTACAACTAGAAAAATTAAAAGCATTACAACTTACAATAGATAAGATTGAAAAAACTTATGGTAAGGGGGCTATTATGAAGCTATCTGATGAGAGAATAGCAGATATTCCAGCTGTTTCTACAGGATCTTTAGGCTTAGATATTGCTTTAGGAATAGGAGGGATTCCTAAAGGTAGAATTATTGAAATATATGGTCCAGAATCTTCTGGTAAAACAACACTGTCGATGCATTGTATTGCAGAAGTTCAGAAAAAAGGAGGCTTGGCAGCGTTTATAGATGCAGAGCACGCTTTTGATAGGTCTTATGCAGAAAAACTAGGAATTGATACCGATAACCTATTTATCGCTCAGCCAGATAATGGTGAGCAAGCCTTAGAAATCACAGAACATTTGATTCGTTCGGGCGCTATAGATATTGTTGTAATTGACTCGGTAGCGGCACTTACTCCTAAAGCAGAGATTGAAGGTGAAATGGGGGATAGTCGTATGGGTCTGCAAGCCAGATTAATGTCTCAAGCCTTACGTAAACTTACAGGGGCTATTCACAAAACGGGTTGTACCTGTATATTCATTAATCAGTTAAGGGAAAAAATTGGTGTAATGTTCGGGAATCCTGAAACCACAACGGGTGGTAACGCACTTAAGTTTTATGCTTCTGTAAGGTTGGATATTCGCCGTGCTCAGCAAATTAAAGAATCTGCTGACAAAATTCTAGGTAATAGAACGAGAGTAAGAGTTGTGAAAAATAAAGTTGCTCCACCGTTTAAGGTAGTAGAATTTGATATTATGTATGGAGAAGGGATTTCTAAAGCAGGAGAGGTTTTAGATATCGCCGTAGAACTTGAAATTGTGCAAAAGGCGGGATCTTGGTTCTCATACAAAGGAGAAAAACTAGGACAGGGGAGAGACAGCGTAAAACAAATCTTGCTAGACAATCCAGAATTGATGGATGAACTAGAATTACTTGTGAGAGAGCAAGTAGGATTGGTAAAGTCAAAAGAGGATAAAAAGTAAAAAGTTTATGCTTTCAATCAAAAAAGGGGGGATTTAAAATCCTCCCTTTTTGATTGGGTTAACATTCTAACGTTATTTGATGATTTTTTTGTGAGGAGTGTTTTTTTTTGTAAATGAGTTGGAGTGATTTAATAATATGTTTTATCATTGTTGTATGAATGAGAAAAACATAAGTTCCCTTTTTTTGACATTAAGATATACTTTTTATCTGTTTTTTATTACGGGAACTTTGATTTCTTTTGGGCAAGACCCTTATTTACTGAGTAAAAATTCTGAAGAGGAATTTAAAGAAAATTTAATCCCGTATGTTTATTGTAATAATTCGGCTGTTTTATTTACAGATACAGTATTGCTAGTTAACCGTAAACATCGTTTGTATTTTAAGATTAAAAATACGACAAATCATCCATTAACAAGGGTTGTGAGCTTTGGAGAAAAATATTTGTGCGTTCAATACTTAGAAATTGAAAGTTCATTAGATAAGGAGAAAAAACTTAAATTTGATTTGGTTAATCATTTTGTTATTAAAATTCAAAGTAATGAAACTCAGACGGTTTCTTTTACTGTGAAAGAGCTTAATAAAAAAGATGTTAATATGATTTCAGTGTTTCTTTTGTCTGAAAAATTATACCTAAGATATGAAAATATAGGCTCTAATTTTAGACCTTTTTTTTTAGGTCTTCTTGGCTTTCTTTGTCTTTTTAATTTTATCTTATTTGTTATGACACGTTGGAAGGTATATTTAAAATATTCTTTATATATATTCACTGCCTTTTTATATTTCTCTTATTATTATGGAGTTTTTCAATACCTTTTTCCTAACGTAAAGTCTTTTTCAAGTAATTATATACATATTTGGTACAATCTTATGTTTATTGCATATTTTATTTTTATTAATGATTTTGGGGAGTATAAAAAATATGTTCCAAGAGCCTACTTTTTATTAAATATTGGGCTACTATATAAGTTTATTCAAACAATCTTTAATGCTATTTGTCATAGTGTAGGGGCTGAATTCATCTATTCCAATACTTATATTTCTATTGCCATGGTATTTGAACTTATTTTGATGGGATTTGTAGTTTTTTATATTCTCAAAAACAAACGCTTAATGGGGCGTGTGGTAATCATAGCTTCTTTGTTAATGACTGTTGGAGGTCTTTTAGATCAGTTAATTATTTTTGGTGTTACGCCTCAATTTTATTACGTAGAAATTGCTATTATATTAGAGTTACTTACTTTTTCACTTGGCTTAGGCTTAGTTTCACGTCAATATTATCAAGATAAAATTAGTGCACAGTATTTGTATATCGAACAAATGAAAGAAAATGAAAAAATGAAATCAACCTTTACTAATCAACTTGAGAAAAAAATAAAATTGAGAACACTTGAATTAGAAGAAAAAAATCAAGAAAACGAATTACTTTTAGGAGAAGTACATCATCGGGTAAAAAATAGTTTACAAATAATTTCAAGTATGCTGAGTTTACAACGACATAATGTTAGTGATTTAAAAGCTAAGAGTGCCCTTCTTGAAAGCAAAGAAAGAATAAAATCTATTATGCTTATTCATAAAATGTTGTATCAAAACGATTCTTTTATAGGTATTGATATGAATGATTTTACTTACAAACTAGTGGAAGAATTGATGCTTACTTTTGGTGTAGATCGAAATAAATTGGAGCTTAAAATTGATATGTCAAAACTTAATGTTAATGTAGATATTGCAATTCCTTTGGGTTTGATTTTAGATGAATTATTAATTAATAGCTTTAAATACGCATATCCTAATAGTTTAAATCCAAAACTAAAAGTCTCATTAAAAGAGGAGAATGGTCTCTTGGTGTTAATTGTTTGGGATAATGGAAATGCAAAAGAAGAGCATTTAAAAAAATACACTTCTTTTGGAATGAAATTAATAAAGTCTTTGACACGTCAAACTGGGGGTAAACTTACTTTTGATGACACCGAAGGATTAAAGGTGATGCTCACAATTAATGATTACAAAACTATTTAAATACTGTTCTTATGAAAGTTAAAGTACTTATTGTTGAAGATGAAGTTTTGGTGGCAGAAGAAATTGCTTTAGACCTTAAAGATTATGGTTTTGAAGTAACAGGGATTGCCATTTCGGGGGAGGAATGTTTTGACGCGATTAATAAAAATATACCACATGTGATATTGATGGATATTAATATTAAAGGGAATAAAAATGGTATTGAATTAAGTTATGAAATAAATGATTTACACAAGATCCCGATTGTTTATTTAACAGCAAATACAGATTCTCTTACTATAAAAGAAGCTTTAAAAACTACTCCGAGCGCATTGATTAGTAAACCGTATACTAAAAATGATTTGTTTGCAGCGTTAGCAATTGCGTTTGAAAAACATAATGAAAGAATCTTAGATACATCAGAGTTAAACATACATGATGCCTTCTTTGTAAAAATATCGGGGTTGTATTCTAAGGTTAAAATTACTGACATTAATTATATTGAAGCTGATGGTAGTTATTGCAAAGTTCATACAGACAATAAGAGCTATATTGTATCTTCTAATTTGAAGTGTTTTAATAAATCATTACAAAACTCTTTATTTATTCGTATTCATCGCTCATATGTTATTAACCTTGAAAAGGTAGATGCATTTAACACAATGGTAGTAGTAGTAAACGGTAAGTCTTTACCTATAAGTAAATCACATCGAGTATCTGTTAAGAAGTTATTGATGGAGAATTAAAAAAGGTTTCACGAATAGAACAGGAAACCTTTTTAAGCTGATAGAATGTTTTTTTAGAATGATCTCACAGCTCTAACATTAAAACTTGTTGTCTTAACCGCATTTCCATCAACTCCTGCCGAAAAGGACTTAGCCCAAGCACGAGTGGCATCATCTTCTGTGCCTGTCCAATAGAAATTAGAAAAACCACCAATAGCAACTTGTTGACCAACTAATAGATTAATCTCCCATTTTGCAGGCAATCTCCAATTAGTAAATTTCATTCCATCAGCATTGTGATTAGCAGGATTAGTTGCAACATCTTTAGCTTCATACCAATTGGCAGATGTAGATTGATTTTGTGTGCTTACTACAAGTCCATGTTTTCCATCAGGAGTAACATAAAAGATATAACCACCCATTGCAATATTTAGCCCAATAGTATAACTAGGAGCTGATGAAGAAGGTAGTGTAATCGTATTACCTCCCGTACCTGAAATAGTCAAATCGTTACCGCTTAACGATAATGTTTGGATCTCGTTAGTTACTGAAGCATCGACTTCAGTAAAAGAAGTTAGATAACCTTCATTAGCATGATTTCCCCAAGAATAGGCAATACTCCAGTTATTTACTAAAGTAGACGTTATTGCAGATGCTACTGAAACTGAGTAAATTGGGTCAATTTCTGAAGTTAGGTAGTTTTCGTCATTATTAAAGACACTAATGTTAGTCGGAGTATTTGATAAATTATTGTAGTCACCATCAAAGCCGATAGCCGATAAGTCAATAGTTGAGCCATTACTTAGTGTTAAATCGCTCCCGCTCAAAGAGATGTCTTGTAGCTCATTTAAGGGGTCTGCATCAGCATCATCTACCGAAAAAGAACCACCTGTGTTAGATAAAGTAACAATATTTAAGGTTTTTGAAAGTGTTTGTAATTCGTTTATTGGGTCATTATCATTATCATCTACAGCATCAATAAAGTTACCTCCTCCATTTGATAAGCTTACTATACTTCCTGTTTTTGAAAGTATTTGGATTTCATTCGTTACAGAGCCATCTGTTTCAGCTATAATGCCACCAGCATTAAATCCCAAAGCCACAAGTCCTAAAGAATCGATATGTGTATCAGTGTCTGCCATATGTGTGCCTGCTACGTAGCCTAATAAAGCAATTCCAGAAGAGTCAATTTGAGTATCGGTAGTGTTGTTCCAGTTTGCAGTGTCCGTAGCTGTTATTGCACTAGCTATTGATGCTCCAAATATTGGGTCGGTCTCATTGAGTGTGCCCGTAAAATTGTCGGCAGTATTAGCATGTAAAGCATAAGGAACACTCATTAATTGGCTGGTGCCTGTAATGGTGTAATTGCTTCCTCCTGCCGGGTCAGTTTCTGCTTTTATAAAATAGATGCCATTTGTCCAATCAATCGTAGAGAAATCATCTGTAGTAATTCCTGTACCGATTTCTAAAGTTATTAGACCGTTAATATTGGAAGTAGGATTTTGAGTTTCCACATAAACAAGGAATCCATTTGCTCCTCCTTGTAAAATGCTAATTTGCATTCCTACAGACTGATTGGTTACTAAGTTATCTGTTGAATTACGAATAATGGCTTGGTAACTCATTTTTTGTGGGGCTTGTGCAAAGATACTTGCGGTAAGCATTAATCCTGCTATTAAACTGTATATCTTTTTCATAGTATTTTAATTTTTAATGATTTTAAAAGTTTTTATTTCGTTGTTGTTTTTTGTTATTTTCAAAAAGTACGTAGAAGTTGGTAAACCCTCTATATCTATAGAGGTTGTGTTACTAGTTACTTTTTTGCTTTTGATTATTTTTCCTTGTAGGTCAAGTAATTGATAGTTTAACCCGTCATTATTTTCTGTTTTTAGAGATAAATAATTGTTAGTAGGATTGGGATAAACAGCTAACTCTAAGTTAATAGATGTTTTATTTATGCCTATTATGATAGATATCTCAAATGGTTGTTGTACACCTTGCGTTAGACTACCATCTGCCCCTGTGTTTTTTGTGTAAACTATTTGCCCAATTGAATAACTAACTGCCCCTCCTAGTCCTGACCCTTCTCCACCTGAAGTAGTTGGGTTTTCTTGTGCGTATAAGCATCCTCCCATAGTTAATAGAATAAGAATACTATAGTTTTTAATTTTTTTCATATGTTAGATGATTTTGATTATAGAATGAATTTATAGAAAATAATAATAGGATGAAGAGGGAGTTTTGTAGGTGAGGCTTTTTCTTTGTGAATGGATGAACTTGATCTACTTGTTAGAGAGCAAGCAGGTTTGGTTCAAACAAAGGAGAAGAAAAAGTAAATTAGTATTATTAGTAATAAAACGACAAAGCCCATATCTTTTGATATGGGCTTTGTCGTTTATAGGGTTGTCTGAAATAAATTTTACTCAATCACAAAAGATCTTTCTGAAGAACTGCCTGAGTATTTGATAATGATAGTTTGGTTCTTTTTGTTATTAGGTATTTGCACCCCTAATAGAGAGTAAGTACCAATGATTTCTTTTTGATGACTGAATGTCTTCTAAACCTGTATTTGAGAATAACCAATTACCTGTATATTATCAATTAAAAAAGAGATAGGGAGACCGCCACTGATGAATGAATTCTCGCAAATAGCTTGTTGATTAAAATCCCCTGGGTATGCCTGCTGACAGTGATACTGAGCTATCTCTTGGATCTTTTGTCCAAAACAACCAGAAGGTCCTTGCCCATTCGTATTAACGCCTGAAGTGAATAGGTCAATTGTAGGGCTATTTATAATAGCATCCGTACTGAGTCCTACACTATCTCCTAATAGGCTTCAATATTGTTTTGATTAATATTGGTCTGTAATACCAATTAAATTATAATATAAGTCTAATTATTAGTATTTTTGTTTATGGGAAGATTAATGAATTTAAAGATAACAGAAAGTATTTTAGAGCTTAAAAAAATCCAAA